>OLNN01001630.1_pt1 | contig 17913 bp, 9 predicted proteins | sample 1672141 | NCBI WGS metagenome assembly OLNN01 (sample SAMEA3136652, study PRJEB25190) | human gut metagenome | biome: human gut; feature: human-associated habitat; material: faeces | place: Austria | collected 2013 | reverse complement strand
ACGTGCTTTTTGTCTTTAAAGATTTTCTTTAAAATAATTTTCAAGAACATTTGCGGCTTCAGTTTCGTCGTTACCTTCAACTTTGACTGTAACGAAATCACCTTTACTGATGCCAAGACAAGTTATTGTAAAAAGTCTTTTTAAGTTTTCAATTCTCTGGTTATATTCAATGCTAATGTTCGACGTAAAATTTTGTGCTTTTTGTACGAGTTTGCCGGCACATCTGGCGTGAAGTCCGTGTTCACCTTGAATTGTATAAGAAAATTGTTTCATGGTAAAAACCTCCTATCCTTCGGAAATATCAATATGATTATTTCCAGATACGTTATTTCTATACCCTTCGGTATAAAAATAAATGCACAACTTTGTACATTGGCTACATTATATCACAGTCGATTGATTTGTCAACAAAATGAATAATAATACCATTAAATAGATAAAAAATCCGATTAATACGAAATGTTTTTTATGAAAAGTGAAAGAAAAATAACCATTAAATGTATTAATAGTTATATGTTTACAGGATATAATATAACAAAACATCAAAAATTTGTATATTTTGAGGATATATCCTTAATATATGTTAAATATTTTTCGACTTCAGACTGCGGAGAAAGGATTTTTACACCTGTTCCGAGCCCTGCAAGCCAACCGTAAAACTGTGAACTGATGTTTACATTTAATTTGGCAACGAACGTATTTTCGGTATTTGAGTTTAAAATAATATCCTTGCCGAACCTATCCATAACAACACCGATAAGGTTATTGTCAAATTCAATTTCGAGTGTATTTTCGTCACCTGCAAACATACCGAATGTTCTTTTTGAATAGTTTCCTATATCGAATTTGCTGAATTGGTCACCGCCGTCACGTTTTTCGGCGGTTATTGTTATGTTAAGCATTTTGTCTACGCGGTAATGGCGTATTTCTTTGCTATCATCATCAAAACCAATCAGATAGTAATTTTCATCGTCCCATATCAAAATATACGGACTTACGGTGTAATTTGCACCGTCCTTTTTCGGTTCAAGCTTTTTGGCAAGCGTCCATGAACAATATTTGAAAGTGATTTTAACATCTGAAGATATTGCGGAATGAAGTTTATCTATATTATAGTAGATACTCTCATTCATCGTCTTAATTCTGTTTGAAACAACGACTTGTCTTTGAAGCGTTTGAGCCTCATGACGGCTGGCAAGCTGTTCGATTTTGTGAATTAACTGATTTGATTTCTTTTCTGTAATGAATTTTGAAGATTGAACTGCGTCAACCAATAACTTCAATTCTGCAATTTCAAAATCTCTTGACGCGAGATAATATCCTTTCGGCTCACTTCTTCTGCTCAAAATATCGCAACCGAATAATTTAAGCCGTTCAATGTCATCATAAATGCTCTTGCGTTCGGCACTTATACCTTGCTTGGCAAGTGCCGAAATAATATCATTTGCGGACATTGCGTGATTTTCGTCTGTATTTTCCTTTAACATCTGCATTATGTACAGTAATTTCAGCTTTTGATTAAATGATTTCCCCATTGCAATCCCCCCAAGTGTAATATAATTTAATGATACCACAAGTTAATGAGTCTGTCGACAAAATGTCGACAGCTCCAAAAATCACATCTTGTGATGTAATTTTTGAGTGTTTTTAGAGAAAAAATCATAAAGTTCCTCCAAAGTCGAAACTTTAGATTTTAAGCCATTTCTGTCGCACAGGTCGCCAGAAATGATTATAAATTGAGGTTGCACCTCAAACACCCAAGAACAAAGTAGACAAAACCATAACGGTTTTGTCTACAATCTGAAATGCCTTTCTCAAAGAGAAAGGCATTTTGGTTTATAGTCCAAGTTGTTTTTTGCAATCTTCAAGAACTTTTTCGATAGTCTTTTCGGCTGTTTCAAAGCTTTCTGCGAATGTGCCGAGATACAACTTGATTTTCGGCTCTGTTCCCGACGGTCTTACGATAAAGTAAGTCTTTTCGTCTGAAAGGTTGTACTTCAATACGTTTGACTTCGGCAAACCTTTAAGAGGTGAAACATTGCCCTTTGTATCTTTAATTGTTTGTGACTGATAGTCGGTGTAAAGTACAACGTCCATACCTGCAACTTTTGTCGGCGGTGTTTGACGTAGGTCTGTAAGTAACTGTGACATCTTTTCCATACCGTCTTTACCCGGCATTACAAATGAAACTGTCTTTTCTGAATAATATCCGTACTTCTTGTATATATCCATAAGTGCTTCGTAAAGTGACTTACCCTTTGTTTTGTAGTAAGCAGCCATTTCTGCGATAAGCATTGTCGCAACAACGCCGTCTTTGTCGCGTGCGTGAGTACCTACAAGATAACCGTAGCTTTCTTCAAAGCCGATAAGATATGTATGGTCGCCTGTCTTTGCGAACTCTGTCATTTTTTCGCCTATGTACTTAAAGCCTGTAAGCACGTTCATAATTTCGATACCGTATGAATGAGCGATTGCGGCGGCAAGCTCTGTTGTAACGATTGTCTTGATAACAACGCCGTTTTCAGGCAGAGTGCCTTTGGCTTTCTTTGATGAAAGTATGTACTCAACAAGCAAAGCACCTGTTTGGTTGCCTGTAAGTGTTCTGTATATGCCGTCGGCGTCACGAACAACTATACCGACTCTGTCACAGTCGGGGTCTGTACCGATGATAACGTCAACGTCATTTTCCTTTGCCATTTTTATAGCGATTTCAAAACCTTCCTTGTCCTCCGGATTAGGTGACTTAACAGTCGGGAAATTACCGTCCTCTGTATCCTGTTCCTTAACGACAAGCACATTTTTAAAGCCCATACGGTTAAGTATTGCTTTGATAGGTCTTGAGCCTGTGCCGTGGAAAGGTGTGTAGATAAGCTTGAATGTATCTGCAACTTCTGCTACTGCCTCGGGATTTTGTTGTTGTGTTTGAACAACATCAAGGAATTTTTCGTCAAGGTCACTGCTTACGATTTCAAGCAAGCCTTTTTCTTTTGCTTCGTCAAGCGAAATAAACTTAACATCGTCAAATATATCGTAGCTGTCGATTGCGGCAACAACAACATCAGCCGCGTCCGGAGGGAGTTGTCCGCCGTCAGGGCCGTATACCTTGTAACCGTTGTATTCTTTAGGGTTGTGGCTGGCGGTAATCATAACGCCGGCACTGCAGCCAAGTTCGCGAATACCGAATGAAACTTCCGGAACTGAATGAACGATAGGGAAAAGATAAGTCTTTACACCTGCACAAGTAAGAACCTTAGCTGTTTCTTCAGCAAATGTGCGTGAAAAATTACGTGTATCATAACCGATAAGAACACCTGCTTTTGCGGCGTCCTCGCCGTTTGAAAGAACGTACTTCGCAACACCTTGACTTGCACGTCTTACGTTATATATATTGATTCTGTTCGTACCCGCTCCGATAATACCTCTCATACCGGCTGTACCGAATTCAAGTTCACGATAAAATCTTTCTTCTATTTCTTTTTCGTTGTTTTCAATAGATTTAAGCTCTGCTTTTGTGTCATCATCAACCACGTCGCTTGTAAGCCAACGGTTGTAGGTTTCCTTGTATCCCATTGATAACTCCTCCTTAAAAATAATCTCATATTAATATTATATAATACTTTCTCAAAATTTTCAATTATGAATATGTAAAAATTAAAGAAAAGTTATCGTATAAATTGACAAAAAAAACGCAAAACTTGACGAAAAGTGTATTTTGTTATAGAATAGCAGTAATATGTATTAATAAGGAGGACACTTTTATGGCAGTAAAGGTGCATGAAACAGGTTACGGCAAATGGAAAGTACCTGTGATAATCATAGCTGTTATAGTTGTTTTGGGTCTTGCGGGAACGGGCATACTATTAAGCGACAGCCTTGGTGTTTCAATAGAAGAAGGAAGTAAGAGAATAGAGGTTGCAGAAGGTGACGGTACGTCATCTGTTGCAAAACTGTTAAAGGACAACGGCATAATAAAGTATCCGCTTTTGTTTAAGGTGCAGTCAAAGCTCGGCGGATATGACGGTAATTTTCAGCCGGGTGCGGCAACGATTGATGACGGAATGAGTTACAGTGACATACTTAATCTTATAATAACGCCGAGCCGTGAGGCTGCGAAAATTACAATACCGGAGGGCTATGAAATCAAGCAGATTGCACAGAAACTTGATGAAGCAGGTATTGTAAGCTGGCAGGATTTTTATGCGGCTTTAAATCCCGACGATTATGATTATGCGTTCTTGAAAAACTTGCCTGAACGTGACGGACGTATGGAGGGATATTTGTTCCCTGCAACGTATGAAATTCCGAACGGAATGTCGGCACACGATATTATCGACCTAATGCTTGCGGCATTTGACAATCAGTTTAAACCGGAGTATTATGAACGTGCGACAGAGCTTGGATTGACGGTTGATGAAGTTATAACTATGGCGTCAATCGTTGAACGTGAAACGGACAGCGGAACGGAAAGAGCAAAAGTTGCGGGAGTATTTTATAATAGAAGAAACTCGGGTATGAAGTTCCAGTCGTGTGCGACGGTACAGTATATTTTAGGTGAAAGAAAGCCTGTACTTTCGATTGCCGACACGCAGATAGATTCACCGTATAACACATATATGTATGCGGGATTTCCGATAGGCCCTATATGCAATCCGGGAACAGAATGTATAGAGGCGGCGCTTTATCCGGAGGCAACCGATGCGTATTACTTTGTACTTGGCAAGGATGGCTCACATATCTTCTCAAAGACATATGAAGAACATCTTGCGGCAATGCAGAGTACTGAGCAAAATATTTCAGTCGATGACAGTGCGATTGAAAATCAAGACAGTTTAAAACAATAAAGAGGTTTGATAAATGATAGAATATGATAAAGACGCGATTGTTCCGCCGTATATAACGGAATATTTGCGTGCGAAAACAGTGCATAATGATGAATTTATGCACTCGCTTGAAAAATATGCGGAAGAAAACAGTGTTCCGATAGTAGAGCCTGAAACGGCAAGGTTTTTGTCGGTGATGTGCAGAACGGTTAAACCGAAAAAAATACTTGAAGTAGGTTGTGCGATTGGGTATTCTTCTATATTAATGGCACAGGCTACAGATGATGACTGCGAAATAGCAACACTTGAATGTAACGAAGATATGGTGCGTATTGCAGGGGAGAATATTAAAACTTCGGGATATGCGGAAAAAATATCGGTTATTGAGGCGGATGCAAAGGATTATCTTTCGTATATTGACGATGATGAAGTTTTTGATATGATATTCCTTGACGGTCCGAAAGCACATTATATTTATATGCTTGACGAGTGCGTGCGATTGCTGAAAAAAGGCGGTGTGCTTATTTCCGACAATGTGCTTTACAAGGGAATGACAGCGGACGATAACCACGTTGTGAGAAGAAAAATCACGATTGTAAAACGTCTTAGGAAATATATTGATATGCTTATGGAGCATAAGGAGCTTGAAACATCGCTTTTACCGCTTGGTGACGGTGTTACAATATCGGTAAAGAAATAATAAAGGGTAGGAATATATTTATGAAGAAACCAGAACTTTTAGCTCCCGGCGGCAGCTTGGAGAAATTGAAAACAGCGATAGATTACGGTGCGGACGCGGTGTATATCGGCGGTGAAATGTTTTCACTACGTGTTGCGGCGGAAAATTTTTCAAAGGAAGATATGCAGGAGGGTATAAAGTACGCTCACGACAGAGGTAAAAAAGTGTACCTTACCGCAAATATTCTTCCGCATAATGATGATATTGAAGAATTTGAGGGGTTTGTCAAAGATATAAAGAATTACGGCTTTGACGCAGTGCTTGTGGCAGATTTGGGGTTGTTTGATATGATGCAGGAACTTGCACCGGAAATACCTATTCATGTAAGTACACAGGCGAATAACATTAATTATCGCTCGGCAATAAAGTGGTACAAGATGGGTGCAACACGTGTCGTGCTTGCAAGAGAAATGTCGTTTAAAGAAATTGCGGAATTTCAAAAGAAAATTCCTGAAGATTTGGAGCTTGAAGCATTTATACACGGCGCTATGTGTATATCATATTCGGGCAGATGTCTTTTGTCAAACTATATGACGGGACGTGACTCAAACATGGGTGCTTGCGCACATCCGTGCAGATGGAATTACAAACTTGTCGAGGAAACAAGACCGGGTGAATATATGGACGTGTTTGAAAACGAAAGAGGTACGTTTATATTTAATTCAAAGGACTTGTGTACAATCCGTCATATACCTGAGCTTGTGCAAAGCGGTATTGCAAGCCTTAAAATCGAGGGCAGAGTAAAAACTTCTTATTATGTTGCAACGGTTGTCGGGGCATACAGACGTGAGATTGACAGATATTGTGCCGATCCCGAAAATTATGTGTTTAATGAAGCGGAATACGAAGAACTTTGCAAGGTTAGTCACAGACCGTATACAACAGGTTTTTATTTCGGCAAGCCGGATGAAAATTCACAGGTTTACACGTCAAGTTCGTATATCAGAGATTACGACCTTATCGGTATAGTCAAGTCGTATGACGCGGAAAACGGCATTGCAACGATTACACAGAGAAACCGTTTCTTTAAGGGTGACGAAATAGAGATAATTCAGCCTATGAAACCGTTTTTTGTACAGACGGTTGACAGTATGTGCGACGAAAACGGTAATGAAATCGAAGTTGCAAATCACGCGGAGCAGATAGTTAAATTTAAAACGGCACAGCCTGTTTGCGAGGGTGCAATGCTTAGAAAGAAAAAGTAAAAAAACAGAGCAGATTTAATAAAAAAACTACTTTTTTTATTAATCTGCTTTTCTTTTTTGAGAGAATATGATAGTATAATTTATAACGGCAAATTTGAGAAAGGAAATTTATAAAAAAGGAGAAGGTTTTATGAAAAACAATGTTAAAAAATTGCTTTGTGCGGCATTGTCAACGGCAATGATTGCGGGAAGTATCGTATTGCCTATGACAGCAAGTGCGGCAGAATATACTCCGCTTGTTGAAGGCGATAATGTTTTGAAAGAGTGGAAATTTTCATTCGGAACAACCAAAAAAGACGGATACACAGACGTAGCGACAGACAGAAATGTAATAAAATCGAAAGATTACGGTTTTATAGGCAATGATGAAAGTGTCACAGAAAGTACGACAAAGTATGACAGCTTTGAGTATAAATCGGGACAAACCGTGAAACTTGATGAAAGTGTAAACGGTGTAGGCGTGGTTGAAGATGAGGACGCTACATATCCTGAGTATACGACAGGCGCATACTATCCTGTAAGCTTTGGTTTATATGTAAATAACGGTACATATTACAGAGTGCACGCAGAAGTGACTACACTTGACTCAACAAAAGACGCAGAGGCTTCTTTGTATTATGAAAGAAGACACCCTGCTATGCACAAACAGAAGATAGAAGCAGGAAAGACTGTTTCTGTAGATTTTTCTGTTGATGTTGAAACAATCAACTTCAAAAATGAAGGAAACTTTGTAGATGATATGCTTAACTTGTCGCTTTTGGGCGATAATGCGGCACTTTCTTCGCTTGTAATTCAGCAAATAGACGAAACAGGCGAAAATAAGCCTACAACATTATGGGTATTGGGTGACTCGACAGTTACAGACGGAAATGCCGGACTTCCATACTTTGATTTGCAGAATTATACGGGTGTAGGTGCATATTTGTCAAAGTACGTTCCGTCAACCGTTGCGGTATCAAACCAAGGTGAAGGCGGATTAAATGCCGCAGATAACGGTCACTTTAGCATTGTAAAGAATAACATCAAAAAAGGCGACTTTATGTATGTTGAATACGGTCACAACCATGCAAAGGCGGGGGATAATCCGCATGGTTCATCAGGATATTTGGGTTGCTTGTCAAAGTATTACGACGCTTGTAAAGCTGTAGGTGCAACACTTATTCTTGTAGGTCCGATAGACAGACATAACTCGAGTCAATATGACGAAACAACCAATACATGGTCTACAACTTTGGCTCAATACAGTAAGGCGGCAAAATATTATGTTGATATTATCAAAACAGCCGGTGCTGAAAAAGCGGCTGAATTTGTAAAAAAGGCTGCGGCTGAAAAGACAAGCGGTGATGATGTTTCTGACACAACATACGCTTGGGCGGACAGTGTTATAGCCGAAGGTGTGACGGATAAGGCAGACAGTAATGTTGCATTCGTGGATTTGAACCAACCGACTCTTGATTGGCTTGGAACAGTGACAAAAGAGGCTACTGTAAAAGATGAAAAAGTTACAAACAAACAAGCTTTGTCAAACTTCTATTTCCAAACATCTAAAGGGGGGAAAACTGACGGTACACACCCTAATGACGCAGGAGCTGACGCTTTGGCACACAAGTTCTTTACAGAAGGAGATGTAATTGAATATCCTGCACTTGCACCTCTTATGACAAGAGTTACGAACGGAAGTACAGATGTACAACCTGTTCCGGTATCCAAGGATATTATAAATGCAGGTTATCCGTCAAATGATTGTTGGCCAACATATCAATCATTGGCTTCATACGAATTTGCGACAAGAATTTCGGGTGTTAATTTTGACTCTGACGGCGTACTAAAAAGCGTTGATGTTCTTCCTCTCGACAAATCAATGATGAGTACATACAGTAGAGCATATGTTGCGGTATATAATAAAGAAACAGGTGTTCTTGAAAATCTTGCCGTTTCAACAGATCACGTTGATAATACACAGGACGGAGTTCAAAATCTTAGATTCGACACTGATTTGACGGTTGGTGACAATCAAACATATAAAGTAATGTTGTGGGGTTATGAGGACAAAGAGGGTAGTCCATTGACTATGGAAGCATACGCATATCCTCATACTGAAAGCGTTGTAAAAGAAGCTATAATTAAAAATGAATCAAATGAGTTAAATGAAGAATTCAAGTATACCGGTGTAGAAAGCGGCGGCAGCCTTGACGGAAAAGGCGGCTGGGCATCGGGCGGTTCAAATCAGACTGCGTCTGACTTTGCGTTTACATATGGTGAAGCTGATTCAAAATCATATGCACATATTTCTTCAAATGGTCTACAAGCAAACGGATCAGCTCAAGGAAGTGCATATGTATATAAAAAGTTTGATAAGCCTGTACAGTCGGGTAAATTGATGATGGATTTTGATTTCCGTTATAATAGCGGTACACCGTCAATCTTGTTTGTAACAAGCGGTGACCCGTGGAAGTGGCCGGCAGCGATTAATCCGTTCAAAGTTGCACTAAATAGTAATAATGCGGTAGAAGTTACAATGAACGGTCAAGTTGTAGGTACTATAAGTGCTAAGAGATGGTCAAATGTTCATTACGAACTCGATTTAGACACAGGTATTGAAACAATGTCAATAGACGGCGGTACTCCTGTAAAACATGTTGTTGACAATTATCAAACAACAGAAATAACAGTTTCTCCTGCAACATTGGATCAAATTGTATTTGAATATGTAAATAAGGCGGCTGCATTTGATTTCGATATTACAAACTTAAAGATTGCTACAATCGAAAAAGAAGCACTTCCTCAATATAACGTTGCGGTTGCTTCGAATGACGAAACAATGGGTACAGTTGAAATCAATGGCGTTGATGAAACAGCAACCACAGTTGATTTGAATACAATTACAACAGTTAAAGCTGCTGCAAAAGACGGATACCGCTTTACAGGTTGGTACGAAGGTTCAAATCTTGTTTCAAGTGACGCAGAATATTCATTCAGAGTAAGAAACAATGTATCTCTTACTGCTAAATTTGAATTAAAGCCAAGCTTTGACAGTATAACAACTTACAAAATAAAAGCTACTGAAACGATGGTAAAAGTTCCTGTTGAAGAAGCAAAGGATATTACTTTGACAGTAGAAGACGCGAAAAATGCAGAGGGTGTTGATGTAGCTGTTGACAGTGAAAACACTGACGAAGTAACATGGACTCTTGTAACAAACGACGTGGAAAATGTAACACTTGTAGGTAATATACTTACTGTATCACCTGACTTTACATTGCCTGAAACAAGTCAAAAGGATATTGTGGTTAAGTGCGTATGTAACGAAATTGAAAAAGAAATTACTATAATGCTTCATACATACAATTACTTGCTTGATATGAGTTTTGATGACGGTGAAGTTACAGGTAACCTATATAACAGTGATACACAGTGGAAAGAAAACAACCAAGTTATGAATATCGGTCTTATCGGACGTGGCGCACATAATATTGTTGACAGTCCGTTTGGCGGAAAGGCTTCGTATCATTCATTGAGCGCAAACTACGGTACAAGAAACGGTTCATCGAAGTTTACTTCAATGAGCGGTGACGCACTTGTTATCGACCTTGATTTGGGAATTGGTGAAAAGAGCTTCATAAAGTTCGGTGATAATTGCCAAACAAATCAAGATGTTGCCACAGGTTCATTCCTTGTATTAGAGCCGAAAGACGGTAAATTGATGTACTATGATTATGCCGATTCTTCATACAAGGAAACAGGTTTGACATCATCAACAGATAATAAGACATATTCATCATTGTATCATGTTCAAACTGCGGTTGATTTCAAAGCTAAGACTGAAAAAGTCGTTATAACACCTTACGTAAACGGTGATATGGATACTGAAAACGCAGTTACACTTAATTTGGATATAAAAAATGCTACTGCAACGGCATTTTCAATGTTGGGTGTATCTCATGCAGAAAATAACGGTACAATCCACGTTTTGACAGATAATATTAAAGTAAGAACAGCTGCGTCATCATCAGCATCATCAGTTGAATAAATCAAAAAAAAGACCGCGAAAAGCGGTCTTTTTTTGGTAAAAATAATCTACAAAAATAAAAAATGTACAACTTGAATTTTGCATTTTGAATAAAAAATTATGTGCTTTTTTGTGCAATATTTTCATTCAAAGTTTCTTAATAATATTGCACATACAAAAAAAATATGATACAATATATACCATATAGATGGGTTGAGTTTGTGCAGATTTACTTAAATCGACATACGATACCTGTTAAATTAAACAAGACTTGGAAACAAGTTAAGGAAAGAAAGGGAGAGAAGAAATGAAAAGTAAAAAACTAATTTCATTACTTTGCGCCGCTGCTATGTCAGCATCTGCTTTCGCAGGCTTGACAGTAACAGCAAGCGCGGCAACACCTGTTTACACCTTTGATGGAAGTGACATCACAGGCTTTTCAGGTAATGGAACTCTTGCACAAGTGAGTGATGACAAGGGTGAATATTTCTCAATTAAAGCTAATGGCAGCAGTACATATTCTGCAACATTGACTTTACCTGCAGATGCACAATTAACAAGTGCTGACGGCTACACAATCGAATACGATGCAAGACTTCATAAGTCAAATGGTATGGGTAGATACGGAAGATATACTCAAGTTGCATTCATCGATTCGTCAAATGCAGCTAAAGACTCCAGAGACTATGGCCCATACGGTGCATTGTTCTCAGGCGGTAATTCAAGTACTGAAACAGGTCAAGGATATACAGCAGGTGTGGCATCTTCATTGTCTGCAAGATACCAACTTGACGGTACAATCGTAAATGACCCTGGTACAGAAACATTGGCTGCTGATAATACATCAGTAACAGGCATTGCTGATGATATGTGGGTTAGAGTACAGACATACGTTAAAGGTGATGTAGCTAAAGTAACAGTAATAGATGTAAATAATAATAAAATAGTTGATGGTGTTGATTATATCAACAGTGCAACAAAACTTGATACTATTTATGTAACAGCCGGTCGTGGTGATGACAGTGTTACAGGACCTGGTGAAGTATGCCTTGATAACATCAAAATTTATTCGGGTGAGGCAGAAACACTTACAACAGATGGTTTGAGAGGCGTTGTAGCAGCAGCCACACCAATTCCTGAACCTGAAACAGTATCCGGTTCAGCGCAAACTCTTGCAGCCCCGGCATCAGTAACAGATGCTTATACAGCTGACTTTAACAATGCTACTGTAGGAACTGTTGCATCAATCGAAACAGAAGATCAAGATGCAAAAACAGTTGTTGATGGTATGAAAGTTAAAGTTGGTTCAAGAAGTACAGGTGCTGATACAAAGACATATGCCGCAATCGCAAAGGTTGCTACAGGCGATAATGCACTAAAACTTGCTGCAAACCAATTTTCAACAAATGGTAGAGGACCGGTTGTAACTCTTGATGATACAAAAGAAATTTCATCAGGCGAAACTGCAATTATGGGATTTACAACATATCTTTCAGCCGCAAAGGGTACTGATGAAGGTGGTCTTCCAAGATTGTTCTTGATTGACAACACAACAAATATTGATGGTAACGGTTGTGCAAGAGATATACTTGCAGTTATTACAACCGAAGATGCAAGCGGATATACAAACGGTGATACACCAATCGGTATTCAGGTAACAGAAGGTTGGCACACTGTAGTTGTTGCAGTATCAGAAGGTACATACAGAGTATTTATTGACGGTAAATATAAAGATGGTGAAGGTAAACTTAGCCCTGCAGTTAAGGGTACTAAGGTTGGTTCCGGTTCAACATCAGCTCAAGTAACTCATCTTCCAAGCTTTGCAGTTGAAAATGCAAAGTCAACAGCTTATTCAAAAGCCTTGATTGATAATGTAGTTGCATATAAGATTACAGATACACTTGATGCTAAGTATCTTCCAACTGAAACAGCAGCTCCGACACCTGCTCCGATACCTGCAAAGGTTACAATGAGCGTTGATGAAACTGCAAATACAGTTACATTGACATCAGATAAGGATACAGATGCAGTTCTTGTTCAAGCATCATACAGAACTGATAATACATTGGATTCAGTTAAGAAAGTTGTTAATCTTGAACTAAAAGCTAACGAGGCTAAACTAGTTCCTGCAACAGATTTAGCTACATTCACAACGAATGATAAGATAATGGTTTGGGATAGTCTAAAGACTATGACACCGCTTGCAAGTGCTTATACAATAAAGAACGGTGTCGCTCAAGCTACAGCTAAACCGGCTCCGACAGCTGAACCGACAGAAACCCCTGTAGAAACAGTTGCTCCGACAGCTGAACCAACAGAAGCTCCTGCAGAAACAGTTGCTCCGACAACTGAGCCGACAGAAGCTCCTGCAACAACAGCTGCTCCGACAACTGAGCCGACAGATACACCGACTCCGACAGCAACAGCTGTTCCTACTTATGCAGTATCAGGTACTGTAGACGCAGGTGTTAAATCTGTAACTCTTACAGATAAAGCAGAAGCTGAAAATACAATTACAGGTAAAATCGAAGGTACAACTGTAACGTTTACAGGTGTTAAAGCCGGTACATATACAGTATCAGCTGTAGCTGCCAGCGGTAAGGATATTTATACAATTAAAGTTGGCGATACAGAAACTACAGAAGTAACAGTTACAGACGCTAATGTTACAAATCTTGCAGTTACTTCAAAGGATGAAGCTGTTCTTCCATATGCTGACGGAACAAACACATATGATACAGAAGGTGCTGCAAACAGCTTTGTTGATTACAGCAGAGTAACGGTAAGTATCGCAGATGGTGTTAACGGTAACACAACAAAAGTTCAGAATTTGAAAACCGGGAACGGTAGCTCAGGAGCTGGATACAATCCATATACTGTGGCTTTTCCTGCAAAAGGTGAGGCGGTTGCTACATCATTTGATATTTCTATACCAACAAGAAATGCATGGGTAAGTGTAAGAGGTACACAACCTGGAACTAATGATAGAAACAACAATGCAGCAGGTAGAATTTTTACAATCGGTGCTGAGGGTAGTGCTGTTATAAAAATTTATAGTGGTGCAGATGTTGTTGATGAAATTACAGGTACAGATATTATTAATGAATGGTATCACGTTGACGCAGTTGTAAATAATACAACAAAGAAAGTTGCTATTAAGGTATATGACTATAAGGCAAATAACAACTATACAAAGGAAACAGCACTATATGATAAAACTGTTGACTTTAGAGATAACACCGTAGCAGGTGTTGTTGCTATGGATTATCATTCAAATACAGCAAACGCAAATATGCAAATTGATAATCTTTACATCAATGATCCGTCATATGTAACACCGATTAATGTTACAGCAACAGACGTAACTGTAGATAAAGCACAAGTTGTAAAAGACGATGTAATTACTATTACACCGACAGTTCCTGCAGGAAAGAAACTATCAGCTGTAAAGGTAAACGGAACAGCAGTTACAGCAGTAGATGGAAAATATACATACACAGTTACAGGTGAAGAAAGTGCTATTGCAGTTACAGCTGATTTTGTAAGAGCAGACGTTGATAATGTAGTTGTTTCAAGTACAAATACAGATGTACAGATTGGTCAAAAAGGTACATATAAAGCAACAGTATATGCTGACGCTGATAAGAAGATTGATATTACAAAAGATTCAGCTATTACATGGTCTGTTGAATCAGCAACAGAAGGTGTAAGCCTTGCTGATGGTACAGTAATGGCTCAAGACGGTACTCTTACGGTAGCTGCAGACCAAGCTGTGGGTAAGCTTACTGTTAAAGCAACAGCAGTAAAAGACATTGCAAGTTCAGATGATACTGATGCAAACAAAGTTGTAGGTACATTTGATGTTAATGTTATTTCTGAACCATCATACCAAATAGCTGTAGCAACTCCTGAAAATGGTACAGCTACAGTTACAGTAGGTGAAAATATTGCTGCAACATCAGTAAAGCAAAGCGAAACACTTGAAATTGTTCCAAAGGCTAATGCGGGTTATGAAATAGATACTGTATCATATAGACTAACAACAGCTGAAGATGTAGCAGACAGTTATACAACTGTTACAGCTAATGAAGGTAAATATACTGTTGCAGGAACGGCTTTGACAGGTAATATTACAGTTAAAGTTACATTTAAGGCTATTAACTACACGATTACAAACAACACAGTTGCAGAAAACGGTAACTCAATCGCAATTAAAGTGGGTGATGCTGATGCAACAACTGCAACAATCGGTCAAACTGTAACAATAGTTCCGACTCTTGCAGCTAACTACAAAGTGTCAACACTTGAAGTTAAAAACGGTGATGCTGCTGTACAGGTAACAAATAATACATTTGTAATGCCGGCAGCTAACGTAACAGTAACAGCTACTTTTGCATCAGTTCCTGTTTTGGAAAGAGCACTTTCAATATATGACAATAACTTTGATGAAACTTCAGATTTTACAGCTGCTGGTGACGGTGCAAAAGTATTTAATCCTGGTGAAGTCGCTTCAAGAACAGACGGTAAAGTTATAGGTACAGGTGTCAGAACCCGCGGTGATTCAAGTCTTACATCACCATCACTTACAGCTGTTGAAAATTATCAAACAGCAGTAAATACTTATGATGTTCATAAGTTTAATGTATCTTTTGACTTTAACATTGAAGCTTGTGCTAGTGGCAAGAGCTCTAATATAGCATTGCTAGGTGGATCAAATGCAGGTACTTGGTTAAGTTCTGATAAACAGATATTAACAATAGCAGCTCCGGCAACTGGTAACGGAACTTTTGGTACAATTACAATTAATGGTAATGAAGTATCGCCATCAATAAAAGAAACAATTACTACATCAGATTTTAATTCTTTAAAAAGAGAGGCAACAGGTTGGGTAACACTTAACGCAACAGTTGATTTCTCAACAAAGAAGGTTACATATACATTGAAAAAGGGTGAGACAACAGTTGTAGAATCAACAACAGCTGATTTTGTAAACCAAGATACAACAGTATTAGACAGAGTGTTTATAGCAGCAGGTAAATATTGTGGTGGTGTATTAATGGATAACCTAAAGATTGAGGCAGTTCAATAATTAAACAAAAAATAACTGATAAAAGAACGGTCGTATTGAAGTGAACCCCAAAATTTAGACAAAATTAAATATTAACTTGCTTGTGAATGAGTTCGGTATTGTACCGGACTCATTCCTTTTAGCTTTAAAGAAATTCTTTCATTGTTGTAATAATCAATATATCTTTTTAATTCATCTATGAAAGCTTTGACACTTTCAAATTTTTCACCATAAAACATTTCAACTTTTAATCTTCCGAAGAAGTTTTCCATTGCACCGTTGTCCATACAGTTTCCTTTTCTAGACATACTTTGTACAATATTGTGTTCTGACAGTAAACGTTGATATTCCGAATGTTGGTATTGCCAACCTTGGTCAGAATGGAATAATGGTTTCGCATTAGCGGGCAGCTTTTTGAATAAACCATCAAGCATTTCTCTAATTTGCTGCAAATTTGGACTTAATGAAATTGAGTATGACACAATTTCTCGATTATACAAATCCATTACAGGTGACAAATATACTTTATCATTACACACTTTAAATTCAGTTACATCAGTTGCTAGTTTTTCAAAAGGTTTTGTAGCTGTAAATTCTCTGTTAAGTAAGTTGTCGGCTATTTTGCCGATTTCTCCTTTGTATGAACGATATTTACTGTTTTTGCGTTGTTTTCCTTTGAGATTAAGTTCTTTCATCAGTTTCAACACAGTTTTATGGTTAATTGTATATCCTTTTTGTCTTAATACAATTAAGATTCTGCGGTAGCCGTATCTGCCTTTATTAGCTAAAAATATATATAGTATTTCTTGTTTTTCTTTCTTGTATTTATCTTTGATTGGATGTTGTATATAGTAATAAAAGGTACTACGGGCTAAACCTGATAATTGCAGCAAGTCTTTTAACGGATATTTTTGCCTTAATTCATTGACTATTGCTGCTTTTTCTCTTCTTTTAACATTCTTTTCCGAACTAAGGCATTGAGTTTTTTTTAGTATTCATTCTCCATTCTTAATCGCTGATTTTCGGCAATTAAATCTTCTTCAATTTTCTTATCAAGTTTGGGTGGACGACCTTTTGCTATTCCATCTACTTTACTGGCTCTACCTCGTCTTTCTTTCATCAGACCTTCAGCTCCTTCTTCCAAGAATATGCGTTCCCATTTCGATATTACATTATGTTTAACATCGTATTTTCTCTCTGTTTCCATTATACCCAAATGGTTTTCTCGCATATCCATTATAACAGATAGTTTGAATTCTGGCGAGTGTTTTCTATATTTTTGCCCTTTCTTTGCCATAAAAATATGCACCTCCAAAAGTGTCTAACTTTTGGGGTGCATATCAGTCTGATGCGGTTCTTTTTTTGTGTTGATAATAACTTTAAATTGTGGATAAAGTATTTTTTAGTACGATTTAATGTTGATAAAACGTTAAAATATAACATTCCATAACAACATATAAGGCTCCCCTTGAGGGGGCTTTATATTGTGATATACAAAGCGGGCGACCAATGATCGCCCATACGCACACGTCACCTCAATAAACAAGGGAGCTGTCGTGTGGTTTTATATAGATATACAAAGCGGGCGACCAATGGTCGCCCCTACACACGTTACCTCAATACACAAGGGAGCTGTCACATCGGTGACTGAGGGGTGGCTTATATTAAAATAAATCAGTCTGCAAAAAAATAGTACTCTCCCCTATCTTGACATCAATAATAAAAGAACAAAAAAAGATGTTACCGAAGTAACATCTTTTTGAATAATCAAATCAGTAAAGCTTACGCTTCTTCGATTTCAGAAACGACACCTGAACCTACTGTTCTACCACCTTCACGGATAGCGAAACGTAGACCCTTTTCGATAGCGATTGGAGTGATAAGTTCAACTTCCATCTTTACGTTATCGCCAGGCATACACATTTCTGTGCCTTCTGGAAGTGTGATAACACCAGTAACGTCAGTTGTTCTGAAATAGAACTGAGGTCTGTAGTTGTTGAAGAATGGTGTATGACGGCCACCTTCATCTTTTGTCAGAACGTAAACCTGAGCTGTGAATTTTGTATGGCATG
>OLNN01001623.1_pt1 | contig 17972 bp, 15 predicted proteins | sample 1672141 | NCBI WGS metagenome assembly OLNN01 (sample SAMEA3136652, study PRJEB25190) | human gut metagenome | biome: human gut; feature: human-associated habitat; material: faeces | place: Austria | collected 2013 | reverse complement strand
TTTCCCGTCGGGCCGCCATGTTGCCCCGGCCCGTAGGGCGGGCGTTCACGCCCGCCGCACCTTGGAAATTTCAAAAAACGGGGCCCTGCGCCGCCGCAGGGCCCCGATCATTTTTAACACCCCAAAACGCCCGCCCCTTCCACAAACGCCCGCAAAATCTCGAGCCCCGCGGGGCCGCTCTTTTCGGGGTGGAACTGCAGGCCGGTCACGTTGGCGCGCTGCACGGCCGCGCAGACTTCCCGCCCGCCAAACTCGATAACGGCGGCGCAGTCCTGCGCGCGGGCGGGCAGGGCGTGGTAGCTGTGCACAAAATAGACTTCCGGCGCGTCCGCCCCGGCCAGCGCGCGCAGCGGGCCGCTTTGCGCGGCCGGGGTCAGGCGCAGCGCGTGCCAGCCGACGTTGGGGATTTTCAGCGCGCTGCCGTCCGCAGCGCGCACAGGCAGCGGCGCGACCTCGCCTTCAATCAGCCCCAGCCCCGCGGTCAGCCCGCCTTCGGGGCTTTGCTGCAACAGCATCTGCATGCCCAAGCAGATGCCCAACAGCGGCGTGCCGGCGCGCGCGGCGGCGCAGAGCGGCTCCGCCAGGCCCAGCGCGCGCAGCTGCGCCATGCCGTCGGCAAATGCGCCGACGCCGGGCAGCACCAGCGCCCCGGCCGCGCGCACGGCGGCCGGGGTGTCGGCAAACTCTACTTCGGCCCCGCAGGCCTCCAGCGCGCGCTGCACGCTGAGCAAGTTGCTGCGGCCGTAGTCGACGATCGTCACACAGGGTCGCATCGTCTCACCTCCACACCGGCGGCGCGCAGCGCGCTTTTGAGCGCGGGCACGCCGGTTTTTTCGTAATGCAGCAGGCTGCCCACCGCCGCGGCGTCGGCCCCGTTCTGCGCGGCCTGCGCAAGGTCGGCGGCGCAGGATGCCCCGCCCGCGGCGATGACGGGCACCTGTGCTTCGGCGGCCACGGCGGCGATGAGCGCCTGGTCCATGCCGCGCAGAAAGCCTTCGCAGTCGACGCTGGTCAGCAGAATCTCCCCCGCGCCCAAAGCCTGCGCCTGGCGCGCCCATTCCAGCACGTCGCGGCCGGAGTGTTCGCGCCCGTTGTCGTAGTAGGCTTCCCACCCGGCTTCGGGGCGGGCGGGGTCGCGGCGCTTGGCCTGGATGCTGACCACCGCGCACTGGCTGCCGTAGGCGCGCGCGATCTCGGTGATGAGCGCCGGGCGCTGCAGCGCGGCGGTGTTGACGGCGGCTTTGTCGGCCCCGGCAGCCAGCACCGCGCCCACGTCCGCGGCGCTGCGCAGCCCGCCGCCCGCCGTGATGGGGATGAACACATCGGCCGTGGCGCGGCGCAGAATCTCGCCCAGGTTGTTGCGGCCGTAGAGGCTCGCCACCGTGTCGAGATACAGCAGTTCGTCGATGCCCTGCCGGTAATACCGCACGGCGAAGTCGTGCGGGTCGCCGAGCTTGCGCAGCCCCTCGTACTGGATGCCTTTGACAAGGTATTCGTCCTTGACGTCCAGCCGGGCGATCAGGCGTATTTTTTTGCTCATACCGCGCCGCCTTTCCCAAGGTTTTCCGGCGGCGCGCCCCAGCGGCAGAGGCTTTCGCCCGCGTAGGGGGTGTGGCGCAAACTCCACACGCCGTCCTTGTACTGCCACAGGTGGGGCGAGCGGAACCGGTCGGCCAGGTGCATGAAGTAGGCAAGGTCCATCTCCGGCTGCTCAAAGCAATCGGCCGCCTTGCCAAAATGCGCTTTGTCGATGGAGATATAGCGGAAGAATTCTTCGGCAAAGCGGGCGGGGAACTCGCCGTCGAACTTTTTGCACAGGGCGACGGCCTCCTCGCGCGTGATCTCGCCGTTGCGGATCTCCTGCGCGGCGTCGTAGGTGCAGCGGCCGATGCCGTATTTGATGTAGGTGGTGTAGTAGAAAAAGTCGTCCACCTTATCGTCGATGGAGTTGTATTTGGAGTAGGTGCCCGCCGTGCGCTCGGGGCTGGGCACAAAGCCGCCGTGCTCGACCGCATAGTAGTAAGCCCCCTGCGGGTGCCAGCGCTCATAGTAGCCCAAATAGCGCACCTGAATGTGGTTTTTCTCGATGTCGCTGGTCTCGCCGGGCAGGTAGAGGGCAAGGTCGGCCTTGTCGATGCCGAAATCCTCCTCGAGCTGGCGCAGGCTGACGCCGCCCAGATAAATGTGGTCATAGTCGTTGACGGCGAAGAAATGTTCGTCCCGCAGCGCGCTCTCGTTGTCCGCGATGGGGTTGCCGAACTCGGCCTCGTTCTCGCCGTAGAACACGAGCGGGATGCCGAACTTGGCGGCGATCTTGGGCGCGAGCTGCTTCTGCCCCAGTATAAACGGCTGGAACGGGTGGAACAGGTTCTCGGTCGCCAGGCGGGTCAGCAGGCGGTGGGTCAGGCCGTTGGGGGTGCACAGGTAGTTGTCGAACCCGGCGTGAATCCACGCCTGGAAGTTCTGCCACCCCCAGGGGGTGTAGATGTGCGGCGCCCAGGTCACGGTCAGCGGGTGCATGCCGTATTTGTATTTCAGCAGGTGGGCGGCGTAAAAGCTGTCCTTGCCGCCGGAGCCGGGCACCAGGCAGTCGTAGCTGCCGTCGGTTTTGCGGTAGCGGTCGCACAGTTCGCGCAGCTCCTGCTCGCGCTGCGCCCAGTCGATGTGGCCGTCGGCTTTCTGGCGGCAGGCGTGGCAGGCGTCGCACACGCCGTCCGGCTGGATGACCATGGTCTTTTTCTTGGAAAGGGCCGTGTGCTCAAACTCATAGCAGGAGTTGGGCTTCTGGTTGGTCATGACGCAGTCTTTGCAAAAGGTCACGGTCTGCGGCAGGCCGTAATACGCCGTGCGCCGTTCGGGCGGCAGGGCGGGGTCGTATTGGGCATAGTCGATCGGCTGGTAACGCGGCAATTTCAGCATGGTAAACTCCTTTTTTTGGCAAAACAAACAAGGGCAGGGACGCGCCCCCGGCGGGGTTTTCCCTGCCGGGTCTGCGGGCGTCCTTGCCCTGCGTTTTGGTTTTGTGGTTTTCTATTCGCCCTCGCCCTCATAGCGGCGGATGATGCTCTGCGCAATCTGCCGCCGGGTGACGCGGGCGTCCATCGCCAGCTTTTCAATGTGGCGGTGGGCTTCGGCTTCGGTCATCTGTTCATGCAGCGCCAGCAGGCATTTGGCCTGGGTGGTCACGCGCGCGTCGTCCAGCCGCTTGGTCAGGCGCTGGTTTTCTTCCAGAATGCGGCGCATGCGCTGGCGCCCGGCGCGCAGCAGCCGCAGCGCCAGCGCCGCCTGCTGGCGGGAAAGCGGCCGCGGCAGCACCAGCACGCCGTATTTTTCCAGCCCTGCGGCGATCTTGTCCGCCTGCGGCGCGGCGCACAGCAAAATGGCGTCCAGCCCTTTGTCCACGGCTGTGATCGCCAGCTCGCGGCCGAACTCGTCGGGCAGCGGCGTGTTGACGATCAACAGCGCATAGTCCCCGCCCAGCAGCGCGCGGCGCGCTTCGCCCGCGCTGGCGCAGCACAAAGCCGCCGCGCCCGCGGCAAACACGCTTTTCAGCGCCGCGTGCGCCGCCGGGTCGGATACGATCAGCACCCCGGCCATCCCGTTCACCTGCCTTTCGGGTTACACCGCTCACACGCGGTCAAAGTAGGTCTGCATCTCGTACCAGTGCGGGTCGGGCGCGGCGGCCCAGGCGGCGGCGTCGCGCCGCTTGCGGTCCAGGTAGGCGTCCAGCAGCCGCGCGGGCAGCATGCGGCGCAGAAATTCGCTCTGTTCGGCCAGGCGCACGGCCTCGGTGAGCGTTTTGGGCAGCGCGCAGCCGCCGGTTTTGGCCCCGGCCAGCAGGTCGCCGCTGGCGGCGGGGGGCAGGGGCAGGTTTTCGCGCACGCCCTCCAGCCCCGCTTCCAGCAGCAGCGCCACCGCATAATAGGGGTTGCAGGCGGCGTCGGGGCTGCGCAGTTCCATGCGGCAGTCCGCGCCGCGGGCCGCCGGTACGCGCACCAGGCTCGAACGGTTCTGGCACGACCAGCTCACAACGCCCGGGGCTTCGCAGCAGCCCAGCCGCTGGTAGGAGCCGGGCAGGGGGTTGGTGAACACGGTCAGCTCGGGCACGCGGCGCAAAATGCCCGCCAGGAAGGCGGCGGCCATCGGGTCGGGCGCTGTCTGGAAATCCTCGAACACATTGCGCCCGCCGTGCAAAAGCGAAAAGTTCAGGTGCAGCCCGCTGCCGCTTTTTTCCGGCAGGGGTTTGGGCAAAAACGAAGCGTACAGCCCGTTTTGCCCGGCGATGGCCTTGACGACGGTGTGCACGGTCATCAGGTCGTCGGCCGCCTGCAGGGGCGAAGCGCAGCGGAAGTCGATCTCGTTTTGGCCCGGGCCCTGCTCGTGGTGGCTGCGCTCGGGCTGCACGCCCATCTCTTCCAGCGTTAGGCAGATCTGGCGGCGCACGTTCTCGCCGCGGTCGACGGGGGCCAGGTCAAAATAGCCGCCCTGGTCAAACGGCGTGCGGGTGGGCAGGCCGTGCTCGTCGGTTTCAAACAGATAGAACTCACACTCCGGCCCCACCAGGAAGCGGTACCCCGCGGCGGCCGCGGCCTGCTCGGTGCGCTGCAGCAGCGCGCGGCCGTCGCCCTCAAACGGGCGGCCGTCCGGGTAGCGCACGCTGCAGAACAGCCGCCCGACGCAGCCTTCGCTGGGGCGCCAGGGCAGGATGGAAAAGGTGGAAAGGTCCGGCGCCAAAAACAGGTCAGACTCCGACACATGGCCGAAGCCCGGCACCGCCGAAGCGTCGAACGAGACGCCCTGCTCCGCCGCATGGCGCAGCTGGCTGGCCATGACGGCGATGTTTTTCTGCACGCCGAACATATCGCAAAACGCCAGGCGAATGAACTTGATATCGTTTTCTTCCACAAACCGCAGCAGCCCGTCAAGCGTCTGTTTCATAGCAAAGACCCCCTGCAAAATCTAAAAAAGGCGCTGCGCCCCCCTTGGTGAACGCAGCGCCTTTGCTGTCATGCCTGCATTATACGCGCCGCGCGCCCCGCTGTCAAGGCGGCGGCGCGCGGTGTGGCAGAAAAATTGCGAAAGCTGTGGTGAAGGGCCACCCGCGCCATCACTTCGGCAGCTGGCCGTAATCCCGTTTGGCGTACACCACGCGCGCGACCGTCACCAGCTTCTTTTCCTCGTCTATCCAGTAAAATATCAAAAAATTGCGCACCGGGATCTTTCGGTACTCGTGTTCCAGCGGGCGGATCGGGCGGTAAGCCGGGGCTGCATACGGAAAAGGCAGCAGGCTTTCCGCCGTATGGACCAGCTCCGCAGCCAGGCGCTCCGCCGCGGCCGGGTTGTGCAGTTTGCGGCTGATATACCGCACGATCTCCAGCATATCCTTCCGGGCAGCCGGCAGGTACTCTAGCTTATACAACTGGCTCCCCTCCAATGGCGTCACGCATCGCTTTCAGCACGTCTTTGGAGGAGTAGCGCCGGTCCGTCAGCTCGGCTTCCCGTTCCGCCTCCTGCAGCTTTGCATAGACCTCGCTTTCAAACTGCAGGTTTTCATAAGCTTCCATGCTCAGCACGACCATATCGCCGTATCCGTTTTTCGTCAAAAAAACCGGTTGGGCCGTTTCATGCACGGTCTTTGAAATGTCGGCAAAGTTGTTCCGCAAATCGGAAACAGGCCGGATCATCTTCATAAACATCGACCTCCTTGCTATTATATTAGCATAATTATGCTAATATGGCAAGGCGGTTTGTGTAACTCGCCGCCAAGCGCGCGCCGCAGGGGGCAACAAACCGTACATTTTGCCAAAGTTTGCGCGCCGTTCTTTACACCGCGCCGCGGCCGGGGTATAGTGGAAGGGACAAAGACGTCAAAACGCCCCGCCAGGGGTCTGTTTTGGCGTCTTTTTTTATTTGCTTATGGCAGGAGGGGGAACATCCCATGAAAACACCCGGCACCCTGTACCGCCCCGCGTGGGAGCATGACAACTGCGGCATCGGCGCCGTGGCCGATCTCCGCGGCCGCAAAAGCCACCAGGTCGTGGCCGACGCGCTGACCATTGTGGAAAACCTTGAGCACCGCGCCGGTAAGGACGCCGAGGGCAAGACCGGCGACGGCGTCGGCATCTTGACCCAGGTCCCGCACCGTTATTTTGCCAAAGCCTGCAAAGCCCTTGGCATCGAACTGCCCGGCGAGCGGGAGTACGGCGTGGGCATGTTCTTTTTCCCGCAGGGGGAGCTGCAGCGCCGCCAGGCCATGAAGATGTTCGAGGTCATTGTGCAGAAGGAGGGCCTCGGCTTCCTTGGCTGGCGCGAAGTGCCCGTCGCCGCCAATGTGCTGGGCAGCAAGGCGCGCGCCTGCATGCCGGCCATCTGGCAGGGTTTTGTGCAAAAGCCCGCCGGGGTGGCCCCGGGCCTGGCGTTTGACCGGCGGCTGTATGTGGTGCGCCGCGTGTTTGAGCAGAGCAGCCCCGCCAGCTATGTCTGCTCGCTGTCCAGCCGGACCATTGTGTACAAGGGGATGTTCCTGGTCGGGCAGCTGCGCACCTTTTTTGACGATTTGCGCGCGCCGGAATATGAATCGGCGCTAGCCATTGTGCATTCGCGCTTTTCCACCAACACCGAACCGAGCTGGCAGCGCGCCCACCCCAACCGGCTCATCGCCCACAACGGCGAGATCAACACCATCCGCGGCAACGTCAACAAGATGCTCGCGCGGGAAGAGACGATGCACACCGAAGCCTTTGGCGGCGATTTGGCCCGCGTGCTGCCGGTCGTGAACAGCGAAGGGTCCGACTCCGCCATGCTGGATAACGCGCTGGAATTTTTGATGATGAGCGGCATGGAGCTGCCGCTGGCCGTGACCGTGACGCTGCCCGAACCCTGGGCGCACAACGATACTTTAAGCCGCCAGCGGCGGGACTTTTACCAGTACTACGCCACCATGATGGAACCGTGGGACGGCCCGGCGGCCCTTTTGTTCAGCGACGGCGACGTGCTGGGCGCGGCGCTGGACCGCAACGGCCTGCGCCCGGCGCGCTACTGCGTGACCGACGATGGGCGGCTGATCCTGGCGTCCGAGACCGGCGTGCTGGAGCTGGACGAGCGCCGGATCTTGCGCAAAGGCCGCCTGCACCCGGGCAAGATGCTGCTGGCCGATTTGACCAAAGGCGAACTGCTGGACGACGACGCCGTGCGCGAGCGCTACGCCGCGCAGTGCCCTTACGGCGAATGGCTGGACCAGAACCTTTTGCGCCTGCGCGATGTGAAGGTGCCCAACCAGAAGGTCCCCGCGCTGCCCCGCGCCGAGAGCGCGCGTTTGCAGCGCGCCTTCGGCTATACCTATGAGGAATACCGGGATTCGGTCCTGGCGATGGCCCTGAACGGCGCGGAGCCCATCGGCGCGATGGGCGCGGACACGCCGCTGGCCGTGCTCTCGCACCAGTACCAGCCGCTGTTTGGCTATTTCCGGCAGATGTTCGCCCAGGTCACCAACCCGCCCATCGACGCGCTGCGCGAAAAGATCGTGACCTCCACCGCCGTCTATGTGGGCAAAAACGGCGATTTGCTAGAGCAGAACGCCGAAAACTGCCGCGTGCTGAAAATCGACCACCCGATCTTGAGCGACCTGGACTTGCTCAAGATCAAGGCGATGGACCGCCCCGGCTTCCGCGTGGTCTGCGTGTCCATTTTGCATTACAAGGGCACGCCGCTCAAAACGGCGCTCGAGCACCTGTTTGTCGAGGTGGACAAAGCCTACCGCAACGGGGCCAACGTGCTGATTTTGTCCGACCGCGGCGTGGACGAAAGCCGGGTCGCCATCCCCTCGCTGCTGGCGGTGTCGGCCGTGCACCAGCACCTGGTCAAGACCAAAAAGTGCACGGCGCTGTCGCTGATTCTGGAATCGGGCGAACCGCGCGAGGTGCACCACTTCGCCACCCTTTTGGGCTACGGCGCGTGCGCGGTCAACCCCTATCTGGCCCACGCCTGCATTGCCGAACTGACCGAGGACGGCCTGCTGGAAAAGGACTACTACGCCGCCGTGCAGGACTATGACACAGCCGTTTTGCAGGGCGTGGTCAAGATCGCGTCCAAAATGGGCATCTCGACGCTGCAGTCCTACCAGGGCAGCCAGCTGTTCGAGGCGCTGGGCATCAGCGGCGAAGTCATTGACGAATACTTCACCGGCACCATCAGCCGCATCGGCGGCATCACGCTGGCGGACATCGCCCGCCGCACCGACGAAGCGCACGCCCGCGCGTTTGACCCGCTGGGCCTGCCCGCCGACACCACGCTGCCCTCGCTCGGGCGGCACAAGCTGCGCAGCGGGGGCGAAGTCCACCGCTACGACCCCGAGGCCATCCACCTGCTGCAAAAAGCCGTGCGCAGCGGCGACTACGGCCTGTTCGGCCAGTTTGCGAACCGTGTCAACGAAAGCCGCACCGGCCTTTTGCGCGGGCTGTTCACCTTCCGCCGCCCCGAACACGGCGTGCCGCTGGAAGAGGTGGAGAGCGTCGAGTCGCTCGTGCAGCATTTCAAGACCGGGGCCATGTCCTACGGCTCCATCTCGCAGGAAGCGCACGAGGCGCTGGCCGTCGCCATGAACCGGCTGCACGGCAAGTCCAACAGCGGCGAAGGCGGCGAAAGCGACGAGCGCCTGGCAAGCGCCGGCACGGCCGACGACCGCTGCAGCGCCATCAAGCAGGTGGCCAGCGGGCGGTTCGGCGTGACCAGCCGCTACCTTGTCAGCGCCAAAGAGATCCAGATCAAGATGGCGCAGGGCGCCAAACCCGGCGAGGGCGGCCACCTGCCTGCGGGCAAGGTCTACCCCTGGATCGCCAAGACCCGCCATTCCACCCCCGGCGTCACGCTCATCAGCCCGCCGCCCCACCACGATATCTATTCCATCGAGGACCTGGCCGAACTGATCTACGACCTCAAATGCGCGAACGACAAAGCCTGCATCTCGGTCAAGCTGGTCAGCGAGGCAGGCGTCGGCACCGTGGCGTCCGGCGTGGCCAAGGCGGGCGCACAGGTCATTTTGATCTCGGGCTGCGACGGCGGCACCGGCGCCGCGCCGCTGAGCTCCATCCACTGCGCGGGCCTGCCGTGGGAGCTGGGCCTGGCCGAAACGCACCAGACCCTGGTGCGCGCCGGGCTGCGCAGCCGCGTGCGCATCGAGACCGACGGCAAGCTGATGACCGGGCGCGACGTCGCCGTGGCCGCCATGCTCGGGGCCGAGGAATTCGGCTTTGCCACCGCGCCGCTGATCGCGCTGGGCTGCACGATGATGCGCGTGTGCAACCTGGACACCTGCCCCATGGGCATCGCCACCCAGAACCCCGAACTGCGCAAGCGCTTTTGCGGCAAGCCGGAATATGTCGAAAACTTCATGACCTTCGTCGCCCGGCAGCTGCGGGAGGTGATGGCCTCCCTCGGCGTGCGCACGCTGCGCGAGCTTGTCGGCCGCACCGACCTGCTGCAGCCCGCGCCGGATGCCCCCGTCGACGTGCGCGCCATCCTGGCGCCGGCCGCCCCGGCGGGCGGCAAGACGGCGTTTGACCCCGCCGATGTCTATGACTTCGGGCTGGAAAAGACGCCCGACCAGGCGCTTTTGAAGCAGGCGCCCGTGCGCGCCGCGCTGGAACAGGGGACCCCCGCCCGCGTGGAGGCTGCGGTGCGCAACGTCGACCGCGCGTTCGGCGCGCAGCTGGGCGCGGCGCTGACCCGCCTTTGCCCCGAAGGCCGCCCCGACGATACGCTGACGGTGGACTGCACCGGCACGGGCGGGCAGAGCTTCGGCGCGTTTTTGCCCGCGGGCATCACGCTTTCGCTGACCGGCGACAGCAACGATTATTTCGGCAAGGGCCTCTCGGGCGGGAAGCTGGCCGTGCGCCCGCCCAAAGAAGCGGCCTATGTGCCGGAGGATAACGTCCTCATCGGCAACGTGGCGCTGTACGGGGCCACCGGCGGCGCGGCGTTCATCAACGGCCGCGCGGGCGAGCGGTTCTGCGTGCGCAATTCCGGCGCGGCCGCCGTTGTTGAGGGCGTGGGCGAACACGGCTGCGAGTATATGACCGGCGGCCGCGTTGTGGTGCTGGGCCCGGTGGGCAAAAACTTTGCCGCCGGTATGAGCGGCGGCATCGCCTATGTGCTGGACGAAGCGGGCGAGCTGTACCGCTGCCTGAACAAGGGCCTTGTCGGCATGGAGGCAGTCACAAGCCGCTACGACCGCGCCGAGCTGCGCGCGCTGATCGAAGCGCATGTGCAGGCCACCGGCTCGCCCAAAGGGCGGCGGGTGCTGGAAAACTTTGACGAACTGCTGCCCAAATTCAAAAAGATCATCCCCACCGATTACAAGCGGCTGATGCAGCTTGCCTCCCAGTTCGAGGAGCAGGGCGTACCGGCCGAACAGGCGCAGGTCGAGGCGTTCTACGCCAGCCTGGCGCGCAAAGCATAAAGGAGGCGCACCCATGGGCAAACCCACCGGCTTTCTGGAGTATCCGCGCGAAACCGGCCCCGAGCGGCCGCCGCGGCAGCGGCTGCAGGATTTTAACGAATTTCACCTGCCGCTTTCCCCCGCCGCCCAGGCCCGCCAGGCCGCTCGCTGCATGGACTGCGGCGTGCCTTTCTGCCAGGCCGGGCAGCCCATGGCCGGTATGACCACCGGCTGCCCGCTGCATAACCTGATCCCCGAGACAAACGACCTTGTATACCGCGGCGCGCTGGCCGGGGCCTGGCGGCGGCTGCAAAGCACCAACTGCCTGCCGGAGTTTACCGGCCGCGTCTGCCCCGCTCTGTGCGAAGCCGCCTGTACCTGCGCCAAGGACGGCGAGGCTGTCTGCACCAAGGAGAACGAGCGCGCCATTGTGGAGTACGCCTTCGCCAACGGCCTGGTGGACGACGCGCCCCCGCCCGTGCGCACCGGCAAAACGGTGGCGGTGGTGGGCAGCGGCCCGGCCGGGCTTGCGGCGGCCTGGCTGCTCAACCGCCGCGGCCACAGCGTGACCGTGTACGAAAAAGCCGACCGCCCCGGCGGGCTGTTGCGCTACGGCATCCCCAACATGAAGCTGGACAAAGCCGTTGTCGACCGGCGCATCGCCGCCATGGAGCGCGCCGGGGTGCGGTTTTGCTGCGGCGCCGACGTCGGCCGCAGCCAGCCCGCGGCGGAACTGCTGGAACGGTACGACCGCGTGCTGCTGGCCTGCGGCGCGGGCCGCCCGCGCGACCTGGCCGTGCCGGGGCGGGAGGCCAAGGGCATCTGGTTCGCGGTGGATTTCCTTGGCGCCGTGACCAAAGCGCTGCTGGATTCCGACTTCCAAAAAACGCCGTTCGAACTCGCCAAAGGCAAGCGGGTGCTGGTGGTGGGCGGCGGCGACACCGGCAACGACTGCATCGGCACCGTGCTGCGGCTGGGGGCCAAAAGCGTGACCCAGCTCGAGATGATGCCCGCCCCGCCCGCCGCGCGCGCCGCCGCCAACCCCTGGCCGGAATGGCCGCGCGTGGCCAAGACCGACTATGGCCAGCAGGAAGCCATCGAGCTGTTCGGCCGCGACCCGCGCGTCTACCAGGCCACGGTCTCCCGCTTTGAGGCCGACAAAAAGGGCCGTGTCTGCGCCGCCGTTGTGCAGCGCCTGGCCGCGCGCAAGGACCCCGCCACCGGCCGCACCGTCATGGAGCCTGTGCCGGGGCAGGAGGAGACGGTCAAGGCGGATCTGGTGCTCATCGCCGCCGGGTTCACCGGCTGCGAGTCCTACCTGCCCGCCGCCCTCGGCGCGCCGCTGACCCCGCGCGGCGTGCTGGAAACGCAGGCGGACGGCTACGCCACCGCGCTGCCGCGGGTGTTTGCAGCGGGCGATGCGCGCCGCGGCCCTTCGCTGGTCGTGTGGGCCATTGCGGAAGGCACCGGCGCGGCCCGGGCCATCGACGCCTCTTTGATGGGGTATTCAAACCTGTAAAGCGGCAAAAAGGGCGGCCGCCGCGCGCGGCCGGCGGGAACCATAGAGGGAGGAAGGAATATGTGCACGATCCTGTGTTATGCGGGCGGGGCCGTCGGGCCGGAGGAACTGCGCGGCTATCTGCTGCGCGCGCAGCACCGCGGGCCGGACGACGCCCGCCTGGCGCGAACGCCGTTCGGCTACCTGGGCTTTGCCCGGCTGGCCATCATGGGCTTAACGCCCGAAGGCATGCAGCCGTTTGAAGACGGCGGCAGCTGGGCGGTGTGCAACGGCGAGATTTACGGCTTCCGCCCGCTGCGGCGGGAACTGGAGGCAAAAGGCTACCGCTTCCGCAGCGATTCCGACTGCGAGGTGCTGCTGCCGCTGTGGCGCGAACACGGCTGCGATATGTTCCGGCGGCTGGACGCCGAGTTCGCCTGCGTTTTGTACGACGGCCAAAGCGGCAGCCTGATCGCCGCGCGCGACCCCATCGGCATCCGGCCGCTGTTTTACGGCCGCGCCAAAGCGGGCGGCATCGCCTTTGCCAGTGAGGCCATCGAGCTGGAGGGCTGGGTCGAAGAGATCCGCCCCTTCCCGCCCGGGCATTATTATAAGGACGGGCAGTTTGTGCCGTACACCGATGTGACCAAAGTCGACCGCGTCATAGACGACCCGCCGGAAGAACTCAGCCGCAACATCCGCGAAAAGCTGACCGCCGCCGTCATCAAGCGGCTGGACGCCGACGCGCCGGTGGGCTTTTTGCTCTCGGGCGGGCTGGATTCCAGCCTGGTCTGCGCCATTGCGGCCAAACACCTCGGCAAGCCCATCCGCACCTTTGCCATCGGCATGGCGGCCGACGCCATTGATTTGAAATACGCGCGCCAGGCCGCGCGCCACATCGGGGCCGACCACACCGAGGTGCTGATGACCCCCGAGCAGGTCGTCGCCGTGCTGCCCGACGTCGTGCGCACTCTCGCCACCTACGACATCACGACCATCCGCGCCAGCGTGGGCATGTATCTGGTCTGTAAGGCCATCCACGAGCAGACCGGCATCAAGACGCTGCTGACCGGCGAAATTTCGGACGAACTGTTCGGCTATAAATACACCGACTACGCCCCCAGCGCCGCGGCCTTCCAGCAGGAGGCCGAAAAGCGCCTGCGGGAGCTGTATGCCTACGACGTGCTGCGCGCCGACCGCTGCCTGGCCGCCCACAGCCTGGAAGCGCGGGTGCCGTTCGGCGACCTCGACTTTGTGCGCTACGTCATGGCCATCAACCCAAGCCGCAAGCTGAACACGACCGGCAAGGGCAAGTACCTGTTGCGGCAGGCGTTCGCCGGGACCGGCCTGCTGCCGGACAGCATCCTCTGGCGGGAGAAGGCGGCGTTCAGCGATGCGGTCGGCCACAGCATGGTGGACGACCTCAAGGCTTACGCCGAACAGCGCTACACCGGCGCGGAGTTTGCGCAAAAGTGCGCGCAGTACAGCGACCCCCGCCCGTTTACCAAGGAGAGCCTGCTCTACCGCGAGCTGTTCGAGCAGTTCTACCCCGGCCAGGCGCAGATGATCCCCGGCTACTGGATGCCCAACCCCGCCTGGCCCGGCTGCCGCGTCAGCGACCCCAGCGCCCGCGTGCTCGCCAACTACGGCGCCAGCGGGCAGTGAGGGCAGTGCGGACCGGACAGGGCGCACAAAAACGAAAACACCAAAAAAGCACGCGCCTGCATTTTGCAGGCGCGTGCTTTTTGCGCGGCAAGGAAGGCGGGCGGCCAATGCAAGAATTTCTCCAGTTAGTATCACAAAATGATACTAACTGGAGAAATTGTGACGTCTTTTGAACGCGCAAAAGATTTATCGCCGGTTTTGTCGCCGTTTTGCGGCGGTAAAACCGGCGATATTTTGGGGCTTTGTCTGGGATGTGGGCGTCCGGCCGCCAATTTGCCGCGCGCCCCGTGTCCTTATGCCTGGCCGCAGTATATGTCGATCGCCTGCTTCACAAAGTCCGCGGTGCCCGCGCCGCCTGCGCGGTCGATCTGCCGGCGGAAGCGTTCGTCGCCGGTGTACATCTGCCCCAGCCCCTGCAAGATCTCTTTGGTGCAGGTATAAAAGTTTTGGGTGATGATGTTCTGCAACTCGCCGATCTCTTCCTGCACCGCCGGGTCGGCCGGCGAAAGATGCCGCATACGGCCGAGCGCGGCAAACTGTGCCATCAGCTGCGCCGAAGCCGCCTGGAAGTCCGCGCCGCTTTTTGCTTTCTGCTCGTATTCCCGGTACGCCGGGGTGGAACCCCACTTTGCTTTTACTTCGGCCTTGTACTGGTCAAATTCGCGGGTGTCAAATGCGGTAAAGTCCATGGTTTCAACTCCTTTTTCCTGGATTTGTCGGGCGAAGGAGATAAGCCGGTCGATGTGCTGCCGCTGCCATTCCAGAAGCCGGATCTGCTGCGTCAGGGCTTCCTGCGGATCAAAATGGGGATCGTCAAGAATGGCCTTGATCTCTTTGAGCGGGAACTGCAGTTCGCGAAAAAGCAGGATACTTTGCAAACGGCAAAGCGCCGCATCGTCATACAGCCGGTAGCCTGCCTCCGTTACGCTGGCGGGCGGCAAAAGGCCGATGGCGTCATAGTAGTGAAGCGTGCGCACGCTTACACCCGTTTGTTTGCTGATCTCACTTACGGTTTTCATCCGTATCCCTCCCACGCCCGAAAACAGTATAAACCATGACGCAGCGTCAGGGTCAAGAGGGGGTGGGAAAAATGTTCTGTTCGGCATCGACACCAGCGACTTGCTGCTTTCCACCGTGCAGGATGTGGGGGAATACGCCGGGTACCCCCGCACGCTGGGCGCGCTGGCCCCGCTGCTCACCGCGCGCTACGGCACCGGCCGGCTGCAGGCCGCCATCCACGAACAGCCGCAAGAAACGACCATGCGCTTTGCGCAGTTCGGCTTTACCGTCACGATGGACAGCCCGCCACCCTCGTGTTGCGGTGGTCTGCGCCCGGGCGCCCCCGCGGCAAAATTTTGTTAGACGGGGCCCGATGGATGCCGCCATTGCGGCGCTGGCGGTTGCCCGCTTACCCCATCCGCACGGTCACCTGTACGGTCGTTCCGGCGGGGGCCGCCGGCAGGACCTGCCCGGCCAGGGGCCGGCCGTCCACCGTGACGGCGGCTACGCCCTTTTGCACATGGCACGGGTTTTCCACCTGGATATCGTACACCGCGCCCCGCCAGACGCGGCGCAGTGTGAAGCCATCCATGCTGCGCGGGATGCAGGGGTCGATGCGCAGGCCGTCCAATGTGGGCTGCACGCCCAGAATGTACTGGCTCACATTCACAAACGTCCAGGCGGCGGTGCCGGTCAGCCAGCTGTTCTTGGCCTCGCCAAAAGTGGCGGCGTCGCGGCCGGCCACCATCTGGCTGTAAACATACGGCTCGGTGCGGTGCACCTCGCTGATGGATTCCAGATAGGCCGGGCAGGTCTTTTTATAGATTGCAAAGGCGCGGTCCCCATGCCCCAGCACCGTTTCGGCACAGCTGACCCAGGGGTTGTTGTGGCAGAAGATACCGGCGTTTTCTTTGTAGCCCGGCGGGTAGCTTGTGATCTCGCCAAGTTCCAGGTGATACCGCGTGTAGGCGGGCTGCAGCAGCACGATGCCGTATTGTGTATCCAGGCGCTCCTCCACGCTTTTGAGCGCCTGTTCGGCCTGGCCGCCCTGTACGCCGATGCCCGCCATGACGCAGAATCCCTGCGGTTCAATGTAGATCTGCCCTTCCTCGTTTTGGCAGCTGCCGACGGGCTCGCCGCCGGCATCGTAAGCGCGGCGGAACCACGCGCCGTCCCACCCGGCGTCAAGGACCACGGCGGCCATTTTGCCGACCGCGTCATGCGCGGCGTCCGCCTCGTCGCCCAGGCCAATGTGCGCGCAGGTATCCGACCTTTGCTTGCTGTCTGTTGCGGTCCAATCTGTAGATAATATATACGAAACCACTGCTGATTTGGCGGATCAACTCTCTTATTTTTGTTTTTCACGTTTAGGCCCTTTTTACGGCGTTCGCCAATACGAAGGGAATGCATTTCAAATATTGAAAAGATACATCAACAATGACGAACCCAATGGCCGCGATTTTATAATTTATTTGACAGGGGACGCCGAATTTGTATATGTGTGCAGCAATCTTTACCAGATTTGTGCCGCATTGATTGATTATCTATGCCGCTATAAACGCTATGATGTTTATAGCCGGAAACCCTATCGCTATTCGCTTCGGAAATGCCCTCGTTGTGGCCGCTATTTTATAACCGAAGACCGAAAAATCATCTATTGCAAGTATGTGGATGAATCCGGCAAAACCTGCGCTGAATGGCAGGAAATTGACCGCAAGAAAAAATTCGCCAGCACTGAAAGAACGCTTGCTGAACAATTGGCCGAGAAAATCCGCCGCCGCTTGTATTCTTACCGAACTGTAGTAAAGATTTCCCGTGCGGACTATACCAACGACCCCCGCTATAAAGAGCGGGATGAACTGTATAAGCTTTATACCAAATGCTGTAAAAAACATTCTCAGCAATCCGATTTTGCAGGATGGGTTGCAGAATGCGCGGCACAACTCCCCACATCAAGAAACGAAAGTTACGATAAATTTAAGGAATGGTTGCTGGAAAGGAGTTAAAATGGCATCCATTAAACGGTATTTGAATAAGAAAGGCGAGGTGGTCTCCATCCAAATCCGCGTGTACCGCGGGGAGGATGAAAATGGAAAAACATTGAAGCTCTATCAAAAGTCGGTGAAAGTTCCCAAAGGCGCGACGGAGCGCCAAATCCGGAAACTGGAACAGACGGAATCCATCCTGTTTGAAAAAGAGTGCCGGGAAGGTCTGGCATCGGATTCCGGGGTGCCGTTCCGCGACTTTGCCAAGCAGGTTCTGGAGATCAAGCGTGTGGCGGGTAAAGAAGAAAGCACGCTGGCGCGGTATCAAGACATGCTGGACGAACGAATTTTGCCCTATTTTGAGCATCGTAAAGTCCGGGATATCAACGGCGCATTGCTCAACCGGTTTTATCAAGAACTTTCTAAACCGGGGCAAAACAAGAAAAACGGCGGAACGCTTTCGGCCAAAACCATTTTGGAATACCACCGGCTGCTTTCCACAATTTTTGCCGAGGCCAAGAAACTGCGTATCATCAGCGCCAACCCGGCCGAGGACGCAACGCCGCCCAAAACGCCCCGCAAGACGCCGAACTACTTCCAGCCGGAAGACCTGGCTTTGATTCAGCAGGCGTTCGATGAAGCGCCCATCAAGTGGCGTACCCTGGGCTATCTGTTCATGAATTACGGCGACCGCCGCAGTGAGTTTGCCGGAATCAAACGGCAGAACATCGACTTTAAGCGGCACCAGATTTTGCTTTCCGGCAGTGTACTGTACCATCCGCGTAAAGGCACCTACGAAAAGTCCTATCCCAAAAATGAAAAGGCCCGGTACCTTCCGATGACCCCGACCATCGAAGTCATGCTGAAAGAATACCTGGCTTGGCTGGACGCCGAAAAGGAAAAATGGGGCGACCGCTGGATCGAAAGCGACTATGTGTTTACGGCAGAACGCGGCGGGCCAATGAATCCCGATACCATCACCAAATACTTTGCCCGCCTGTCTAAACAGTGGCAGCGGAAGAACCCGGCGTTTCCAAACATGAACCCCCACGCGTTTCGGCATACCGTCGCCAGCCTGCTGCTGAACAGCGGCGTGGACTTGATTTCGGTGGCCGACTTTGTGGGAGACGACCCGGCTACTGTTGCAAAATTTTATGCGCACTTGGTCAACGCCGGAAAAACCCGTGCTTCCAACACGATGGCGGCTATTCTGGGCTTTACTGAACAAAACGATACCCAAAACGCCAGCTGAATAAAAACGGAATAAAAAATGTCCGCTCGCTATTTTCGCAAAAGAAAAGAACGGTAAAACTTGACGTTCTACCGTTCTTTTGTTGGTTGCGGGGACAGGACTTGAACCTGCGACCTCCGGGTTATGAGCCCGACGAGC
>OLNN01001615.1_pt1 | contig 18033 bp, 9 predicted proteins | sample 1672141 | NCBI WGS metagenome assembly OLNN01 (sample SAMEA3136652, study PRJEB25190) | human gut metagenome | biome: human gut; feature: human-associated habitat; material: faeces | place: Austria | collected 2013 | reverse complement strand
TTGGCTCTACCAAGCCGCATCCTATCTTCGCGTTAGCAAAGATATAAAAAGCCGTCGGCAAAAGAAAATATACGGGTGTTTTCTTTGGTGGTGGTAAAGCATGGTTGCTTAATTGCTCTTGAGGGATCTTATTCAATTATGCATTTTTTTTCATCAAGCATTGCTCCTGTCAGCTGAAACTGATAAGGCCATTCATTATCAAATTCATTCCAATATGATTTGGGGGTAGCAGCTACGACTAACCAAAGATATTTGGTATTACCAGGCACCTTGAAGCTGATTGTTCCAGAGGTTCCTATTCCGATTTTATCACTATATACGCGTGTGCCATCTTCCAGAGACGCAACAAATCCCCAGCGCCACTCCGCTTCTTTTGGATTCTTGATTTTGAAGTCCGGATTATTCAGGATTCCTTTAAAACGGACTTTGACTTTTTCCCCAGCTTTGAATTTGCTTAAGCTGATGGCATTATAAGCATAGTTCTGAGGGCAGCGTTTGCTGGATATCCTATATGCATTATCGCCAATTTCTACCAGTTCGCATTGGTGCATATTGGCTGCTCCATATTGGTTGTACTCTTTATCAATATGCGGCAAGTCCCATGTGACAAAACGGGAAAAAGCCTCGAACACCTCTTTGTTGAATGTGTCTTGTTTAGTGTTGGACAAGCGCAGATAGGCTTTGATGAAGTTGCCGCCATCTGTTTCCTGGGCATGTTGCCAGATATGGCTTATGAAATTAACTCCATGTTTGGTAGCCCAATATTCTATTATATATGGGTTACAGTACGCATTTTTATAATGTCCCAGCGCCAAGTGTGTATTCTGTATATAAGCATTGAAATGATGTGGCTCCTGATGCATCCAGTCAGGATATCGTCGCAACAGCACCCATTGCGATGTCATTTCTGCGAAAGAATTGATATTTTTCCCGTTTCCGATAGCGGTCAGTGAGGTCGCTCCGTCAAAACCAGCCAGCCTTTGAAAACAATGTCCCATTTCATGGTATACATATTTGAAGTTGGAGTCAAATTCTTTGTGGGCATGCGAGGGGCTTAGCCATAAAATCGGTACCCCTTTGTAACCTCCTCCCATTGCGGAGGTCTTGTCGTCATTCCTTACAAATAGCAGAAACTTATATCTGTCGGCTCCTGTGTCTGGCAATGTGGCAAATTTAAGTTGTTGCCGTATGAAGTCGTAGGCATTCTGAGCAGCACGCATCAAAACTTCTGGATTAAATCGTCTTTTTGCCACAACGTTTCCCATTTTTGGGTCTTTACCGAACGCTTTATCCCATAAAATAGCAATATCCTTGCCTTCGAGCATGTGGTATACATTCCATTGGGAATTTTCGTTGTAGAAGTCGGATGGCGATTGTTTGTGTAACCCATCGGGAAAAAAGAGCTTCTTTTCTCCCGATGGAATAGCAAATGATTTTAAAGGAATTAGAATTGTAATTAATATGATTACAGTCAATATTTTAGAATTTCTCATAAGCTCTTTTGTATTTGATTTGTTCCCTCTTTTATGGGGAAAAACTATTCTTATCTGATGATACATTTATCACTATCGGGTTCTGCGCCTGTTAATAAAAATTGATATGGCCATTCATTTCCAAATTCGTTCCAGTACGATTTGGGAGTAGCTGCTACAACAAGCCATAGATATTTGGTGTTTGCGGGTACTTTGAAACTGAGTCCTCCTGAAGTTCCTACACCAGTTTTATTGCTATATACGCGTGTGCCATCTTTCAAAGACGCGACAAATCCCCAATGCCATTCCGCTTCTTCTTTCCGCTTTATGTTGAAGTCCTTGTTGTCCAAAATACCTTCAAAGTCGATTGATACTTCTGCATCAGGTTTGAAGTTTTTCAGGCAAATGGCATTATAGCCATAATTTTGTGGACAGCATATGCCTGATATCTGATATCGCTTATCTTGTCCTTTTACTAACTCACAAAGGTGTGCGTTTCTGGCTCCGTATTTGTTGTATTCTTTGTCTATATGGGGAAGGTCCCAAGTCACAAAACGGGATGCAGCCTCGTAAATCTCTTCATTGAAAGTCTCCTGTCCTATTGCGGACAGGCGTTTATAGGCCTTGATAAAATTTCCACCATCTGCTTCGCTGGCATTTTGCCATATATGGGCGATAAAATCAACTCCTCGTTTCGTTGCCCAATATTCTAATATATAAGGATTGCAGTAGGCATTTTCCACATGGCCTAAAGCTAGATGCGTGTGCTTCATGTAGTCATTAAAATGATTGGGTTCTTGGTGCATCCAATCCGGATAGCGACGAAGCAGAACCCATTGTGAGGTCATTTCCGCAAATGAACTGACATTATCCTTTCCCACTGCTTTAAGTTTGGATGCTCCGTCGTAGTGAGCTATTGATTGGAAGCAATGGCATAGTTCATGATATACGTATTTAAAGTTCGGATCAAAGCTGTCGTGCGCGTGCGCTGGGCTTAACCATAGTACGGGGACATTACCGTATCCGCCTCCTACTGCTGACGTCTGGTCGTCATTCCTGACAAGCAATAAGAACTTGCATTCGTCAGCCCTTGTGCTGGGTTTGGTGGCAAATTTCAGTTCCTGTCGTATGAAGTTATATGCGTCTTGGGCAGCCTTCATCAGCATTCCCGGGTCAAAGCGTCTGCTCACAACCGGATTTCCTACTTTAGGATTTTTGCCGAACTTTCTGTCCCATAAGATTGCAATATCTTCTCCTTCGAGCATATAATTCACATTCCACTGGGAGCTTCCTTTGTAGAAATCCTCTTCAGATTGTCCTTCCAATCCGTTAGGGAAAATCAGTTTCTTCTCTGTCTGTATGAAGGTAACGGTATACTTCGTGTCATTGACATTGTTTTGAATGTGGACGATCCCTTTCTTGTTGGGTATTCTTTCATCATTGGGGGCAACGGTTACATTTATTTCTCCGTCACCTTGTTGTTCCCCTTGCGGGCTCACAGTGAGTATGTCCCCTTCAGTTACAACAGCATTCCATTTCACGCTTGGGCTTGCTTTTATTTCCAACGTATAAGTACCTTCACTGAAGGGGACGTTTTTCTTGTAAGTGTTGCTACTCTCGCTATAACTAAGGTAGGTAGTAACCAGCCGGAAATTCTCCGTCAGTTCTTCCGTATCATCGCTTGAACAGGCTGAGAATGAAAGGAGAACTGTCGAATATATCATAAAAAAAATGGTAGACTTCATAGCTTATGACTTTGGGTTTGTTTCAATAACTTGACAATGGTTCTTAAAGAACAGAGGCTACCGAATTATAGGGAATAAACAAGATAGCCTCTTGCTTGGACTGGTATAATAGAGTTTATACAGAATAAGGCACAGGGCTTATGATTATCAGTGCCCTGAAACCTTATTCGATATAATGTCTAATATAAATGCCTGCTATTTATTTGGCATAAAATGTATTGAATGAATGGGCGGGCAATTCAACCTTCAGTTGCTTGTTGCCCAACTGAATTTGGAACGGTTTGGCTTCATCGTTGTAGTTACCTGCAATGACAATATACTTGCCTTCCTTGGTCATCAGCACCATAGCCGAAAGTTTGTCTTCCCCTTTCTCATTATAAGCTAATACTTTGGTGCCTTCAACCACTTTGTTACAGAAATGTTTTACTGCATAATATTCTGGAGTATATGTGTATGTGCCTTTCTGAGAGTCCACTCGAATTAATGCGTTCTGTTTCCATCCCCAACTGCTTTTACCTTCGTCACATAAAATAGCATTCCAGAATGTATATTCTTCGCAGCCGTTACCTAAGTAATGGTTTATTAAGTTAAAGGTGTGTTCTGCTGCTTTCCAATCGAATGTACCAGAACCACATTCTGACTCTGTTTGTATGTAGCGATATTTGGGGAATTTTTTACGAATTGTAGGTAGCGTCTGTCCGCCCCACCATTGAAAACCTATACCTTTAATTTCTTTACAATTTTGAATGCGACTATCTGATAAAATTTTATCGATAATATCCAACCTGTTGGTATTCAAGGTTCCAAGATATAATTCAACCTCAGGTAGTTGTTTCTTGATAGTTGGAGCTAGGTAGTTTACATTGAAATTAATGATACCTTCGGGAGTCCAAGCACAGGCTGGATATTTGGAATAGGCCCATGGTTCATTTTGAAACATCACTCTAGAGATTTTTATGCCATCTTTATTATAAGCGTTGACAAATTTGCAAAAATAATTGGCATATGTTTGCAAGTATCGAGGATCTTGTATGAAATAATCATTTTCTGTAACCTGTTTCGGATAATAACGTTTATCTTTCTTATCCACTCCGCCATCTAAGGCTATTAATGATCGAGGATCAAAATTATCTCGTCGTCCATTATCGGTGACCGAATAGTATTGGTTAATTTTCATCCACGATGGAGGTCCCCAAGGAGATATCCAAAAAGCCATTTCCGGATTATACTTCTGTGCTCTGTGTATATAGGGTATCAATGTGGTTTTATCACGATTAATATTGAAATACTTTAGTGAAAAATCACCAGGCACCTCATCACAACTATACCAGTCGCGAGCATAGTCATTGGCGTTCATCGGGATACGTCCCACTGTAATCTTTAAGTCTCCTTTGGGCGAAAACAGATTGAATAATACACTATCCTGTTGTTCCAAGGATAGCATGTTCAATGCGTCCCATCCCAATTCGTTGAAACAGGTACCCCAATGCTTAAAGGTTACTACTTCTTCATTGCCTTCAACGCTAAGAATGGCATTGTTGGCTTTATCCGATTGCAATTTTATTTTGCTCTCTTGCCACACATTATTTTCCGTACTGCATATCCAGCCGAATGATTGGGCTTGCAAGGTGCTAATGTTCATTGATAACAGAATGAGCGTTCCTAAAAGAAGTTTTTTCTTTTCCATATTTGTTCGAATTAATTGTTCTTGTTTGTAAATCTGCATATACTGTTTCAGGACGGAATAATCTTTCTCTTAGCCGGTGCGAATCCGAAGATTACCGAAACATTTATCAGTAAAATTCAGATTCGCTCCATGTACTAAGGTTTCCATCCGATTCTTGTTTGGAAAAAGTGTCACACCTTTATTCTTCTGCGGTGTCGTATCCTATATTTTGAATAAGATTAGGGTTCTTATTTATTTCATCCTGAGGAATCGGCATTAAATAATTCTTCGGTGAACTAAAATGGCGCTCATAAGGTATATCATACAATTCTACGAATTCCTCCATAGTCGTTGCCATAGTGTTAAAACCTTTACCACGTAATCCGATATATTGTTCGGCTATTTTCCAGCGCCTTACATCCCAAAATTGGTGCCCTTCAAAATATAACTCTATTAGTCGTTCTTGACGTACAATGTCGCGCATTAATTCCTGTGTTAAAATCTGTCCGGCAATCTGCTCCCATGATTTCTCTACCGTAGGAATGCCAGCTCTTTCACGTACATAGTTCAGATACTTTTTTGCTTCGTCTAAATCATTGGTCTCTACACATGCTTCAGCATAACATAGGTATAAATCAGCCATGCGAAGTAATGCCCATGGATATTGAGGAGGTATACGGCCACTATTCGAAAGGGCATAGGCAGGATTAGCTCCTTTCTTATTTAGGTAACCGGTTACAGAATAATCACTGCTACGTATAGAAGAAACCGTTTTTCCTCTTGAACAATTCCCGCCAATTAAGAAGTTACAGACTAGTTTACTTTTCTCTGAATCAGAATATTTCTGATATGAGGGATCTTTTGAAAACTCTCCGGAACTTTCACTTTTCAGTTCGTAGAATCCACCTTGGAAACCGACCCAGGCATAAAAACGTGGTTCGCGGTCAAGATTCATTTTAAGAGTCTGTTGGCCTATTTCTGCAACTTGTCTATGTTCTTCATCTACTACGACTATATCATGCTTGCCCACAAAATCAAATTCTGGGTCTACATTAATAGGTAATCCATTTTTGGTATAAAATCTGTCTAGCATGGTTAGGCTAGGACCATGGCTAGAAAATGTTACATTTCTGGAGTATGGGAATGAAGCATTTTGAACATCCCAATAGTATTCGGAACGACAATCTGCCATAATAATTTCCGGATTTCCGGCTTCTATCATTATGTTGCGTAAACAGTGTTGAGTGGGGTCTAAAGGCTCTAGATTCCCTTCATTGTATGTCGTATTCCGGTATAAATTATAGCCGTTGCTATGCGCAAAATCTATTGCTTTTTTCAGGGCGGCTTTGGCTGTTTCCCACTTTTGTGAGTCGTAGTTGATAGCAATCAATGGATTTCCATCTGCATCCTTGAAGTCTGAATAGTATTCGCTGTTTCCATTATATAGAGGAGAAGCTGCAAAAAGTCTCATTTTTGCACTCAATGCATAAGCTGCCGTACTTGTAAACAATCCATAGTCGCGACCAGAACGAGTAGCAGGAAGTCCTTCTGCTGCTTCTTCTAATGTTTTGCAAATGAATTCTACACATGCATCGTACGAAGAACGGGCCTTGTATTCTCCAACTGGTGTGCCTAAGTCACCAATTCGGTCTAATAATATTATTGGTCCATATTCACGACACAATCTGTAATGATAATAAGCTATTAAAAATTTGCCTTGTGATTCAAAATCCAATTTTACATCTGCAGAAGGCCAGTTGGAAACACGGTCTATATTTTCAAGGAATAAATAGCAATGTCTAATTCCATTGTAAAACTGTGTCCAATGGCTTAATATGGGATTAGAAGGGGTGTAATTCCCTCTCATAAAATCAAAAAATTTAAAATTGTCTGTGGTCGAGATTAATTCATCTGCTGTTAGCAGTTCCATATTGTCAGACAAATTATTTGCTCTTGGTAAATAGCTATAACAAGAATACAAATATCGTCTCGCTGCTTCATAATCTTTCATTGCCTCTTCGTCTGTAGGACGTTCATCTGGAACAATATCCAAATAGTCGCATGAAATAATGCTTGCGATAAATAGTATGAATAACGAAATTCTATATAGGTATTTCATGATTTATAATATTAAAAATTATTTAAATGTAACTTGAAGGCCTACGTTGAAGGTGCGCATGTTGGGATATCTACGGTTACCTAAATTTCCCATTTCTGGATCCCATAATTTGAATGGGGAAAATGTTAATAAATTTTCGCCACTTACATACAAACGACATTTCTTGAAAGAATATCCTAGCTCAATATTCTTTAGTTTTAAGAATGCTCCATTACGTAGCCAATAACTTGACCATCTTACATTGTGATCATTTGTATCACGAGTTAAACGTGGATATTTGGCGTTGGGATTCGGATTATCGGCGGACCAATAATCGTCTGCAATAAATTGGGATACATTACGCCGAACGTTATTTCCAAAAGGAGCTAAAGCAAGAGCATCGAGCATTAATGAAGTATTAGCTACTCCCTGAAAGAAGAAAGAGAAATCCATCTTTTTATAAGTCATACTTGGACCAAAGCCGTAAATAATTTCAGGAACTGTAGGGTGCCCCATTGGAACCATATCGTCCAATGTGATCACTCCGTCATAGTTACCATTGTTGTCAGGCTGATCTAAATACTTGATATCTCCGGGTGCTATGGCCATATTGCCCATGGTGGAGGTGGGACTATTGGCAATGTCTTCTTCGTCTATATACAATCCGTCGGCGATAAAACCATATAACTGATTGACGGGTTTACCTATTTTGGATTTGGCAGTTCTTATACCAAATGGTTCATCATATTCCACAACCTTGTTTCGTGCAAAGGTGAATGTACCCTTGAATGCAAGGAAAAAGTCACGGGTTATCTGGTTGCCATAATCTACCGATAGATCCACTCCCCAATTGTCAACTGATGCAAAATTTCCATAGATATCAATGCCGGCTGAGCCTAAATAACTTGGAATAGAACTTCTAGCCTGAAAAATGTTTTCTCGATGTTCTTTGAATACATCCACATCGATTTTTATATCATTAAACAAACGCATTTCAAGTCCGACATTTAATTTTTTACCTATTTCCCATGTAATGTCATTGTTCTGGAAACGTTTGTATTTAGGACCAGATAAAGTGACTTTATTGTCTCCGTATCCTGTTGTGTACGAATTAGAGCCAGTAAGGTCTATATCCGATAAATAAATAAAACGTTCTGCGTCCAATTGGTCATTTCCAACCAGCCCATAAGATGCTCTCAATTTCAAAAAAGAAATTATGTTCTTCATAGGTTCCCAGAAAGCTTCTTCGCTGATATTCCATCCGGCTGCAATGGAAGGGAAAAATCCCCAGCGGTGTCCTTCTGCGAAGTTCTCTGAACCATTGTAGCCTGCGTTGATTTCTAGCATGTAGCGATGTTTCCAATCGTAAGACAATCTCATGGCATATCCCATTTTGTGTTTTGGAAGAGAAGCTAGTAGATTGGACGCTTTGTTGTCAGTGAAAGAATCCATGTTAAATAAAATCATGCCATTTACGTTGTGATCTCCAAAAGAACGTGTATAATCAAAGTAGCTCTGGAAATACATTCTACGAAAACCGCCTGAGGTAATGGAAGTGTTTAAAACAATTTCTTCTGGAGTTTTCAAAGGGGCGATTTCATACACATAGTTCCCGTCGTTGTTTTTGTTCCAGGAAGAAACAGTATATAGATTCCAGTTGTTTTGATAACGGTTAGTGTTTGACCATGTATAATTCTTAAATGAAAGCATTGCTTTAAAGCGGAGGCCTTTGGTAATCATATCCAGTTTTTGGTCGAAGTCAAGGCTGGCATTGATGGTACTGGAAAATGAATCTACATAGCCGTTCGTTAATTTTTCTATGGGGTTGGATCCTCCCATTCCCAAAGCACTGTCATGTGCTCCCCATTTAACCCAGCTTGTATTTCCATGAATATCGTTATTAGGGAAATACACAGGGAAATCAACCGGATTATTATCTAAGACGGATTTGTATATTGCATCCATGCTAGCGTTAGGAGACATCATATCTACCAAGTCTGCGTTCAGGTGTAAGGATATTGTTGAGCTCTTACTCATGTGAAAATCTAGGTTATTTTGAAATGCATATCTTTTCATGTCATAATTGTTGTTGTATGAGTAAAAGTCTTTGCTGCGGTTTTTCAGCATACCTGTTTCATGGTTGACCGATAGATTCATGAAATATGTTATTCTATTCGTTCCACCACGGATATTGAAATTTGCTTTTTGGTTGAATGTATGGTCGTTGAAAGCTTCATCGTACCAGTCTACATTAGGAAAAAGATAAGGGTATATGCCTCGCGCAGTCATTTCGATTTCATCTTCTGAAAATGGAGCGTCAGAAGTGCCTTGATTGGCTATTGCTTCGTTAAACATTCGCATATATTGAGGTCCGTCTACGTATTTAGGAACCCGATAGGGCGTTTTTACATTGGCCTCAACCCGAAAACCTATGACCGGTTTGTCTAATGCTTCTCCTGATTTTGTTTTGATAATCATGACGCCATTTGCACCGCGTGTTCCGTACATGGCGGTGGCAGTTGCATCTTTAAGGATAGAAAAGTCTTCAATGATTTCTGGGTCAATGGCATTCAGCTCGCGTGCATCTATTTCCAGACCGTCTAAAATTATCAGTGGTGAAGTCATTCCACTCAAGGTAGAAATACCGCGAATATAAAAATCTGAACCTCCTTCACCTGGTTGTCCGCTACGCTGGAAAGAAATCACACCAGCCAGACGGCCAGCAAATGAATTTGATAATCCAGTGGAAGGGACACGCAAATCATCGGGGCGAACAGTTTGTATTGAACCTACTACGCTTTCTTTTTTCTGGCCAGTACCAAATGCTGTAACTACTACTTCTCCTAATAATTCTGTCGCTTCTTTCAATGTAACTGCATAGATATTGGCTGCTTTTACAATGATTGTGGAATTTTGATAGCCAATATAAGAGATGACCAATGTGTCTCCTTCTTGGCAGTCAAGAGAAAAACTGCCGTCTATATCTGAAGTTGTACCGTTTGTGGTACCTTTCACTTGTATAGCAGCACCGATTATTGGTTCTTTGGTAAGTTCATCTGTTATTAATCCTTGAATAGTCTTTTTTCTTACACTTTGTTCTGATGAATTCAATTCATTTTGGTTGCTTTGCTTTATAATAACCTGTCGGTCATTAATTTCATAAGTCAGAGAAGTCCCTTTTAAAATGCGGTCTAGAATAGAGATGAGGCTTTCATTTTTAACAGCAATGGAAACTTTTTTTGATATATCAGCTAAGTCTGCTAGATACATAAAAATAAATTCGCTTTGTTGTTCTATAGTTTTAAAAACTGTTTCAATCGAACTGTTTTTCAGATTGAATGTGAATGATTGACTTTGTGCATAAATAAGATTGGCTGCATTTGCTCCTGCTGCAACCCATAAAAAAACTATTATAAGTGTAAATCTTACTAATAGAATCTTGATTTTAGTGTTTTTCATGAAGGAAAACATATTTTTGATGATTGATTTAACATGGCACTTTTTGAGTGCTTTTTATTTACGTCCGGATAATATTGGTAGTATTATTCGGACTTTTTTCTTTATTATATTACTTAGTAGCTGTTGTTCTACGGTCCCATATTTATTGTATTTTAAAGTTAGGCATCATTGTTGTTTTTTTATTACTCTTTATCAGCAGATAAAATCATGTATATATTCCCTTGTTTTTGGTAAATAAATCCACTTGTCGAAGAAAGGTATTTTAAAGCTGCTTCCACTCCATTCTCAATGTCTATCTTTCCTGCAATTCTCACGTTCTCAATGGATTTATCGCAAATAATATTCACATCAAAATACTGGGTAAGTTCCTTGACTATGTCACTTAATTTTTTATTATTCAACAGTAAAATTCCTTTTGTCCACCAAATGTAATTTTCAGCATTGACCTTAGTCTTTTCTATGTTTCCATTAGTTGAGATAGTAGCTTTGTTATTAGGAAATAGTTTGCTTTCCATTCCCTTGCTGTTTTTTATCTTTACTGCTCCTCTTAGCAAGACTACCTCGCCTTCGAGAGGCTTATTTGTATAAGTTTTAATATTGAAGGCTGTACCCAATACTTGAACGTCAAATTGAGCTGTCTTTACAACAAATGGCATGTTTTCTCTTTTTGTTACCTCAATATAAATTTCTCCTTCAACAAAAATTTCTCGTTTGTCATTTTCGAAAGATTTTGGATAAACAACCCTTGTATCAGAGTTTACGAATAATTTGCTTCCATCAGCTAATATTAGTTTCCCAATTTTTCCTTTAGGTACTATAAATTGATTGTAGGCTTGTCCTTTGTTAGTAGAGATATCTATCTCGTGTTTGTTTACTTCAATAGTTCCTTTCTGAGAATAAGCTACAGTACTTTTGTTGTCTATTTGCAGAATTTTCTCAGGAGAAACTAATAATTGAATTTCATCTGTTGCTATCTCCTGTTCCAGCATGATTTTTGCTACGGAAGTAAGGTCTGTTTCTTTGTTTGGAAAGTAATATATACCGATCCATGCACATGTTATTAGTGATGCTGCTATCGCCGTAGAACTCCAAATGCGGAAATGCTTTGTTCTTTTCTGTTTAAGGGTGATAGAATGTTCTATTTTATCCCATAAATCAGACATTTCTTCATCTGAAGGGGATATTTCCAGCTGTTTGAAATAGATAATGAATCTACTTACAACCTGTTTGATATTACTCATTCTATATTTCATAAATTTTATGCTTTGTTTCTATAGACAGCGTAGGTTTAAAAAACTACTCACCATTTTAGCTTTTTTTTTAGGTGATATTAAAAATATGGGTATTGCATTTTAATTTTTTGCACGAAAAATAAAATATCTTTTAATTTGCAGTTTGAATTTTCAAATAAGACAGTCACTTTCCTTATTAGATATATAGTAATGAAATGAAAAGCATAATAAATCTATCTCAATTTAGTGATACTGCATTGTGGAATCTGTTGATACAAGGGGATCAGATTGCCTTGAAGGCTATTTATCAAAAATATTATGCTTTACTTCTAAACTATGCTTTAAAGTATACTTCTGATAAAGAATTGATAAAGGACTGTATACATGATTTGTTTATTAATTTATATAAAAATCGGAATATTTCTGTTGATACTGTTAGTGTGAGGGCTTATTTGATTAAATCGTTAAGGAATAGCTTAATCAATAAGCTGGTAACTCAACAAAGGGAAATAGAGTTGATAGATAATTTATCTTTTAATATCCCATCTGATGATAATTTGTTTGAACAAATGTTCCCAAAAGATGATAAAGATGTATTGTTGGCGCGGTATCTGAGAGAGGCAATTGAACGGCTTCCCGAACATCAGAAAGAAGTACTGTATCTCCGCTATATTAAAGATTTATCGCATAAGGAGATTGCTGCAGTCATGCATATGAATGTGCAATCTTCTATGAACTTAACCAATAGAGCCATTCAGAAATTAAGAGAAATACTAGCAAAAAAAGGCTTTTTGGTATCGACCTATTATATATTGGTGCTTTTAAAATATATCTGATTGATGATAAGGTGTATTGTCTTGCTTTTGGCAATTATAACTTCTATGGGTGCACCTACTAACTGATAATGAGTATTGTAAATAGGGTGTTGGCTCATGAAGCAATGAAGTAAATACGTACTCAAGTAGCGCGTGTTATAAATAGGTAGTGAGTTGGTAAAATCTATAATTTTGTTGTGTGATTTTTGGACTTGTTTATATAGTGTAGCTTCTTTTATTTGCATGCTAATTGAAGATAGGCGTTGGTAAATTTGATTCTTTTTTGTTTTTTATCAATCTTGTTCGTATATTGTATCTTATTTCTTGCAATACACTAAATAGGTTATCTTGGTATTCTTATTGGAGGATATATTTGAGATGACTTCATTTGTCTGATATCCTTACATCTTTTTGCCTCTTCCATCTTCCTCCCTCTCTTATTTTCTGTCCATTTTCCTAAATTTTCCCCTCCTCTCCATTTTCTGCCTTCCGACCTACCCCAATCGCTTCTCAGACGCATCTGCTTCGTTACTCCTTCGAATAAAGGTACCCAAAAGCGAAGAAAGAACGAAGAAGGAACGAAGGAGGAACGAACAAAAGGGGTGTAGAAGGGGGATATTGGGAGGGTAGACTGGTGGAAGGGATTTTTGAAAACGAAGTGGAGGGAGGGCGGGGTGGAGGAAGTGGTAGTGGGTGATGAAAAATGATTACAGATTGTGGCTGTTGGTTGGGCGCGGATTTCGCGGATGGCGCGGATTAATTGAATCTCTTATTTGCCTGACCTGCCTGATTTGTGTCTGAAGAATCTTGGTGTGAGGTGTTGCTGGTGATAGGTAAATGGCTATCGCTTGGCGCGGATTTCGCGGATGGCGCGGATTGATTAAATTTCTTATTTGCCTGACCTGCCTGATTTGTGTCTGAAGAATCTTGGTGTCAGGTGCTGTCGGTGATGGGTAAATTGCTATCGCTTGGCGCGGATTACGTGGATAACGCGGATTAATTCAATTTCATATCTGCTTGGCCCGCCTGATCCGCGTCTAAAGAATCGCGAAACTTAAACTAAACTAATCCGCGCCATCCGCGAAATCCGTGCCTGAAAAATCCTCCATACCCCGATTTTCTAATGAAAAACGGGAGTGCGCGAAACTGAAATTTGCAAGTGACTGATATAGAACAAAATGTAAATTTCTGAAATTTTTCTGCCGATTTTCTTGCGTAGTTTCGAATAAAATTCATAGATTTGCAAACGAAACGAAAACACAAAACAATAATTAGTGAACTGTAAGGACGTATTGCTGCAGAAGTATAACCGGGTGTTCACACAAGTAACTTAATTATTCACTGACAAAACTATTAGCGATTATGGGAACTATCAAGCAAGGCATCCTGGGCGGATTCTCAGGAAGAGTGGGTACCGTAGTAGGTGGTACCTGGAAATCTGTGCACTACATGCGTGCATTGGCTATCAACATCAAGGACGCGAGAACTGATAAGCAGCTGTGTCAGCGTGGCAGGTTTAGCGAAGTGGTTAACTTTTTGAAAATCATCACGCCGTTTATACGTATTGGTTACCGGAACTATGAGCAGGGCAAGTCGGCCTACAACGCGGCTACGTCGTACCTGCTGAAGTATGCCGTGACGGGTTGTGGCGAGGAGGCTGCGCTCGACTTTGAGAAAGTAAGGGTGAGCCGCGGCAGCCTGACGCCGGCACTGGACGCTGCCGTGGCCGTGGAGGGCGGAAAGGCGTCGTTTACCTGGACCGACAACAGCGGCACGGGCGACGCACTGGCTACCGACCAGGCGATGGTGCTGGTCTACAACAAGGACCGTCAGGAGGTGGTGTACAACGTGGCTGCCGGGACGCGTGGCGATGCAACTGCCGAACTGACGCTGCCCACGGGCTGGGACAGCGAGGCACTGGCCGTCTACCTGGGCTTTTGCAGTGAGGACGGCGAGCGGGTGGCCAACAGCGTATGCCTGAAGAACGATGCCGTAAGCACTGAGCCGGGCGGCACGGATGAAGGCGAGGACGAAGGTGGCGGCTCGATGGGTTAAGCCTGGCAGGTGGGGACTGTAACGGCCTGAAGGCGGCGGGCGGTGTACGGACGAACGGAGTGTTTTGTGTTTTCGTTTTGTTTCCATTGTTCGGAAGTACACGGCATGCGTGGCCGGAAGTGCGGGATGCAGTCCCCGGCAATGGCCGGTGGAATAAAAGACAGGAGGTAAAGTTCGTGGATACGGGGCTTTACCTCCTGTTGGTTTGTGGAGGAGGGGGTATCAAAATGAGTGTCCGTTTTCTTTAGGCGCGGATTACACGGATTTCGCGGATAAATATCTATGCCTATTCCGCGTTTTTCCGCGTAATCCGCGCCTAAAATAATAGGCTTATATATTTTTGATACATCCCCAAAGATGGCAGGGCGGTTATTCCGCCTTGCTTTCTTCGCCGGTTTTCAGCTTGGCCAACCGCTCTTCTATCATGCCGGCAATGTCGTCGTCGGCGTGGTAGTTCTGTTGCAGGCTCAGCAGGTACTGGCGGGCGTCGAGCTTCTTGTCCATGGCCACGTAGACGTCGGACAGAAGGATGAAGCTGCGGGCCATCCAGTAGGCGTGCGGGGTGCTCTGCTCGATGAAGTTGAGTACCACCTTCTCGGCTTCGGCATACTGGCCTTCGTTGTAGAGCAGCTGTGCCACCAGGTACTTGGCCTCGGCACCGTAGAGGGTGCGGGTGTCGGCTGCCAGCACACGCAGGTCGGCCATGGCTTTCTGGGTGGCCTTCTGGTTGAGGTAGGCCTTGGCACGGTAGTACAGCGCCTCGTTCTTCAGCTCAGGCGTGAGCTTGGACTCGCCCAACAGGGTGGTGGCGGCATGTATCACCTCGGTGTCGTCGCCCAGCAACACACCGCAGCGCATGACGCCCGTGGTGCCCAGCTGGCGGCGTTCGGCTGTCGATGCTTTGGCTTGCAGCTGGCGGTAGTCGGCCATGGCCTCGGCATACTGCTTGCGGTTGAACAGGATTTCGCCGTGCATCAGCAACGCCTCTTCCGTGTAGGGGCTGTCGGGGTATTCCAGCAGCTTGCCGGCATGTTCCAGCAGGGCGGCTTCGTCCTTCTGCTGCTTGGCTATGAGGCAGAGGTAGTAGTGGGCATTGAGGCTGAAGGCACCGCCGGGGAAGCTTTGCAGGTAGCGCGCGAAGCTGTCGTGAGCCTGCTGTGTCTCGCCCTTCATATATACCTTTTCGGCGGCTATGTAGGTCAGCGAATCCTGTTCGCTGGCTTCGAAGCGGATGGAGCCGGGCATCTGGGCGGCCAGGGCGGCAAACTCGTCTACGCGGTTGGCATCCACATAGATGGACTTCAGGTCGCGCATGGCCAGGCGGGCTTCCTCGCTGCCCGGATACTGGGTGATGACGTGCTTGTAGGCCTCGATGGCACGGTTGTAGTCCTCATTCTGGTAGTAGAGCAAGCCGATTTCGGCGGCTGCCTTACGGCTGACGGGGCTTTCGGGATACTTCTCGGTGAGCTGGCGGAAGGTGGCGATGGCCTGGTTGTTGTTGCCCGCCTGCACGTAGGAGCGTCCTTTCTCGTAGAGGGCATCCACCACGTAGGGCGACGAGGGGAATTTCTCGGCCAGCTGGTTGAGCAGGCTGACCTTGCCCGGGTAGTCTTTCTGCAGTCCGGCCACCAGTGCCAGCTGGTAGTAGGAGTAGTCGCCTGAGGGAGCCTGCATGCCCAGGGCACGGCGGTAGTACTGGCTGGCCTCGGCAAAGGCACGCTGGTGCAGGTAGCAGTCGGCTATGCGGTTGCAGGCATCGGCCAGCAGGGTATTGTTCTGTTCACGCTCGTTCTGCAGGAATTGCTGGAAGCGGGTGCGGGCGCCGTTGTAGTCCTTCTTGTGGAAGGCGATGTAGCCCGTGTTGTACTGCGCCAGCGCATACATCTGCGTGCCTCGTTGGGGCGTGAGGTGCAGGTAGTCGTTGTAGTTGCGTGCGGCCTCCTCCAGGCGGTTCAGGCGGTAGTAGGCCTCGCCGAGCCAGTAGAGGGCGTCGGCCTTGGTCTGCAGGTTGTACTGCCCCAGGGCGATGCTCTGGTCCAGATAGCCGATGGCCTGCTGGAACTGGGTGTTGGTGAAGGCCTGCGTGCCCAGCTGGAACAGGATTTTCTGCTTGGCCTCCAGAATGGCCTTGCCGGGATGAGAGATGCGCTCGATGGACTTCAGGGCGGCATCGTAGCTGCGGGTGTTCATGTAGACCTCTACCAGGTAGTCGCTGACGCGGTCGGCGTATTGTGAGCCGGGGAAGTCGTTGAGGAACTTCTCGAATACGGTGACTGATTCGCCGAAGGCCGAGTAGGACGTCTCGTGTATGCAGAGGGCGTAGTTGTAGGCGGCCTGTTCCTTCACCTGCGGGTCGGCATTGGAGGCCGCAGCCTGTTCGAAGGCCATGCGTGCCTTGTTCTTCTCGGCCAGTTGCAGGTAGGCCAAGCCCACGTGCAGCCAGGCGTTCTGGCTCAGGGCATCGTTGCCGGTGGCCACCTGTCCCAACAGTTCGGGCACCTGGCTGTAGACACCGCAGTGGTAGCACGAAAGGCCTTCCATGTAGAGGGCGTCGCGGCGGGGCGTGCCCTGGCAGCCGCTGCGGTAGTCGGCAAATTCTTTCATGGCCTGCTGGTACTTGCCGTAGTGGTAGTTGGCGCTACCCACAATGCGGTGCATCTCGGCACTGTGTTCCTGGTCGGGGTAGGCCGACAGGTAGTTCTGTGCCACGATTTCGGCCTTGTCGTATTTCTTCTGGGTCAGGTATATCTCGGCAATGTAGTAGGGCACCAGTGCCTCGTACTTCCGGTTGTCTTGCAGGGAGAGGAAGCCTTGCAGGGCCTCGTCGTAGCGCTGCTGGGTGTAGCGGATGTAGGAGAGGTGGTAGGTGCAGTCGGCATCGTAGCGGCTGCTGACGGAGCGCAAGGTCTCGAACCAGGCGGCCGCCTCCTGCAGGTTGCCTATCTGGAGGTAGCAGGAAGCCAGACGGTAGGTCATGTCGTCGCGCTCCTCGTTGCGCAGCAGGTCGAGGCGCGAGGAGTTGAACATGGCCAGTGCTTCGTCGTATTTCTGGTCGAAGAAGTAGGCCGAGGCCATAAGCGCATAGACGCGGTTGGCATGGGGCGTGTCAGGATATTCGTCGAGGAAGGCTTGCAGCACCTCCAGGCATTGGGGATTGCGGGTCTCGTATTCGGCGCAGGCCAGCATATAGGCAGCTTCTTCGCGGTTGCCTTCGGCGGGCAGGGGATTGCCGTTGGCATCCTGGCGCACGATGTAGGCCCTGAGGGGCACGAGGGCGGCCGAGAAGGCTTTCTGTTCGAAAAGCGTTTTTCCTTCGTTGAAGAGTTGTTGCGGCGACGCGTCTTTTTCTACGCGGGTCTGTGCCGCAGCCAGTAATGGAGCGCAGCACAGGGCTGTGCATACGATTCGGGCAAATCTTCGTTTCATGGGCATTTGTTTTTTTGTTTTTCCGGACTGTAGGGTCCGGAGCTTATTTTTTATAACTATTTAAG
>OLNN01001610.1_pt1 | contig 18065 bp, 18 predicted proteins | sample 1672141 | NCBI WGS metagenome assembly OLNN01 (sample SAMEA3136652, study PRJEB25190) | human gut metagenome | biome: human gut; feature: human-associated habitat; material: faeces | place: Austria | collected 2013 | reverse complement strand
CTTCACTCATGCCAGACCCTGCAAACCATTTTGCGAAAAATACTTGACACTACCTGACACTACCATTTGATCTGCCCATCCTGCTTCCCGACACAAAGAATTGCCTTTATACGAAAACAGGCCCAGCGGCAACAAAGAATTGCCGCTGGGCCTGTTTTATATTGAATTATTTACAGTAGGTGTTTGCGATCAGCCTGCGCAACAGTCGCACAGTTAAACACCAACTATTTCCTGTGTGGTCCTAAACTGTGTTACAACGCCCAGGACTGCGAAAATAGTGCCGGATACCCAAAGTACTGCATCCGAAGGGACCGACAACGACAACAACAACGTCAACAAGCGAATACAATAAAATGCTGTTGCATAGCCGCCTACAATTCCCGTGACACAAATCACAATCGGTCGATTCATGCGCACAGCCAACGCGCCCAGTACACAGCCTACTATAATCCCCGCGAATAGTGCGAGCCATTCGTTCGTGATCCAGGTCCGTGCAACCGAAACCGCTACAATTACAAATGCCAAGAAAATACCCGCCAGATACAGATGATACGAAAGTGCTGCCGCAATCAGAGCTGACACAATGGCCACACCTGTTGCTGCCCCTTCATAGGGAAGATACTGAGCGGCGATACGTTGGAACAGAACAAAGCCTGCCGCAAATACCGCCAACGCAATCATTACTTTTTGCAAGCGGTATCCCATAAAACCACATGCCAAAGCTGCCAAAAAACATAATGCAGCTATTATAATTTGCGTCATCGGCATAAGCGTTTCCTCCTTTGTTTATCAGAATGCTTCTCTTACCAGCAATTCCGCCAATTCCGGTTGTGTCCACTCACAAGTTTCCCTATCAATCAAGCCGGAATCCTTACCGTTATCCCACCAGATACAACCAACACCCGCCTTTGTGGCCGCATGCACATAATAGCGTGCCCATTCCAGGCGTTCTTCTAAATTGTCCTGGTCATAACAACCGAATTCCGTGATCAACACAGGTATTTGGCTGCGTAGAAAAAGACGCTTCAGCAGTTCCATCAATTCATCTATACCTTCGGTATCATCACTCTCCTGAGCACTCCATTTTGAAGTATCGCCACCCAAGGTAAAGTCATAGGGCAAGTACGCGTGTACTGCTACCATCAAGTGATCGTCATCCGGCAGCTCCAGATCTTCCAGAGCCTTTTCCCTGTACTGTGTTCCATAGGCAGGCAAAAGCAGCCATCGCTTTTCGTTCCGACCACCCGTAGCCCGCACCGTAGAGACAAATGCGGCATTCAGCCTGTTGACCACTTCCCGCATCTCGCTGGTTCCTTCTGTCCATTCCACATCCGAGTCCTCAAGGCGCGGCTCGTTCATAGCCTCAAACAGAAGTTTTTCGCTTCGATCCGCAAACTGAGATGCAATCTGTTCCCACAAATTGCACAGCTTTTCAGTTACTTGTTCTTCCTCTTCCGGTGTCGGGACCAACCAAGATTCGTGATGGATATTCAAAATAACATACAGATCACATTCCAGTGCCCAATCCACAACCTGTTCAACACGCTTCATCCATGCCGGATCCACTGTGCCGTCTTCCAAAATATGTTCTTCCCAACTGACCGGAATTCGAACTGTGTTGAAACCTTTGTCATGTATTTCCTGTAACAAAGCACTCGTAATGGGGGGATTGCTCCAAAATGTTTCATACTCTTCGACTGTGGCATCCGGCAGATACTGGCGCACCCATGTAACATCCAAAGAGTTGCCAATATTGATGCCGGCTCCCATTTCTTTTACCAAACGCATACCTCTGGCCTGCTGATAGCGCCGAAACAATACTATACCAAGAATAGCCGCCAGAAGGATTATAACCAATACACTTCTGCCCCATCGCGCCGTACCATGTTTTCTCATACAAAACTCATTTCATCAAAAGTATCTTGTTCTGCATTCGCTTTAACGGCCGGTACTTCCTGCTTCTTTTGAGGCAAAGCGAGCTTGCGCAACCACATCTGCTTGACCCATTCTTCCAAACGGAGCTTCTTCTCTTTGTCTGCATAAATGTCCGGATAATTCTGGATAAAGTACAGCGTTTTGCCGTCGCCAAGGGACCGTACCCGTGTACATTTAAAACTGATTTCATACTTTTTGCTAAGCACCAGCTCCATTTCCTGAGGTGCCGTAGCTCCGGTACGACAGGTGCAATACTGGTAGTTGAAATCCGTGAGCGCAAAATCCTTACCCTGGACATCTCTGAGTTTTACATCCATAGGTACACGCGGAAGGCGCCGGTTTTCGTAGAAAGGCTTTGCAGTACGACGGGTTACGTTGAGACGAAGATCATCGAATGCACCGCTGGTCGAATCCAAATTCTGCGGCAAAGTCGGAACACGGTCATACAGAAGCTGCAAGAATTCCTCGTAGCTGTCGGTATAATCCGTAATCCGGAAAGCGTATTTCCAGTAGTTCTTCTTATTGTCTACGTGAACGACAACCGCTTTAACGGTCGCACGATAGCGTTCATCCTGCAGCACCATTGTAACTTCTTCCGCCTTGTCAATGCTGACGGGTGCATCCATACGCACAGCTACGCCGGTTTCCGATAGATCCACTGTCGCACAGCTATAATTGCTGGCAGCCGTCTGAATTTCACAATCTACCTCTACCAAGGCACGTTCAGACTGGCGCAAGTAGTTGCGTCCCATCACAAAGAACATGGCCATGACCAAGGTAAACAGATTGATGACCAGCCAGAACAGAACCACCGACGGGCCCATGCTGTTGCCTTCGAAAATCATGCGCAGGCAGTTGAAAATGCCGATGACGGACAGAACAACCAAAAGGGCGAACGGAATCAAATAGACAAGGTTCTTCCCCGCCTCGTTTTCGGTCTTTCCCTTTTTGGTAACATTAAAGGTTTTCATGGTGATGCCAAACGATTCCATCAGCACCGGGATCAGCATATAGGGGAACAGGACCGTTTCATAAATGCTGGTCCACTTGGTGGTGCGAATGTTTCGACTCAGCATGCGCAAAGAAATGTTACTGGTAATGTACATGGGCAGCCAGAACAGAAGAATCTGCGGCAAGGTACATTTAATAACCATATACCCAAAGGTCGCGTACAGAATAGGGCTCATGAAATAGATAAGCCGCTTAAGGGGCGAATACCAGTACCACTCAGAAGCCCAATAGTTGCATTTCTGAGAGAATGTAAGCTCTTTAGAGAGGAAAATATGAAGCTTTCGGTTGGTGGAAATAACGCCGCGTGCCCAGCGAATACGCTGCCGGATCAAACTCTTCAGATCCGTGGGAGAAAGACCGGAAGCCAGTACCTCATTGATGCCGTAGCAGATATATCCCTTCTTCTGAATCTTGATACCGGTACCATAGTCTTCCGTAATGGTCTCAGTGAAAAATCCACCGATATCTTCCAACGCACGGCGGGATATAACCGTGTTGGAACCACCATAAATTACGCTATTGGAGCGGTTGCGGGACACCTGAATATCCCGGTAAAAATAATCCTGCTCATTAGGAATGCGACCTTCACTGTACAGATTGAACTGGAACAAATCCGGATTATAGAAAGCCTGCGGAGACTGCACAAAGCCGATGTGCTTTTGCTCTTTTTCCGGTTTGCCTTCATTTTCCATCTCTTGGGCAACAAAGTACGGAAGTGTGCGAAGCAGAAACTCGCTGCGGGGAATCATATCCGCATCAAACGTAACGATATACGGCGAAGTCGTAACCGCCAACGCAGCGTTCAGGTTGCCTGCCTTGGCATTTTTATGGTCCGGCCTGTCGAGATAATTGACGCCCATCTGCTCCGCAAGTGCACGCATGCTGGCGCGATGTCCATCGTCGCATACATAAATGTGCACCTTGCTTTTATCCGGATACTTCATATGCTTGCATCCGTTGATCGTCTTGAACAGCAGGTCTTCCGGCTCGTTGTAGGTAGAGATAAATATATCCACATGCGGGAATTTATCTTCCGGAATTTCGGGCACCGGATGCGCCTCCACTGTGTACATATTGAAATAGTGGACAAGCGCTTCCAACATTCCCAAGAATTCAACGATGAAAAGTGCCAGGCCTGCTACAACAGATACCACCCCAAATTCAAAGGGAATGGTAAAAAATCCTCGCCATATGAGATAAATACATGTGCAGAGAATGTTCAGAACAAACCAGATTCGGTTCCGGATGCTTTTAGCATCCTTCCCTAAAGAGCGCTTCTTTTTATCCATGTTGTTCCCTCCTCACTTTATTTCAGTTAGTTCAGTACCTGTAACGTATTTCCATCGCTGACAAATGTGCAGTCGCCGTATGCGGTATAAAACAGTTGGGTGTCGTTTCGTTGTGCAGCTTCCCGTACCGCTTTGTCCGATGAAGCTGCTGTAACAACTGCAAAACGCGGCTGCAACACGTCAAATAACGTTTCTGTTGCACTGTTGGCACGACCATGGTGAGGAACCTTATACAGATCCACTGCCGGCCAGTCTGTTTGCAAAAGCTCTTCACTTCTTTTTCGCAAAATATCTCCGGTAAACAACTGATTTACTTGACCGTGCTGAACCAAAATCGCCAGGGAATAATTGTTTGTGTCATTGTAATGGCCTTCCAAAGGTGGGTAGACCAAGAATCGAATTTCTCCAGCACGCAGACGCAGTGTACGGGTCGGATAGGTAATCGGAACTCCCGCCTGTTCCAGCGACGCGTTCAATGCATCGACTGTCTCCCCAGCTTCATAGTAGGGCTGGACCACCCTCTTGGCCGGAACTTCGGCCAAGACCTGTGCCGCCCCCCCTACATGGTCCTGATCTCCATGGGTCAAAATAAAGTAATCCAGCTCTTCTACATTATATTGCCGCAGCACCTTCAGAATATGGGGTGCATCCACTTCTTCCCCTGCGTCGATAAGGATTGCTGCACCATCCTGGACGAGCAAGATGCTGTCGGCGTCATTTTCTGTTTGAATGCACACCGTTGTAACCGGCCCACTTCCGGCCTTCGTCCGGTCAGCCACAAGCCACAGTATGGCAGCAAGGGCCCCCAAAAACAGTCCCCAACCGAGTACCATTCCAACTTTTCTTATGATGTCATGGATGTTCATTGCTCAGGCTCCCGAAAAAAGTCAAAAGACTTATCGTCATAGTTATAGGGATAGATTTCAAGAATCAGGTAGTCATAGTCTCCTTCTTTCACAAAGGCTTCACTATCACATTCCTCTGACTCAGCCCGCGTCCACATCATCTCGATTTCACTACACATAGGTGCTAGGAAAGATGCGGTACTAGAAAAGTAAGAGTCTCTCAAGACCTTCACCTTAGGAGCGCTGGGCCTATAATTGTTAACAATTTTATCATGGTCGTTAACTTCCCCCAGATACACTCGGTTAGCGCTACTCTCATACCAATCATCAATCTCAAGTGCAGACATATCCAGCAGCGATTCCGTAAAATCTCCCGAACGTTCTTCTATCTCTCCACCTTCGTAAACTGTCCAAGTAAAGTCTGTAGCAAACTTAGGCCAAAGCAAAGTGTAATCTTCTTTGCCGCTGTAAACAATTCCTGTGTTACGTCCGTTAGATCCAAGCATGCAATCTTCGTAGGTGTAGCTGTTATAATTTTCCAAACTGGTATAAGTGCCGGATGGATCCCAATCATCTCCAAAACGTACTTTTATCTGATTTACAATCTCCTGAGCTGCATAGAAACCAGCAAGCGGCGTCCAGTGATGGTCTGTTTTAAAAAACAGTCGTTCCAGTGGTTCTCTTGTATTCTGCATAGTGATACGCAAATCAACAGTATCTACATCCCGTTGTTCCAGTAATGTCACCAACTTATCCATTCTGGCATTTGGATCATTAACTGGCCATGTACGAGGCACATCACTTACGCCAATAAGGACCTTCGAAGGCGGGAGTACAACCAATAATTTCGCACCGCGCTCTTCCACATACTCCTGCAATCGATCCACACGATCTGCATATTCTTTCAAATCGTCCACTTCCAGTGGCCATGTAGATCCATAGTAGAGCATACCATCCTCATCACGAATTACACTAAAACTATTGAATTCTCTTTTGGCAAACAATTTCTGAACGTAACCGTAGATATCGATAAGTTTCTCACTTCCCAGCAAGCCTTCACTGGTTTCTGCTTCTACGTCATCAACCCACTCTTGCAGTTCTTTTTCGCTCCGCACCTTTTTCAGGTCACCCAGCAAACTAAACCAAGTCTCATTTCCCAAAATAAAGTTTGCGACACTAAAGGTCAACCATCCCACCAGAAAGAGCGCAGCAAATATGTACTTTTTAACAAAGAAACGCTTCAAGCCGCCTGTTCTCCTTCCTTAGAAATTAAAGTAGATAAACGGATTGTACCCACCTCTGGCAAGATAGCTAACACAAAGTACGAAAAGTGCCAGCATTGCCACAGGATAAAAAGCAGTAATACCCTTCCCGACCAAGTTTACTTTAGGTGCACTAAGTAGTTCATTGCACTTTTTTGCCAGAGGAAAGCTAAATATAATCCCCAGCACTAAGAAAACCCCGTACTCTCGCAACAAAAATCCGGTCATATCATTCCAAAGACTGTTTCCTGAGAGACCAAACAAATTTTGGAAATACACGTTGGTTTGATAGAGGTCTCTTCCCCGGAACATTACCCATCCCAAGGTCACCTCCAGCATAGTATACAACCACATCCATCCCTTGTGCGGGTTGTCCTTTGCATAACCAAAAAAGCGCTCTGCCATCTGAAAAGTAAAATGCCACAGTCCCCAGAAAATAAACGTCCATTCAGCGCCATGCCATATGCCAGTGAGTAGCCATACAACAAACATATTGCGCACCATGAGATCTTTATTCTGTACGCGATTTCCTCCCAGAGGAATGTAAACATATTCTCTAAACCAGCTGGTAAGACTAATGTGCCAACGCCGCCAGAAATCAGAAACAGAAGTAGCTGCATAGGGATAGTTAAAATTCTCTTCAAATTTAAACCCAAACATCAGCCCCAAGCCAATAGCCATATCGGAATAACCCGAAAAGTCAAAATAAATCTGCAACGTATAAGCAATAGCGCCCAACCATGCGGTGGCTATAGGAACATCAAAATATGCAACGCCCGCCTCTGACCAGCTGAAAATCAAATCAGCAAGGATCGCCATGTTGTTGGCAATAAGGATTTTTTTGCCTAAGCCTACCACAAAGCGGCTACAACCGATAGAGATTTTGCGCCAGCTGGAGTGGCGAGTACGAATCTGCTCAGCCACAGAATTGTAGCGAACAACAGGACCCGCAATTAGCTGTGGAAAAAATGCCACATACAATCCAACATAAAAAGGATTTTTTTCTACCTGTGTATCCTGTCGGTACACGTCAACCACATAACTCAGCGCCTGAAAGGTAAAAAACGAAATACCAATGGGAAGCGCCAATTCAACCGTAGGCAGTAATGGTTCCGGGAATGCGCTGTTGATATTACGCACCAAAAAACCCGTGTATTTGAACACACCCAATGCACCCAAGTTAGCAATACATGCTAGAACAAGAACCGCTTTTTTAGCTTTTAGACAATCTCGAAAATGATCTACACCAAGGCCCGCAAACCAGTTTACTAAGATGGATGCCAGCATTAATAGCACATAAATCGGTTCGCCCCAAGCATAGAACAGCAGACTCGTTCCAAACAGCCATATATTCTGCAGCAGCCTTGAAAAACTTAGAGCATAATAGACAACAAAGACTACCGGAAAAAAGAAAAAGAGAAAAACAGTACTTGAAAACAGCATTTACAATTTCTCCTTATCCTCTTTATTCATGGCTCCTTCACCTTCCTGTGCCAACTGGTCATGATCTTTTTCCTCGGAATCCTTGTTCGGTTGGCTACTGTGTGCATATAGCATACAGACCAAAAGTCCCCCTATTAAAACAATACGAATTCCCCATATCCAAAACGTTGTATCAATTTGATGCAAAAACGTTGGTGGCACCTCAATTTGTTCAGGATAACCCGGCGGTACCGCTAACAGGGTAAACAGGGTTTGTATCCCCATAACTCGCCTTCCCCTTTCCTCTGTCAGAACCATTTACTTACGGTAACTAATGTAATAAGCCGGCACCAAGAACAACATGGCGGCCAAGAACAGCAGTACCCCTTTCCAACTGGACACTCCTGTATCCCACGTGCAACTGCCTTCTAGCAACTGCAACTGGGCAGGGATTTCCTCTCCGTGATCGTGCAAAACGCTCTGAATGCGGCTAATCTCATCCCAATAATACTCAGTATTCCGGTCAAAAAATTCATCAGTATCAGTGGGAACCATTTGTAGACTAAGTCTAGTCTCCGTAGTATACCATTCATTCCAACGAGCCCATTCGCGTTGCTGTGCCCCTCCCAGGTGCTGGATAATCTCCGATATCTTTTCACTGATACTTATATCAGAAAACACTGTACGTCTCAACTCTGCATAACGCAGTTGCAAAGCTTCCACAAAAGCTTCATCCCTGCACAATTGTTGAAACCAAGGCTTCGTGTTGAATGTTAAATGTTCTACATTCATCACTTCCATCGAGTAATTATCCACTGCGTCATCAAAGTCCCAGACTGGCCCCATTGTCAATTTTCCCCCCACATCCTTGAAAGCATAAGTGGAGTGGTTGCCTGCATCGTAATTTCCTATAAACTCATTTACTATGAAATAATCGACAAAAGAGTCCACATCTATAACATCTGAGTAGGTAGAAAAAACACTTTCGTTGTCAGAATATAAAATTCGCTCGATATTATTAATATCATTTTCAACAAATGCAGTCATCTCTTCCGTCGCTTTATGGCGCGAAGGATACAACAACTCAATAAACTCCTCGCTGTACCCCTGAAGTCTGGCATAATTTTCCAACGTATTGACATTTTCCTCAAAACGATCACGACGAATCAGATAACTATTCACCGTTTGAGTTGACTCATATTCCTTTATCGGAACGCGGCTCTCCCCCTGCTTAATATTCTCACACAGCAAGTAAACACCTTGGTAAGTATAGACATCACCATTACGGATCAATACCTCACAATAGGTACTATCCGGCGCACACAACGTTGTTTGTGCTGCAAGCCAAAATCCCAAGTAGTTTCGCAGCATGCTTTTGTCGTGCAGCGAACCATTAAGAATCCACTCATTATCAGCACCCATTCCAAGTAGATCAACTTCGTTGTCTTGGCCAGACTCTGTCTGCAATTTTACCAGCCACTGTGCCTTTGCAAAGTGCATGGAAGAGTTTCCTCGCCTTTTAATAATCATATCGCTCACAACAGTTGGAGTATCGCTTAAAGTATTGCTTCCATCTGGATTGTCCAACAACATGATTTTTCCAGACACATATGGTTCTATTCCCTCTATGGTCACAAACCGATCACCTTCGCTATATGTAGTGATAGGCGGGTCAATACCATTTGTATCCAGAATTACAATAGGCAAATGGCTGGAAAAGCCTTCATCCACCACAAAGTCTTCTCCGATATGAGCCAGAGGATCCTCTTCCCTGGGTGCAGCCGAAAGCGGATCCGCGTAAGAGCTTTTCTGCGGATTCGCATGGAGCGAAGCGTACACAATACTCGCTGCAAAACACAGCACCAGCATTATAATGATTGCCACCGCTCCTGTCAGCCGAACGTGCTTCATTCTTGCACTCCTCTTTATCTGTTATCGATTGATCTCGTCGTTCTGGCAAATCACATTCACAGCGTCGAGCTTGGCACCGTTATGCAGATATGTAACCACATTGCCGCCCTTTTTATTAGCCGCCTGCAGCTGCCGTTCGCTTACTTCGTAGATATATTCGGTGCTGTTGGGGGTCGTGTTCTGCACGCGAAGCCGAGCGCCGCCATTGAACTTCTGGTCCATCAGTCGCTCCACATCTTTAGCGCTTTCCACCGCACCGCGGATCACAATAAGATACCGTTCATTGCTCTGCACAAAACCGAACACCAGCATCAAAGCAAAAATAACGGCAGAACCGACGCCTGCAATCAGGTATTCGGCAACACCACAGCAGATTCCCACCGCAATAGCCCAGAAGATGTACGAAGTATCCCGCGGGTCCTTGATGGCCGTACGGAAACGCACAATGGACAGGGCACCAACCATGCCCAAGGAAAGCGCAATATTGTTGCCGATAACATTCATGACCAGCGTGGTAACCAGCGTGAGCATAACCAGAGAAACATTGAAGCGTGCGCTGTAAGCTGCCCCAGAATGAGACAAACGATACGACAAGAAAATCACAACACCGATCACTGCTGCCACAAAGAAATTCAGCAGAACGTCTTGCAGGGTCAATGCACCGGTATTCATCGACAAATAATTCATCAGTTGTTCTTTCATAATTTCCTCCTCAACCCTGTTTACGGGTCGTCTCTTAATATAATATTGCGTGCCATACAGTATTTACTGCGCGAACACCGTGTTCTGGAAGCCAGGGAAACGATATCCTTTACATAACTCAATAGGAATCCGTTGAATTTAACTTCCATCGTCGTCTCTCCGGGAATCCCCACCGGATACAAAGGCAAATCCGATGCGAACAGATCCAGGCGTCTCTCTCCGGCACGCAAATTGGAATCCAACGTAACCCGAATATCATTTTCCGGCACTACAAATGCTATGCGATCATATTCCACAATGCATTTTGGCATATAAAAGAACTGCTGCATTCTGGTATACAATTCCCACGCAAACTCATTGTCAATCTGCTTTAATACCGAATAATCTCCCACACAAAGATGCATCGCCTGTGTTCTGTCAAGAGTCAAGGAACGTTTCCGCTGTAAACTTCCCTGCTTCTCCTTCAACTCTAATTTTGCAAACTGTGCGTTTGGATCGTAAATCCGCAAACGTATTTTACGCCGCATTTCCAACCCGTCCGCCTTATCGTAAAAATCTCTGTCATCCGGCGTATCAAAATATAGCGACCTCACAGCATAGGCCTTTTGTGCACTGTGTTCATCCCGATGTAACGTGCCACTTAGCACATACTCCAAGTGTGCACATTCCAGCGGGTTCAATAAATATTTCTGCTCTGTGCGCAGCACATCCAATAACTCCGACATTTCAGCTTCCTCTCACAACCATCCTTATTATAAATAGATCAAACCAAAATTGCTTATTTCTGCTAAACTTATTTTTCTTTCACAAGAGTTCCTCGTAAATCCGCGCTATTTCATGGAAATACGTGCAATTTTATGAAAATTCCGAAAGACTCTTTTTTAGAATATTAGAACATATTGCCTTTTATGTCAATAGTATAAACCACTTTACCTCGCGAAATTTACGCTCAAACCTTATATGCGGGCTTTCTTTCCGCATTCCTACCCGATTGGCTGGTGTTGATCCTCGAAAGTATATTTAAACAAGTCTGCCGATTCTGCCGCCAAAAGCATGTAGTGTACCAAACTTTCTCATCCCATACCCATAGTTAAAAACCGTGCCTACCAAGTGAAGCCAACAGTTCACCGGGTCACGATCCGACAGTCCTGTTCCACGAGCACACCGAAATTTCCCGATTCAATCTTTTCGCAAAGCAATTCCGACGCATTCCTGGCGACACCATAGACTCCCCTGTCCCCTCCATTCCTCCAGTTCCCTATCTACGGGACTCCATGATTAATAATATATTATAACAAATCTATATCGGATGCAACCTATATTTTTGTAACCAGCGCCTTTTACTTAAATCACAGCAATCCAGTCATTCAAACGCATTCATTTTAATGATGTATCGTTCTTTTCTCACTTCAACCCTCGAATCCCCGTCAGCGAACAGCCGTTATATTATAACTCATTCTCAGTAAAAATCAATCACAAAAAGCAGTATGGATCATTGGTTCCCTGTCTGTCAGATCATGATAATAAAAGGCTTCGTCATGCGAAAAAACAGCTTTTGGGCATCTCTGATGAAGCACATAAGTGATAGATTCCTGCTTCTCCGTAATCTGGGATGCGTAGTCGTTATTAGTTTTGGGACGGTTTTTGCTGCCTTTCGTTCTGGGCATCGTGATAACCTCTTTCCTTTTTTTAGTTATTTAAGTATAGCACTGTGTGGATATATATGATACATCAATCATATATGCCTTTGCCAATACAGCACTTCTTAAATTTCTTTCCGCTACCACAAGGACACAGCTCATTTCTTTCTGGTTTTCTTACCACAGGCTGTCCTGCATCTCTTTTCAATTTATCTATATATCTTTTTAATTCTGGTCGATTTTCGTACCATCCTTCCCAACTGAGATTCACTTCCTCAGTTACGGCACATATTACCGCACACTTCTGTACATAGCAACCTATTTTTTGCGTTTTTTCGGATGACCCATCTTCTCCTTCACTTCATCTGGCACATTGATCAGCCCAAACCGGTAAAACATACCGTATATGTAAGTCACACCCCGGATGTCGCCCAGAGCTTTCGGGCGGTCTACTACTCCCCCTTTAGTATTTCCCAGAGCCAAAACAATAGAACTCCACGCCAGACTTTTACTCTTCTCACGTCTGTCGATCCACAGTTCTTTCGTGTACTCGCCGTTCCTGCCTTTCCGTACCTCATAAGAAAATGATAAGCCTGAGTAAGTTTTGAATTTCACACCAGCATAAGCCAGAACCACTCCCCAGAAGTTTTCTTCTGTCGGATCAGCCCTCCACCGCTTCATCGCTCTGTATCTCCGCTGCCGTTCTGCACCAACACTGATTTTCTCTTTATCTGCTGTGCCTGGGAAGTACACGCCTTTTTTATAAGGCAGGTACGAAGTAACAGAGGCTTTGGAAAGTTGAAGAGTGTTTGCAGTTGACAGGATGGCGGTTTTGTAGTCCTGTGTTTCTCGATACTCCTCAAAAGTATCCTGTACCTTCTCCGCCACTTCTGATTCATACACGCCAGCCGTGATGAGCAGCTTCCGTACCTTGATAGGATTCAGATTCAGAGCATCAGCGATGTCTTGGAGGGAGCATTCCTCCTCATAAAGCACCACAGCCGCATCCATCTGCTCTTTTAGATTCTTCCCGGCATCATACTCCGGCTTCAGCTTCTTCCGGCCTCCACCGGGCTTTCTGGCTTTATACGCTCTTTTCTCTCCCATGATTATTCATGCAGTTCCAGCGGCAATCCGTCCGGGTCGTGGAAGAAAGTCATCTTCTTGCCGGTGTAATCGTCAACCCGGATCGGCTCACATTCTATACCTAATTCTCTCAACTCTCTCACTGTCTGCTCCACGCTCTCTACACAAAAAGCAAGGTGCCGTAGACCACAGGCTTCTGGACGATTCACACGCTTTGGAGGATTTTCTTCAGCGAAAATCTCCAGCTCTGTGTATTCATTGACACGCAGATCCAGCTTCCAATCTTTACGCTCTGATCGGTAGTTTTCTCTGATGACAGAGAATCCCAACTTATTCACATAGAAATCCTTTGCGGCTTCGTAGTCAGACACGATGATGGCAATATGATGTATTTTTGATAAATTCATTTTTCTCACGCTCCATTTCTTCAAATTTTGTTCTTCTTTTATTTCCGTTATAAACTATACATCAACCTTCAAAAATTACCGTGTGAACTCCTGGAGTTCAGTTTGTCCACACGGATTTTATTTTTTCTTGGGTTCTTGTTTATTTCAGCTTTTCCAGAATCTCATCCGCGCTCATCCCGCTGGCTAATAATTTCTTAACCACACTCTCGGCTTCTGCTTTCTTTGCTTCTTCTGCAGCCTTAGCATCTGCCTTTGCCTTCTTCGCTTCTAGGGATGCCGCTTCTTTTTCGGCCTTCTTCAGAGCAGTCTTCTTCTCTTTCAGTGTATTCTTCTGCTCCTCAATCGCTTTCTGGATGGATGCGATCTCAGTATTCAGAGATGCAATAGTTTCCTGCTTCTCCGCAATCTGAGTTGCGTAGTCATTGGCTACCTTCGGTTTGTTCTTGCTACCTTTGGTTCTGGGCATCGTGATAACCTCTTTCCTTTTATAGTTGTTCAAGTATAGCACTGTGTTGGGGTGAGGGCAATATAGTCATTTACACCTGCTGAAAAAGGTCAAATCCCATTCGTTTAGAATAATCAAAGTTCTTTTTGTGGGCAGCATTTCTAAGTGCCATTCCTAGTGTCTGACTAAGTTTAAGCTGATCATCACCCGTCAAATTTGCCATATGTGTTAATCCAAATTGACCTTTCTCATCTAACGCATTCCACAGAGCTTCACTTAATATAACATTCTCGGAAAAAAGCGGAAGCATCAAATTAAAATAGAAAAGTATTTTTTCTAGGTTAGCTGTTTTTATTGATTGGAAAAATGAACGGTAAAATTCTTCTTCGCTATCTAAGCAACTCATTAAAATATACGACTGATTCACTTCCGGCAATACCGTTATTGCCAATCTATGCATTTTTCCCTTATTATCAATACTTTTTATTCTATTTCCATCTATATCATAATCTGGGGCTATATATGCATAATTCGCAAATCCCAACTTATACGGAATTGTAACCACAACCGTACTTATACCGTCATGTGTTCCAGCTAAAATTTCTGTATCAAACTTTTTCTTAACCGTTTCAAATTCTTCCATTCGTAGGCATTGGATTCGATACTCTTTCACTTGCTCTGGCAAAGAGAATACACCCGGCCGTTTTGAAAACATTCTTCTAAATAGCCACATCAAGTGTCTCTGTTTTGCATATTCAAAAACAAAAGCTTTATATGCATACACAAACTTCATTTCATCATTATTTGCGTCAAAGTCAGGTGATCCAGCTTCAATTACCTTAAACGCTTGTGTGTCATGCACATCGCAAAAGCAACTTTGCGTAGTTGCTTTATTACCACTTACTCTTGTAAACGGAACAATCAGTATTGGATTTACAGGATCTTCTTTAATCACTATAGGTTGCTTAGCTGGATCTTGCATTATCACATGATTATCTGCACTTGCAAGCAATGAAATAATCTTATGATTTTGTAAAGCATGTGCTTCTTTGATTTTTCCCTTGCAATTCGCCTGATCCGGATGTAAGCACACCTTATCCTGTTTAAATCCTTTTCTCATTTCTTCCATCAATAGAACTTCAACCGGTTTCTTTGAATTCACCGGGCCATCATCGCTTTTTCCTTTACAACAATCCTTGTATGATTTTCCTGATCCACACGGACAACTTTCATCGTCATGCAAATACAGCTGATTCTCTGGAATTTGAAGTTCCTTCATTGTGTCATAAAGAATTTTTGCGTCTTTATTTAGCAGTGAAAATATTTTCATTTTTATATCCCAAAACTTCCTCCGTATATTCATCATTTACACATATCCAACCTTTTCACATCTTCGCCGATTATAATAGACCGTTGCCTGCTACTCACCACGGAGAGGTGTGTGATTATTATTACGAGCAACGTAGGGAGCTATGCTCCCAATATCATTCATGGACATTTAAATCACTTCTTAACAACTCTCCATTCCAAATTATATCTTTCACCTATTACTAAGTTTTTGAATGTATGCTCAATTATTCCTGATTTTGGCTTTATAACCTTTGAAATTTTCGGAACCCTATCAACAGAATGTCCATACATATTATATTTGCACTCTAATAATTTGAGATTGTTCGCCACCCGAACACAAAGTGTTAAGTTTCTCACTGGAAAAGAATTTGTTAATCCTAAATACTGATGCTCCACATAATTACAACCATCAATAAAAAATTCTGCATCTATTATATATATTTTTCCTTTTTGAGATGCTTCCTCAAGCCTTACTGTATAAGCCTGAAATGCACCGTCAGAAAATTCATCTACGATAAGCTGATTTTTATTTTTTAGAGATTTTGTGATTGTTCCACCTGCGTTCCACGAATAGCGATCCGTATAGTACTGAATTCCATCTGCAAGCATTCGAATATACAATTTTTTTGTATATTTTATAACCGTAGTGCTGATATATTCCATACAAAACTCTTGGTTCTCTAATACATATGGATAAGTAAAATCGCCAATTGCATCCGAAGCTCTTACCCAACCTAATAAGTTAGAGTTTTCTTCACAATTTCTCAAAGCATTCATCACACAGTTTTTCAATGAAGAAAGATCCTCGAAAAAGCTGCACATTTTATTGTTTTTTATGCTGCTCTTAAATATTTTATAATCGTTTTGTAAATATTCGGCATCACTGATTTCGTAGTCACCCTTTGCAATTTTATTTGCAATTCCCTTATCACTAAGTATTATGGCAATTGGTTTTTTTCCTATCCGCTTAGCGTACTCATATTCTCTTTGTATATAACTTTTCCCGATTCCGTTCTCCCTGCTTCCATATCGACCACCCAAGATTAATATAAAAACATCGCTGTCACGTATCCATTTTTTTATTACTTCAAACTGTTTCTTATTGTCAGCAGAAAATAATTCCATTCCAGCTGGGATATGACCTGCTTCTAATATTGCCTCTACTGCAGCTTGCCTTTCTAAAATCATATCTGTCCAGGTGGAAGATACGAATACTTGCAATTTTTTCTTCATATATCTTCTCCCCCTTTGTATAATACTCTGTTTTTTATATACCGAAAGCCACGGTCTCCCGTGGCTCCAGTATATCACAAGTCTACAAATAAATCAGCCTTGTATACGCCGTTCTCCAGCATCTTCTTGAAGCTGTCCTTTACAGCTGCGACATCTTCATGGTAGGTCATGCCGTACCAAGTATCGTTGGTCTTCAGAACCTTCACGGACATCTTTCCCTGCTCCAACAGTTCACCGATGAAGATTGGGATCATATACTCGGCTTTCTGAGGATTACCCGGTACTTCTTTCTCGAAGAACTCTTTGAATCCCTCCTCCAGCACGTCTAGGAAATCAGGAGTCAAGCCCCACATATTCATGGATACCAGAGAATTCACATCAACAACCACACCGTCTGCCTCTGCTCCATCTGCAGTCTTTACGATGTTCTTGGTTTCCACAACCTCAGTCAAGTTTCCATTCTCGTCCATCTTGCAGATACCACGAGTCACACCGCCGTTATCGGACAGCGTGTTCTTCAGCACAAAACCAGCCATGCAAGACTTGCCGCCATTCACAAGATATTCATGGACAGCCTTAAAGCCTTCCTTTCCATAGTAATCATCTGCATTGATTACAATAAACGGAGTTTTAATCACTTTCTTCGCTGCAAGCACAGCCTGTCCGGTTCCCCACGGCTTTGTACGGCCTTCCGGAAGTTCTCCCGGAATATCGTTGATATCCTGGAAACCGTAGTCTACAGTTACATTGTGAGAAGAACAAATAGAGGCAATGCGATCACCGATGACCTCTTTGAACTCCTTCTCAATATCCTTACGGATAATAAATACTACATGGTTGAAACCAGCCTCAATCGCATCGTGAATCGAATAATCCATGATGATATGGTTAGAAGCATCTACTGGCTCCAACTGCTTAATTCCTGTTCCGAAACGGCTGCCGATACCGGCTGCCATAATAAGTAATGTTGTTTTCATGCTCTCTCTCCTTACTGTTCTCGTGCTGCTTTTATCGGACACACTTTAATGCACTGATAACAACACACACACTTATTCTCATTTATTTGTGGATATTCAAAGCCTTCTTCATCCTCCACCATAGATATAGCTTCTTTAGGACAAATTGCATAACAAGCTGTGCATCCACAGCACTCTTCTTTTCTTTTATATAGTACGGGAATCTCTCTTTCCACCTTTTACCACCAACTTTTTAATTTTTCTCTTAATCTTTCTCAAAAGCAACTTAGCATCATTTTTTAGTCCGATGCCACCGTATTTCTTGGCAACATACTCAAACGATTTATTTTCAAAGTCACTCCAGAACTGCTCTCTATTATCTGGTTTTGGAAATGGAGCTTTAAGAGGCGGCTGCATACTGTCCTCTAGCTTTGTCTGCTTCCAAATCAGTCTCTTTTTTACTTTTTCAAATATTTTTTCTCCAGCCTCATTATTTACTAGCACCAATGAAACGCCCTTGTTATCATCAAACTCTGGAGCGGCTTTCTCGATCCCCCAGTAATCTGCAATT
>OLNN01001607.1_pt1 | contig 18086 bp, 7 predicted proteins | sample 1672141 | NCBI WGS metagenome assembly OLNN01 (sample SAMEA3136652, study PRJEB25190) | human gut metagenome | biome: human gut; feature: human-associated habitat; material: faeces | place: Austria | collected 2013 | reverse complement strand
GCTCCCCCTCTGGCGCAAGCGCCACCTCCCCCGTACCGGGGGAGTCTGTCTCGCAGAGGGAGGCAAGGAGTATCACAAAAACGCGCAGTACCATTCCAAAACGGGCCCGCCAAACAGCATCGCGATCACGATGCCCGCACACAGAAACGGGCCGAAGGCGAAGTGGTCCTTCTTCCCTGCCTTTTTGGCGGCCAGCAGGTATATGCCGTACATACCGCCAAAAACAATGCCGAAAAACATCGCCAGCAGCGTATTCTGCCAGCCCAGGAACAGCCCGGCGGCTGCCATCAGCTTGATGTCGCCGCCGCCGAACGCGCCGTCGATGACAAGGCAGAGCAGAAACATCGGCACACTGACGCAGAGCGCACCGATGATGTGCGGCAGCCAGTCGGCAGGGGAGAGCAGCACACTCACCGCGCCGCAGACTGCCAGCGCCAGATTCAGCCGGTCCGGGATGGTCTGCGTCTCGGCATCAATGAGTGAAACGCTCAGCAAGATCCCGCAGACCGCCAGCGCCAGCAGCGCGGCCCAGCTCATGCCGAACAGCCCGCCCGGCAGGGCGTAGGCAGCGCCGTACCGCCAAGTGCAGCCCAGCGCCAGCACGCCGCCCAGAAGCTCCACCAGCAGGTACCGCGCCGGAATGTGCGCACCGCAGTGGCGGCACCGCCCGCGCAAGAATAACCAGCTGAACACAGGCACTAAGTCCGGCGCACCCAGCGTGTGGCCGCACTGCGGGCATACGCTGCGGCCCTTCAGCGGGTCCATGCCCCGCGGCAGCCGCCACGCGACGACGTTCATAAAGCTGAACAGCGCCGCGCCCAGCAGAAAACGAATGAGTCCCAGCAGAAGCTCAAGCAGCAGCATGGCCCACCCCCGCGCCGTATTGCAGCCGGTCCTCCGCGCGGAAAACGCGGTAACCGCCGTTGGCATCATAGATGGCGTACATGCCGTTCTCCTGATACAGGAGCCGCTGCACGGTGTAGCCGTTCGGGTCGATCTGCAAAAGCGTCACTGTGCCGGGCAGTGAGCCCAGCGTGCGGATTTCCTCGGCAATGCCGTCCGCAAAGCCGTCCGCGCTTGTCTGGTCGGCGAACGTCTGCCCGGCGGAGTAGCACTGGGCAGACACGGCACTGGCCGCCAGGCGCGCAGCCTTGACCTGAGCCATGGCCTCCCGCGCACGGGCCTGATAGCGCAGCTCCGCCGCGCCGGTCACAATAGTATACAGGACAGCGCCCAGCGCCAGCAGTACGGCGAGTTTTTCCGCAAACGCAGCTTTGGCCCAGCGTTCCCCGGTATGGCGCAGCCATGCGCCCAGTCGTGCTGCCGGCATTGTTACACATCCTCTACCATATAATAACGCACTGTTTAGTATACCGTGCCGGGCCTGTATTTGCAAGAAATTTCGCGAAAAAAACTCTGTTTTTTGTTCAAAGCTAACGGAAACTATGGCGAAATCGTGCACAACCTGCCGCTGACCCACTATATTTGGTGCAAATTTGCTGAAATCTCGCGGAGTTTATTGCGAAAACGTCACATTCTGAGTATAATTATATAATCTGATATTGTGTCTAATTGTAACCTTTCACCGGAGAAACGACGGGAGCATCTGACGGGAGCATCTATGGTGCAGTACAATAAAAATATAAAAAACAAAAAGAAAGGCTTTACGCTGGTGGAGCTGATGGTCGTTCTGGCCATCACGGCCATTCTGGCGGCGCTGGTCGGCGGCGGGCTGATCGCCTACACGCGGCTGGCCCGGTTTGAAAAGAACGAAGCCAACGCCCGCACGCTGTTCCAGACGGCGCAGATCTCCCTGACCCGGATGGAGACGGCGGGGGAGGTGGATGCGTTCCGCCGGCAGGTCATGGAGGAGGGCAGCACGGGCGAACACTTCCAGAACGACGCCACCGTGACCGACGCGGACGGCAAAACCCTTGTGAGCCGCACCAAGACCGAACTGAACCAGAACGTGGCCGCGCTCTACTATGACCGCACGGGCGCTGCCGCGGGCAACCATAACGCGCTGGTGGAGCGGCTGCTGGGCGATTACATCTACGACGCCTCGCTGCTGAATGCCTCGATCTGTGTCGAGATCGACGTGCAGAGCGGGCAGGTCTACTCGGTCTTTTACGATACCAAATCCGATAAGCTCCGCTTCAATCAGGACGGTGCTACGAATATTTATGACCGCAGCTATGACCACCGCCGCAATGACAGCCTTGTCGGCTACTACTCTGCCGAGGACCGTGTCAACGTTGTGCAGCTGGTGCAGACGAAGCTGAAGGTCAAAAATCCCCGCCTGACGAACGGCGAGACGCTGACCCTGAGCTGGAGCGGCAACTCCAGCCTCGGCGATCTGGACACCTCCTACACGGCTACGGCCTACGATGCCAAGGATACCGGCAAGACGAAGCCGCTGTTTACCATCACGATCAAGCGCGACACCGCGGGTGCGGCGGATGATAACAAGCAGGTCATCACCAAGATGCCTGTTGTTATCTACCAATACGACGACGAAGGCCAGCAGACCGGCACCGAGGAGAAGAAACTCTACTTCCCGCTAAGCTACAACAAGGGCAGCTTTGTGCTGACGCTGGACGCCATGGCGGACGCGGCGCTGCTGCGTGCGTGTGAGAACGACGCTGACGTTGCCGCCACGAGCCTGTACAGCATCACCCGCCTGCTGAACGACCCGCAGGACATCTACATTGCCATGCGCGCCGAGCCGCGGGAGAACTACAGCGACACCTACACAGCCAGCAAAGAGGAAACGACGAACGAGGAAAACACCCTGCTGGCCAAGGGCGGCACGGCGGTCACGGCTGACCTGAAATATTTCCGCCATCTGTACAACCTGCGCTGGTCTGCGGATTGGAAGATTGACGACAAGGGCACCTACACGCTGACCCCCCAGGCCGGCAACAGCACCGGCCTGAACTGGACGGGCGGCGGCGTCACGGTCTACTGCGCCGCGGGTGAGCAGTACCCGGCGGCCAAGGTGCCGTCCCTCAATGACCCTGTCGCCTGGCCGACGATCCCGGAACTGGGCGAAAAAATCGTACTTACGAGCAAAACAACGGGCCTTGCCAACAACAAGACGACCCGTGTGCCCATCCTCAATCTGCAATTGAGCAGCAAGTCCGTTGCAAAAACCGGCAGGGCAAAGCAGGACGTGCTGGCCGACCACTATGTCGGCCTTATCGGCGAGAATAAGGGCGACATTTCTTACATCACACTGCGCGACCCGGACATTCAGGTCAACGTCAAGACCGAGACCGTCGCCGCCGATGCGCTGCCGAACGAAAAACAGCTCAAGCTGACCGCAACCAAATTCGTCACGGCGCTGGAGGAGGACGACGAGAACTGGCGCGATGTGCGTGCTGTCGGCGCACTCTGCGGCGTCAACACCGGCACGCTGGAAAACTGCGCCCTGACCCGCGGCACGAACTCCTCGGCGAGTGCGCTGGTGGCCGCGGCGCTGACGTTTAACAACACTACCACCGCAACGCAGCGCAAAGAGAAAACGCTGAACGTCAATAGCAAAGACTATACCTATTATACAGACGAGCCGCGCGGCATTGGCGGTCTCGTCGGCGTTGCCATACCCAAAGCCGAGTCCGTCATGCAGGATCTGACCGTCGCGTCGGACGTGACGGTAGCGGGTCTGCTTGTGGACAAGGACACGCAATCCGTTGTAGAGACCACAGCGGCAGACCAGAAGGCCGAGAAGGCCCGCTACGCTGCCGCGGCAGCCGAGCCGGGTGAAAAGAACTCTCTCTGGCGCAGCGTCGGCGTGGGCGGCGTGTTCGGTACGATGGACGCGGCCCAGATGAAAACAGACAGTAAAACGAACATCGTCAACAACGGCTTTGTGACCGGCAACGGCTTTACGGGCGGCATCGTCGGCAACCTATTTACGACAGGCGCAAATACCAGCGCCCCGAGCCTGACGGGCCTGAGGAACAACGGCACGGCCAGCGCGGGCGCCAACTATAAAGGCGATACCGTGGGCGATGCGCGCAGCCTGGTGCTGGGGCAGTTCTTCGGCGGCATTGCGGGCTACGGCAGGGGCGTGACCCTGCAAGACTGCAACAACGTGACCCGCAGCGACCTGACCGAGACCCAGCTCAAGGAGCAGGTCAAGGCGGGCTTCGACAAAACCGGCACATTGACCGACGCCAGCCCCCTCAAGGGTGATTTCGTCGGCGGCCTTGTCGGCTACGGCAAGGAAATTGTGCTGAACGGCTGCAAGACCGGCAAGGGCTACGTGCTCGGCAGCCGGTTTGTGGGCGGTCTGGCCGGTGGCTTTACCGACAGCGGCGTACAACAGAACGATACGAACAGCAGTGACGTCTTTGGCAGCCGCTACGTCGGCGGCATCGTGTCGGTCAACGGCAGCAACAGCCAAATCAGCGGCATGACCAATACGGGTCTGGTCGCGGCCTTTGGAAAGAACGCGGCCTACGTCGGCGGCATCGTTGGCGTCAATGATGCCGACTGGGGCGGCAGTGAAGACAAGACTGCCAAAGCCACCGTGCAGAACTGCGCCAACCGTATGTCCGGCGACAACGCCACCGACACCCGCCGCATCAACCTGTTAAAGGAGCTGAGCAGCTCCGCGGGCGACTACGCCGACTACGTCGGCGGCATTGCGGGCTGCAACGGCAAAAACGGCGTTGTGACGTGGGATACAAGCGGCACCCCGACGCTGGGTGCCATCCTGTACGGCAACAACTACGTGGGCGGCGTGGCCGGTTATAACGATGAAAATGCGAAAATCTCCAACACCTCAGGCCGGAACCTGACCATCAGCGGCCAGATCGTGGCGGCGGGCAAGGCTGTCGGCGGCATGATCGGCCTGAACTGCGCCTCCACGCTGCCCTCCGCCACTGTGAAGGTCAGCCGCGTGGCGGGTCAGCAGCTTGTCGGCGGCGTCATCGGCGCCAACCTGCCGGTGGGCGGCTTCACCGTGACGGACGACGGCGCGTTTATAACCAATGTGGCCTCGGGCCGCGTCGAGGCCGACGCCGTCGCGGGCGGCATCATCGGCTACAACCGTCTGCTGGCGGACAAGCCCGCGGACGTCACGCTGGAGGCGCTGCTGCCGACCATCGACGCTGACACCGGCGTGCTGACCGACAGCACCGACGCGCAAACGGCGGACGGCGAGGTCATCCTTGCCAACTTCCAGAACATGCTCAACCTGCAGGCCGACATCTACGTCGGCGGCATCGTCGGCGCAAACGACGCCGACACGAAGCTGACGATTCAAAATGCAACTAACGGCGCAACGGAGAATGCCCTGTCCGTCGGCGGCCTGAACCCGTCCAACAACGGCGCGTTTAAAAACGGCGTATCGCTGAACGCGCTGGCCGATGGCCGCTATGACTTTGACACCCCGCGCGGCGCACTGGCGGGCGGTATCATCGGCTATGCCACACCCAACACGAAGCTGGAAAACTGCACAAACTACGGCACAGTGGCTCACAAGTGCGCCGCGGGCGGCTTTGCGGGCTGGAACGAGGGCACGATCACCGGCGGCAGCATGGCGGCGTCCCTCGGCAACCGTGAAACCGGGTATACCTATCTGGGCGGCGTTGCGGGCGTCAACGGCGGTCTTATTCAGTCTGCCTACCCGGCTAAAGACTGCGCTGTGCGCGGCGACAGCTATGTCGGCGGCATTGCGGGCGTCAACCTGGGCGGTGACGCTGCGGCAAGCAAGGGCCTCATCATCTGCACAGAGAACGACAGCACTGGCACGGTGGAGGCCAACCGGTATGCGGGCGGCGTGGCCGGTGCCAACGTCGGCAGCATTTCGCTGTCCGGCCAGCTGCAAAGCGGTGTCACCGCCGCCGGCTATGCGGGCGGCGTGGCCGGTATCAATACGAAGAACGGCATATATACAGGCCGCATCTACGGCACTGAAAACGCCAACGGCGCGGTCAGCGGCAGCGTTACTGCCGCCAACTACGCGGGCGGCGTGGCCGGTACGAACAGCGCCGAAATCACCCGTGTGGAGAACTACGCCTCGGTGCGCGCCAGCACAAAATATGCGGGCGGTATTGCGGGCGTGAACGACGCGGGCGGCAAAATCAGCGCCTGCGTCCATGCCCGGAATCAGGTCTACGCCACCAACGGCGAGGCGGGCGGCATCGCGGGCAATAATAACAGCAGTGCGTCCATTGAGAATGTGCAGGTCCGCTCCGCTGTCACCGCGGCCAACGGCACGGCGGGCGGCGTCACGGCCACGAACTTCGGCATCATCGGCCAAGGCAGCGGGCCGGAAAACAACAGCAGCGTAAGCGGCTGCACGATCACCGGTACGTCGGAGAGCATCGGCGCTGTTGCGGCGTACAACGGCAAGCACGCGACCATCCGTAATGTGAAGCTGGCGGCAAACGCCAACGTGCGGTTCAGCACCCCGGCGGTCACCATCGGCGGCCTTGCGGGCATGAACGAGGGCACCGTCACCGGCTGTCAGGTCGAAAACGGCGCGCTGGCGCTAGACGACGGTCTGCGCGCGGGCACCAACACCGTCACGCTGGGCGGCGCGGTGGGCCGCACCACGGCGGACGGCACGGTCAGCAGCACCGACGTTCTGCTGGATCTTACACAAAATCTTGATAAATATACAAATTTGGGCGGCGTCGCAGGCCGGAACGACGGTACCCTGGATCAGTGCACCTATTCCGGCATGATGGGCGGCAACGCAGGCGCGGACGGCCTTGTCTCCGTCGGTGCACGCAGCACCGGCAGCACGGTGGGCGGCATTGCCGGTCTGAACAACAGCAAAATCACCGGCTGTGAGGTCAAATACATCAAACTGCAGGTCAGCGGTATCAGCAACATCACCACGACCCAGACCGCAGACGAAAAGCTCGCCAGTGCCAGCCATGTGGGCGGCATTGCGGGCCGCAACAATGCCGAAATCGTCAACAGCTATGTCGCCACCGAGAGCAGCAGCAGCGGCGAGGGCAGCATCATCACGGCGCGTTACGGCTTTGTGGGCGGCGTCGCGGGCTCCAACAACGGCACTATCACGGGCAGCGGCAGCAAAAAGGCGTTGGTCAGCGACGACGCAAAAAAAGCAGCCCTTGTTACACAGGTTGAAAATTGGCTGGGTGCGGCAGATGCCAATGCCGGCATCAACAGCATGGCGGCAGAGCTGACCACAGGCAAGACCTACGCAAATCTCATGGGTGTTGACACTGTGTCTGTACAAGGCTATGGGAATGTCTATAGTCAAAGCGGCCTTGTCGCCAATGATCTGCTTGTCGCCCTGCGCGGCAGCAACAACAGCGAGACCGTCCGTGCCGCCGGTTATCTGGGCGGTCTGGCAGGCTTTAACTCTCTCCGCGGTACAATCGACACTTCTGCCACCGGCCAGTGGTTTGTCTATTCTGACAATGCGACAACGGCATCCACCGTCGGCGGTATTGTCGGCCAGAACGAATCCAACGTCACAGACAAAAGCGTGCTGGACACTGTGGTAAACTGTGCCGCCGTGCGCCGGTTTACGCGCGTGTTTGAAACGTGGGCATGGATTGGAAATCAAAATAAAGACGATACAGACAATGACAACATTTACAAGAACGGCAGCCGTGTAGTTGTCCATGTGGGCGGTGTCATTGGCCAGCAGCAGAACCGCAGCGATGACCGGTGGTCTGTCAGCAAGGTAGTCAACTGCGGCAGTGTGTTCAACAGCCGCTCGGCCAATGTGGGCGGTGTGATCGCCTATTGGCTGGACTACGGCGGAACCGTGCAGAAATGCTTCAATTTTGGCAAAATGACAACAAACACGAACGACGGAAACAGTGCTTTAGGTGGTTACGGTGCAGTCGGCGGTGTTGTCGGCATTATTGACCAGCCTATTTCCGGCGGCACCACAAATGTGCTTTCCTGCCGTAACTACGGTCAGATTTGGTATAAATCAAACGGCGCAAATGACTGCGCGGGCATTATCGGTAAAATCGAGATGAAGCAGGTCACCGATATTATGACGCTGAACATCATCGACTGCGTCAATAGCGGTGCAATCAAGGCAGCGTCGCAGGCAGTCGGCATTCTGGCATGGATCGGCCCGTACAACAAGGGGAACATTGATAATGTTACGGTAAATATTGACCGCTGCCGAAACCTTAATACAGACTTTACGTGTGGCAGAAAAATCGGCATTGTCGGCAGCCGCGGCGATGGCTCTGGGTCGCAAGAAGCAACCAATGTCACAAACTGCTTTGCCACGGTTGGTACAGGTTGGTATCCTATTGCCTATTTGCGCCAGAGCTACGAGAATGTCACCGGCCACGGCAACTATTATATTGAAAATTCCGAAAGTGCAGGCAAGAGCTTCTTTAAGAAAGATTCCCGTAAGCTGACCACAGAAAAACCGAACAGTACAACAGGTAACTGGGAGAAAGCGGATAAGCAAGGAAGTGACGAGGCCTACAACGAGACAGATTGGAACTCGTCCTCGAAAAAAGTAAAAGCACACCGTCTGTACATAGGCTATAACGTCGATGACAAAACCTATCCTTATATTGCGTTCCTGCCCACTTTGGCAGAGGATGAGAACGGTGCAGCGTACAGTCTGTGGTGGATTAGCGGTCTTACATCTGCGGGCCCGACTGCCCAACCAAACTCCGCCTATATCAAGAAAGACGGTAACAAAGCCTACATTTACGATGATACCGGCGCGGGCGATGATACCAATCCCGGCAACCAGAGAGCGACTGTGATGCTGCGATTCGGCGAAGCTGCGAATAGCGAGGTCACAAACGACGTTGATATTACCGACATCACCGACGAGGTTATCCAGAACTACTATAAGTACGTTCTGGACAGCACCAAGCCCGCCAAGCCGGGAAAAATCGACGTCAAGGCCAGCCAGGTGCAGGACGCGGATAACAACGTCTATGGCCGCTACGAGGTTACGTGGAAAGAGCCTACCGATACGGACGCCAGCCCCGCCGCTTACTACCGTGTTGAAATTCTGCCCTGCGACGCCGCAGGCAATATCACCGGGGCCGCCTACCTGACTGCTGACGTCTACCAGCGCAGCTATACCTTTGTGGCTGATAAAGCGTGGACGGGTAACTTCGTCGTGCGTGTAACGCCCTACAATACCAACAACGACTCGACGCAGGTAGACAACTCCCGGACCAGCGGCGTGCAGACCTTTATGCACGCCCTGCCGACACCGGAACTGGAAGTCCGCCTTGTAAAGCGCTCGGAATTCAACTGGAACGAATGCAAGAAGGCCGATGGCAACGAAGAATTTAAATATGAGCAAATTCTTGTGTTGAAAAACTATGAGGACTACCCCAAGAATGAAGACTGGACAGTAACCGTAACAAGAAACGATGTGAAGAACCCTTATACGTTCAGCCGCCAGGAAGGGAAGAAGTATATCCGCATAGCGTTGAATATTGGAGTGACCAAGACCTTTACAGCGCTGGCAACTCCGGCAGCGGGCAGCACCAGCTATTTACGCTCGGCGGAGTACAAAGTCGAAACCTACGTCCCGTCCCAGCGGCGAGATGTAAACTACGATTCCAACAAGAAGAATGAAGACGGTCTGCCCGCGGGCACGCTGTCCAAAGCAGAAAACGCGAAAGAGTACGTGACCTACTCCGGTCAATCGGCGGAAAACTTTGCCGCAACGGTGACTTTCGGCTTCACGCCAACGTTGGCAGACCCGACCCACGGCAACCCGACCTACCGCGTCATGCTGCTGGCAAAATATCTGGGCAATGACATGGTCAACGGGCAGTCCCTGAACGGCCAGTACATCACGCTGGCCGCGCGGGAGGGCATCGTCACCGAGACACCCGTCACCTTCAACCTGAACAGTCTGCCGTCGGATGCTATGTCCAACTACACGGACTTCCTTGCCATTGCGGTGCCCATCACCAGCGGTAAAGGCGATGTGACCACACGCTGGGATGCCACGGCGGACGAAGTGTCCGCAGCCATCGCCAGCCATGCAAACGACACCAACAAAGAAATCTGGTGGAAGAACGGCTATGAGATCGTCCGCACGGGCGAGCACAGCTATACCTATGCCCATCTGACGCCGCTCTGCTTCTCCGACGTGAACCGCACCGATGACAAGGAATGGGCTATACAGGCCACGCAGACGACCCCGCAGATCATCTTCAAGCAGCTGAACCTGAATGTCCTGAAAGCCCCGACACTGGACAAAAACACCGAAGGAAAAGTTGACGAGAAAACCAACGAGTTGACCTATACGTTCAACTGGACGCAAGAGGACATGGACGCGAAAACGCCGACCTACAGCATCAAGCTCTACGGCTTGCTGACGGACGAGAACGGCAATGTGACCGGTCAGGAGCAAATTGCGCTGAAGGAAGGCGTAAATCTGGCCGATAAGGTTCAGAACAGCGGCAACAACAGCTTTACCCTGCCTGTCAACGTGGATACCATGCTGGCCAACGGCAGCGACAGCTGGCGCTATGACAAGGTCCGGCTCGAGGTCACCCGCGTGGCGGCAGCCGACACCACCGAAATCGGCGCGTCCGCTGTGGCGGATTACAGCGTTAAGCAGCGCCTGCCCGGCATCAGCGCGCCGAGCTCCATCACCCGCGTCAACGGCGAGACCGACAACGCGGATGCCCTGCTCTACACGGTCAGCTGGTCGCCGTCCGACGACGCGCGCATTGACCACTATGACCTGTGCGTCGTCGATGCCAGCGGCAAAACTGTGCTGACGCTGCGCACCGCGGACAACGTCGGCAGTCTGACGCTGGATCTGGAGCAGTATCAGGGCAAGGCATTGAGCTTCCGCGTTATTGCCCGCCGCAAGGACGATAGCTGCTTTGACGGCCCGGACGGCGCGTTGAGCCAGTCCGAGACCATCGTCCGCCGCGCCGCTGCGCCCACGGTTACGGCCAGCAGCTTTGCGCCCGCCAGCCCGAATCAGGAGACGTTCCTGAACGACCTCAAGCTCAACATGACGCTGGAGAAAGCCGCACAGGGCAATGTCTACTTTACCGGCTATATCTTCAGCAACGAGAACAATTACAATACAATTGCCGATTTGGCCAGGACATGGCAGAATACCCTCACCGGGCAGGCCAAGTACGAGGCCCAGCAGGAGTTGACCAAAAAACTGGACGAAATGCTGAACAATGGCGCCGCCGAGCTGGTCATCCCGAAGGACAGCCGCACGGTGGGCGGGAGCGCCAGCGTCAACGACACCACCGCCAGCTATACCTTTGTGCCCGACGGCAACGGCTTTACGCTGACGCCCGACCATGCAAAACAATACCTGCTGCCCGCGGTGCGCGTTATGCCCACCGACGGCACGACAGCGTCGAACTGGTTCTACATCCAGCAGGATGCCGCAAAGGCACAGCTGCCGGCCATCACGCTGGACGCCCCCGTGGACGAACCGGAACGCGCGCTTGGCAATGCCGCTTACACGCAGGAAGTCAACCTGTACAACGACCCCGAGTTTGCCGTCGAGCGCGGTAAGGCCACGCTGGAGCTGCGCCGCTTTACGGTGGAGTGGACCGCGGTGAACAAGTACACCCAGGCCGACGGCACGGTGCGCAACCTGACAGACCGCTACAGCTTTAAGGTCACGCCGCTGGATGGGAACAAAACGCCCTACAGCATTACAGTGACGACCTACGACAGGGACGAGACGGACGACAACGGCATGGTCACGCATAAGCGCGGGGAAATCAAGACCGTCACCAAGACGATTGGTGATAAAACAACCGACATCGCCCCGACCAACGACGTAAATGAGGCTGGCGAAGTCACCCGCATCTGGTACGACCTGAGCGTTGAGCCTGTCTACGACAAAGATAACAACCTGATCGGCTGGGAACAGAAACCCTATGACGTCACCGGCACGGTGGAAAAGGACGGCGGTACGCTGTACTACAAGGCAAAGACGGTTCCCATGCTGGAGCTGGTGCAGGAGGACGGCGCCGAGCCTGTTTACCGCATCACCCTGCCCGAGCTGCAGGAAAAGGTGCAGGACGACTCGCTCGATCTGCAAAAGTTCACCGCAAGTGTGACGCTGCAGACGTTGGCGCACTCGGATAACAAAGGTAAGACCGTCGAATCCGGCACGGTCAAGGTCCCCGTCAACGAGGCGAACACCGCCGATGCGGCGGAGGATGCCCAGAGCATGGACTCCACGGAGAGCGTCGCGCCTGCCGAGACTGCAGAAAGCACGGCGGCGGAAAGCGCCCCCGCAAGCGTGCCCCCGGTCCTGATGCGGGCCCGTGCGGCACTGCCCATGGCGACCCCGGAGACCGCCGCTGCCCCGGATGAAACGGACGCGGCGGAAACCGCGCCCCCGGAACGGACGGAAACAAGCGACGCATCGTAATTTTATTTCAGGAAAGAAGGTGGCATTATGCACCGCAGGGCACGCAGCATTCTGCGCGGGGAGCAAGGGCTTTCGATGATACTGGTCCTCTGCATCGGCGCGCTGTTTGTGGCGCTGTCGGCAGCGCTGGTCTATGCGGCCTCCGTGCTGACGGCCAATGCCAACCGCCAGCTGCTGGAACAGGAAGCCTACCAGTTGGCAACCAGCTTTTCCGACGTGCTGGAAGGGGAGCTGAACAAGAAGGACAGCAGCTTTGCCAAGTTCGTCAATGGGCAGTTCATGTTCTCCCAAAGCTACGGCAAGGACATCTATGATTTGGAATCCCAGCCCAAGGAGTTTGCCTGGAAACCGAACGGCAGCCAGCCTGATGGCGGGGCCGAGGCCATCACGGTAACACTGCGCCGCCGCCCGGGCGACGGTGCCGACAAGCTGAACCAGACGGCGAACAGCACCAGTGCCACAGACCTGCGCAACCTGCTCGACACACTGGAGGGCGAAGACCGCAAGGGCATGGAGATCGTCGATTTACAGCTGGATATTACAGTGACAGTCACGAAAAACGGCGAGAGCTTTGCCTTCACGCGGACCTATGACCGCACAGTGAAGTACGACAGCGACGGCAGCCAGGCAAAAAGCAAAAAATTACCAAAGGTGTACTACACAATAAACGACGGTCCAACAAAGTATTACCGCATTAAAGCCCTGACGTTCTACGCCCCCGGCAGTCCTGACCTGACCATTACTGACGACAACATTGGCAGCTACCGCTTGACGTTCCACTGCGACACCAGCCAGCAACCCGATTCCATCACCTACACCCGCGGTGCCAAACAGAGCACCGGCACAACACAGGAGTGACCCGCTATGAAACATACTTTACAAAGTCAGCGCGGCGAGACCATTGTGGAAGTGCTTGTGTCGTTCCTGCTGCTGATGATTTTTACGTCGATGTTCGTCGTTTCGCTGCGGTACGCCCGCGCCATGTCCCAAAAGGCCGAGTCGCTGCGGGAGACAGCCTATGCCTTCTGCGCCGGGCTGTACCCGGCCAATGACGCGGCCCCCAGCTGGGCGAAGGAGCGGGATGGGCTGAAGTTCTCCTTTGGCGATTACGGTGAGTTTACGGTGAAAGGCGTCGAGCTGGACAGCGTGGAGACAAGCGCAAAAGTTACGGAAAACGGCCAAGAAACGACGGAACAGCACAAGTTTTACCGCTACAGCAAGAGCACGGCAGAAGGGACGACCAACCCATGAAGCAGCGTTTGAAAAACCAGAACGGCACAACGCTGGTGGAGTTGATCGTCTGCATGGTGCTGCTGGCGATCTTTACGCTGGCGGCGGTCACGCTGATACAGCCCAGCGCACAGGCGTACATGGACATCCAGCAGCAGACCCGCGCGCAAAATCTGGCCGATGCGCTCATTGAGACGATCCGCGGCGAGGTGCTCGAGGCGAACGGCTATATCCGCTTCACCGACGGCGCAACGGACCTTAATGATTTGGACAGCGTTTTTGCGTCCAAGGGCGACGACTACAGCGAGGGCACGGCATTGGAATTCAGCGTCTACCCCAACCACATTGAGCTGATCGACAAGGACTGTGTGCCGATGCTGACAAAGACAGACGGCACACCACTGCTGACAGCGGATCAGGCCAATGCGCTGAACGGCTACCTGCACATGCGCTTTTACCGCGATGAACTGAATGACGCCGGGCACTACGGCAACCCGCAGCACACAAAAGAGAACAAGGCCGAGGACGGTACCGTGACAGTCACACGGCCCTATGTTGCCTACGGCTACACAACGGCCTATCCCCGGGATGCCTATATGGGGCTGTTCATCAGCGAACTGCATTTCTACGCTCGCAGCTGGACGCAGGACGGCGACGAAACCAAGACCCCGCGCATTACGGCTATGACGGTGGTGCTGACTGTGGCCAAGCGGGACGCCAACGACCAGATCGTGCCGCTGTGCACCCAAAAAGCCATTGTGCAGCTGCCCGGTGAGCCGGTCATCCTGTATGAACCCGGTACCTGGGACGGCAAGGCATCGTCGGAGTCGTGAGCGGTGCCCTCCGGGACTATTTTTGAAAAGTTTATTACAATCCCGGCGGATGTACTGGACAAATTCAAATGGACTAGTTATACTTTAAAACATGAATACCTGTGTGCCGGACAAAAATGCAGGAACGTCATGGGCATCAGAGAAGAGAGGATGACTAGGATGGCAACAATTGAAATCAAAATGCTGGGCGGCTTTGAGATCCGTGTGAACGGCAAGCCCGTGCTGGCACAGCTGGCGCAGTCCCGCAAGGCAACGGCGCTGGTGCAGTATCTCGTTTTGCGGCGCGGGGAGCGCGTCTCCCACAAGGTACTGACCGATACCCTGTGGGCAGGGGAGCGGTCCACCAACCCGGACATGGCCCTGCGCGCCATCTTGCATCGCTTCCGCAATATGATCGACGCGGAGGGTCTGGATGAGATGAAGGGCTGCATCGTGACCAGCCGCGGCTACTACCAGTGGAACCCCCATCTGGACTGCAGCGTGGATGTGTTTGAGGTCAACGACCTGTCGGAGCTGGCCCGCAAGGAGGGCGACGCCGAGAAGCGCAGCCGCATTTATGAACAGATCGTCAACCTGTATGACGGGCGCCTGCTGCCGCGGTCTGCGTCCGAGCCGTGGGTCGAAAGCGTCAGCGTGCGTCTGCACGGGCAGTACCGCACAGCCATTTTAAACCTGCTGGAGCTCTGCAAAAAATGGGGCGAGAGCACCCGCATCGTTGCGCTGTGTACCCGCGCGCTGGAGCTGGACCCCTACGAGGAGCGCCTTTATCTGGAAAAGATCGTCGCGCTGGAGACGCTGGGCCGCCACGAGGAGGCGCAGGATCTGGCACGCCGCGGCAGCGCCATGGGCTGCCTGCATCATACCATCGAGCCGGGCCGCGCAGGCTCTGCCTACCGCCAGATGCGCCAGGCAGACCGCAATATGGAGAGCGATGTCTCCAAGCTGATCTCTGCTCTGCCGGATACCGAGAACACGGGGGCCTGTATCTGCGACTTTGAGACGTTCAAGGAAATTTACCGCGTACAGCGCGGCGTGCAGGCCCGCTACGGTCTGCAGGTATTCCTGGCGATCCTGACCGTGGCTCCCAGCCAGAACACCGATGCTGCCGAGACCGCTCTGATGGTGGAGCAGCTGGGCGATCTGATCCACATGAATCTGCGCCAGTGCGATGTGGCCGCCCGCTACACCGATATGCAGTATGTTGTTATGCTGAGCGGCAGCACCGCCGAGAGCGGCACCGGCCCGATGGAGCGCATCAAGGCCGCGTTCTACCGCATCCCTGCCCATGGCCGCTACCTGTTGAGCTATAGCCTCTATGTTCCCGAGGCCAAGGCCGACAACGGGCGCGCCCGCCGCCGCAAAAAGACGGCGAAGAAGGAAAAATAAGTGAGCCGTTAAGCCGTACAGTGAAAGCTGTGCGGCTTTTTCATTACCCTGGCCCCCTCTGCGAGGGGGCTCCGCCCGCAGGCGGTGGGGGAGAGAACCTTGCGATAATCCGACATATTTCGGGCTATGGAAAGGTTCTCTCCCTCCGGCCCTGCGGGGCCACCTCCCTCGCAGAGGGAGGCAAGGGTCTATTTTTTACACTTTCCACAATCTTTTGCCTAAAAATTTTTACAAAAAATCCGAAAAAACTGTTTAAATTTCCACAACAATGTGGTAAAGTAGTATCAAACAGGCGGGAGTGTTCAAAAATCACTGCGCCGCAATGAAATTCTACGCCGCAGGGCTGCCGGAAGCAGCCCCGGCGCGAAAAGAGGTTTGACGATCCATGGGCTACGCAAGCAAAGACATCCGCAACATTCTGGTGGCCGGCCACGCCGGCTGCGGCAAAACGACGCTGACCGAGGCGCTGCTGTACATGAGCGGCGCGACCGAGCGTATGGGCCGCGTCGAGGACGGCACCACCGCCAGCGACTTTGACCCCGAGGAGATCCGCCGCAAGGCATCGCTCAACTCGAGCGTTGTCCCCGTCGAGTACGAGGGCATCAAGTACAACCTGATCGACGCACCGGGTCTGTTTGATTTTGAGACCGGCGCTGCCGAGGGCATCATGGCCGCCGAGAGCGTGCTGATCTGTGTGTCCGGGCGTTCCGGCGTGACCGTCGGTGCCGAGAAGGCGTACCAGCTGGCGCTGAAAAACAACAAGGCGCGGATGATCTTTGTCACCAAGGCTGATTTGGAAAACGCCGACTACTTTAAGATCCTGGAGCAGATGAAGATCAAGTTCGGCCCCAGTGTCTGCCCCTGCGTCGTGCCCGTCCGTCTGGACGACGGCACCGTCGCCTACATCAACCTGTTCAGCCAGAAGGCCTTCAAATACGAAGGCGGCAAGCAGGTCCAGATCGACCTGCCCGACATCGGCCACCGCTTTGAGGGCCTGATCCAGGCCATGAGCGAGGCCATCGCCGAGACCGACGAGGCTTTGATGGAGAAGTTCTTCGAGGGTGAGGCTTTCACCACAGAGGAGATCGTCCAGGGCATGGCCTCCGGCGTGCGCAGCGGCCAGATCACGCCTGTGTTCTGCGGCTCCGCCGTCAACGCGCAGGCACTGGATATGCTGCTCTACAACATGAACGTGCTGCTGCCCGGCGCGGACACCGCGTCCGCCGTGGGCGAGTCTGGCGGCGAGCCGGTGGAGATCACCGCCGACCCCGCCGCCCCGCTGTGCGCCTACGTCTTTAAGACTGTGGCCGACCCGTTTGTCGGCAAGCTGAGCTTTATTAAGGTGCTGTCCGGCAGGCTGACCGCGACGAGCAACGCCGTCAACGCCCGCACCGGCCAGCCGGAGCGCCTGGGCAAGACGCTGACCGTCTGCGGCAAAAAGCAGACCGACACGCCCGAAATCGCCGCCGGTGACATCGGCGCAGTTGCCAAGCTGGCCACCGCCAAGACCGGCGATACCCTGTGTGACCCCGCCCGCGTCGTGGCGCTGCCCGCACCTGTGTACCCCATCAGCAGCTACCGCATGGCCGTCAAGGTCGCCAAGAAGGGCGACGAGGGTAAGGTCGGCAGCGCGCTGGCCCGCCTGATCGAGGAGGACCCCGCCATCCGGTTCGTGGTCGACCCCGAAACGAAGCAGCAGATCATCAGCGGTCTGGGCACCCAGCATCTTGAGGTCGCGCTGGCCAAGCTGAAGAATAAGTTCGGCGTCGAGATCACGCTCGAGAATCCGCGCGTGCCGTACCGTGAGTCCATCCGCAAGAGCTGCAAGGCGCAGGGCCGCCACAAGAAGCAGACCGGCGGCCACGGCCAGTTCGGCGACGTCTGGATCCAGTTCGAGCCCGTCGAAGGCGAGGGCATCGAGTTTGCCGAGAACGTGTTCGGCGGCAGCGTGCCGAAGAACTTCTTCCCGGCAGTCGAGAAGGGTGTCCGTCAGGCCGCCGAGCACGGCGTGCTGGCCGGTTACCCGATGGTCGGCATGAAGGCCACGCTGCTGGACGGCAGCTACCACCCTGTTGATTCCAGCGAAATGGCGTTCATTATGGCCGCCAAACTCGCGTATAAGGCCGCCATCCCCGAGGCCGGCCCCGTCCTGCTTGAGCCCATCGGCGCATTGAAAGCCCACGTCCCCGCCGACAACACCGGCGATATTATGGGCGAGGTCACGAAGCGCCGCGGCCGCGTGCTGGGCATGAACCCCGATGACGACGGCCTGC
>OLNN01001600.1_pt1 | contig 18154 bp, 17 predicted proteins | sample 1672141 | NCBI WGS metagenome assembly OLNN01 (sample SAMEA3136652, study PRJEB25190) | human gut metagenome | biome: human gut; feature: human-associated habitat; material: faeces | place: Austria | collected 2013 | reverse complement strand
ACCGGACACTTCCGCGCCGGCGGGTGAGCTCTTACCTCACCTTTCCACCCTTACCGGCGTCGAGGCCGGCGGTATATCTCTGTTGCACTTGTCCTGAAGTCGCCTTCGGCGGGTGTTACCCGTTATCCTCGCCCTGCGGAGCCCGGACTTTCCTCATCAGCAGGCCTTTCGCCCTGCCGACGCGGCTGTCCAGTTTCCTTGCAGCTTCATTTTAACCCAACGCGACAGGAAATGTCAATTGCGGCGTTGAATTCCTTCCGAATCGGGGGTATAATACTAACAACTGTCTTGCAAGGAGGGACTGCCCCATGACGTTTGAGGCGTATGTACACCAGTTACAGGGAAAACGGGTTGCGGTGATTGGCATCGGTGTCAGCAATATCCCGTTGATTCAGCTGTTTTTGAAAAAGGGCATTGCGGTGACAGCCTGCGATCAAAAGGAGAGAGCCGCCTTTGGCGACGAGGCGCTCTTGAGCGAGTTAGAGACGATGGGGGCGGAACTGAAGCTGGGCGAACACTACTTGGACGGCCTGGATCAGGACGTGATTTTCCGTTCTCCCGGTATCCGTCCGGACATTCCGGCCTTTGAGGCGGCGCGGGCCAGAGGCAGTGAGATCACTTCCGAAATGGAAGTGTTTTTCCATGTCTGCCCCTGCAAAATCATCGGCGTCACCGGTTCCGACGGCAAGACCACGACCACGACCATCATTGCGAAGCTGTTGGAGGCAGCTGGTTACCGGGTGCACCTGGGCGGCAATATCGGACGGCCGCTGCTGCCGGAGATCGAGTCCATCTGGCCCGATGATGTGGCAGTGCTGGAGCTCTCCTCCTTCCAGCTGATGACCATTGACACCAGTGCGGATATCGCTGTTGTCACCAATCTGGCGCCCAACCATCTGGACATTCACAAGGGGATGGATGAGTATATCGCGGCGAAAAAGAATATCTTCATCCATCAGAACAGCGCGCAAAAGGTTGTGCTGAACCGTGATAACGAGATCACCTGTGGATTTGCCGAAGAGGCAAAGGGGCGGGTCACTCTGTTTTCCCGGCAAAACCCGCTAGAGGAAGGAGTTGTCGTGGAGGACAACGCCATCTGTGTCAAGCGGGATGGGAAAACCTGCGTCGTGCTGCCGGTGGAGGAAATTCTGATCCCCGGCGTCCACAACATTGAAAACTATGAGGCGGCCATCGCGGCGGTAGAGGAGCTGGTGCCCGATGAGGTAATCCGTCGGTTTGCGGCCTCTTTTGGCGGCGTAGAACACCGGATTGAGCTGGTGCGGGAGGTAAACGGGGTCAAGTATTACAACGACTCCATCGCGTCCAGTCCCAGCCGGACTATAGCGGGCCTGCGCAGCTTCCGGCAAAAGGTGATCCTGATGGCGGGTGGCTATGATAAACACATTCCCTACGACGTTTTGGGACCGGACCTGGTTGCCCACGTGAAGGCTATGGTGCTGACCGGCGCGACTGCCCCGAAAATCAAGGCGGCGGCGGTTAACGCGCCGGGCTACGATGCGCAGAACCTGCCCATCTATGAGGTGGAGGATTTCGCTGGGGCATTTCATAAGACCGTGGAACTGGCCCAACCGGGAGATATTGTCATTCTCTCGCCGGCCAGTGCCAGTTTCGATCAATTCAAGAATTTCATGGTCCGCGGCGATACCTTTAAGCAGCTGGTCATGGAGTTGTAAAACGGAGGCTCTTTGTGAATACACTGGAAACCATCCGGACGCTGACCGGAGCCCATGGCCCGTCTGGATTTGAAGCGGCGGCGGTGGAGCAGGCGGAACAACTGCTGATTCCGCTGGTGGATCGGGTCTGGCGGGACCGGCTGGGCAATGTGATCGGCGTCAAATCCTGCGGCAGGGAACATGCCCCGAAACTGCTGCTGGATGCCCATCTGGATGAAGTGGGCTTCATTGTCATGGGCCACGAGGAGGGCTTTCTGCGCTTCGCGCCCTTGGGCGGTGTGGACGCCAGAGTGCTGCCCGACCGGGAGCTGACCATTTTGACGGAACCGCCGCTCTTTGGCGTAGTGGCGACCAAGCCGCCCCATGTGATGGAGGCGGGAGAGAGTGACAAGGCAATCCCCTTGTCGGAGCTGCGGATTGACGTGGGATTTTCTCAGGAGGAGGCCGTGCGGCGAATTCCCGTGGGGACGCCGGTGGTGTTCCGGGAGACCTGTCAGGCGCTGGGCAGCGACTGCATTGCCGGAAAGGCACTGGATGACCGGAGCTGCTTTGCCGTGATCCTCCGGACGCTGGAGCTGCTGCGGGAAAAGCAGTTGGATGTGGATCTGTACATTTTGGGCTCCTGCCGGGAAGAAATCAACGGCGCCGGCGCGACAGTGGGGACCTACGGCATCCATCCTCAGCTGGCGGTGGCGGTGGATGTGACCTTTGGACGGTCGGCCGATACCTCCAAGGAAAAGACCTTCCAGTTGGGCGGCGGCCCGGTCATCGGTGTCGGACCCAACATGTCCCGGTGGATGACGGAACGGCTGATGGAGACGGCGGAAAAGCTGGAAATGCCTTATCAAATAGAGGTGATGGCGGGAAACAGCGGCACCAACGGCTGGGAGATTCAGGTCTCCCGGGAGGGTGTCGCCACGGCGATTTTGTCCCTGCCGCTGAACTACATGCACACGCCGCTGGAAGTGATTCATCAGGCCGACGTGGAAGGATGCGCCAAGCTGTTGGCGGCCTTTATCGAGGATCTGGGAGAGGAGGAAACGGTATGCTTGCGCTGACGCGAACCCTCTGCGCCCTCTCCGGCGTATCCAGCCGGGAGGAGGAAGTGCGCAGCTTTATCGCCGATACCCTTCGTCCCCATGTGACCGAACTGCGTACAGACGCCATGGGCAACCTGATCGCCTTCAAAGAGGGCCGGAAGCACACCGGAACGAAGCTGTTGCTGGACGCCCACATGGACGAGGTGGGCGTCATGGTGTCCGGATATACATCCGACGGGTTTCTGCGCTTTTCCTTCGTAGGTGGCGTGGACCGGCGGGTGGTCCTGGGAAAACGGGTCTACCTTGGTGAGAATCGGATTCCAGGCGTTTTCGGCATGAAGCCGGTCCATCTGACCACGAAAGAAGAGCGAAAATCCATTCCGAAACTAGAGGCGCTCTATATCGATATTGGCGCGAAGGATGAGGCGGAGGCCCGCGCCCAGGTCAAGCTGGGAGACGTGGGCGTGTTTGACGGTGAGTCCCTGCTCTTTGGCGACGGATTCCTCAAGGCAAAGGCCATCGACGACCGGGTGGGTTGCGCGGCCATGGTGAAGCTGGCCCAGGAGGAGCTGCCCATGGACTGCACCTTCGTCTTTTCCACCCAGGAAGAGGTGGGAACCCGCGGCGCCTTTGCCAGCTCCTTCTCAGTGAAGCCGGAGATCGCCCTGATGCTGGAGGGAACCACCGCGGCGGATCTGCCCGGTACGCCCAGCGGCAAGCGGGTGTGTGGTCCGGGAAAGGGCGTTGTGATTCCCTATATGGACGGCGGCACCATTTATGACCGGCAGCTGTTTGAGCAGCTGCGGGATCTTGCCGAAGCGCATCAGATTCCCTGGCAGACCAAGGAGTATCTGTCTGGCGGCACCAATGGCCGGGTCTACCAGCGCAGCCGGAGCGGTGTGCGGGTGGCCGGACTGGCAGTCGCCACACGATACCTGCACGCGCCCACCAGTGTGGCGGCAGTGTCTGATATGGAGGCAATGCTGCACCTGGCCCGGCTGTGGATCGAACGGATTGCGGAGGAGTGCTGACCATGGAGAAATGTGAATTGTTAAAAGCGCTGCTGCGGGCCCACGGACCTTCCGGCGACGAGGGCGAGATTGGTGAAGTCATCCGCCGGGAAGCGGAGACGGCAGCGGATGAGGTGACAGTGGATGTGATGGGCAACCTGATCGCCCACAAAAAGGGCGAGGGCCCTAAGGTCATGCTGGCCGCCCATATGGACAGCGTCGGCGTGATTGTCACCCATATTGAGGAAAGTGGCTTTCTGCGCTTTGGCGCCCTGGGAGGACTGGAGGCCAAGGCGATTGCCCAGACAGCAGTCCGGTTCCGGAACGGTGTCGTCGGCGTGATCGCGGTCAGTGAGGACAAGGCGGAGAAGGAGTTCAAGCTGTCGGATTTGTACCTGGATATCGGCGCCGAGAACGCTGCGGAGGCCAAAACAATGGTGTCTGTGGGGGATACGGCGGTGTTTTGCGCTCCGATTCTGGAAAACGGAACCCGCATTATCGCGCCGTATCTAGACAACCGGGCCGGCTGTGCGGCGCTGCTTCAGGCGATGAAGGCGATGGAGCATCCGGCCAACGACCTGTACTTTGTGTTTACCACCCAAGAAGAGGTGGGACTGCGTGGGGCCAAGCCGGCGGCCTGGTCGCTGGACCCGGATTACGCCCTGGTGGTGGATGTGACCTGTCCCGACGATGTGCCGGGCGCCCTGCACGAGGGCACCACTGCCGTGGGAAAGGGCGCCGCTATCAAGGTGATGGACCACTCCGTCATCGCGCACCCGGCGGTGGTGGAGCGGCTGAGCCAACTGGCGGCAGAGCAGGGGATTCCGGTCCAGCGCGACCTACTGAAAGTAGGTGGGACTGACGGCGGTGTGGTCCATGTCAGCCGTGCCGGTGTTCTGACCGGCGGCGTATCCATTCCCTGCCGCTACACCCATACCCCCACAGAGCTGATTGACCGGCGGGATCTGGACGCCTGCGTCCGGTTACTTCAGGCATTTTGCGAAAGTGAGCTTATCAAACCATGAACATGACAAATCCACTGGGCATATCCCCCCGTGTGCTGGCGTTGGCAGAGCAGGCGGAGCGGGAGATTGCGGCCCAGTTTTCCCATATTGACGAAGTGGCGGAGTACAACAGCCAGAAAGTGCTGGCCGCCTTCCAGAAGCACCGGGTGGCCGAGCCCTTTTTTGCCGGGACCACCGGCTACGGCTACGACGACCAGGGCCGGGATGTGCTGGATGCCATCTACGCGGAGATTTTCGGGGCGGAGGACGCCCTGGTTCGCATCCAGTTTGTCAACGGCACCCACGCCATCGCCTCTGCACTGTACGGCGTACTGCGGCCGGGCGATGTGCTGGTCTCTGCGGTAGGTGCGCCCTATGACACCTTATTAGGCGTGATTGGCGTCACCGGTGAGGAACCGGGCAGCCTGAAGCAGTACGGCGTCGCCTACCGGCAGGTGGACATCACGTCGGACAACCAGCCGGACCGGGCAGGATTGGCACAGGCGGTGCGGGACCCGAAGGTGAAAGCGGTGCTCATCCAGCGCAGCAAGGGCTATTCCACCCGGGCGTCTCTGTCGGTGGCGGAGATCGGCGAGCTGATTGCTGTGGTAAAGGAGAACAATCCCCAGGCGGCGGTGATCGTGGATAACTGCTACGGCGAGTTTGTGGAGCCCACCGAACCCACGCAGGTGGGAGCGGATCTGGTGGTGGGCAGCCTGATTAAGAATCCGGGCGGCGGCCTGGCACCCACCGGCGGCTATCTGGCCGGCCGGCACGACCTGGTGGAGGCGGCTGCCATGCGGCTGACCGTGCCCGGCATTGGCCGGGAGTGCGGTTCCACCCTGGGCAACAACCGGCTGCTCTATCAGGGACTGTTTCTGGCACCCCACACAGTGGCGCAGGCGTTGAAAACCGCCGTATTCCAGGCACGCATCATGGAACTGCTGGGATATGAGACCGAGCCGCGCTCCGACCAGGTCCGCCACGATATCATCCAGATGGTAAGCCTGGAAAAGCCTGAGATGGTGGAGAAATACTGCAAGGGAATCCAGTCCGGCTCTCCGGTGGACAGCTTTGTCACGCCGGTACCCTGGGACATGCCCGGCTATGACTGTCCGGTCATTATGGCGGCCGGCGCCTTTATCCAGGGCGCGTCCATTGAACTGTCGGCGGATGCGCCCATGCGGCCTCCGTACACCGTCTACATGCAGGGCGGCCTGACCTATGAGACCGGAAAAACCGGTGTTTTGCTGGCAGTGGAAGAAATGCTGAAGGAAACGGATTAAATTCCGGGGAACATCACGCCACTCTCCCGCATACAATAGTGGGGGAGGTGACGGGATGCGTACACGCCGCGTACGGCGGCAGCGGCCGCCTGCCAGCAAAAAGCGGAAGGCATGGACCACGGTGCTGGTCTGCCTGGCGCTGCTGTTGGTCGGAGTGATTCTGCTGGATGTCAAGCTGAGGCCGGCGATCATCGAGATTGCGGGCGCGGAGCTGGAAGCGATCATCAGCGACGAGGTCAACCGCGTCTGCACGGAGGATGCCCTGGACGGCAAGGCGGCGTACAGCGATCTGATCACCTTTCAATATGATGAGGATGGAAATCTGATCGGACTGACCACCAATATGGCGGAGCTGAATGCCCTCAAAGCGAGCATTACCAGCAGTGTGAGTGAAAAACTGGAGTGCCTGGGCAAGACGGAGATTTATGTCCCGCTGGGGACGGCCACCGGCGTGGCCATCTTCTCGGGGATCGGACCGATGATTCCAGTGGAAGTTCTCAGCGTAAACCGGATCAACAGCCAATTTGAAAGTAATTTCGAGGCGGCCGGAATCAACCAGACCAGACACCAGATTGAAATGTTGATTACGGTAGATGTGGTTCTGCTGCTGCCGGGCGGAAGCTGTCAGGAGAGCTGCACCAACCAGATCACCGTGGCGGAATCGGTGCTGATGGGGGATGTCCCCACAAATTACAGCTACTTCAGCCAGTTTGACTCGGCCAGCGACGCCTCCGCCGCCTATCATGACTACGGAACGGAGTAAAAGGGAGAGAGGTATGGACGAAAAAGCCAGAATCGAAGCTCTGCGGGAACTGCTCAACGACTGGGGCCACCGCTACTATGTGTTGGATGCCCCTACGGTTCCGGACTATGAGTACGACGCGAAGCTCCGGGAGCTGGAGCGGCTGGAAGCGGAGCATCCGGAGTGGATTACGCCGGACTCTCCCACCCAGCGGGTAGGTGGAGAGGCGATAGACGCCTTTGTACCGGTGCAGCATGAGGTGCCGCTGCAATCCCTCCAGGATGTGTTCGCGCCGGAAGAGCTGGCCGCCTTTGACCGGCGGATGCGGGAGTCGGACAACCGGGTGGAGTATGTGGTGGAGCCCAAGGTGGACGGCCTGTCAGTGGCGCTGGAGTACCTGGACGGCGTGTTTGTCCGGGGCGCTACCCGTGGCGACGGCCAGGTTGGGGAAGATGTGACCGAAAATCTCCGCACGGTGCGCTCGATTCCCATGCGTCTACAGGGCGCGCCCCACAGGTTGATTGTGCGGGGCGAGTGCTATATGTCCCGCAAAGTCTTTGAGCGGCTGAACGAGGAGCGGACGCTGAAGGACGAGCCGCTGCTGGCCAATCCGCGTAACGCCGCGGCTGGGTCTCTCCGGCAGCTGGACCCGAAAGTTGCCGCCCAGCGCCGTTTGGACTGTGTGGTGTTCGGCATTCTGTTCAGCGATGAAGATACTTCTGAGACTGACACCCAACAGCTGGCCCTGCTGGAACGTCTGCGCTTCCGGGTGATTCCCCATAAGGCCCTGACGGAGCTGGAGGACGTGCAGGCGGAGATTGACCGGCTGGGAGAAGAACGAGATCACTATCCCTATGAGATGGACGGTGCGGTGGTAAAGGTCAACCGGCTCGCCCTGCGGGAAGAGCTGGGCAGCACGGCGAAATTCCCACGCTGGGCGGCGGCCTGGAAGTATCCTCCGGAGCAGAAGCCGGCAAAGGTGCTGGACATCGTGGTCCAGGTGGGACGGACCGGCGTGCTGACCCCGAAGGTGGTGACGGAGCCTGTCCGGCTGGCGGGGACAACAGTCACCAATGCCACTCTGCACAATCAGGACTTCATCAGCGAGAAGGATGTGCGAGTGGGTGATACGGTGCTGATCCAGAAGGCGGGAGAGATCATTCCCCAGGTGGTCGGCGTGGACTTGTCCAAGCGGCCGGAGGGTACTGAGCCTTACTATCTCCCGGCCAACTGTCCGGTCTGCGGCGCGCCGGTGGCGCGGGATCCGGATGGGGTTGCCCTGCGGTGTACCGGCGCCGAGTGTCCGGCGCAGCTGATGCGAAATCTGGTGCACTTTGCCAGCCGGGACTGTATGGATATTGAGGGGCTGGGACCGGCGGTGGTCCGTGCCCTGGTGGAAAACGGCCTGATTCACACGCCGGGTGATCTGTATCAGCTGAAAGCCGAAGAAGTGGCCCAGCTGGAGCGAATGGGAGAAAAATCTGCCGAAAAACTCATTGCGGCCATTGAAAAGTCCAGGGAACAGGATTTGGCCCGGCTGATCAACGCCTTTGGAATCCGACAGGTCGGTACAAAAGGAGCGCAGGTGCTGGCCAGGCAGTTCCGGACACTGGACGCGCTGATGGCCGCGGGAGAAGAGGAGCTGACGGAGATTCCCGATATCGGCGGCATCACAGCCCGTTGTCTGACGGAGTGGTTTCAGAATCCACAGTCGCAGCATCTGATTGAGACGCTGCGGGCGGCAGGTGTGAACGTTGAAAGCCATCAGGCGGAGGCGGGTGACAAATTCTCCGGCATGACCTTTGTGCTCACCGGAACCTTGGAGCAATTTACCAGAGACCAGGCCAAAGCGCGGATTGAGGAGAACGGCGGCAAGGTCGCCGGGAGCGTCTCCAAAAAGACCAGTTACGTGGTAGCGGGCGCGGCGGCAGGCAGCAAACTGACCAAGGCGGAGAGCCTGGGAGTCCCCGTACTGACGGAAGGAGAATTCCTCGCGCTGCTGGAATCCTGAGCCAAAGGAGGCGTTTTTTCGGCGCAGCGGGGCGGAAAAAGCAGGAGACCTTTCCGAAAAAACGCAAAATTTGAGTACTGTGCACAAAAAAATCGTCAAATCTTTGACAATTCTCTTTACAATCGATTTGCAAATGATTATAATAAATGTAGTTATATTTTATGGATTTCTGTAGATATTTGCAGGTGCAGGCCGACTGCGCAGGTTTCTGCGGAGAAAACGCCGGAATCCGGCATCCCTTTCCCGCAGCATCGGGGCAGTCGGTGCTTAGCGCCCAAATGCTATACCATGTTGAATAAGAAGGCAGCTTCTTTTTCATATTCTCACAGGACCTGTGCCCGTGGGAGGACTTATGTAACTAAAAATTTGTGAGGAGGAAAATTTTAAGTTATGTTTCGTATCGTAAAAAAAGAAGTCCTTAGTCCGAAGATCACTCTGCTGGAGATTGAGGCACCTTACATTGCTCGCAAAGCACAGCCCGGCCAGTTCATCATCTTCCGTATTGATGAAAAGGGCGAGCGTGTTCCCCTGACCATCGGCGGCTATGACCGTGAGAAGGGCACCATCACCATCATCTTCCAGCGCGCTGGTCTGTCCACTATGGCTCTGGCTGCAATGGAAGAGGGCGACGCTCTGATGGATCTGGTTGGTCCTCTGGGTCTGCCCACTGAGATGGAAGGCGTCAAGAAGGCTTGCGTCGTCGGTGGCGGCGTTGGCTGCGCTATCGCTTATCCCATCGCTAACGGCCTGAACGATGCCGGCGTGGAGACCGACGTTATCATCGGCTTCCGTAGCAAGGATTTCGTTATCCTGGAAGACGGCTTCAGAGCTGCAGCACGCAACCTGTATCTGCTGACTGAGGATGGCTCTCAGGGCGAGCAGGGCAAGGTTATCGACAAGCTCCAGGAAGTCCTGGAAAGCGGCGAAAAGTACGACAAGATCTACACCCTGGGCCCCGTTCCCATGATGAAGGCTGTCTACGAGACCGCAAAGCCCTTCGGCGTTGAGACCATCGTCTCCCTGTGCCCCCTGATGGTGGACGGCACCGGTATGTGCGGCTGCTGCCGTGTTACCGTTGGCGGCGAGATGAAGTTCGCCTGCGTCGACGGCCCCGACTTCAACGGCGCTGACGTCGATTTCGACGAGCTGATCAACCGTCTGGCTACCTTCAAGGATGAGGAAGAAGAGAAGCAGAAAGATCATATCTGCCGCTTCGAAAAGCTCGGTAAAGACCTTATTAAATAAGGAAGGAGAAGTATTATTATGCCGAATATGAGTCCGAAAAAGAATCCGATGCCCTCTCAGGATCCCCTGGTTCGTAATAAGAACTTCCTGGAAGTCGCTACCGGTTATACTGTGGAAATGGCACAGGACGAAGCTGCCCGCTGCCTGAACTGCAAGAATATGCCCTGCGTGGAAGGCTGCCCCGTTAACGTTAAGATCCCCAAGTTCATCGAGCAGATCGTTGCCGGTGACTTTGAGGCAGCTTATCAGATCATCACCAGCACCAACGCTCTGCCCGCTATCTCCGGCCGTGTGTGTCCTCAGGAGAACCAGTGCGAGAGCAAGTGCGTCCGCGGCATCAAGACCGAGCCCGTCGGTATTGGCCGTCTGGAGCGTTTCGTTGCTGACTGGCATCGTGAGAACGTGGAAGACAAGATCGAGAAGCCCGCTTCCAACGGCAAGAAGGTCGCTGTCGCTGGTTCCGGCCCGTCCAGCCTGACCTGTGCTGCTGACCTGGCAAAGCTGGGTTATGAAGTCACCGTCTTCGAGGCTTTCCATATCGCTGGCGGCGTTCTGGTCTATGGTATTCCTGAGTTCCGTCTGCCCAAGGCAATCGTCGGCTCCGAAGTTGAAAAGCTGAAGAAGCTGGGCGTTACCATCATGACCGACATGATCATCGGCAAGACCGTCTCCATCGACGAGCTGTTTGATGAGTATGGCTTCGAGGCAGTTTATGTGGGCACCGGCGCTGGCCTGCCCATGTTCATGAAGATCCCCGGTGAGGGCCTGGCTGGCGTTTACTCCGCTAACGAGTACCTGACCCGCTTCAACCTGATGAAGGGCTACAACCCCGAATATGACACTCCGATGCCCAAGAGCAAGGCTGTCGCTATCGTTGGCGGCGGTAACGTGGCTATGGACGCCAGCCGTTGCGCAAAGCGTCTGGGCGCTGAGAACGTCTATGTCGTCTATCGTCGTGGCATGGAAGAACTGCCCGCACGTAAGGAAGAAGTCGAGCACGCTATCGAGGAAGAGATCCAGTTCAAGACTCTGTGCAACCCCGTCGAGATCGTTGCCGATCCCGAGAATCCCGGCCACGTTGGCGCTATCCGCTGCGTCAAGATGGAACTGGGCGAGCCCGACGCTTCTGGCCGTCGTTCCCCCAAGGCTGTCCCCGGCAGTGAGTTTGATATTCCCGTTGACACCGTCATCATGTCTCTGGGCACCTCCCCCAACCCCCTGATCCGCTCCACCACTCCCGGCCTGGAAGTGAACAAAAAGGGCGGCCTGATCGTGGGCGACGACGAAGTCAGCACTACCCGTGAGGGTATCTTCGCAGGCGGCGACGCTGTTACTGGCGCTGCTACCGTTATCCTGGCAATGGGCGCCGGCAAGAAGGCTGCTGCTGCCATCGATAAGTATCTGCAGAACAAGTAAGATACGGAAACAGGGTTCTGCCGCAGTGAACGGCTGAGCAGATCCTTTGTGACGACTCTTTATGGAGCGGCACGGTCAATTGACTGTGCCGCTCTTTTCATAGCGCAAAAGTAGGAAGGGTTGACGGTGTATTCGTGAGGTGCTACAATAAAATCGACAGTTAGTTGCTACTACCTGGCAAACCGTTGCTGGAACGAGGTGAGGGTATGACACTGGATTTAGGTGTTGCGGGGGCATCCTATGTAGTTGATGCGTTGGATCTCCCTCCGCGTGTGGCGAAGCGGTTAGAGGCATTGGGCATGATCCGAGGCACAGAGGTAGAGGTTCTTCAGGTGAAACCCCACGGAGCGATGATCGTGAAGGTGCGTGGCACCCGGTTTGCGCTGGGGAAACGGATTTCCTCGAATATACATGTAAGTGGTGAGTAAAATGACGCAGGATATGACAATCGCATTCATCGGCAATCCGAATTGCGGAAAAACAACCCTGTTTAACGCCTATACTGGCGCGAACCTCAAGGTTGCAAACTGGCCCGGTGTTACCGTAGAACGGGTGGAGGGAGCAATTCGTGACCACAATCTGAACTTACGGCTAGTGGACCTTCCGGGAACCTACAGCCTGACCTCTTATACCATGGAAGAGCAGGTGTCCCGGCAGTTCATTATGAGCGACGAAGTGGATATGATTATCGACGTGGTGGATGCGTCGGCGTTGGAGCGCAGTTTGTATCTGACCTTACAGCTGTTGGAACTGGGCAAGCCGGTCGTAGTGGCCCTGAACATGATGGACATTGTGGAAAAGCGAGGGCTGGAAATTGACCTGCACCGCCTGCCTGAAATGCTGGGAGTGCCTGCGATACCGGTTTCCGGACGAAATCGGACGGGCTTACAGATTCTGATGCACACCGCCGCCCATCATAAAGGAGCCTTACAGCCTGAGGTGTTGATCCACAGCCATGAGACCGGTGGCCAGTGGGCCAAGCACCGAAAGTACGCGATGGTTTACAGCGATGGTATTGAGAAGAAAATTGACCAGCTCTCAGAGGAGCTGAAACGCAGTTATCCGAAGCTGCACAATCGCCGCTGGTATGCCATTAAGCTGTTGGAACAGGATCAGGAGATCACGGCGCAATATCCGATCTCACGGCCGGACATCCTGGATCGAAGCTACGAGACCGATATCATCAACGAGAAGTACAACTTTATCGAAGAATTGATCCATGAGGTCCTTTTCCATCGGGAGAGCAAGGAAGCCGCTACCGATCGGGTGGATCGCGTTCTGACAGACCGTTGGCTCGGACTGCCGATTTTCCTGTGTGTGATGGCAGGGGTCTTTTTTTTGACCTTCTCTCTCGGAGATTGGATGAAATCGTTCTTCGACTTGCTGTTGGATATGGTCTCAGGCGGTGCGACGCAGTTGTTGGGAGCCATGCACGTCTCAAATGTGGTTACCTCACTGGTGGTCGATGGTGTCATTGCTGGTGTGGGAGGCATTTTGACCTTCTTACCCAACATTTTTGTGCTGTTTTTGGCACTGGCCCTGCTGGAGGACAGCGGGTATATGGCGCGAGTTGCCTACGTAATGGACGGCATTATGGGGAAGCTGGGTCTGTCCGGACGGGCGTTTTTGCCAATGGTCCTGGGCTTTGGCTGCTCGGTTCCCGCGATTATGGCGTCCCGCGTGCTGGAAAATGACCGAGATCGACATAAAACCATGCTGGTCACTCCGTTTATGTCCTGTAGTGCCCGGCTGCCCATCTACGTTTTGTTTGCAAGTATCTTCTTTGAGGAGCATAAAATGTTGGTGGCCTATTCCATGTACCTGCTTGGAATTGTAATGGCGCTTCTGGTGGCGCTGTTGCTCCACCTGGGCGATCGAAAGCACGAGGCAAACGATCTGCTGATCGAGCTGCCCGAGTATAAGGCGCCCAGCGCCCGGACGGTTTTCATCTATGTGTGGGAAAAGCTGAAGGACTACCTGACCAAGGCCGGAACCACGATTTTCGTGGCGTCAATCATTATGTGGCTGCTGCTGAACTTTGGACCGGCAGGATATACAACAGAGATGGCAAACAGCTTCGGTGCCCTGTTGGGCAAGTGGCTGGTGCCCTTCTTTGCACCGATTGGATTGGGATTCTGGCAGATCGCTGTGGCGCTGATTGCGGGAATCTCGGCCAAAGAGGTGGTTGTGTCCAGTACGGCAGTGCTCTTTGGCATAGCCAACGTCAACTCGCCGGGTGGCATGCAGGAGTTGGGAACCGCATTGGCCTCGCTGGGCTTTGGTCCGCTGAACGCCTACTGCCTGATGGTGTTCTGCCTGTTGTACGTGCCCTGTGTGGCGACTTTGGCGACCATTCACAAGGAGTCAAAGAGCTGGAAATGGACGGGGTTGACGATTCTGTTCCAGATTGCTATGGCGTGGATCATCACCTTCCTGGTCTACCGGATTGGCCTGTTGCTGTAAGGAGAAGCTTATGATTGGAAGTGTGCTTATTGTAGCCGCGATCCTGGGATACAGCGCGTGGGTGGTCCAGCGTAAAATCCGTCAGGGGCGGCGCATGTGGAAAGAGGGATGCAGCGGATGCTGTGGTGCCTGTAGTGCCTGCAAAGGAAAGTGCCGTTGAGAACTCGTTCTGCAAGAAGTGTTGCGTGATGGCGGAGAATCTGGTACAATAAAATTGTTCACTTTACATAACCATGTTGCAGGAGCGTGATAGGATTGGGGAAGTATTTTGGTACAGATGGATTCCGTGGATAAATTCTATACCTTATACCCGGTTTCCATCCCTTTTATCCTGTTGGGAATGTTATGTTCCGTTTATGACTTCGGAAATTCCTTCCGGACACGCTGTTTTCATTCCGGCACAGTATATCTGTTCTATTTCATCAGCTGCTCCTTTGTGGTTGCTCTGACACCTACAGATCATCTATATCGTGCCAACAGCATCTATATCTGTTATCTGTTCTTTTTTCTCCGTGGTATCCGGGCATGTTGCGATTTTTTTACCGTTTACCGGAAAGCATTTCTGAGCATTCTGGCTTATGGCTATGTGCTGTGGATTGCTTCGTTTATGCGTTACTATTACACTATATATTCCGTGCTGGATCTGCATACCTATGCAAATTCCTTCTATTTTGCCGATATTTCCGACATTGTCACCTATATTGACGAAAATCTCGGGGATGAAGAAATCTATGCGGACTGCGTTGATGTAGAGGAGTTTTTGTATTTTTATTATCCTATTTCTCCTTATGAGCGCGTTCCCCTGTCCGCCCGGGAAGAAGACGATGAAATTCCCAAGCATTATATACTGAATGCTTCCACTCCGCTCTCTCCTTCCGCAGCCTACATTGTCCGCAAAGAAAATCAGGAATTTATTTCTTACTCTGAACGATTCCGGACTTTCCTGCCATACGGTAGAATTTTCACCGTATTACTTATTTTATTTTGATTGATTGCGAGGTATCCACAAATGAAGGATCTGAAATCTCTGGTGAAAAAATACTGGTATTCCGCAGCCATCCTGCTGTTGTTTCTCATTGCGGTCTTCCTGCGCGTTTATCGTCTGGAAAGCCTGCCTGACGTTCTTCATATCGATGAAGCAGGACTGGGTTATAATGCCTGGTGTCTGGCTCATTACGGAACCGACCGGTATCTCAATGTACGCCCTTTTTACCCTCAGAATTTTTATGGTGGTCAGAGTCCTCTTTATACCTACTTACTGGCTCTGCTGATCCGGACAGTCGGACAGGGCAACCTGTCTCTTACGCTTCTCAAAATTCCCGCCGTCCTTGCAAGCCTGTTGCTGTTTTTTGTCGGGACCAAAAGTATCCGTCTGGTGTTCGATGATCAAAAATGGAGTATTGCTGCTGCTTTCCTGTTGGCAGTCTGCCCCTATTATATCATGTCCGCCCGTTTTGCCCTGGACTGTAATCTTATGTTGTGCTGCTCAGCTGTAGCATTGCTGTTTCTCATCCGTTTCACACAGACTAAGACCCTTCGGAACCTTATATTATCCGGAGTCTTTTTTGGTATCACGATGTATTCGTATGCACTGAGTTACTTCCTGATCCCTATTTTTCTGATCTGCATTTCCCTGTATCTGCTATACACGAAAGAAATATCCTTCCGCCGGGTTCTGCTCTGGGCTGCATGTGTATGTATTACAGCTCTGCCCGTAATATTATTTGTATGCTCCCTGTTATTCCACTGGGAAACCATTCATTTTCTGGGGCTTACCATATCTCCCATCGCCTCCGAGCGCATGTCCGATGTGGGAGTCACTTCTTTCTGGGAAAATATAAAAGATATCATAAAGATTACCTTGACATGTGGTTCCTACCGTTTAGATGCCGTACCTAAATTTTACACGCTTTATCCCTTATCCATTCCTTTTATTGTTCTGGGATTTATCGGTGCAGTTTACAGTTTTCTTGTCTCTCTGTACAAGCGGACTTTTCAGGCCGACAGTATCTATCTGCTGTTCTTTCTCAGCGGTCTCATCACCATTGGTCTGTCCGGATCCGGCTATGTCTACCGGGCTAACAGTTTCTTTATCAGTTATCTCTTCTTCCTGATAAAAGGACTTTTCCTTTGCTGCCGTTTCCTGTCCTCTTATCACACAGGCTTTATGCTCCTTTTGTCCGTCGGTTATCTCTTATGGTGCATCTCTTTCTGCAGCTTTTATTTCCGGGTCTATACCATGACCGACGTCTGCCCGAATTATCTGTATTCCATCTCCTTCCGGGAGTGTGTGGATGATGTGAATCTCAACCTGGATTATGCGGATCTCTATGTGGATCTGGTCAACATGAAGGAGTTTTTCTTCTTTTATTATCCCGCATCTCCTTATGATACTCAGGATGAAGAAACCTTTACCGACGGTATACACACTTATCATTTTCTCACCGACTATTCCACGAAGATCAGTCCTTCTTCCGTCTATGTGGTATACAAAAAGAACAATGAATTCCTGCAGAATCTGTCAGAGTCCGGACTGGCTTACCAGACCTGGGAATACCCGTATTATTATGTTATTTATTTTGAGTAATCGTGCTTTCCTCTTTCTTCGTACTCAGTGTCACTCCATCACCTACCGGCAGGATCACCGTCTCCAGTTCCGGATGATGTTTCAATTCATACAGATATTCCCGCATCCTTGCATGAATGGTCCGGTTCCTTCTGGTTACGGCAAAACGGGATTCTATGATATCACCGTCCTGTAATACGTTGTCGGAGATCAACAGTCCGCCGGGGGGCAACAGGCGTAAGATATCCGGCAGGAAATGAATGTACTGTCCCTTCGCCGCATCCATAAAGATCACATCATAGGTGCCTTCCAGTTCCCGCAGGATCTCCGTAGCATCACCCTCCAGCAGAGTGATCCGGTCTTCCCTGCCTGCCTTACGGAAGTTCTCCTTTGCAATAGGAATTCTTTTCTCATATTTTTCGATCGTCGTGATATGACAATCCTCCGGTGCATATTCACTCATCAGTAACGCAGAAAAGCCGATAGCAGTCCCGACTTCCAGGATGCTCTTCGGCTTTGTAAATTTCAGCAAAAATTTCAGCAGACTTTGCATGGATCTGCGTATGATGGGAACCTGTGTCTCCAGAGCGAATTTTTCAATCTCATTCAGCCACGCCGGATTCCCGCTGTCCAGGGAATCGATAAACGCGGACATTCTCTCGTCTATGATCATACTGTCCCTCATTTCACACTTTACTGTGCAACTGCAGTGGTATCCTGTGTCTCACCGGTAATCGCACTGCCGTTGTCTATAGTCTCCACTGTCTCTTCCGTTGCGCTTTCCGTCTGTCCGGCCATGACTTCCATCATCTCTTCTGCGGTCATGGCTGTACTCAATTCGTAGGTTCCGGGCTTCCAGTCCTTTTTATACTCGGATAGCAGATACTGTAATGCAAACAGTCTGCCATCTCTTACCAGACCTTTTTCCTGCAACGTATTACCAATCTCTGTCGCAGACATGTCTGAAGTCAGGGTCACGGTGATCTTGCGGCCTTCTCCGCTGGAGATCGCAGGCTCCGTAAAAATACGATAACCATAGTCGTAGCATGTAGACGCTCCGGTGTACACCAGATATACCACGATCACTGCAAATGCCACTTTTAAGATAGCGCCCAATACGGCACCTGCCAAATTTGCTGCCTTCATGTGTTCTGTCCTTTCTTATCCAAGTAATCCGCATTTCGATCCATACATTCGCAAAATCGTCTCTTCGAGACTTTCCTTTTGCTCACTCAAAGTGCATCTGATCGGTAACGTAAAGTCCGATCTCCTGCATCATACGGCAAAATGCCAGCTCCGCCGCCAGAAAATCCGACACCAGTGGATTCTCCCGGAAAGCTTCGTTTTCTCTGGTAAACTGATCCAGCTTATCAAAGTTGGTGTCCTTGCTGGTCTGCAATTCAAAATTTCTGGTCCGGAATTCATCGATCTGTCTCTTAAGTTCCGGTTGCTCCTTCACACGGGCCAGTTGCTTTTGATATTCCAGAAATGTATTGTGTTTCTGTTACGGAAACAAGGTCACGTATCAGAGAGCAGATGAAAGGTTTTTCCTTCCCTATTTGGGTAATCAAGTATGTGCTTGACAATAAGACTTTTAAGACAGATAAAGATGTCGTTTCAAAACTTATTGACAACTATTGTGGCATTGCGAATAACAAGAGCATGGAAGGCGAGAAG
>OLNN01001596.1_pt1 | contig 18207 bp, 10 predicted proteins | sample 1672141 | NCBI WGS metagenome assembly OLNN01 (sample SAMEA3136652, study PRJEB25190) | human gut metagenome | biome: human gut; feature: human-associated habitat; material: faeces | place: Austria | collected 2013 | reverse complement strand
TTGACACGGAAAAGCTGTACAATTTTTCTGGATGATTGATGTCATAACGAACAGAGCCGGGGTCGTGGGCGGTCTGCATCAGGCAGAAGCGGCCGGGGAGGATGGCGGGTTTGTTGAAGCACATGGTCCCCAGCAGCTGCTGGGCCACCAGGTCGCTGCCGGAGTAGCCGGAGACCACAATGCCGAAGAGGTATTTGTCGTATAAGGTGTGCTGTACCAGGAGGTTTGTCATGCGGTTAAACAGAGCCATGAGGTTGGCGCTCACTGCGTCGTTGTAATTGGGGCAGAGGAAGAGCATGGCATCACAGGCCTGGATGGCGGGGAGAACTTCCTGGGAGATGGTCCCTCCGTAAAAGCAGGTGTGGTGCTGGGCATAGTGGAGGCAGGCGGTATAGGAGCAGCCCCGGCAGTCCTGGATGGTGCCGTTTTGCAGAGAGACCTCCTGGCTGGTGAAGGTAGCGGGGAGTTGGGCCAGGATCTGCCGTCCCATCCACACGGTGTTGGAGTGGAGGTGGTCCGAGGCGTGGAGCATCAGGATCCGGGGCTGACGAAACCGGGGGAGCTGGAAGGTCAGCACCCGCTGGGCCAGCTCCCGGACCCGGCGGCAGTAGGTCTCCTCCCAACTCAGGCCAAGCTGGGCCGCCAGGATGTGCTGGTTATAGAGGGAGCCTGTCCCCTCCACCAGGGGTTTGCCGGGGAAGGCACAGCCGGCCAGGTTGGCCGCCATCACCAAGGCCTGGGCCGCCTGCTTGGTGTAGAGCTCTCCGGCGCCGTCCACCACCACCCCGGCGGTGCAGCCAGCCAGAGCCGCCGGGTGCTGGCGCAGCCAGCGCACCAGGGCGTAAAACTCCCGCCCGGGCCCGAAAGCGTCCATACCCACGGCGAACAGGAGGTGGTCTCCAGGGGTCAGTTCCTCCAGATGGGCGGCCGAAAGCCGGCGGCAGGGAATGCCCTCCAGGGCCCGGTCCAGCAGCGGCGCCAACCGGGGCGAGGTCCCCGCCTGCAAAAGGGTAAGGGAAGGGGAAGCGGTCATACGGGGTCCTCCTTTCTGAGGGTTTGGTAAGTCTGTTCCAATCTGGCCAGCAGGGAAGGGTGCAGGGGCTCCCGGACCACCGCCAGCCCCTGGGGGGTGAATCTGCTGCGGCAGCCGAAGTATACCCCGCCCAGGGGGACGGCCCCGTAGTGGTCCTCCCCCCGGAGCAGCTGGATCAGGGAGACGGCCGCCGAGGACAGACCTGGGGCGATGTAGGGTTTGAACCCCAGGGCGCGGACTTGAAGGTTGGCCCCCTGGGTCAGACGGGTCAGCCACTGGGAGAGGGCGGGGTCGTAGTCGCGCCCTCTGTGGTTGGCCACCACCAGCCCACGGCCGTGGGGGCCGTAGACCCGGCCGTGGGAGAAGGGGATTCCCTCTTGCCTGGCCCAGTAGGCTGCCCGGGCGGCCATCACCCCCAGGCCGAAGCCTTGGACCTGCTCCGGCAGCAGGCCGGCAAAGTCCAGGCGGCCTGCTGCGTCCCGGCTGCTGGCCAAAAAGACAGACCGGGACAGGGGGTCCACCGGGTCGGCGACCTGGCAGAAAAGGCCGGCAAAATCCGCCGCCCGGGCCCGCCGGGCGTAGGGAGCGACCAGAGTGCGGTTGGCCTCCCACTGGGCCGCCCGGACATCCCCCGCCCCGCTGTCCAACCCGGGCACCCCCCGGGAGGCGGTAAAGACCAGCAGGTCACAGGGGAAGAGGCCCTCCATGGACACCGGCACCACCTGGGGCAGCGGGGTGCCGTCGGGGGAGAGAATCTGGTTAAACTCCATCTCGCACCGGGCGCAGAGGGCCTCGTGGGGGTCGTAGACGGCGATCTCCCGGAGCAGGCCGCCCCCTAGGAGAACCAGGCCGGCCAGCACCGTGCGGCCCACATCCCCCAGGCCCACTAAGGCTACCCGGAAGTCCTGGGCCTTTGGGGTGCGCCAGTCCTCCAGCCGCCGCAGGGCTTGGGCAAAGGCCAGATTCACCACGGTGGCCCCATGGCGGGATACGAAGTCCTCCAGCCCGGGGGGAACGTCCTGGGGCAGGGCAGCCCGGCAGGGGGTGAGGGGGGAGAGGTCCTCCCCCTCCCACAGCTGGGCCAGCTGGGTGATGGCAAACCAGCCTCGGGCGCGCATGGGGTCCCTTCGGGTGAGGAACACCAGGGGGGCAAAGGGCGTTTCTGCCGGCTGGGCGCCGGGAGGAAGCGCCTCCGGGCTGCCGGCCAGGCAGAAACCATGCCAATGGTTAAACGTCATGGGGACCGTCTCCTTTCCAGCGGGCGATCCGCTCCAGCTGCGCCAGGTCGTCAGCCAGGTAGGCCGAGGGGGGCAGGGTGGGGTCGTAGGGCATGGACAGGCCCCGGCGAGGCAGCCGAGGCTGCTCCAGAGCCTCCCCCAGGGTGCCAATGGTCAAGGCGGTGTGAAAGGCGGCCTGGTGCTCTTTCTCCAGGGCCTGGAGCAAGGCGCAGCCGTTTTCCAGGGCCGTGCGGGACAGGCGCCAGATCCCCTCGTCGGTGGCGTCAGACAGGTAGCGGGGGTAGTAGTAGGGGAGGATCAAGTTGATGGAAGGCAGCAGCCGGGCCCCCGGGGCGGCAGGGCCGATGCTATCCCCGCCGACAAAGGGGTAGAGCAGGCTCTCTGTGACCCAGTAGTGGAGGTTGGAAATGAAGTACTCGCAGTCCACTTGCCGGCCCTGGACCTTCATAAGGTCCCGGCCGTAGCCGGAGAGGATGGCCACGATGAGCCGCCGGGTGTCCAACGCCTCCTCCCGGAGCAGCCGGTCCAGCTTTTCGATGCGGTAGCCGTGGTGGAGCAGGTCATCTACCAGGATCACCGGCCGGTAGAAGGACTTCAAGGTGCGGATCTGGGTGCGCAGCGGGGAGTGGCCGGGGGACTCCACGATGTCAAACCCCTCCATACTGGGCAGGAAACGCTTTTCCACGTGGAGCGTCTTGGTGACGGTGTTGTCCACCACGGTATCCGCCAGGATCTTGCCGTAGGGCACGCACATGTAGGGCCCCAGCTGCCGCTGACCCGGGGGAACCTGGGCCACGCCATTGAGTTGCTGGACCCGTTCCATCAGGGCTTGGTTCAACAGCTCGGAGTCAAAGCACAGCACCAGCTTGCCGGGGAAGAGCTGGGTGAGGGCGGCCCGGAGTTTGGGGCGGATTTCCGCCACCGCAGCTTTCAGGCCGTCGCTGTCCCGGTGGGGCTCCTTGATATGGAGGAACACGTCCTGGAGGAGCACCACCGGGGAGCGCATATCCACGCAGAACACGTCCTCCTGCCCCGGCACCGGGAGGAAACCCAGCTGGGCCAGGGCGTAGCCCAGGGGACTCTGGGCGTCTGGGCAGCGGCAGAGGGCGTAGGTGTGGTCGGCTTCCAGGCTCCGGGCCAGCAGCTCGTTGAGGAGCATCCGGCAGATGGCGTGGGCCTGGGCGGGGTCCCCCTCTGGCTGGACCTGATCCACCATGAGGATGCGCCCCGAGGTGTGCTGCCGGACAAAGGCTGCGCCCTCCAGGGAACCCATGGCCTCATAGAGGTTCCCCATCCGCAGGGTGTGCCCTGCCGCCCAGCCCAGCAGGGCCTCGTGGGGCCGCAGGCGGAGGACCGTGCCCATGGGGCAGGTCCGGCCGCGGAGGAGGGCCTCCATGGCCTGGGGGAGCGCTTGGGCAGGGCTGCGGAAGAATTGGAAGTGCATGTCCTGCCGCCGCAGCACCCGCTTGCGGGCGGGGGCGCGAACGTAGCACCCGGTATCATAGATGAAGGCTTGGACCACTGGATCCACCAGCATGGAGATGTCCAGGTCCTGGTCTACCGAGGCCCGGATGCGGGTGGAACTTACCCCCTCAAAGAAGGGGGGCAGGGAGAGGGGGAGAACCTTCCGCTGGAGGACCTCTCCCAGCGTGCCCAGGTCAGGGGTGGGCTGCCCCTCCTGGGCCCGGGCGAAGACAATGTGGTTGTACTCCCGGGCGGAGCCGGGGGCCTTGCTCCGGTAGGCCGAGGCATGGGCGATGACGTCCGTGCCCATGACCAAGTAGAAGTCCGGGTCATGGAGGAGGGCTTTGAGCTTGGCTAAGTCCGCCGGAGCGGCCAGGTTTACCGGAATGTCGTCGGGGAAGAGATAGGTGTCCCACTGGTCGGCCACCGACAGCCCCACGATCTTCCGGCGCATTCCCTTGGGCAGGGTGCGCTTGCTCCAGGAGAATTCGTCCACCGCCAGGTAGACCTGGAAGCCCTGAGTCCGGATCTCCTCGACGATTTTCTTATGGCCCACGGAGAAGGGGTCGAAGGTGCCGGGGAAGAAGGCGGCAGGCTTAGGGGGCGGAAAGGCGAAGGGCCCCACTTGAACCTCGTACTGCACCAGGAAGCGGTAGAGGTGGTTGAGCATAGCCGCCTGGCTGAAGAAGGTGAGGTCCTCCCCCCGAGGCTCGGAGAGGATGGTGAGCAGCTTCTTATGCAGCAGCAGGAAGAAGTCCCCCTTCCGTTCCAGGGAGAGGGTGGGGCTGCCGAAGACCTCCCGGCACAGCACCAACAGGGCGGTGCGGTGGATGACCTCCCGGTAGTGGCTCACCCCGGTCATCAGGCATCCCAGCACCCGCCGGGCGGCGGAGTTTGCCTGGGCGGGGAGGGCTTTCAGGACCTCTCCCAGGGTGTAGAAGGCGGCCCGGGCCGGGGCCACGGAGGGCCCTCTGGCCAGGCGGTCCAGCAGGTCCAGGGCCTCTTGAAATTCCCGTTCCGGCAGCAGGCAGAGGATGGGTCCGGCGTAGGGGGGGATGAACCGGGAGATCTGGTCCTGGCCGCTCTCCAGCTCCCGGAGCAGGTCGATGGCGATCTCGTTGACCTGGGCCACGGTGAGATGGGGGCAGAGGGACAGCAGCTGCTTCCCGGCGTGCTCCCGCACCGGCAGGTGTTCGCTCAGGGAGAGGAGGTTGGACAGGTGCATGGCGGTGTGGAAGGCGGCCTCTGGGTGCTGCTGGGCGTGGTGGGTCAGCAGGTCCACCTGTACCAGTTTCACCAGCCAGGGTACGGCGTTTTTTAGGTCACTGAGATAGAGGTCGGAGACGGCCTGGCCGTCGATCTCCTCCATAGGCAGGCCCAGTACCCGGCGGCGCATCCCCTCCAGGGCCAGGAAGGCGGCCCCCGCCGGGGGGGCGAAGGCCTCCGCCAGGGGGGCGGCGGCCGCCGCCCCGTCTTCCGGCCGCTGCAGGCGGAGCTGCTCCAGGCAGCGCAGAGCGGCCAGGGCCAGGGAGTCTTGGCCGGCCTGGAGCATCCGCCCCAGGGCCGCTGCGGTGGGGGGCAGGGCCTCCGCCGGCAGCCAAGCCAGGGGCACCTGGCAGAGAGCGTCGGCCAGGATAAATTGCTCCCGGGCCCCTTCCGCCTGCCACAGCTGCCGGAGCAGGGGGGTCAGGAAGGGTTGGGCCTCCTCCCGGGTGCAGTGCTGGAAGAGGCTGCGGCAGATCACTTTCAGGGAATTGGCGATCCGCTGGGCGTGTTTGGCGGCCACCTTCCGGTCGGGGTGGAGGCACTGGAGGATGTAGTGCTCCCAAAGGTTCACCGCCTCCTCCAGCAGCTCCACCATGGCGGGGGGCATCTCGCTGGCGGAGGCGGGGCGCTCTTTCTGGGATTGGATCTCGCTGTTGGCCAGAATCTGGCCCATGATCTGTCCCGCTTTCCGGCGTACGTCTCCCTCCGGGTGCATCAGCAGCTCATAGAGCAGGGCCAGGGTCTTGCGCCGGTTGGAGGCGGTCATGTAGGTGTTGTACTCCTCCAGCAGGTGGAGGTAGGTGCGGATGCTCTGGGTGTTCTTGGCGCCTTTGGCCCGCTCCAGCAGCTGGGCGAAGGGTTCGCTGGCCGCTACGGTTGCCATGAGGCGGATGGAGTTGGCAAAGGTCAGGTCCCGCAGCCGCTCTAAGGCCCCCTCGGGGAAGAGGAGGGCGGGGTCGGTGTGGGTCACAGGGCGCAGCTGATCCTCCTCCAGGTCGGTGGGCACCCCGTGGGCCCGGAGATAGTGCTCAAAATCTCGGAGCTTCCGGTAGACCGTTTCGTACCGGCGCTGCTTGGCGGGGGTCATATCGGCCAGCTTGGAAAAGATCAGGTCCCGGGCCTGGTCCAGGGTGTAGATGGCCATGTGCTCCCGGCCGTTTTCGTCCCGCTGACCCCGGACCCGGAAGTCGGCGTAGATCAGCAGCAGGGACTCCATGGGCAGATTCTCGCACTCCAGATCCCAGGTGGAGTGGTTGGCGGAGATGTGACCGATGCTCTCCAGGCCGTGCTCCCGGAACCACTGCCAGGTGTAGTAATAGTGGAGGTAGGGGATGCGCTGGGCCTCCGCCCCCCGGCAGCCGAACTTGCCCAGGTCGTGGCCGAAGGCCGCTGCCCGCACCAGGGGGAGGTCCACCGGCAGCCCAGCCTGGCGGGCCAGAATGGCGGTGTGCAGGGCCACGTTGTGCACCCCGATGGTGTGGGCAGCAGGGTCAAAGGGCATAAGTTCCCGGCCCAGGGTGAACAGGGCCAGGATATGCTCTTCCTGGGCCACCTGGAGGAAGCGCTGGTAGTCTGCCGCCGTGGGGTTGTGGTCCAGGCTCTCCGGAGGAAGGGGGAGCAGGTCCATCAGGGGGTCGAAGGGGTCCGGCCGGTGCTGGAGGGCCAGATCCAGCAGGGCTAGGTACAGCGCTTCCTCCGGGGAAAAGGGCCGGCGGGGGTGCCCCCGGGCCTCGTCGGGGAAGCGCTGGTCGGCAAGGTGCTGGTAGAGGGCCAGCAGCCAGGGCTGGGCCTTCTGGGGCGGCACCCCCAGGGCGGGCTGGAGCAGGGCCAGCACATCCCGGCAGAAGGTGGGGCTATGGGGGGAGAGGGACCACAGGTCCCGGGCCAGGGTGCCTCTCCGCAGCAGGCCGGCAGCCTGGGGGTAGGCGTCTGCGATCTGGCCTAGGCGGGCCTTCCAGCCCCCTCGGGTGGTGATGGGTTGGGTCATGGGTGGTTCACCTCCAGACAGGCCCGGACAAAGGCTGCGAAAAGCGGGTGGGCCTTGCCCGGCCTGGACTTGAATTCCGGGTGGTACTGCACCCCCAGGTAGAAGGGGTGGCCGGTGAGCTCTACGGCCTCCACCAGGCTGCCGTCGGGGGAGGCCCCGGCCACCCGGAGACCGGCAGCCTCCATGGGGGCGCGGTAGGTGTTGACAAACTCATACCGGTGGCGGTGGCGCTCGGCCACCTGAGCGGCGCCGTCGTAGACCTGGGACAGCTTTGTGCCCGGCGCCAGGCGGCAGGGGTAGGCCCCCAGGCGCATGGTGCCCCCTTTGGGCAGATCCTCCCGCTGGTCGGGGAGTAAGTCGATGACCTTGTGAGGGCTTTCCAGGGCAAATTCCCCGGAGTTAGCGTCGGCAAGACCCAGCACGTCCCGGGCAAAGGAGATGACGGCAGTCTGCATCCCTAGGCAGATGCCAAGGTAGGGCACCTTGTGGGTGCGGGCATACCGGGCGGCCAGGATTTTCCCCTCCACCCCCCGGCTGCCGAACCCCCCAGGGACGAGAATGCCGTCTGCCCCTGTCAGGGCTTGTTCCGCGGCGGCCTCGTCGGCCAGGTCCTCGGACTCCAGCCAGCGGATCTTTACGGCTACGCCGTTGTGATAGCCCCCGTGGGCCAGAGCCTCTGCTACAGAGAGGTAGGCATCGTGGAGGCGGACATACTTGCCCACCAGGGCCACGGTGACCGTCCCCCTCCGGGCACGGATGCGGGCCAGCATGGCTTCCCACTCCCCCATATCTAGGATGCGGGGGTCCAAGTCCAGCTCCCGGCAGACGATCTGGCTGAGGTGGGCCTCTTCCAGCATTACCGGGGCCTCGTAGAGTTCCTCCACGCTGCGGTTGGGGATGACGCAGTCCTTCTTTACGTTGCAGAAGAGGGCGATCTTTTCCCGGACCGCCTCCTCCACCGGGCCGTCGGAGCGAAGGATGATGAGGTCCGGGGCGATGCCGGCGCTCTGGAGCTCCTTGACGGAGTGCTGGGTGGGCTTGGTCTTAACCTCCCCGGAGCGGGGGACGTAGAACAGGGGGGTCACATGGAGAAAGACACGGTTTCGGGGGCCCACCTCGGCGGCCACTTGGCGGATGGCCTCCAGAAAGGGCTGGCTTTCGATGTCCCCCACGGTGCCTCCCACCTCGGTGATGACCACATCGGCCCCGGCGGCCCGGCCCACGGCGTAGAGGAAGGTTTTGATCTCGTCGGTGACGTGGGGGATCACCTGGACGGTGCTGCCCAAGTAGTCCCCTTGGCGCTCCTTGTTCAAAAGGGTCCAGTAGACCTTGCCGGTGGTGAGATTGCTGAACCGGTTGAGGTTTTCGTCGATGAACCGTTCGTAGTGCCCCAGATCCAGGTCGGCCTCCGCCCCGTCCTCGGTGACAAAGACCTCCCCGTGCTGGTAGGGACTCATGGTGCCGGGGTCAATGTTCAAATAGGGGTCCAGCTTTTGGGCGGCCACTTTATATCCCCGGTTTTTCAGCAGACGGCCGAGGCTGGCGGCGGTAATCCCTTTGCCCAGGCCGGAGATCACCCCGCCGGTGACAAACACGTATTTCGTTTCCATCTCAATCATCCTCTCCTTTTCCTTCCGACCGCTTGCGCTCAAAGCGGTCTTTTCCTGTGACCTGGGGTGTGCCGGCGGCGTAAACCCCGCCAAAACAGGCTTCGCAGTATCCCTCCTGGTGCCCGGGGCCCAGCAGCTGGCCCAGGCAGGCCCGGGGAAGGTATCCCAGACTGTCGCAGCCCAGGATGTCTCGGACCTCCTCCAGGGTGTGGTGGGCGGCGATGAGTTGGCGGTCGTCGGGAATGTCGGTGCCATAATAGCAGGGCGCCAGGAAGGGGGGCGCGGTGAGACGGAGGTGAACCTCTGCCGCTCCGGCGGCCCGGAGTTTGCCCACGATCCCCGCGGCAGTGGTACCCCGGACCACCGAGTCGTCCAGCAGCACCCCCCGCTTGCCCCGAACCGCCGAGCTGATGACGCTGAGCTTCACGTCCACCAGCCGCTCCCGGACCCGCTGGCCGGGGGAGAGGAAGGTGCGGCCCACATACCGGTTTTTTACAAAGCCGATGGCGTAGGGCAACCCGGCAGCTTGGGCATAGCCCACCGCCCCGTCCAGGCCGGAGTCTGGTACGCCAATGACCACATCGGCCGGGGCGGGGCAGGTCTGGGCCAGCAGGGCCCCTGCCCGGGTTCGGGCGGCGTGGACACTGACCCCGTCGATCACGGAGTCCGGCCGGGCAAAGTAGAGGTATTCAAAGATGCAAGTGGCCTGGGGCCGAGTGGCGCAGCGGCCGGTGAGGCTGCGCACCCCGTATTCGTCAAAGACCAGGATCTCTCCTGGGGCCACGTCCCGGACCAGGCGGGCCCCCGCTGCCGGAAGGGCGCAGCTCTCTGAGGCGATGACATAGGTCCCGTCCTCCCGCCGGCCGTAGCACAGGGGGCGCACCCCCCAGGGATCCCGCACCGCCAGAAGCTTGGAGGGGGAGAGGATCCCCAGGGAGTAGGCCCCCTCCAGCCGCTCCATGGCTTGGTACACCGCTTCCTCGATGGAGGGAGCGGTGAGCCGCGCCCGGGTGATGAGGTAGGAGATCACTTCCGTGTCGCTGCTGGTGTGGAAGATGGCCCCCTGGAGCTCCAATTCCTTCCGCAGCGCGTAGGCGTTGGTGAGGTTTCCGTTGTGGGCCAGAGCCATGGCTCCCTTGATGTGGTTGACCACAATGGGCTGGGCATTGCGGCAGTGGGTTTGGCCGGTGGTGCCGTAGCGTACATGGCCCAGGGCGGCAAACCCCTCCCCCAGCGAGGACAGGGTTCCGGGGGAAAAGACGTCTCCTGCAAGCCCCAACCCCTTGTGGGCGGAGAAAACCCCGTCGTCGTTGACCACGATGCCGCAGCTCTCCTGCCCCCGGTGCTGGAGGGCCAGCAGCCCGCCCATCACCAAGTCCGCTGCCGGTAAGTTTTTCCGGGCATAGAGGCCGAACACACCGCATTCCTCGTGGACACCTCCCATGGGTCAGCCCTCGCTGAAGAGCAGGTCCACGTAGGTGGGGAAGGGCCAGCGGGCCCGGTCCACAATGCCCTCCAGGGCGTCTGCTGCCGCCCGGACCTTGTCCATCTGGGGCAGGAGGCTGTCCCGGCAGAAGACCATGGCCAGTTCGCCCTGGGCAGGGGTGGCTTGGATGGCCGCCTGGAGGGCCTGGTAGGCGGTCTGCAGGGCCGCTATATGCTCCCCGGCCTGGCGGGCTGCGGTGGTCTCGTAGACGGCGGAGAGGCCCATGGCCTGCTCCGCCTGGGCCCGGCGGCAGAGGTCGGAGACGTACCCCGAGCAGGCGGGGAGGATGTCCCTCTGCACCATGTCCACCATGGTGCGGGCCTCGATGAGGATCTCCTGGACGTACTTGTCCACATACACGTGGTACCGGGCCTCCACCTCCTCCGGGGCATAGATCCCGTGGCGCTGGAAGAGGGCGATGGCCTTTTCAGTCACCAGCTCCGGCAGAGCGTCAGGGGTGGTGGGGAGGTCCAGAAGGCCTCGCACCTGGGCCTCCTGGACCCAAGATTCGTCGTAACCGTTGCCGTCAAAGAGGATCCGCTGGTGGGTCTGGAAGGTCTCCTTGAGCAGGGCGGCCAGGGCGGCGGGGAAGTCTTCGGCCCCTTCCAGGCGGTCAGCGAACCCTTCCAGCTCCTGGGCCATCATGGCGTTGAGGACGATGTTGGCCCCGGAGACCGAGTCAGAGGAGCCTACCATCCGGAACTCAAATTTGTTGCCGGTGAAGGCCATGGGGGAGGTGCGGTTGCGGTCGGTGTTGTCCTGGCGGATGTGGGGCAAGGCGGCCAGGCCCATGTCCAGCACCCGCTTGCCCAGATCCACATGGTCCGTGCCCTCCAAGAGGGCGTGAACCACCTGGGTGAGCTCGTCCCCCAGGAAGATCGAGATCACCGCAGGGGGTGCCTCCTGGGCGCCCAGACGGTGGTCGTTGCCCGAGGAGGCCACGGAGGCCCGCAGAAGCCCCTGGTATTCGTCCGCCCCCTTGACAAAGGCGGCCAGGAAAAGGAGAAACTGGAAGTTCTGGCTGGGGGTGGAACCGGGCTGGAAGAGGTTCTTGCCGGTGTCTGTGGCCAGGGACCAGTTGTCGTGCTTACCGGAGCCATTGACCCCTTCAAAAGGCTTTTCGTGGATGAGGCACACCAGCCCGTGGCGGTCGGCCACCTTTTTCAGCAGCTCCATGGCCAGCTGGTTGTGGTCGCAGGCGGTGTTGGCGTCGCTGTAGATGGTGGCCATTTCGTGCTGGGAGGGGGCCACCTCGTTGTGCTTGGTTTTGGAGGGGACCCCTACCTTCCACAGCTCCTGGTCCAGATCCTGCATGAACTGGGCCACCCGGGGCTTGATCATGCCGAAGTAGTGGTCCTCCATCTCCTGCCCCCGGGGCGGGTGGGCCCCGAAGAGGGTGCGGCCGGTCAGGCGCAGATCCCGCCGGGCCTGGTAGAGGGCCTTGTCGATGAGAAAGTACTCCTGCTCCGGTCCCGCCTGGGCAGTGACCTGCTTGGTCTCAGTGTCCCCGAAGAGGCGGAGGATACGCACCGCCTGGCGGCTCACCGCCTCCATGGAGCGCAGCAGGGGCATCTTCTTGTCCAAGGCCTGGCCGGAGTAGGAACAGAAGATGGTGGGGATGTACAGGGAGCCCTCCTTCACAAAGGCAAAGGAGGTGGGGTCCCAGGCGGTGTACCCCCGGGCTTCGAAGGTGCTCCGCAGTCCCCCGGAGGGGAAGGAGGAGGCGTCCGGCTCTCCCCGGATGAGCTCCTTGCCCGAGAACTTCAGCAGTACCTGGCCGCTGCCGTCGGTGTCCAGGAAGCTGTCGTGCTTTTCCGCGGTGGCTCCGGTCATGGGCTGGAACCAGTGGGTGAAGTGGGTGGCCCCTAGCTCCAGGGCCCACTGCTTCATGGCTTCGGCGATCTCTCCGGCGGTGTGAGCGTCCAGGGTTTTCCCGTCGGTGACGCAGGCCTTCCAGGCGCCGAAAGACTCTGGGGACAGGCGCTCCCGCATGGTGGCTTCATCGAATACCATGGAGCCGTAGAGCTGTGCTAATTTTGACGTCATAGCTGCACTTCCCTTCGTTAATTTTGCAAGAATATTAAACACAACTTTCATAACGACGAAGTCAGTATACTGCAACTTTCCCCAAAGCGCAAGGGAGAAGCCGCCAATTCCAGGGAGAATTCCAAAAGTTTTTCGTGAAATAGAACAAAAACGCAGAAATATATTTGGAATTTTCGGGAGAAATTATCCCATAAGAAAGTAAATTGCGAGAAATCTTTTGAGACGGATCCCTTGCGTCAAAGGGGATGCCAGAAGAACAAAATGAAAGATAATATAAAAACTGATTCATTTTGTGCAATCCGCCCATTGATTTTTTCCCGCGGCGGCGTATACTGAATTCAAGGAAAAAATCCAGCAGCGATGAGCGGGAAAAGTACCGTGGCAGATCAGTCCCAGTGAGCGGCGAAGAGTGGAAACGCCGTACCAGAGGCCTCGGGAAGAACCCCCGGGAGCTCCCAACTGAAATCTTCCCCAGTGGGAGGAGAGTAGGGGAGGCGGCTGGTGGCCGTTATCCCACCCAGGCTTGTTTGAGCCCATGGAGTGACCGTGCATACGGTAAGTTAGGTGGCACCGCGGATGGCAGCAATTCGTCCTAAATTCCAGGACGTGCTGCGCATACATTCGGAGGTGTTCTTTTTATGTGTACCATTCTTGGCGCCACAGGCGCGCAACTGACCCGGCAGGAGCTGGAGGCCCACTTTGCCGCTACCCACACCCGGGGGCCGGACGATCAGGCTCTGGTCCAGGTGGGTTCCTGTTGGCTGGGGTTCCAGCGGTTGGCTATCATGGACCTCTCTCCCCGGGGGATGCAGCCCTTCTCCCTGGAGGGGGACTACGTTGTGTGCAACGGGGAGATCTACGGCTTCCGGGCGCTGCGCCGGTCCCTGGAGGGGAAGTATCCCTTCCACAGCGACAGCGACTGCGAGGTTCTCCTCCCCCTGTACCGGGAGTATGGCCGGGGAATGTTCTCCCAGCTGGGGTCGGAGTTCGCCCTGGTTTTGTACGATCACCGGAAGGATGCCCTGCTGGCCGCCCGGGACCCCTTGGGCATCCGTCTCCTCTACTACGGCACCGACCGGTTCGGGGAGACGGTTTTCGCCAGTGAGCCCAAGGACCTGGTGGGCCTGTGCCAGACCATCGCCCCCTTTCCCCCGGGGCACTACTGGGAGGGGGGGCGCTTCCACCGGTACATCGACCTGACCACGGTGACCCAGTTCAGCCCCGACGATGAGGAGACCGCCTGCCGGAAGATCCGGGACCTGCTGGTCCGTTCTGTCCAGGCCAGGCTGGATGCCGACGCCCCTTTGGGTTTCCTCCTGTCTGGAGGGTTGGACTCCAGCCTGGTGTGCGCCATCAGCGCCAAGCTCCTGGGCAAACCCATCCGCACCTTCGCCATTGGCATGGACACCGACCCCATCGACCTGAAGTACGCCCAGCAGGCGGCGGAGTATCTCGGCGCAGACCACACCGCCTTCACCATGACCCGGCAGGAGGTGCTGGAGGCCCTGCCGGAGGTGGTGGCCCTGTTGGGCACCTGGGACATCACCACCATCCGGGCCAGCCTGGGGATGTACCTGTGCTGCAAGAAGATCCGGGAGGCCACCGACCTCCGGGTCCTGATGACCGGGGAGATCTCCGATGAGCTCTTCGGCTACAAGTACACCGACTTCGCCCCCAGCGACGAGGCCTTCCAGGGGGAGGCCAAAAAGCGGGTGGATGAGATCCACACCTACGATGTGCTCCGGGCGGACCGGTGTATCGCCGCCAACTCCATGGAGGGCCGGGTGCCCTTTGGGGACAGCGACCTGGTTCGCTACGTCATGTCCATCCACCCCAAGTGGAAACGCAACCGCCACGGGGTGGGCAAGTACCTTCTCCGCAAGGCCTTCCAGGGAGAGCGCCTCCTCCCGGACGGGATTTTGTGGCGGGAGAAGGCCGCCTTCTCCGATGCCGTGGGCCATTCCATGGTGGACGACCTGAAGGCCTATGCCGAGGCCCACTACACCGACGAGGAATTCCAGCGCCGCCGGCTGTGGTACCCCCACGGCACCCCCTTCACCAAAGAGAGCCTGCTGTACCGGGAGATCTTTGAACAGCACTATCCCGGCCAGGGGGGGATGATCCCTGCCTTCTGGATGCCAAACCCGTCCTGGGCCGGGTGCGCGGTGGACGATCCCTCTGCCAGGGTGCTGTCCAACTACGGTGCCAGCGGCCAATGAGCGGATGCAACAGAACGCCCCGCCGGGTGCTGACCAGGGAACCGGTCCAGTGAACAATGGTCCATAGACGAAATGCCCCCTGTATAGGAAAACAACCGATACAGGGGGCGATTGTATGCCCCAGAGGGATGGCAGGGCCAGCGGCAATCCTGCTCTGGGAGAGCGGAGCAGCACAGCAGAAGATAGCAGACCGGGTTAGAGGGAGAAAGGCACAGAGCAAGGATGGGATCAACCGGTATGACCGCCGGCGGGGGAAACTGGCGGCAGACGTTCTGCCCAAAGCAAAAAAAGGGCGGCCGCGTGGTTGTTGGCAGAGGGAAACCACCGGCACAGGGCCCGCCTAGGCCCCCCACCCCTGGGTCAAAAATCTCCCCCTTGACAAAGGGATAATCTGTGGTAGAATAAGCGCACGATTAGAGACTAAGCGTTTGCTTATGGAGGTGAGACCGTGACCCAGCGGGAACAGCAGATCTTAGAGTGGATCCGCCAGGACCCCATGATCTCCCAGGAGGACCTAGCCCAGCGGGCGGGGATCACCCGGTCCTCGGTGGGGGTGCACATCTCGAACCTGATGAAGAAGGGGTGCATCCTGGGGAAGGGATACCTCCTCCCCGACAGCGGCTATGTGGCCGTGGCCGGAGCGGTGAATGTGGACATCGGCGGCCGCTCCGCCGGCCCCCTGGTGGGGCGGGACTCCAACCCCGGCACCGTCACCGTGAGCATGGGGGGCGTGGGGCGGAACATCGCCCACAACCTCCGGCTGCTGGGGGTGCGGGTGTCCCTCCTCACCGCCTTGGGGGAGGACCCCCATGCCGGCCAGGTGGCCGATTCCTGCGAGCGGCTGGGCATTGACCTGAGCCGGGCCCTCCACGTCCCTGGGGGCACCACCTCCACCTACCTCTTCCTCAGCGACGAGACGGGGGACATGGCCCTGGCCGTGTCCGACATGGGCATTTACGAGGCCCTTACCCCGGCCTACTTTGCCCGCCACCTGGGGTTCCTCAACGGGGCGGCCCTGGTGGTGGCCGACGCCAACCTCCCCCAGGAGGCACTGGATTACCTGGCCCACCACTGCACCGCCCCCCTGTTGGTGGACCCGGTGTCCACCGTAAAGGCGGAGAAGGTGCGGCCCATCCTGGGTAAGCTCCACACCCTCAAGCCCAACCGGCTGGAGGCAGAGCTCCTGTCGGGGGTGGCTATCCGGGATCTCCCCTCCGCCCGGCAGGCAGCGGGGAAGCTGCTGGAAACCGGGCTGCAGCGGGTGTTCATCTCCCTGGGCACCCAGGGGGTCTTTGCTGCCGACCACACCCAGGACGTGTGGTACCCCTGCTGCCCGGCCCAGATGCGCAGCGCCACCGGGGCGGGGGACGCCTTCGCCGCCGCCCTGGCCTGGGCCTTCCTGGAGGGGAAGGACCTGGCCTACAGCGCCCGGGCAGCCAACGCCGCCGCGGCCATCGCCGTAGAAGGAGAAAAGACCATCAACCCCGCCCTGTCCGCCGAGGCGGTCCAGGTGCGGATGACAGAACAGGAGGAAGCACTATGAATCCCTATCTTGACGTGAACCCCGCCGTAGCCCAGGCCCTGGCGGAAGGCAAGCCCGTGGTGGCCCTGGAGTCCACCATCATCTCCCACGGCATGCCCTACCCCCAGAATGTGGAGACCGCCCTGAAGGTGGAGGAGATCATCCGCCAGAACGGGGCTGTCCCCGCCACCATCGCCATCCTGGGGGGGCGGCTGAAGGCCGGCCTCTCCCCGGCGGAGATTGAGTACCTGGGCAAGCAGGGGCAGAAGGTCACCAAGGCCTCCCGTCGGGACCTGTCCGTCCTGGTGGCCCAGGGGGCCGACGGGGCCACCACCGTGGCCACCACCATGATGATCGCCCACATGGCGGGGATCAAACTCTTTGCCACCGGGGGCATCGGAGGGGTCCACCGGGGGGCGGAGACCACCATGGACATCTCCGCCGACCTGGAGGAGCTGGCGCAGACCCAGGTGCTGGTGGTATGCGCGGGGGCCAAGAGCATTCTGGACCTGGGCCTGACGCTGGAATACCTGGAAACCAAGGGCGTCCCCGTCATCGGCTACCGCACCAAGGAACTGCCCGCCTTCTATACCACGCATTCCGGATTCCAGGTGGACTACCGGCTGGACACCCCCAAGGAGATTGCGGACGCCTTTGCCGTCAAGCTGGACATGGGACTGGCGGGCGGCATGCTGGTGACCAACCCCATCCCTGCCGAATATGCCATGGACCTGGATTATATCAATCGCAATATCGACGCCGCCATTGCCGAGGCCAAGTCGCTGGGCATTCACGGCAAGGATACCACGCCCTTCCTGCTTGACAAGATTCAGAAGCTCACCGGGGGCGACAGCCTGAAGGCCAATATCCAGCTGGTCTACAACAACGCGCGCCTGGGTGCGCAGATCGCGTCGGAGCTGGCAGGGAAGTGACCCACCGCTCCCCCAGTACAGAAAACCCGGACGGCAATGGCCGTCCGGGAAATTTTGTTACCTGGTATATGCACTTTTCCTGCCTGCTCGATCCGAAAAACCAACCGTCTATATCTACGGCCTTACGACCGCTGGTAGGAAAATCCGATCCGGTGAAAAAATCACGTACAGGAAACCACCCATACGGTGGTATTACTCGTCGTCCAGTTCTTCGTCAGCTTCAAAATCCGCTTGAACCACTTCGATAAGTTTCTCGAGCAGGTCTTCGTCTTCCACGGGAAGGAATTCCTCGATTTCCTCGCCGTCCTCTTCCGATTCGACAACCTTCATGATATAGAGATTGACGGCTTCCTCTTCCTCGTGGTGGTCACAATGCTCGCATTCACAGTCGCATTCGCCATCATGGGCTTCGCCCAGTACAACGTATTCTTCACCGTTGTAGAAGAAATAGCGCACGACTTCCAGCAATACATTGTTTCCATCCTCATCGACACCCTCGATGAGATCCCTGGTTTCGTCTTCGGCGGCTACGCCGCCCAACGGCTGATCGTCGCAGTACAACGGTATCGCCCCACTTTCTCTGCCTGAATTTCATCGCCGCTCCGGGTCATTTCCAACGCCGTGTCATCACAGCCTGCGGCGGAACGCCGGATTGCCGCGATGGGAGTGGCATTTCCATTTCCTGATTCCTCTTGGTTCGGTTTTATTATAACCCAAAGGCTTCGGGGAAACAAGGCTTTTTGCGAAAATTTTATGGTTGATTTTTGTAAACTATTTTGATAAAATCAGAGTGTTGGGGCAGGCGGTCAATGCTTGTCCTCTTTCTTTTTCAGCGGCTCCAACGTGCCATCCGGCCTTTTCAGGCGCACGTTTTCCAGTACGGCCCGCGCGTTCTGCCGGAAACCATCGAGGTACTCGCGGCGCAGGGCCTCGCGCTCGACAAGCTCCTCGTGCGTCAGTTCCCGCTCGCGGCTCAGGCGCGTAAGCTCGTTAATGCGTTCGATTTTTTCATGTTCCATGCTATCATCCTTTCGGGAGGTACTCCGCATGATACAGGGTAAGTGGTTTCCCACGGGCAGCGATGTTTCCCAGCCCCTCGCCATCCGGCGTGCGGTATTTGGCCGCGGCCGCGACGCATTGGACGACTGGGCGCAGCAGGTAACGGTTTATGCCGGGGAGGAGCCCGTGGGCACCGCCCGCCTGTGGTGGCGGGACGGGGCCTTTTGGCTGGGCGATGTCGGCGTGCTGTCCGATTTCCGCGGCATGGGCTACGGCGATCTGCTGGTGCGCCTGCTTTTGTTCAAGGCGCTCAGCCACGGCGCGCATTTTCTCCGTCTGGAGACGCCTGAAGAGGCCGTTGCGTTTTTCGCGCGCTACGGCTTTTGTGAGGAGTGCCGCCAGGGC
>OLNN01001592.1_pt1 | contig 18244 bp, 16 predicted proteins | sample 1672141 | NCBI WGS metagenome assembly OLNN01 (sample SAMEA3136652, study PRJEB25190) | human gut metagenome | biome: human gut; feature: human-associated habitat; material: faeces | place: Austria | collected 2013 | reverse complement strand
GCGTCGAGTCGGCGCTCGAGGACATGTTGGCGTACTCCTGGTACGCGTCCTCCTTCGTCTTGAAGTTGACGGAGGCGACGTTGTCCCAGCTCTCGAGCTTCTCCTTGAAGGCCTCGACGTCCTCGTCGGACGCGTCGTCCGAGATGAACGCGTTGATGGTCACGGTGTCCTCGATGGTGCCGATGGCAGACGAGATGAGCGCCGAGCCCACGATGAACAGGCCGATGATGAACAGCGACAGAAAGATGGTGATGACCGCGCCGAACGACGTCGTCCAGTTGCGGAAGAAGTGGCTGAATGCCTCGCGCAGCGAGTAGCCGATGTTAGAAGGCGCCATAGTTGCCGTAGCCTCCCCTCTCCTGGTCGCGGATGACATGGCCGGCCTCGAGCGCGATGACGCGGCGGTGCATGGAGTCGACCATCTCGCGGTCGTGCGTGGCGACGATCACCGTGGTGCCGGCGCGGTTGATGCGCTCCAGGAGCTTCATGATGCCGAGCGAGATGGCCGGGTCGAGATTGCCCGTGGGCTCGTCGCAGATGAGCAGCGGCGGGCGGTTGACCATGGCGCGCGCGACGTTCACGCGCTGCTGCTCGCCGCCGGAGAGCTGGTCGGGCGTGGAGTTCATCTGGTCCGCGAGGCCCACGAGGCGCAGCACCTCGGGCACCTGCGCGCGGATGACGCCGCGCGGCTTGCCGATGCACTCGAGCGCGAAGGCCACGTTCTCATAGGCGGTCTTGTTCGGCAGCAGGCGGAAGTCCTGGAACACGATGCCCATCTGGCGGCGCAGGTAGGGAACCTTGCGGTTGCGGATGCGCATGAGGTCCTGGCCCGCCACGATCACGCGACCGGACGTGGGCTTCACCTCGCGCATGATGGTGCGTAGCAGCGTGGACTTGCCCGAGCCGGAATGGCCGACGAGGAAGACGAACTCGCCCGGGTAGACCTCGAGGTTCACGTCCTCGAGTGCGGGCTTGTTCGGCTGCGCCGGGTAGATCTTCGTGACGTGTTCCATCACGATGACGGGCTCGACGCCCGCCTCGTGCGCCATCTTCTTGCGCGACTCGCCCACCGGCGCGAAGACCGAGGTGAAGTCCCCGCTCTCGAGCGCGGTGTTGAGCGTCGCGACCTCGTGGGCCTGATCCGCCCCCACCGCCGGCTCCGCAGGGTCGGGGATGGAGGGGATGGACGCCAGGGCGGCGTTCGTGCCCGCGGGGGCGCCGGTGGCCTGCGTGTGGCCCGCAGCCATGTCGCCCGGGGCGGGCGCTTCAGGCGAGGGCACGTTGGCGAACGGGCTCACCTGCGACGTCGGCATCTCGGGATGGTAGGCGAACGGATCGAGCTCCGGCGCTGCCGGCTCGGGCATCCCCGCGTCGGCTTGTGGATACAAAGGCGTTTGCGCATCCTCATCGGGCGAGGAATACGCGAAGTGGGAAGCGGTGCCCGGTGCGTTCGCTGCCGGTGCGTCCTGCCCATCTTCGACGGTACGGAAGTGGTTGCCCACTGCAGCTCCTTCGAGTCGTGCGTTTAAACTACATACGCGCTTATTCTAGCAGGAAGCACGAGGGCACACAGAAAAGGCGCAGTGGGCGACGGAGGCGCGGCCCGGGCAAGCGCCCACCGGCTTGCGCCGCCATGCACGACGGCGGCACCGTAGGAAATGCACTGATGGAGCGCTTTTTCATCCGTCTTATCGGCTCCTTCTCCGCGATTGGGGCAACAGGCGGCCTGCGCGGCGCGCTCGCCTCGCGTTCTGAGCGCTGTCGCTTCACCGAACGCCCCTTGACCGTGCGCTCAACATTTGAGAAGTTGCCATGCAACGTCGGAACGTATGGAGGGCACCATGTCCGCGAAGGCTTATAAAATCCTGCTCGCGATCGCGCTCGCGGCGTTCGCCCTCACGCGCATTCTGCCGCGCAACCCCATGCTGCACATGGGGACGGGTCTCTTTCTCACGGTGCTTCTACTTATCGCGCTCTACCGCTCCTACATCGACAGCGGGCGAAGGCACTCGTTCCTCGTCGTGTTCGTGCTCTGCCTGGTGCTCGAAGCCGCCAGCCTTGCTCTCTTAGTCATCGAGCTTGTCGGATAGGCGGAACGACGGGGCGGCTCGCGGCGTTCATCGCCAAGTTATTCCAGCGCTTTTGAAAAAACTGTCCTACCCCGCAACAAGCGGACGCGTCTAAACCGGTAACGTACAATTTTTTGCGCACTTTGACAGCAGGATAGCGTCCAGATAGGAAGGAGGGCACGGCCCGCCCCGGTATGATTCGAGTTGTCGAGACAAGAAGCATATTGGAGGAGAGCCATGCCCGAGCCAATCGTAACACTGAACGAGGAGAGCCTGAAGTCCGATCTGCGCGAGCTGGTGAGAAAGACGGTCGAGGACACCCTGAACGGCCTTCTGGATGAGGAGGCGGGCGACCTCGTCGGCGCGGAGCGCTACGAGCGCGCCGCGGGGCGCGAGGCCTATCGGGCCGGCCACTACGACAGGAGCCTGGCAACGACGTCCGGCGAGGTCACGCTGCGCATGCCCAAGCTCAAGGGGATGAGGTTCACCACGGCGATCATCGAGCGCTACCGGCGCCGCGAGACCAGCGTCGAGGAGGCGATGATCGAGATGTACCTGGCCGGCGTCTCGACGCGCAGGATCGAGGACGTCTCCGAGATCCTGTGGGGGTCGAGCGTGTCGGCGGCGACCGTCTCGAACCTGAACGAGAAGGCGTTCGCCGCGGTCGAGGAGTGGCGAAACCGCCCGCTCGTTCGCGCCTACCCCTACGTCTACGTCGACGGCATCTACCTGAAGCGCAGCTGGGGCGGGAGCTACGAGAACGTGGCGGTGATGGTGGCGATAGGCGTCAACGACGACGGCTACCGCGAGGTGATAGGCGCCGCCGAGGGCTTCACCGAGTCGGCCGAGTGCTGGCGGGAGTTCCTCTCGTGGCTGAAGTCGCGCGGGCTGCGCGGGGTCAGGATGTTCACCGGCGACAAGGCCGCCGGCATGGTCGGCTCGATCGCCGAGGTCTTCCCGAACGCCGCCTACCAGCGCTGCACGGTCCATTTCTACCGCAACGCGCTGGCGAAGGTGCCCAAGTCCAAGAGGCCCAAGGCGGCCGCGATGCTCAAGGCCATACACGCCATGGAGTCGCGCGAGGCCTCCGAGGCCAAGGCCCTCGAGGTGGCCGACGAGCTCGACTCAATGAGGCTGAAGGAGGCCGCGAAGGTCGTCCGCGACGGATACGCCGAGACCCTGACGTACACGCGCTTCCCGCGCGAGCACTGGCGGCGCATACGCACCAACAACGCCATCGAGCGCCTGAACCGCGAGATCCGCAGGCGCACGCGCGTGGTCGGGACGTTCCCCGACGGGAAGAGCGCCCTCATGCTCGTGACCGCGAGGCTCAAGTACGTGGCCGAGAGCGAGTGGGGCTCGAGGCGCTATCTGGACGTGACTCTGCTGGAGGGGTAGCCGCACCGGACGGCGGGCTTATGAGGCTGTCGGAAAAGTGCGCAAGATTCTTGACGGTACCTGTTGCTTAGCCGCATTTGCCAAATGTGCAATCTCTATAGTTCAAATTATCAATCTCCCACTACCAACAGAAACCATTATCCATATCAAACGACCAGAATAAACTGGGCAAAGTAGTCCCTTAGCTTTTCGTCTACTACGTAGACATGCGTACCGTAGATCCCCCGCGTTAGAAGCACGTAGTAGATGTTGCGAATGTACCTGGTTAGCTGATCCTGAGTGGTAGTGGCATAGCCATTTCGGTCGAAGTAGCTCGCTCTATTCGCCTCAAGTTCCCCGGTTTCTGGATCCATGCGAATGTCATTCCCGATAATCACATAGGCATAACTCAAATCGTATCCCTGAATTGAGTGAATGCAGCCAACCTCATGAGCTATTTCTTCATTCTCAATTCCTCTACCAACCCAATTATCATAGGTGCAATTCCAGCGTAAACCTATTCCATCAATAACGATGTCCTTAACAGCGCCGCTTACATCACCTTTTGAAATCCACTTCCAAGCATAGCCAGCAACCATTCTGCTGAGACTATGCTCAGCATATGTCCTCTCGAAACTAGCCACGAAGTCCTTAAAGTCTTTGTGCAGTTTGAAATCGTAGTTTTGGAACCGCATGGGGCTAGGATTCTCATCCGAGAGTATATCGAGGATGTACGAGAGATACGCCTTTCCCCCTTTCACCCTCATCTGCGAACTTAGCTCGATAGGGTTATCTACAGCAGAACCAAGAGATTCCCTGAGTACGTTGGATCCAACACACGATGGAAGCACAGTCTGTAATGGATCGTAGAAAAAGATGGGCAGTTTCGTCTGCTTGAGAATCCAATCGATCTGAGTCGCCTGTTTATCAAGACCAAGCTTCCTGCAGGTATCATCAAAATATCTAAACTGCGTGCCCAAGTTGACTCGCTGCTTTAGGCGATGCGCCTCATCGACGAGGAGAATGTCAAAGGGTTGTTCCGCATCTTTTCCTGTGCAGTATGTTGCCTTCACTAAATCAAGCGGACCGATAACATCATCTTTCGAGAGGCCAGCCACACTCGATAAGCATGTTTGGAGCGTTTTTCTCAACGAGGTAACCGGTTCAAGAATTCGGATATTCATACCTCGGTACTGAGGATCGTCACGAAGTTTTTTCAACAGATAGATTGCGAGGATTGTTTTTCCCGTCCCTGGCATCCCTTCCACCACAATGGGAAGCGAAGCATCAAGACCCATTTTGATGCGTTCTTCAATAGTATTAAGGGCTTGGAGCTGATCGGGCGTAAGCCCCTTATAGGGCGAGTATTTGAATACCTCGGATTCTTCAATCTCCTGAATGGTGTGATCTACAAGGTTATACCGTCTAAGTTGCTCCCACAGCGTTTCAAACATTTTAGAGTATGCCGACTTCGAGAAGTATTCCGTGTCGGTCATGCCATCATTTTTGTTGGTGAGCTTATACTTACCGTCTGCATGCATAAGCCCAATAAGACGGTGCTCATAATCTGTAATGACCGAGGCATTGAACTCTTCGTTATAGATAAAGTTCACACTTGTGAAGTCTTGCTTCTCCTCGGCGGCACCATGTTGATTCATGCGGGTCACAGCGCTCGTTGTCTGTCCAACATAGGCAGCCGTCTCGTTGGCGAGAATATAAACCATCGGCCAGTTAAGCAGCTTCCCTTCGGGAACGCTTACGTGAGCATAATCAAATCGTTGCCCCGGCCGAAATGAGCAACGCTCAATAATGAATGGGGCGCCTTGCGGGGAACTCGCATGTACGTCGGTTGCCACAATCATAGCTGCGAATACTTTCTCGCGTTACCTTTTGCCTTCTCAACAGGATACTTCTTGGCATTCTGCTCGAGTTTTAGGCATATCTCTTCGGCTAAATTAATGTTCAAAGCGTCTGCAAGATAGAAACAATAGATGGCGACGTCCGCAAGCTCCTCGGCCGTTGCCTTAAGATGCCCGCCTACTGATACATCTTTTCCTGTCCAACGAAATGTATCAAGCAGCTCTGATGCCTCAACAGATAGAGCGATAGCTACATCTTTCGGGTTGTGGAACTGCGCCCATTCGCGCTCATCCCGAAAAGCGCGCGCCCTCTTTTGCACCTCTTCGAAGTTCATGACATTCACCCCAACCGAGCACTGAATCAATGGCGCTATTTCTCCGCAGCTTAATAGCGCCAGAATACCGCATCCCTATACTAACCTGCAGGAACAAGAGGCGCGGTCTTCCCTTGTGTCTATCGTACAGACGCCAGACTTGAATTACGGTTTACTTTTATCCTCAGCATTGTTTGAAATCATCACATGGAATGCCCCAGTACCTCAGTCGAAAGGAAAGGCCGCGCAATAGCTTGCTAAGCATTCTCTATCATGCGCTCGTCGCGCTAAGCCCAGATTGCCCAAGTCGTGATCGCAGCCTGATTCTTCGATATCTTTTTGATTACCTCAGTGACTCATTTCAAAATCTCGCGCCGACAAACTGCGCTCCCTCGCACCCTCACCCAAGCACTCGAGCCTCGATACTGTGTGGGATTGCCGACCCGCCGAGTAGCCGGGTGATTCGGCAAACAAAACCGCAGGATTCACAGGACGCAGCAAGGGGTCTACTCGGAGAATCCAAAATCCCACACAGTATCGAAGCCCGAACGTCTCGCCGGGGGCAATTCCGGACGCCACGTGCCCGTCGCTCACCCGCCGAACACCGCGGCGGCGAGGTCGCGGCCGACGCGGCGGGCGGTGATGGCGGCGAGCTCGCCGAGGGCAGCACCCAGCACGGCGCGCGAGCCCTCGTCCAGGTTCCGCATGGCATCGCTCACGAGCTGCGGGAACGGCTTTCCGCCGAGGAACACGTCCCGGGCATCGCGCGCGCCGCTCGCGCCGAGCGCTGCGAAAAGCGCGTCCACCACCTTCGCGCAGCGCTCCGCATCCATGCCGGCGAGCCATTCCATCAGGATGTCATGGAGCGCCTGCGATCCTTCGCCCAGATGCTCGACGGTGACGAAGTCGTCGCGATCCTCCGCGATCTCCCAGCTGAACAGGGAATGCTGCATCGCCCCCTGCGCGCTGCTGCGCACGACGCGCGGCTGCACCGGGCAATCGAGCAGCATGCCCACGATGGAATCCTGCGGCACGAACCGCTCGATTCTGCACGCGCCCGACGCCCCGGCTCCGGGCGCCGCAGCAGCGTCACCCGCGCCCGCAGCACCACCCGCGCCCGCATGCCAGCCCAGGTGCGCGTACGCCTCCGTCCCGAACCGCCCCGCGCGGAACCCCGGCGCGTCGAGGCACCACACGCGCTCGATGCGCTCGCGAACATCCTCGTGGCACGTGAGCGCCGCGTAGAGCGCGAGGTTCCCGCCCTTGGAATGGCCGCCTACGTGCACCGCGCCGCACAGCCGCGGCATCATGCGCTCCAGGTACTCCCGCGCGAGCCGCTGCGACGGCACCTCGTCCTCATAGGCCATGTCGAAGTTCTCGCGCCAGCCGGTCGCCGAGACGTCCGTGCCGCGGAACCCCACGAACGAGAACGCGCGCTTCCAGCTGAACGTCATCGCCGCGAACTGCGTGGGCACAGCCTCGTCGAACACCGCCTGGTACCCATGGATGCGCAGGTTGCGGTAGCGCGGGCTCGCCGCGAGCAGCAGGAGCAGCCGCTGGATGTCGCCCGGCACGAGTCCGGTGAACATGCCGTCGAAGAACTCCGTCCGCGCGAGCTCGGCGAACGTCACGCCGCGCGCATCGGGCGCGAGCCGGGCGAGCACGCGGTCGAGCAGCGCCGGGCGCGCGGGCGGCTCGGGCACCACGCGCGCGCCGTCGATCATGCACGCCTGCGAAAGCACCGCCGCGTCGACCGGCCCGAACGGCTTCTGGTCGAACGTCGCGAGCTCGCGTTCCACATATTCGAACAGGTACGGCATGGGTCTCCCTTCGTCGTCGGGTCGCTTATACCCATCCCGCGCCCGCGCTGCCCTACGCCTAGAGCGATGTCTGCACGATGCTCGGCGAGAGCCCCGCCGCCTCGAGCGCGCCCACGATCTGCTCCTTGTGCTCGGTGCCGTACGCCTCGATGGTCACGCGCAGCTCCACGGCGGCGTTGCGGTTGGTGCTCACGAACTGGTTGTGCTCGAGCTTGATGACGTTGCCGTTCTGCTCGGCGATCACCTGCGCCACGCGCACGAGCATGCCCGGGCGGTCGGGCAGAAGCACGCTCACCGTGAAGATGCGGTCGCGCATGATGAGGCCGTGCTGCACCACCGAGCTCATGGTGATGACGTCCATGTTGCCGCCGGAGAGGATCGCCGCCACGCGCCGGTTCTCGGCCGGCAGGTGCTTGAGCGCCGCCACCGTGAGCAGCCCGGAGTTCTCGACGATCATCTTGTGGTTCTCCACCATGTCGAGGAATGCCACGATGAGCTCCTCGTCCGGCACGGTGATGACGTCATCGAGGTTCTCGCGCAGGTACGGGAAGACGCGGTCGCCCACCTCGAGCACGGCGGTGCCGTCGGCGATGGTGTTCGCCGCGGGCAGGCGCACGGGGCGCCCGGCCTCGAGCGCGGCCGTGAGGCTCGGCGCGCCCGCGGGCTCCACGCCGATCACGCGGATCTTGGGGTTGTAGAGCTTCGCGAAGGTCGACACGCCGCAGGCAAGGCCACCGCCGCCCACCGGCACGAGGATCGTGTCCACGAGCGGCAGCTCCTGCACGATCTCCATCGCGATGGTGCCCTGCCCCGTGGCGAGCACGGGGTCGTTGAACGGGTGGACGAACGTGTAGCCGTGCTCCGCGGCGAGCTCGAGGGCGTAGTCGCAGGCCTCGTCGTATACGTCGCCGTGCAGCACGACCTCCGCGCCGTAGCCCTTCGTGCGCTCCACCTTGATGAGCGGCGTCGTGGTGGGCATGACCACGATGGAGCGCGCGCCCGCGCGGCTCGCCGCGTACGCCACGCCCTGCGCGTGGTTGCCCGCGCTCGCGGTGATGAGGCCGCGGTCGAGCTCCTCGGCCGAGAGCGTCGAGATCTTGAAGTACGCGCCGCGCACCTTGTACGCGCCCGTGCGCTGCATGTTCTCCGGTTTGAGGAACACCCGGTTGCCCGTCGCCTGGCTGAAATAGGGGCTCTCCACGAGCTCGGTCTTCTGCGTGACCTCCTTGACCTTCTCGGACGCCAACTCGAAGGCGTCGAGGGTGAGCATGTCGGGCATGGGCGATCCTTTCCGTACGGGCATCTGGGCTGCGGTGATACTCTGGTATAGGTCACCATGGTATCACCGCGGCGTTCGGGCGCCGAGCGCCAGCCCGGCCGCTCCCCGGGTGGTAACATGGCGTGCGACACCAGAGCATCATCCGTGTGGAAGCGAGGCCCCCATGCCCGATACCGTCTCATCCGCCACGCCCGCCCCGCCGCTGTTCTCGCTCCGCGACGCGCAGGTGGTGCGCGCCGGGCGCACGATCCTCTCCGTCGACCGGTTCGACCTGGCCGAAGGCGAGCACGTGGCGCTTCTCGGCCCGAACGGCGCGGGCAAGTCGGCGTTCATCCAGCTGCTCACGCGCGAGATCTTCCCCCTGCACCGCGACGAGCCGCCCGTGCGCTTCCGCGGTCAGGCGCGGCCGCTGCTCACCGACATCAAGCAGGCGCTCGGCATCGTGTCGGCCACCATGCACGACCAAGTGCGCGTGCACCTGCCCGTAAGCGACATCGTGTGCGGCGGCATCTTCGGCACGCTGGGGCTGCCGAACCACGTGGAGGCAACGCCTGCCCAGCGCGCGCGGGCCCTCGACGCCCTCGAGCGGCTGGGTATCGCCGACCTCGCGGACCGCGACGTCATGACGCTCTCCACCGGCCAGGTGCGGCGCGTGCTCGTGGCGCGCGAGCTCATGAGCGACCCGCGCGTCCTCATCTTCGACGAGCCGTGCACCGGCCTCGACCCGGAGGGCATGTACCACGTGCGGAGCACCATGAGCCTGCTCGCCGCCGAGGGCCGCTCCGTGGTGCTCGTGACGCACTACCCCGAGGACATCATCCCCGCCATCGAGCGCGTGCTGCTCATCAAGGACGCGCGGATCTTCGCCGACGGCCCCAAGGAGGAGCTGCTCACGAGCGACGCGATGAGCGAGCTCTTCGGCGTGCCGCTCGAGGTGAGCGAGCGCAACGGCTGGTACGCCCTCCAAGGACGCTACTGATCCCATATGGGTTGGTTGGGGACGTGTTCCTTTCAACCCATTTTTGAGCGAAATGGGTTGAAAGGAACACGTTCCCAAATGACCCATGCAAAAAACGAGGCGTCGATTCCCGGGGATCACCTGGGGAATCGGCGCCTCGCTGCGCGCCTGCACGCGTTCAGCTAGCAAAAAGGGGTTGAAAGGAACACGTCCCCAATCAACCCATTAGAAGGCGGCCTGGACGGCGTCGCCGAAGGTGTCGGCGAGGTACTGCTTGAACTCGTCGGTCTGCAGCACGCCCACGAGCGCGGTGATGCGCTCGTCGTCCTCGAGCTCGGGCGTCGTCACGATGACGTTCGCGTACTCCTGCTGGATGATGTCGGAGTTCGCGTCCTCCTGCGCCACGGCGTCCTCGAGCTTGAGGCCGGCGTCGATGGCGTAGTTGCCGTTGATGACGGCGAAATCGGAGTCGGCCAGGGTGCTCGGCAGCATCGCCGCCTCCTGCTCCACGATGTCGAGGTTCTTGGGGTTGTCGACGATGTCGTTCTTGGTGGCCGTGATGCCGGCGTCCTCGGACAGCGTGATCAGGCCCAGGTCCTGCAGCAGCAGCAGGGCGCGGCCCTCGTTGGTGGGGTCGTTGGGCACGGAGATCTTGGCGCCGTCGGCCACCGCCTCGATGTCGTCGGACTTGCCGGCGAACACGCCCATGGGCTCGAAGTGGATGGAGCCCGCGTTCACCAGGTCGGTGCCGTTCTCCTCGTTGTAGTTGTTGAGGTAGTTGATGTGCTGGAAGTAGTTCGCGTCCACCGTGCCGTTCGAGGTGTCCTTATTGGGCTGGATGTAATCGGTGTACTCCTTCACCTCGAGCTCGATGCCCTGCTCGGCCAGCAGCGGCGCGGCGTAGTCGTTGAGGATCACCGCATGGGGGCTCGGGCTCGCGCCCACGACGAGCGTCTGCGTGGCGGCAGCGGCGGAACCCTCGCCGGCATCGGAGCCGCCGCTGCATGCGGCGAGCGAAGCGGTCGCCGCGAGCGCGGCGGCACCGGCGAGGACGGAACGGCGGGAAATGAATACCTGGGACATGATGAACTCCTCTTTTCTTCGGTTCCCGGCGGGGCAGACCCGCGCGGGATGGTTGGTTACGGGACAGGCAAGCCGCGGGCCTCGGGCACAGCCCTTACACCTCGGCCTGCGAACGATGGTCGATCTTGCGCGCGACGATATCGCACGCGCTCTGGATGATCTGGACGAGCACGATGAGCAGCACCACGGTGACGATCATCACCTCGTCCTCATAGCGGTAGTAGCCGTAGCGGATGGCGATGTCGCCCAGGCCGCCCGCGCCCACCGCGCCCGCGATGGCCGTATAGCCGAGCTCCGCGATGAGCGTGATGGACACGCCGCGCACGATGGAGGGCAGCGCCTCGGGCAGGAGCGCCGAGATGACGACGCGCGGGATGCTCGCGCCGCAGGCCTCGGCCGCCTCGACGCTCGCGCGGGGCACCTCAGCGAGCGACTGCTCGATCATGCGCGCCACGAACGGCGCCGTCGAGACCACGAGCGGCGGGATGACGCCGCGCACGCCCGAGGTGGTGCCCACGAGGGCGTCGGTAAACGGCATGATCGAGATGAGCAGGATGATGAACGGCAGCGAGCGGCCGATGTTCACCACCCAGCCGAGCACCGCGTTGAGCGCGCGCATGGGGCGCAGCGACCCCGGCGCGGTGAGGTAGAGCACCACGCCGAGCACCGTGCCGATCACGTAGGCGATGGCGGTGGAGACGATGAGCATGACGAGGGTGTCGACGACGCCCTGGCCGAGCAGCTCGCCGTACTCCTCGATAAATTCGGTCACGACGCTAGGCATCCCAATCAACCCTTTCGAGCAGCACCTTGGCCGCCTGGCTCTGCGGCGCGGCGAACACGTCCGTCACGCTCCCCTGCTCCACGACGCGCCCGTGCTCGAGCACGGCTACGTTGCGGCAGATCTTCTCGACCACGCCCATGGCGTGCGTGATCACGATGATCGTCACACCCGTGGTGCGGTTGATGTCGCGCAGCAGCTTGAGCACCGAGTTCGTGCTCGCCGGGTCGAGCGCGCTCGTGGCCTCGTCGCACAGGATGTACTCCGGGTCGCAGGCGAGCGCGCGGGCGATGGCCACGCGCTGCTGCTGGCCGCCCGAGAGCTGGGACGGATACGACGATGCCTTCTCGGCCAGACCGACCATCTCGAGCAGCTCGAGCGCGCGCTTGCGGTTCTCGGCCGTCACGCGGCCGGATGCCGCCTTGTAGGGGAAGCACACGTTGTCGAGCACGGTCTTCTGCGCGAGCAGGCCGAAGTTCTGGAAGATCATGGCCACGCGGCGGCGGTACGCGCGCAGCGCCGCGCCGGTGAGGCCGGTCACGTCCTGGCCGTCGACGACGATCTTGCCCGACGTGGGGCGCTCCAGCAGGTTGATGCACCGCACGAGCGTCGACTTGCCGGCGCCGCTCATGCCGATGATGCCCATGATGTCGCCGTCCTCGATGGTGAGCGACACATCGTCGAGCGCGTGCGCCTGGCCGGCAGCCGTGCTGAAGGTCTTGGTGAGATGTTGGATTTCGATCACGGGAAAGCTCCGCTCGATGTTCTGATCTGGAAGGAAGGCGAGCCGTCCCCCGCCGGGGACGACTTAACGAAGGCGCCCGGTCTCCCCATGCGCGCGACGGAAGCGCGGCATGGCAAAGTGCCCGGGCGAGGGCATCTCCATGACCATCATCATCGCGATATGTGCAACGGCGCTATTCATGTGCTTTAGCGTAGCAGCGTGCACGCGGCATGGCAAGCCCGCAATCAAGGCGAAACGCAAGGGGGACACGCGGGATGTAAAATAACCCCAGGGGTTTTTTAACATGGACGCTGGGGTTGTTATGTAACCTGGCTCGACGGTCATGTTAAAAAACCCCTGGGGTTATTTTACATCCCGCAGTTAGGTCTTACGCTTCGTCTGTGTCGTCGTGCTTGAGGTTGTCGATGAGCTTCTTGCGGCTCGCCTCGTACTCCTCACGCGTCAGGACGTCCTCGATGCGCAGATTGATGCCCGCGACCTCGAGCCCGGTCATCTCGTCCAGGCGCGCCGTCACGCGCTCCTTCACGTCCTCGAAGATGTCCGGCGCGTAGCAGCCGTACTCGATGATGACCGAGATGTTGATGATCATGCGGTTGTCGTCGGTGACCTCGACCGTCACGCCCTTGGTGAGGTTCTCCGCGCCGAGCTGCTCCTGGAAGAAGTGGACGATGTTGCCCTTCATGCCGAGCACATGCGGCACCTCGCGCGTGGCCATGGCGACGATTTTCTCGATCACGCCGTTGGAATAGGTGAGCGAGTCGTCGGTCTCGGCATCGTCGTCGTACGCCTCGTCCGCATCATCCGCGTCGGCGCCGTCAGCGGGCGCGGCGGGCGCATCAGCCTGAGCGGCAGCGTCGTTCTCAGCAGCCGCATCGCCCTGCGCAGCCTCCGCGGCGTCCGTCTCCGGCGCGACCTCGGTCGCCGCCGGCGCTGCATCCTGCGTAGCCTCGACTGCCTCGGTCATGGGCTTGTCGCTTGCCTTTGCCATGGTCTATCCCCTTTCGTTACCGGGTTGCGTGGTGGGCCTAGGAACGGCGGCTGCCGATGAGCCCGCTGAAGAAGTTCACGATGCCGTTGTCGCCGTCGCGAATCTGGCCGATCATAGCGCCCACCACCACGAAGACGGCGATGATGATGGTGCTCCACAGGCCGATGGTGAGCACGAGGACCGCAAGCACGAACCCCGTGAAGCCGTACCCCACCGTGTAGGGATGGCTCCGCGCGTACGCCCACGCGGCGGCGCCGAGCCCCTGGATGAAGCCGACCGCCTCCTCGAGGTCCTCGTGGTCCAGGCGCTTCTTGCGGCGGCCGCGCTTGGTGGACGCGCCGCCGGATGCTTCGCCCGAAGCGGCCTGCTCAGCGGTCGCCTCGTCCACGACGGCGTCGGGCGCCTGCTGGTCGTCTTGCTCGATGGTCAACTTCGGAGCCGATCCGCTCCCGCTATGCTTGCTCACGGGGAACCTCCTTGGTCACCGTTGTCGTCGTGCTGGGAAGGAACGTGACCTGCACGGTCACGCCGGGAACGCCGAGCATGCGCTCGCACGCCTCCTGGACCCGCAGCTGGATGTGCTTGCCCAGGCTCTCGAGGCCGATGTCGGTGAAGGCGATGAGCTCGAGCGCGATGCGCACCTGGGACGCATCGTGCCCGGCAACGCGGCTCCGCACGCGCTCGATGAGCACGTCCTCGCCGGATACCGCCGCGCGCGCCACGGACGAGACCGCGGCGAGCCTGACCTCGATGTGCGGGTTGCCGGCGGGGTGGACGCTCGCGGGCGGACGGCGCTCGAGGAGCACCCGAGCCACCACGATGAGCGTGCCGAGGGCCAGGATCGCGAGCGAGATGACGAGGGCGATGCGCCCCGCAGGGTGGTCGAGCAGCTGCCCCATGCGCAGGCGAAGGCCCGGGTCGCCGAACTCCTGCGCCGCGAACCCGCCCGCCACCACGACGGCAGCGACCAGGTAGAGCACCGCGCAGCATTTCTTGAACAGCCGCATCCTCGCCTCCTCGCCGTTCTCTGCTTCATCACGCACGCGCCTCCGCACCGCGCGCCGCAGACGCGCAGCGCCGCCGACGCGTGCTTCTGCAAGATTATACGGCGCGCGCAGCGATGCGGGCGCCCCGGGCGGACGGCTTAAGGAGTTCGCCATATGTTCGCCCGCGCCCGATACGCCGCGGCCGGGCAGACCGGCTTTCGTCATGCCGCCGCAGCGGGGCAACCGTGGCCGCGCCGCCGGCGTATGAAAAAAGGAGCCCGCAGCTGCGAGCTCCTTCCAAAAGCGAATGATCGGTAACGACCGGCTTTCGCCCGCGCGCTACTCCTCCTCGAGGGCGGCGAGCACCTCGTCGGTCATGTCCATGGTGTGGTACACGTCCTGCACGTCGTCGAGCTCCTCGAGGCGGTCGATGAGGCGCTGCACCTTCTTGGCGTCGGCGGCGGAGACAGCCGTCGGCGTGGTGGGAACCATGGTGAGCTCCGAGCCCTTGACCTCGATGCCCTGCTCCTCGAGACCCTTGGAGACGGCCATGAGCTCGGTGGGGTTCGTCCACACGACCCACTCCTCGCCGGCGTCCTCGTAGTCCTCGCCGCCGGCCTCGGCGACGGCCATCATGAACTCCTCCTCGTCGCCCGCGGCGCCGTTGGCCTTCATGGCCTCCTTCTTGGACTCGGTGTCCACGATCTCCTTGGCGACGACGACCTGGCCCTTGCGCTCGAACTGGAACGCGACGGAGCCGGAGGTGCCGAGGTTGCCGCCCGCGTGGCTGAAGGCGGAGCGGACGTCGGCGGCGGTGCGGTTGCGGTTATCGGTCAGGCACTCGACGTAGACCGCCACGCCCGCGGGGCCGTAGCCCTCGTAGACGATGTTCTCGTAGACGGCGGCGTCGGCACCGGCGCCGAAGGCCTTGTCGATGGCGCTCTTGATCTTGTCCTTGGGCATGGACTGCGCCTTGGCCTTGGCGACGGCGGCGGCCAGGCTGGCGTTGTTGTCCGGGTTCGGGTCGTTGCCCAGGCGGGCGGCGACGGTGATGTTGCGGGACAGCTTGGAGAACAGCGCGGAGCGCTTGGCGTCCTGCGCGCCCTTACGATGCTTGGTTGTGGCCCACTTAGAGTGTCCGGACATGCGAGACTCCTTATCGATTGCGCGAGCCGGACCGCGCGGCGGCGCGCCCCGACCTATAAGAAACATACGGTAACGAATGATATACCGAACCGACCGTCAAGTACAGCACCGGCGGGAGGCAGCACATTCGCCGCATGAAGGCAGATGACGGCGGGCTGTGATGGCAGACGGGGCGGTCACCGCCGCCATCGCGACGGATAGGGCGGCCCGTGTCACGATGGGCGGCGGGACGGGGCGGGCGGTTGCGCAACAGCGGCCGCGAGGAACACAGGGGCGCCCGCGCGTGCTAGGCTTGTAGGAACCTTACGAAAGCGTAAGGACCCGGACCCGCCGCATGCGCGCGGACGGGACCCCCTCGTGAAAGGATGCTGCCATGTTCTGCTCGGTCTGCGGCAAGCAAAACCCCGAAGGCGCCAAGTTCTGCGCGGGATGCGGCTCGCCGCTCGAAGCCGCCCCGGCCCAGCCCGCGGCACAGCCCGCCCCCGCGCCCCAGACCCCGACGCCCGCGCCCTCCTACACCTACCAGGCGCAGCCCGTCCAGAACGCGCCCGTCGTCTATCCGGCGGCAGGCGTCCAGACGATGTCGTCCACCGACCAGACGCTGCGCCTCATCGCCTTCATCCTCGGCATCGTCTCGTGCGTGGTCTTCTGCTGGGCCGTCATCCCGCTCGCCTGGCTCATCCCCATGACCGTGCATACCTGGGGCATCTACAAGGGTCGCAAGAACAACACGGTCGCCTTCGGCGTGTGCACGCTCATCTTCTGCAACCTAATCGGCGGCATCCTGCTGCTCGTCTCCACCAAGGACGCCTAGCCCCCTGCCCCGCGCCGGCGGCCCCGCGCCGCCCGATGCGGCTCACGGCCCGCCCGCACGGGGCGAGCAGCCCTCCCACCGCGATCCGAACGGGTGCGCGGCGTCGGTCCGAGCCGGCGCCGCGCGCTCGTTTTTCCACAGGTATTCGCTGGTACAAGCTGTCTTCCAACCCCCTCTTCCCGCCTGCTGCGAACTTCTTCGAAAAAAGTCTTGCGATGCGCGCAGCGCATGACTATGATGCCGTGCTAATCCGCGGGGGTGCGCGCGAACCGCCGCGGCCCAAGTTCGCTTGTTGTTCTCGTCGGGGCACCGCCCCGGCAACGGGAAGGATGAGATTCATGGGAACGCAGTACACCGCGTCGCCGCAGAAAGCGGCAGCAGACGACCTGGACCCGCACTTACGGCAGGTCGCTTCGGGCCCGGCCGGGGGCGAATCCGGCGATCTTCCGGACAACATACGCAGGACCACGGCGGACGCGGCGCTCGCGCTGCTCGGGACCGGTCCGGGCGGCCTGACCGACGAGGAGGCCGCCGAGCGCCAGCGGCGCTACGGGAAGAACCTGATCGAATCCGCCCGGAAGCGCTCGCCCGTGCTGGCCTTCCTGTCCAACTTCACCCATCTCATGGCCATCCTGCTGTGGGTGGCGGGCGCCATCGCGTTCGTCGCGGGGCTGCCCGAGCTGGGCTGCGCCGTCTGGCTCGTCAACATCATCAACGGCGTCTTCAGCTTCTGGCAGGAGCACCGCGCCAGCCAGGCGACGGAGGCCCTGAAGAAGATGCTGCCCGCCTACGCCAACGTGATCCGCGGGGGAAGGGAGCAGAAGGTGCTCGCCGAGGACCTGGTCCCGGGCGACATCATGCTCCTCGCGGAGGGCGACAGGATCTCGGCCGACGCCCGCGTCATCGCGAGCTCCGACCTGCAGGTGAACCAATCCACGCTGAACGGCGAGTCGAACCCCTCGCGCAAGACCTCCGACGCCGTCCCCGAGGACGGGCTCACCCCCGCCGAGATCCCCAACCTGGTCTTCGCGGGCACGAGCGTGTCGGAGGGCAACGGGCGCGCGGTCGTCTTGCGCATCGGCATGGCCACCGAGTTCGGCAAGATCGCCAACCTCACGCAGAACATGGAGGAGGTCCGCAGCCCGCTCCAGCGCGACCTCGACCGCCTCACCAAGCAGGTCACCATCTTCGCCATGTGCATGGGGCTCGCCTTCTTCTCGCTCAGCCTGTTCGTGGTGCACGAGCCCTTCGCGCAGTCCTTCATCTTCGCGCTGGGCATGGTGGTGGCCTTCATCCCCGAGGGCCTGCTGCCCACGGTCACCCTGTCGCTCGCCATGGCGGTGCAGCGCATGAGCCGCCGCAACGCCCTCGTGAAGAAGCTGAACTCCGTCGAGGCCCTCGGCTCCACGAGCGTCATCTGCACCGATAAAACCGGCACGCTCACCCAAAACGAGATGACCGTCAACCACCTGTGGACGGCCGCGCGCGAGTACGAGGTCACCGGCGTGGGCTACGCGCCCGAGGGCCGCATCGAGTCCGAAGGCGCCGCGTACCGCGCCGTGGACGACCCCGACCTCGAGCTGCTGCTGGAAGGCGGGCTGCTGTGCGGCAACGCGCGCCTGCGCGCCCCCGAGGAGGAGGGGCGGCGCTACGAGGTCTACGGCGACCCCACCGAGGCCTGCCTCATCGTGTCCGCCCAGAAGGGCGGCATCGACCCCGCCGAGCTCGAGCGCCGCATGCCGCGCGTGAAGGAGCTGCCCTTCGAGAGCCGCCGCAAGCGCATGACGACCGTCCACGCCCTCGAGGAGCCCGTCGACGGGGCGATGCGCGTCGCCTTCACCAAGGGCGCCCCCAACGAGGTCGTCCGCCTGGCGGACAGGGTCCGCGTCGGCGGGCGCGTCGTGCCCATGACCGACGGTATGCGCGAGCGCATCATGGCGGCCAACGACGCCTACGCGGCCGACGGCCTGCGCGTGCTCGCCGTGGCCTACCGCGCCCTCGGCGCGGACGCCGCCGGCGAGGGGG
>OLNN01001574.1_pt1 | contig 18438 bp, 9 predicted proteins | sample 1672141 | NCBI WGS metagenome assembly OLNN01 (sample SAMEA3136652, study PRJEB25190) | human gut metagenome | biome: human gut; feature: human-associated habitat; material: faeces | place: Austria | collected 2013 | reverse complement strand
GCAGCGTGGTCTTGCCGCAGCCGGACTGGCCGAGGATGCTCACGAACTCCTGGTCGCGGAAGGTCACGGAGATGCCCTTGAGCGCGCGGACGACGGAGTCGCCGGCGGGGTAGTCCTTGGTGATGCCTTTGAGTTCGAGCACGTGAACCCCTTCTAGCCGCATGGGTGCGCATCGGGCGGGCGGGCGGCTGCGCCCCGTCGATGCGAGGGGTCGGTCGCCGGCCGCCGGCGCGGTCGATTCGAATGGGTTTATCCTACCCGCTCGAGCGTGCGCAAGTCATATTTCCTTGTCCGGGCGGGGTGTTTGTCGAAGGCGGGGCCGTGGCGGAGCCGTGGCGGCGCGTCGCCTGTGCGCCCCGGGAAGGCATCCGCCTGCCCCGGGAACGCCTAGATTGGCTGATACGGCCTGTTTTGCGCTCTCCCGGGGCAGGTGCCCCGCTTCCCGAGGTACGACCGCAGCCTCCCGGGACAGGTGCCCCATACGAAAACGGGGCCGCACGGCCCCGCTCCCTTTATGCCACGGCGCTGGCGCGCCAGCGGTAGTATCCGCTCAACGAGACGCCGAGTGCTTCGCAGGCGACGCTGACGACCAGGTCGGGGTCCTTCTGCCGAAGCTCCTCGATCAGCTCGAAGCGCCGCGTCTTGCGCACGCCGCCCCGGTCGAGGGCCCCGCTCAGGGCGACGACGCCCCGCAGCACCTCGATCTCGCTGGTGAGCGCCCTGATCTGCTGATGCAGGTCGCGCTGCTCGGCCGCGGTGACGACCGCGCGCTCCTGGGCGCCCTCGCCGTCCGTTCGCGTCTGGCTCCAGCGCGAGATCGCCCCTTCGATGCGCTTGCGACCCAGCACCTGCGGGTCGAGCCCGGCGGAGCGGAAGATCTCCGTGGGAGACTCCCCAGCGTAGTACCGGCGCATGCACTCGTTCCTGAACGAGCGGGCGTACTTGATCGTATCGCCCTCGATCGACGCGACCGCTGGCAGCGACAGCAGGTGCGCGCGTTCCTCTTCCGTAAACGGACGTCTGGCCATCGATCCCTCCCCCTGAGATTCCGGCCGTTTCCGCATCCCCGATCGAACTGCCTGGGACCGTCTTGTCCCGGTGCGGGCTCCCCTAGCCCGCAAAGCATCGTCCTTCCCGGGGACCCGATGCCTTGAAATGAAAGACGGCCGGGGCACCGCGCTCCGCGATGCCCCGGCCGCTTACGTCACATCCGCGTTAGCGGTTGGTGCGACGGCGCAGGACCACACCGCCGGCCACGAGGGCCATGGCGGCCAGGCCGAGGCCGATGACCGCGACATTGGACGTGTCGCCGGTCTTCGGCATGGCGTCGGTCGGCTCCTCGGGAGCCGGCTCGGCGGGCTTCACGTAGGTGTTGGTGAAGCTCGGGAGCTTGCCGTCGTTGCCGTAGCTGACGGAGGCCGACGTCGAACCGTCGCCGCTATCCGTGACCGTGACCGTGGCGGTATACACCGTCTCGTCGTAGGTCACGTTGTCCTTCTGGATGCCATCGGTCGACTGGTCGTCGTCCTCAGGCAGCTTCTCGGACACCGTGTAGGTGTACTCTCCGGCCTCGGTGTACATCACCGGGTCATCGAAGACAACCGAACCGTCGGCGGCGTTGGTCGCGGTCTGCAAGACGTTGCCGCCCGCATCCTTGAGCTCGAAGGTGAACTCACCGTCAGCGAGCTCGCGACCGTCAAGCTTCTTGCTGGCGCCGAAGACGATGGAGCCGGGGTTGACGATCTCGTAACCGTTCTCGAAGGTGATGCTCTCCACCTCGTTGCCATCGGCATCGGTGATCTTCCATGCGACGGACAGGGTGCCGTCCTGGTTGTCGGTGACCGTAGCCAGAGCGTTGTACACGCTGCCATCGTAGGTGACACCGCCCAGGCCGCCGTTGACCTCGGTGATCACGAACAGGTACTCACCGGGCTGGGTAAAGGTGACCTCCGGGAAGTTCACGCTGCCGTCCGCGGCGTTGCTCGCGGTGAAGACGATGCCCTTCGGATCGGCGACACCGGGAGCGCTGGCACCACGCAGCATGAAGGTGAATTCGCCCTCATTGAGGCTGCGACCGGTGAGCGACTTCTTGATCGAGACGCCACCGTGGGTCGGATCGGTCGGAGTCGACGGGACCGGATCGGTGCCGTAGGTGTTGGTGAAGGTGAAGTCGCCGGCGACCGCGCCCTCATCGGAGGTCTTGGCGACAGAGATCGTTCCGTCGCCGTTGTCGGTCACGGTAACCGTAACGGTCTTGGTGCCGGTGTCGTTGGTGATGCCGGCATAGGTGCCGGACTCGGTAACGGTGTAGGTGAAGGTCTTCTGGCGCTGAGCGCTCTGAGCATCGACGCCCTCGGTGTCATCGGTGGACTCGCCGCCGAAGACGTTCTCCATCGTGTACACGATGGTTCCGAAGCTGACGTTGCCCTGGGCATCGTTCTTGACGCTGGTGGCTTCGGGCATCGGAGCGCCCTCGGACCCGGTCAGCGTGAAGGTGAACGCGCCCTCGATATCGGCGAGGCTCGGCCCCTCAAGCGTGTTGTCATCAAGAGCGATGACCTTGTTGCCGCTGAGCGCGACCTCCGCCTTGGCGTCCGCACCGTAGGTGTTGGTGAACGCGAGCGCGGCGTCGTCATTGACCGTGGCGGTCAGGCTGCCCTTGCCGTCGTCGACCACGTTGACGGTGACCTGGAAGCTGTCGTTCACCGCGGTGACGCCCTTATCGTTCTGAGCGGTGTCCTCGGAGACGGTGTAGACGAACTCGTAGGTGACGGTGCCGTCATCGTTGCGATGGATCTGGGCGATACCGTTCGCGACAGCCTCGTTCAGCGATTGGGTGGTGTACTCGATCGGGCTGAACGTCACCGTACCGGTCTGGCCGTCGGCAGCCGCGGCGTTGGAACCCGTGGCGACCTCGTTGCCCTTGACATCGGTCACGATGAAGTCGAACTCATCCGCAACCATGTCGCGACCGGTCAGGGTCTTGGTGGCATCGAAGCGCACATCGCTCTCGCCGCCGACCGTGGTCGAACCGGAGTCATAGGAGTTGTTGAAGGTCAGGGTGACAGGCTGGACGTCGAGGGTCTGCGCAGCGGAGGCAGTGTAGGTCGCGACGAGCTCGCCGTCGACACGCGTCTCCACGGTCAGCGTACCGGATCCGCTGTCGGACACGGAGATGACAACGTTGTAAACGTGATCGTCGTTCTTGTAGCCCTCGGCACCGCCCTTGGTCTCAGCAACCGTGAACTCGAAGTCCTTACCGGCGTCGTTCTTGGTGAAGGTCATGTCGGTGACAACCGGGAGCGTCTCAGTCGCGGTGTTACCGACGAGCTGTGCGGCGGTGGACTGAACCACCTTCGCGGCGCCGAGCTTCTCCAGAGCGTTCTCGTTCTCCGGGTCGACCGTGAACTCGAACTGGCCGGCAGCGATGTCATGACCCGTCAGGTTCTTCTGGATCTGCAGGCCGCCGAGCGCGTCGTAGTTGACCTCACCGGAGTTGTAGATGTTGGTGAAGACGCCGTTCTCGATGTTCGTGACGGCAGCGGTGAGACCGCCGTGCAGGTTGTCGGAAACCTGAACGGTAACCTTTGCGGTATGGGAGTCATAGGCGATACCGGCGTTGTCACCGGTGACCTCCGTCACCATGTAGGTGTAGACACCGATCTGGTCATAGGTGATCGTGCCGAATCCGAAGTCCGCGAAATCGTTGCCGTTCTCATCGGTACCGGTCTTGGCGTCCACGGTGACCTGGGTCTCCGCGGGCATGTACTTCGAAGAGGCCTCATCGGCGGCAGCGATCTCGAAGGTGAACGCATCGCCGTCCCAAGCCTTCCCCTGGAGCACCTTCCTCAGCTGGATGCTGCCCTGCCCCTCATCGGGAAGATCGGTGGAACCGCCGGGCTCATAGGTGTTGGTGAAGTTGAGGGCCTCGGAAGAGTTGCCATCCTGATCGTCGATCGAGGTGATCTCAGCGTTCAGGACACCCTCGCCGGCATCGGTGACCTCGACGTTCACAGTGTAGACCGTCGTATCGTAGGTCACGCCTTCGGTGTCGGCGTCAGCAGCGGGCTGCTTCTCGGACACGGTGAAGGTGTACGTGCCCGGAAGGGTGAAGGTGATGTTCCCGAACGAGTCGCTGTAGGCGGCGTTCTGGTCCTCAGCGTTCTCATCATACGCGATGACCAAGCCGCTGGCGTTCTTCGGCAGCGTCACGCCGCCCGGGTTGTTCTCGCCCTGCTCGAGCTTGAAGGTGAAGGAATCACCCTCCTGCCAAGCGCGGCCATCGATTTCCTTGGAAACCGTAAGGTCCTTGACGCCCTCGGCGTCGCCGGGCAGGTCGCCCGTGGCCTCGTAGCTGTTGACGATCGTCGGGTTGTTTCCGTTCGTCTCGTCGAACGCGGCATCAAGCTGCCCGTCATTGCCGTCATCGGTCACATGGATCGTGATGGTCTTCGGGCTGTTGTCGTACGTCCAGCTGGTGTTCTCCGGCGCCTGGGTGTTCTCGGTCACCGTGAAGGTGTAGTCACCCACGGCGGTGAAGGTCAGGTCACCGAACTCGACGGTCTCGGAGCCCTCCTTACCGGTCAGGCCGGTGGTGGACTTGGCGATGGAGTTGTTCTCACCGAGACCCGTGACGTTCCCGGCGTTATCAGACGTGAGCTGGAGGGTGAAGTCGAACTCGGAGACCGCGGCAGCACCGGTGACTTCCTTGGTCACCTGCAGGTCGGCCTCATCATCACCGACGGTCACGCCGTTCGGGACGTACGCGTTGGTGAACAGCGGGTCGTTGCCGTCCACGCTCGCAACAAGGGCGCCCTCGTTGTTGTCGGTGACCGTCACGACGATCTGGTGCGTGTTGTCGTCGTAGGTCCAGCCGGAGGCCGTCGTCGTATTGTCCTCGCTCACATCGAAGACATAGGTACCGGGCTCCTTGAAGGCGACCGTACCGAAATCAGCGGCCTTGGTGTCGCCGGCAGCGAAGTCCTCGGAGATGGTGGCGGTCAGCTTGCCGTCAACCAAGCCATCGATATCAACCGCAGCGCCGGTGGAGCGATCTGCGTTGAAAGCGGCCGTGAAGGTGAAGTCCTCGCTGTTGGGAGCGCCCGTCACGGTCTTCTGCACGCCGATACCGGACTCGGTATCCGGATCAAGCGTCGCCGGAGTGTACGTGTACGTGTTCACGAACGCAGCGGTGGGATAGGTCGCAGCGTCACCGCGGACAAAATCAGCGCTCTTGTACTCGGTCGAGCTATCGCCCTTGGTCACCGTGGTGACCGTGCTCAGCGTACCGTCGCCATCATCGGAGACCGCGATCTCGACAGTCACCGGCTGCGCGTCATAGGTGTAGCCCTTGGCGCCGCCATTGACCTCGCTCACGACGAAGGTGAAGGTCTGACCGGCGTCATCCTGGTCGAAGGTCAGGCCGGCGATGCCGCGCCACAGGGCGGCAACACCGTTTGCAGCACCGTAGCGGTTGGCGAGCGTTGTGGTGGCCTCAGCAAGTTTGTCGGCAGAAGCCGTGTCACCATCAGGCGCGGTCACGGTGAAGTTGAACTGGTTCGCCTCAAGCGCATGACCGTTCAGCGTCTTGCTGAAGATGACTCCACCGGCCTCGTCGTCGTAGCTCATCGAGGCTGCGTAGCGGTTCGTAAAGGTTGCGGAGCCGGAGGTGGTAACCGGATCGGCAATGACCAGCTGGCCGTTCTCGTCGGTCACTTTGAAAGCAACCTGATAGGCGTGCTCGTCATAGCTCCACGCCGTGTTGGGAGCGTCCTGGGTCTCCGTCACGTTGAAGGTGTAGGTACCCGGGCGCGTGAAGGTCAGGTTGTCGAACAGGATGTTCGCAGAACCGTCCTTGGCGATAGCGGGCGAGGTCTTCACGTTGCCGTCCGCGTCGATGCCCGTCACCGAGCCGTTCGCGATGGCAGCCTCGGTCTCGTTGTTGGCGGCAACCATCGTGAACTTGAACTGGCCCTCGGCACCGGCCGCGCCATCGAGCTGCTTGGTGATCTGCAGGCCGTCGGCCGCACCCTCGGTGGTGACAGAGGAGGCGCGATAGCTGTTGGTGAACTCGAAGCCGTTCCCGGTCACCGTGGCGACGACGCTACCGGTGCTCTGGTCCTGCGTCACGGCGATGCTCACGGTCTTGACCGTGTTGTCATACGTCATGCCGTTCAGCGTAGAGGTACCGTCACCGTTGTCGGTGGCACCCGCGGGGATAACCTCGCGAATCGCATACTCATAGGTGTTGCCGATGTCATCGATGCCGAACTGGATGTCGGCAAAGGCGATGCCACCCGTACCGTTGTTGCCAACCTTAGCCTGCGCGGGCATGGGGGCACCATCGGTTACCGCAGTAATGGTGAAGTAGAAGTCGTTGATATCGAGCGTGGTACCGGAGGTCTCGTCGGTGAACTTCTTGGTACCGGTGATGTTGGCAGTAGCCACATCGTCGCCCAGGAAGTTGTTGGTGAAGACGGCGTTGCGATCGTCAATAGAGGGCCACTGACTCTCGTCCTGACCAGCAGAGGTGCCGTTATCGTTGAAGGTGCGATACATCGACTCGATGGAAGCAGTCAGGTTGCCCGCACCATCGTCGGTCACGTTAACCGTCACGCGATAGACAGCGCTGGAGTAGTTGAGACCGGACTCGGTCCCCCTGGCCTCCCGAATGAGATACACGTACTTACCCACAGAGGAGTACTTAATCTCGCCGAAGTCGAACGGGACTTCCTGATTCTCCGTGTAGTTAGCCTGATCGGAGTTGGTCAGCGTCACGGACGCTTCATCGGGCATCGGCGCGTTCGGAGTGACAGCGCTCAGCGTGAAGGTGAAGCTCTCGCCATCCTTCCAGTCGCGGCCCGTCAGCACCTTGGTGCCGTGGAGGCTGCCGGCGGCGAGGCTCGTCTGGGTCACGGTGTAGGTGTTGGTGTATGCGACCTCGATCATGTCACTGGAAGCGATAGTGCCAGTGGCGATCCGGCCATCAGCGCTGGCAGCACCGTTGACCGTGTTGGCGGCGGTGTAACCAGCCTCGTCATTCTCGTTCACCGTGAAGTCGGTATCGGAGGGCAGGCCCTTGATGACCACGCGCTCATTGTTCTTGAGCGTGAGGGTACCGCCATCGGTGATCTGGCCGGTAGCAGCGGGCTCGGCACCTTCGTCCACCTGCTGAGGATTACCGTCCATATCGACCGGCTGGCCCTGGGCGTTGTACTTGATGTAGTCGAAGTCGCCCTGAATGTCCGCAGCACCGCCGTTGTTCGCGTTGCCGAGGTCGACAGTGTAGGTGAACTCCTTGTCGTTGTGCACGGCGCCCGTGGTGCCCCAGTCGACCGTCTTGGCAATCTGCAGGTCGCCGGAAACCGGGTAGGCGATCTTGCCGTTGTTACCGAGGGTCACCACAACCTGCTCGCCGTTCCAGGCAGGGCTGATGGAGTTGGTTGCAGTCCCCGTGGTGTTCTGGCCCTTAGCCGCCTCAAACTCGGTGGCACGAGTCAGACGGGGAGAGCCACCCTTAATGTAGTAGGTGCCGTCATCAGCCATCTTGACGTAGTTGTCGAGCTGGTTCGCAGCCGCCACGATGGAAACCCACTCGGTGTGCATCGTGTCATTGGCATAATACGTGCGCTGATAATGGTAGGTGCGTCCGGGACGGTAATCACGTGCGGGGGCGTCCGTGCTCTCACTCGTATAAAGCGGAGTATCCGCGGTGAAGTAATAGAAGCTGTTGGTGGTCGCCGGGGTAAAGGACGCCGTAGTAGTACCGACGTTGTTCCCGTCATAATCATTCGAGTAGAAGTAGACGTTACCAGTCTCCGCATCGGTATGAGACTCGATATAGCCACCGTCAATCTGCGATGCATCGAGGTTTCCTTCAGCATCGACAAGATCGTTCTTGAGACCGACAGTGTAGTACACACGAATCGGGTATGCCGGGAGCACGTCTGTCGTCGTGGTGGTCTCGCCGTCAACGGTGTTGGACTCAGCGGTATAGAGACGCATGGGGAGCATTGTGGAGGGAATCTGCACCTCTACCGTATCGCCCTGCTGCATGGTAGTCCCATGGGTGACGGTAATCTCGATGTCGCTCAGATTGTGGCTGCCGGGATAGACAACCCCTTCATCATTGCCGTTGTCAACAGACCCCTGGAACACGTAGGTCGTGATAGATCCATCATCAGAAGTGTTAGCGGAAACCTGAGTGAATTCCTCGCCGGCGAACACGATGCTCTTGAAATTCTTGACCTCAGTGTAGTCGCCAAGCGTGTCGGTGAAGGTCAGATAGCCAACGGGCTCCCCGCCGATGTTGTCATTCGACTCAATCGGCGACGTTGCACTAGAACCGAAATCATCGTAGATGGACTGGAACACGTCGTTCAGCGCATCGGCGTTATCCGCAGCGAAGTAGTAGTTGCCCTCAGCCCTTTCACCAAGCGTACAGTTATTCGAAAAGTCAACTCTGTTGCTGTTCGTATTTCTCGAAGACGCGCTTGGGTAGTTGCTCGACACCGCATTCATGAAGTAATTGGCGTCGTGCTCCTGATTTCCTTGTCCGCTCAAGTCACTCGGGTCTGCACCTTGGAAGACACCGACCGAGTAAACACTAACCCCAGCCGTCTTCATCTCCCGGGCAATGTTGACAGACTGACCAGCGTTGTCGTTTTCAACGTAATCACCGTCGCCGGGCATACCGTCGGTAAAGAAGACGACGACCTTCTTGGCCTCAGTCCGCGCGCCATCACCCATGCCGTTGGTTCCGTTGATGATGCTCTGCGCTTCCTCGAATCCTGTCTCGGCCTCAGTGCCACCGCTATAGGACAGACCGGCAACATAGTCCTTCAGACCGTTGGCGTTGCTGCCCTGGGTGCAGTTGACGAAGTACTGAGGATCCTCCCACCACTGACTAGCATTGTAGGCGTCCGCGTTGCCTGAGTACGAAACGATGGAGACGCGATGCTGCTGCTCAGCGTTCTTCCCGGCATTCTCCTCGGCCACCGTATCGATGAAATTGGAGACCGCACTCTCCATAGCCTGATCGATGCGCACGCTCGTCTGAGTACGCGTATAGAACTGGATGTGAGAGGTATCGTCATCGTCTGCACTCGTCTTGGGAAACACCTGGACGCCGTTCAGATACCAGCCATCGAAATTAGCATCAAAAATGCCGGAGCGACGCTCTTCAATCTCCGCGTAGCTGCCGTCTTCGTTGAGGGCATAGTACTGGGTGTTGTCACCCCAGCTCTCACTCGGATTGTAGGCTTCATGATACTCGTAGCTTGTCAATCTCCCCTGAGTCATCGAGCCAGAGCGGTCGAGCACAAGGACGATGTCAAGCGGCTGGTTGATGGTCGTCTGACCGGAGATGTTGGCCGCGGAGGAAAGCGCAGAGAGACCGACAAGGGCAGTCCCCTCGTCATTCTTAATCTCAAAGGTCGTCTCCCCACTCTGGCTGGTCAGTTGCACATCACTCGTGTAGACCGACTTGTCCGTCCAGATACGACCGGTGTTCCGGGTGGAGTCTCCGGCGTTGTCGCCGGATGAAACGCCGTTCTCACCGCTATACCAGTCGTCGTGCGTATCGGGGTCGGAAGCCCACTGCCCCTCTTCGGCAAGGGTCTCCACGCCGAACGCGGCGCGCACGCCGTCCACGATCCCCTGCGCGAAGCCAGGGATCGCGACGACCATCGCCAGCGCCACGACGAGCGCGAGCAGACCGGCGCGAAGCTTACGCGCCTTCTTCGGGGTTACTCCGTTTTGGAGCGACCCCCCCCCCGTGAGCTTTTTACGGGAAGTGCCCACGTCGGGGCGTTTCCTTGGCACTTGCATCGTTACCTTTTCTCCTCTTCTCGCAACGTTTCAGCTACGTTTCCCCACCCACCAGAGTTCTCTCTCATGCCAGCCGAGAAGTCGTCGCCCGATCCCGAACGTCAACCTTCAACATGAGGTAGAACTCTGAACAGCGAGAGTCGCGTTAATTCTAGCTATAAGACCCCCGGTGGGTTTTTCGCTATATTCAGCCTTCTATCTGCATTTTTCTGTATCAAGGGGGCCTGATTCCACATCTAATGACCCACCTGATGCGCGCGCCGGATTTCCGCAGGAATCCCCTATCGCTCATCGCCCGACACTTTTCCTCGATAGAAGGACCCCCTGTAAGCATATAGTTGTGGTGATTATATGGAGACAGGTGAACGGTTTTCTTAACTTTCAATCTATACGGTCAAAACGGCCAACTTGCGTCGTATAGAAAGGCTTCCGATACGACGGCACCCTTCAGCGAGGGCGGACGCCGAAAGCCTCCCGTCGGCCCCTCATGCCTCCTCCTCGAGCGCCGGCTATACTGGATGCCACCCGAACCTTCAAGGAGACCCATGCATCCCTCACCCCGCAGCAGGCACCGCAACCCCGGGCGCAAGGCATCCCGCCTCTCCGGACCCGGCACGCCGCGGCGCGCCCGGCGCTCCGACGGTCCGTGCCCGGTCATGCACCGCTGCGGCGGCTGCGCATGGCTGAACCTCCCCTACCGCAAGCAGCTCGCGCGCAAGCAGGCCGCCATGGAGGAGCTCTTCGCCCCGCTCATCGCCAGCTTCGGCTGGGATGTGCAGGTGGAAGCGGTCTTCGGCATGGGCGGTCGCGCAGGCGAGGACGCCCTGCCTGCGCCGCGCGGATTCCGCCATAAGGCGGTCACGCCGTTCGCTCCCGGCCCGCACGGCCAGGTGCGCTGCGGGTTCTACGCGCGCGGCACCCACGAGATCGTCCACGTCCCCGACTGCATCGTCGAGGCGCCCGGTGCGCGGCGCATCTTGAACGAGGTCGCGCGCGCCGCCGAGACCTGCGGCGTCCCCGCATACGACGAGGACGCGCGGCGCGGCATCCTGCGCTACGCCGTCCTGCGCATGGGGTGGCGCCGCGACGAGGCCATCCTCACGCTGGTCACCGCCCGTCGCAACATCCCGCATTTCCGCAGCTTCCTGGATGAGCTGCAGCACATCGACCCCTGCGTGACCGTCATCGCCCAGAACCTCAACGACCGCGTCACCAACGCGATCCTGGGCCACTCGACCACCGTGCTCCAGGGTCCCGATCGCATGCGGGACGACCTCCTGAGCTGCACGTTCGAGATCTCGCCCACCGCGTTCTACCAAACCAACCCGGAGCAGACGGAGGTCCTCTACCGCCTCGCCATCGAGGGGATGGACCTGCACGACGGCGACGTCCTGATGGACGCGTACTGCGGCAGCGGGACCATCGGCCTGTGCGCCGCCAAGGACGCGGCCGAGGCCGGGCGGCGCATCTCCCTGATCGGCGTGGAGCGCAACGCCGCCGGCATCGCCGACGCACGGCGCAACGCCCAGATCAACGGGCTCGAGGACCGCGCACGGTTCGTCGCCGAGGACGCGACGCTCTATATAGAGCGCGCCGCCCAGCGCGCTGAGCGCGTGGACGTGCTGTGCATCGACCCGCCGCGCGCGGGGTCGACCCCGGAGTTCCTGCGCGCCGCCTGCGCCCTCGCGCCGCGCCGCATCGTCTACGTGAGCTGCAACCCGGAGACGCAGGTGCGCGACATCGAGCAGCTCGCGCAGCGCGGATACCGCATGACGCGGCTGTGCCCGGTGGACATGTTCCCGCACACCTCGCATGTCGAGACGGTTGCTCTTCTATCTCGGAAATCTGCATCGAAGTCATTCATACCGGTTTCCATCAGTCCGAAGGACATGGGGCTGTCCGAGGAGAAGGACCAGCCGACGTACGCGAACATCCGCGATTACGTCCAGAAAACGCACGGCATGAAGGTCAGCTCCTTGTACGTTGCGCAGATGAAGGCCGAGTGCGGACTGGAAACGCAGGCCGACAGGTCAGGCGACAAGAAGCAACCGAAGTGCCCGCCTGAAAAGCGCGAGGCGATTCTTGATGCGTTCCGTCATTTCGGACTCATAGGAGAAGACGAGACGGAGAAATAGAACGCTGTATTTTTCGTTCTGAGACGTTTTAAGCCCGTTGGGGTACTCGTGTACCCCTCGGGCTTTTTTCGTGCCTTAAAACGCCTCTGAAGCGGTCGGAAGATATTCGAGCGCCCATGTGCATCTCGCGTCCGCTCGATGCAAGGGTGGCCGCCCTGCGGGCGGCAGTTGGACGTGGGTGGATGTACAGAAGGAATGCGGCATGGGCTTGGCATGCTATGCCTATTTGTGCGTTCCGTCGTTCGTGCACACTACCCTGCACACCATGCACACTATCCTGCACACCATTTTTGGCCATAGTGTGCAGCTTAAATCCTGATTTATCAGGGGTTTTAGGGTTAGTGCACACTATGCACACCATTTTTCAAGTCTTATATATGGCAAAAATTCATACCTCGCTCGCGTATATATATGTCATTGGAAAAAAGGTGTGCATGGCGTGCAGGGAGGCAAGAAAGCATCGGGAAAGCCCATGAACACGAGAAATCGCCTGCACACTATGACGTACTTTTGGTGTGCAGCGAAGTGTGCATGGCGTGTCGAAGGTGTGCAGCGCACGTCGGAATGGCACCCCCTTTCCTTTGGCGTACTTCTTCTGCTCCCCGACTTTTCAGGGGGCGCGAGCGAACTTTTTTGAATTGATTTCTGCCCGTAAACGAGCGGAAATAGGCTCTGAGCAGGGGTAACGAAATAATAAGTGTTGCGAAGTCAGTGTTAACGCTGTATAATAAAAGCTGTATAGATAAATGGCTCAGCACCCGTCCCGTCCTTGATGCGGGGTTGCTATCGGGAATAGGAGCCGAGCGCTCGGTCGTATAGGCCGTGCGTCACGGGCGAAACAACGAACACGAAGCTCCCGTGGAAACCGAGATAGACAAGGCTTTGCGCCTCTGTCCTTCTTTGGTTTCCACGGGAGCTTTTTTGTTTCGCGAAAAGGACTTTGAACATGGAGGTGGCTGGTTATGGCTAAGGCAAAGCAGCAAGTGAAAGGGTCGAAGCCCTCTTACATGACGACGTATGAGGCGGCGGATTTCCTCGGTTTTGCCGCAGGCACGCTCCGCGTCTGGCGCTCTCAGGGCAAGGGGCCGAATTATTACAAGGTCGGTAGCACGGTTCGCTATGAGATGGATGACCTTGAGGCGTGGAAGAACGAGAACGTGAAGCACGTCGAGCTGACGAATTAAGGAGGTGAGAACATGGAGGCAAAAGAAAACCGCCCCGACGCCTGCACAGCTTCCGGGACGGCCAAACCTATATATGAATATTCTAGCACAGATACGCCTGATATTCAAGAGGAATTGACAGGTCCCTTTCTTCCCGATGATTGTGCAGCGGACATCGTGTCGTTCTGCTCCGAACAGACTATCGCGTACGACGATTTGTTGGAGTATGCGACGCTGTTCTATTTGCAGGACATAGACCCCGAGAACCCGCCTTCGCGCGATACGCTCAAGTTCGAGCTTCTGACGCTGACGAATAGTTGTATCGACGCGTACAACTTGGGCAAGCGCAATCCGAACGCTCCTGCTGGTGCGAAGCCGAAGGATGCATATCCTGACCAGAAGCAGGGCGCGGAGCGCTACAAGCGCCTGTCGGGTCTCCATACCTTGCAGATTGCCATCATCCTGTACAAGTTGCACCATGCGGTGGGCATCCTTTGGAACAACTCGCATGACGACGGCAACTTTGACATCGGCATTTACCAGTACAGCGGCGACAACGAGGGCTGCTACGACGTTGGCGAGCAGAATCTGAAGAGCCTTATCCGCAGCTATTGCAAGACGGGCACCATCAAGGACGTAAACGAGACCATCGAGACCCTTCGTGCGATTTGCCCTCGCGTGGAGCGCTGTCGCGACCGTGATTTGGTCGCCGTGAACAACGGCATCTACGATTACGGCAATAAGATTCTGATGGCGTTCGACCCTGCGTTCGTCTTCACGAGCAAGAAGCACGTCGATTTCGTTGACCACGCCCAGAACCCTGTCATCCACAACGACGAGGACGGTACGGACTGGGATGTCGTGTCGTGGATGAACGAGCTGTCCGACGACCCCGATGTGGTTTCGCTTCTGTGGCAGATTATCGGCGCAACGGTTCGCCCGTATGTGAGCTGGAATAAATCCGCATGGCTCTATTCCCCCTCCGGCAACAACGGCAAGGGCACGCTCTGCACCCTGCTTCGCAATCTTTGCGGACCGGGCGACTGGACCTCCATTCCGCTGAAGAACTTCGGCAAGGATTTCATGCTCACGTCGTTGATGCATGCGTCCGTGATTATCACCGACGAGAACGACACGGGGACGTTCGTGGATGATGCGGCGTCGCTCAAGAGCATCATCACGGGCGACCCGTTCCAGATGAACCGCAAGAACCGCGACCCGCGAGACGTGCTTTTCAACGGTTTCATGGTGCAGTGCGTCAACGAGATCCCGAGGGTTCGGGATAAGTCCGAATCCATGCTCCGCCGCCTGCTGGTGATTCCGTTCAAGAAGCGTTTTCAAGGCAAGGAGCGCAAGTACATCAAGGACGACTACCTGCACCGCAAGGACGTTCTCGAATACGTGCTGTACCACGTGCTCGCCGAAACGAACAACTACGAGCTTGACGAGCCGGAGGCTTGCTTGGAGCTTCTGGACGAGTTCCGTCTGACGAACGACCCGGTTCGCCAGTTCCTTGACGACATTCTTAGCCGAGCGACATGGGACGTTTTGCCGTGGCAGTTCGTATTCGATTTGTATCGCCATTGGTTTATGCGCAACAACCCGAGCGGACGATGCCAGAGTCGCAAATCGCTCATCAACGACGTCAAGGAAATCATCTCCGATTACGAGGGCTGGGACTATTCGGACAATCCGGTTTCCATCCCCGACGAGATGTACGAAACGCCTGAGGGGCTGATTGGCATGTATGGCGTCTTTGAGTGGGAGGAGCAGGGATATCGAGGCGCGAATGCAAGTCGCTCCCGCTCGTATCACGGTTCGAAACGCACTCGTGGTCTCGTTCGTGTGGGCGTGGTCGCTTTGGAAGATGCAGCAACAACTGATTCAACAAACAAGGAGGAGTAAGAAATGGATGGTATTACAAGCCTCGTATGGGGCGCGACAGGATTGATACTTGCCGTGTATATTGCGTTGATTGCGGCAGGCATTATTGGGGCGATTTGCTCAATCATTGGTTTGGTTCGTGGCATCACGAACCATAACACGACGGCTATTGCTGTCGGTGGGGTCGGTGTTGGGTGTGCTGTTCTTGGCATCTTTGTTTTGCCCATTGTGTTTTGGATTGCGTGTTTTGTCTGCGGGACGATGGCATGCCAGTTGTCGAAGCAACAGCATGTACTCAGCTACGAAGAGTTCAAGCGCCAGAAGGCCATGATGCAAGACCCGGAGTATGCCGAGTATATGCGCAACGTGCACGGCGTCGAGGATGCAAGCGAAAAGCACGGCGGCAAGGCGAAGCAGCCTATGTCTGGCGGCAAGATGGGTGCAATCGTGCTGATTGTTTTCGCGGTTCTCGCAGTTTGCGCATTTGCTTTCGGTTCAGCTGCGAACAACGGAACGTTTGACCATTTGGGAGGTGCGCCGGCCGTTGAGCAGCAGGAGGGCGTTCATACCATCGAGGACCTTGGCGACGGCACGATTTTGTTTCTGCCCGAGCATTAACAAAGAGCATCAATAAACAAGATTAGGAGGAATAAATCATGAGCACTAAGAAGAAGATTGCCGACATCGACAAGGCGATTGAGGAGATGCAGCAGCGCCGCGACGAGTGCTTCAAGCACATCGGCAAGGTGATGTACGAGAGCTGCCCCGAGCTGGGCGACATGAGCGTCGCCGACATGCGCAAGGCGGGGCGCTACCTGCACAAGTATCTGTCGGAGAAGTCGCCTTCGCAGGGTGCCTCCCCTGCCCGAAACGGCGCGCCCGTCGCGTCCGATTCGGGTGGCACGCCCGCCTCTGACGGACGCGAGCCTATGCCCGTGACGGGCATAGGCGAGGGCATGTAGCGAGGCAGTCGTGCCTCCTGTCCGGCACCCCGCGAGGGGTGTCCGGGGCGCCCCGTTCCGAATGGGATGCTTCGCCGAGTCGTCGGTGGAAGCTGGTTGGGAACAGGGCGCATCTGGGGGTTCGAAGGGGGCAGTGAAAACTGCCCCCTCGCGAGCGGGACGTGTAACGACAAAACGAAGGATTTTTCGACGCAGTAGAAAAATCCGAAGTTTTGTAGGGACAAGTCCCATGCTCGCTCCTTTTTTAGCGTCGAATTTGCTGTCGAAAAATCAACGCGCACGTTGCATTAAAAAAGGAGGTGTTTTACGTGGGTGTGAGTTCAGATATGAGGAGCAGCCGCGTGCGCCGTCAGGCGGCTAAGAAACCGAACAAGGAGCGCACGGTTCAGGTTCGGTTTTCGGACGAGGAGCTTGCCGCGCTGGACGCGATTTGCTCCGAGAAAAAGATGACCCGTTCCGCATTTCTCCGCAGTTGCGTGGAGAGGGTACAGAGCGGGGACGCCGAGCCGACATATCTTGTGATGAGGAACGCCGACGCGGAGCGTATGGCATCCGAGGCGAAGCGCATCGGCGTCAACGTGAACCAGATTGCACGGGCGCTGAACGCGGAGTCCAAGTCGCATCGGGGTTCGCTCTCCTCGGGCGTGCTCGACGAGTGCAAGACGGGTCTCGAAGAGGTGCGCGGCGAGCTGTCGAAGCTGACCGATGAGGTGGACGGCCTGCGCACCGATTTCGGCAAGGATGTGTTCACCGCCATGGCCCTGCTGTGGCGTGACCCGGACGTCCCCGAGCGGATACAGGAGCTGTGCGATTACTGGTACGGCGAGCGTGGCGAGAAGATTCTTCTTGAAGGGGGTGGAAGCTGATGTCAACGACGCACATTCAGCCCCTGCCGAACGTCCGTGGACGCATGTCGTACACGGAACTCGGAGAGGGAAAGAAGCGCACGCGCAATATCCGCGAGGGGACGAACCGCATCGCCGCACAGATGGGCGACATGGGCACCCGCGAGGACTTCATCCGGTTCTGCTCCGCCATGCGCAGGCAGAGTCAGGGAACGAGGTTGAACGAGGGCTATGAGCTGCGTGTCTCGTGGTCCCCCGAAGAGCTTTCCAAGGACAGCCCCGAGGACATCCAGCGGGCGTGCGAATACGGCTACCTCCTGTGCAAGGAGGTGGCCCCGAACGCTCCCTGCTGGGTCACGGTCCACACCGACGGCGAGGGCGGCTGCGTGCACGTTCATGCGACCATCGCGAACCATGATTTGGTATCCGGCACGGCCATCGCGCACGGCACCGACCATGCGACCGTGAAGCGCAAGAACGACCGGCTGAGCCGCGAGATGGGGTTCACCGTCGTGGGTCCCGAACCCGCCAAGGAGAGAACCACGTGGGCCGAGCGCAAGGAGCAGTTCGGCATCGAGTCCTTCGAGCGCCTTCTGGGCAACCGCGTGGAGGACGCCCGCAACCATGCGAGCAACATGGAGGAGTTCCTTGAGGAGCTGAAGATTCGCGACGTCGAGCTGACCGAGACCCGCAAGGTTGACAAGAAGACCGGCGAGGAGACCGTGGGCTGGAGCTACAAGTCCCACGACCTCTACGGCAAGAGCAAGCGCAAGAGAAGGCGCCGTGCCTCCAACCTCGCCGACGACCTGACCCGCGAGGGCATCGAGGCGTACTTCGAGGAGAAGCAGCGCGGGCTTGAGGCACAGGAGCAGGACGCCCCGGCACCGGAAGTCCTTCCCGACGTGCCCGAGACGGCAGAACCGGAGGAACAGCCCTCTACGGATTCCGCTCTCGACGTGTACGACCTCGACCAGTCCGACGTGTCGGAGATGGCGTCCGACCTTCAGAAGGCGCACATCCACCGCTCACGAGAGGAGGGCAAGCCCTTCATGGACGAGCGCTATGAACGGCTCGTGGAGGCGCAGAACCACCCGGACGAGCAGCTGGCGAAGCTGCGCGAGGACGTGGACGCCGCAAGGCGCGAGTTCCATGCCTCCAAGGAGGCGCTCGACACCCTGCAAAACCCGTGCCCGGGGCTTCTGGCCGGCATGCACGTGTTCGCCAAGGCGGGGCGCAACTCCAAGGACCCCGTGTCCCGCATGATGGCCGACATGACAGCCATGATGCTGCGCATGATGATTCAGCAGGTGCTCGCGGAGGAACGTCGCAGGCAGCGCGAGGAGGCGGAGAAGCGCGTGTACGAGTCCCGCAAGAACATGTGGGATGCCGAGAAGCGCCTCAAGGCGGCAGAAAAGGCGCTGTCCAACGAGGACGAGCGCGAGGAGCATCTGAAGCTCAAACGCGCGCAGCGCCGTGCCGAGGAGGCCGAGCAGCGCGTGGGCGTGAGGACGCCGAGGTCGGCGGACAAGGACACGCAGTTCGGCGAGTAGCTGAAAAGATAAGGGAGCAGCGTTTTCAACATGGGCTATTTTGTCATGCTTATTTTGCGGATGCTATACAA
>OLNN01001573.1_pt1 | contig 18444 bp, 16 predicted proteins | sample 1672141 | NCBI WGS metagenome assembly OLNN01 (sample SAMEA3136652, study PRJEB25190) | human gut metagenome | biome: human gut; feature: human-associated habitat; material: faeces | place: Austria | collected 2013 | reverse complement strand
AGACGGACAATGTGTATCACAAGTATTATGATGATGTGCTGATACTGTTAAAGACAGGACTTCGTATCTCGGAACTGTGCGGACTAACAATAACCGATATTGATTTCAAAAATGAGGTAGTGATTATCGACCACCAGTTACTAAAAAGCAAGGAACAGGGCTATTATATTGAAACGCCTAAAACAAAAAGCGGAATAAGGCAAGTACCATTAAGCAAAGAAACGATACAGGCATTTCAACAGGTTATGAAAAAACGTCCAAAGGCAGAACCATTTGTGATAGACGGACGGGGCAACTTCCTATTTGTCAATCATAAGGGCAAGCCAAAAGTTGCGATTGATTACAGCACTTTATTTGTCCGTATGGTAAAGAAATACAACAAGCACCACATGGATAACCCCTTGCCACATATCACACCGCATACGCTACGTCATACGTTCTGCACAAGGCTGGCAAGCAAGAACATGAACCCGAAAGATTTACAGTATATCATGGGGCATTCAAATATCAGTATCACAATGAACTGGTATGCTCATGCGTCCATAGATACCGCAAAATCAGAGGTTCAGCGTCTAATCGCATAGAAGTATTTACCACGATTTTAACCACGCTTGATAGCGAAAATATAAGAAGATAGACCTAGATATGTGAGGTTTACCACAAAAGCAAAATGCCCGTAGAGCCGATAAAATAAGGCTTTGCGGACATTTAAGAAGATATAAAAAGATAGTCAAAAAGACATATATAATTTTAATTAAATGTAATATAATTTCAGAGAATAGTAAAAAAATTATGCTATAATCATAATATATACATTAGGATAAATCGATTGTCGGAAAGTAAATTTCCTGCAAGATAATAAAAAGGGGGCTTTTGATATGACAGAGAATTTGATCAAAGATGTAAAGAAAATCCAACAGGCACTTATTAATAAAGAATCTGTCGGGGACGAGTTTGAAGAGAAGATGGAGGCCGTACATAAATTAGAAGAAGTTGCAGATTATCTGAAGGATGCACTTGGAAGAGGCATTGAGTTCTAAAATGGATATAAAAGCATTTATATTTGATATGGATGGTCTGTTATTTGATTCTGAAAGAATTGTACAGCGCTCCTGGGAGATGGCAGGAGATGAGTTGGGAATCCCACATATGGGGGAAGTCATCTATCACACACTTGGGATGAACCGCACAGGCAGGAATGAATATTTCAGAAAATATATCCGGGAAGACTTTCCATTTGAAGAATTTGGAAAACTGACACGGGATAACTTCTGGAAAATTGTGGATAAAGAAGGTCTTCCGCTGAAAAAAGGTACAAAAGAACTGCTGGCTTATGGAAAAGCGCAAGGATATAAGATGGCAGTAGCGACATCTTCCAGCAGAGAGTATGCCATGGGGAATCTGATCCGGGCCGGAATAGATTCGTATTTTGACAGTGTGGTCTGTGGAGATATGGTTAAGAAAGCGAAGCCGGATCCGGAGATATATCAGAAAGCAAGTGAAAGTCTTAGAATACCGCCGGAATATTGCATGGCGTTTGAGGATGCTCCGGGAGGAATCCTGTCAGCGCATCAGGCAGGAATGAAGGTGATCATGGTGCCGGATCTTGTACAGCCGACGGAGGAGATACGGAAACTTACATACCGGGTCTGCGATTCGTTGGCAGATGTAATAGGGGACGGGAAAAGTGGATTTTTTCCTGTCCCTGGCGGCTTTCAAGCTAGATAAAAATGAAACAATTAGAGCAAGCGAAAACGGAACTGAAAAAAATATAGAAGCGCTTTCTGTGTATATGAGATCATGGTTAGAAACTTTTAAGCACAGAAAGCGCTTCTATATTTTATTCGGGACCAGGAAATTCAGTTTCTATTGCATTAAACCGCTTCCCATCTCCCGGAAGCCCCACAAGGCAGCACCAGTCCGGAATGTGTAACAGGAAGTCCAATCTCCTGTGAATCCACATGTCCGTTCCATTTCTTAAGCTCCGTTCCGAGCATATAGGTCAAAACAGCCGGTGCAAGTCCGGTTGTGTAAGAATTGACCAAGAAGAATAACGGGTCATCCGACAAAATCTGTGTACACAGTTTGATCAGCGGATGAATTGCATCTTCGATCTTCCAAATTTCTCCTTTAGGTCCGCGTCCGTATGACGGAGGATCCATAATGATGGCATCATAGTGATTGCCGCGGCGGATCTCACGCTCTACGAATTTTACGCAGTCATCGACGAGCCAGCGGATCGGTCTGTCAGACAATCTGGAAGAAGCTGCATTTTCCTTTGCCCATGCAACCATTCCCTTAGAAGCATCTACATGGGTAACACTTGCTCCTGCTGCCGCGGCTGCGAGGGTAGCGCCGCCTGTGTAAGCAAAAAGATTCAGCACTTTGACCGGTCTTCCGGCATTTCTGATCTTCTCAGAGAACCAGTCCCAGTTTGTTGCCTGTTCCGGAAAAAGACCGGTATGTTTGAAACTAAAAGGTTTCAGGTTGAATGTAAGTTCTTTATAATGAATCTGCCATTGTTCCGGGAGACTGAAGAATTCCCATTCCCCACCGCCTTTCTTACTGCGGTGATAGTGACCGTTCATATGTTTCCAGCCGCGTTCTGTCTTCGGAGTATCCCAGATTACCTGCGGATCCGGACGGACCAGAGTGTATTGTCCCCAGCGTTCTAATTTTTCACCATTACTACAATCGATTACTTCATAATCTTTCCATTGATCTGCAATCCACATAGAATTATAATCCTCTTTCTTTTTTATAATGTAAATTTTCTGTTTGTTTTTGTAAATAAGTAATAAGAACATATCAGAAAAAGCATTTTCAGACAGTCCTGTAGAGGAATTATAGCATGAAAAATTAAGAAATTCAATTTGAAAGCGCACAGTCATAAAATCCGGCTGTGAAAAAAGTGATTTTACATTTCTGTAAAATTTCTGCATACACTTTACATATATTTAACAATCCACGGATTTTGGATTTAACATAGGTCCCTTAAGATAACTATTGTCGAAAGCGACAAGGAAAAAAAGCAGAATGAAAAAAGATGAGAATCTAAGGAGAGTATGATTATGAAGTTGAAAAAGTTTATTGCAATTTTATCGGTAGCAACAATGACAGCAGGACTTGCAGTCGGATGTGGAAGTTCCGACAGTGCTTCCTCAGATGACGAGAGCAGCAAGAGTGAAAGCGACTGGGATTCTTCAAATGATATCACAATTGTTTCAAGAGAAGATGGTTCAGGAACAAGAGGAGCATTCATCGAACTTTTCGGGATTGAAGAAAAGAAAGACGGTGAAAAAGTTGATATGACAACAGATGATGCACAGATTACAAACAGCACATCCGTAATGCTTACAACAGTAGCCGGAGATGATTATGCAATCGGTTATGTATCACTCGGATCATTAAATGATACAGTAAAAGCTTTAAAGATTGACGGAGAAGAAGCTACAGAGCAGAACATCAAAGATGGAAAATATAAAATCTGCAGACCATTTAACATTGCAACAAAGAAAGGTGCAGATAATGAAGTGGCAAAAGACTTCATCGCTTATATCATGAGCAAAGAAGGACAGCAGGTGATTTCAGACAACGGATATATCGGAGACGATTCAGCAGAAGCTTATGCGGGAAGCAAGCCATCCGGAAAAGCAGTTGTCGGCGGATCCTCTTCCGTATCACCGGTTATGGAAAAACTGATTGAGGCATATAAGAAAGTTAATACAGGAGCAGAGATTGAGCTTCAGACTACAGACTCTACAACCGGTATGACATCAGCAATCGATGGAAGTTATGATATCGGAATGGCATCACGTGAATTACAGGATGAAGAAAAAGATAAACTGGACAGCCAGGTAATTGCTACAGACGGTATCGCAGTTATTGTAAATAAAAACAATACAACAGATGAACTCAGCAGTGATCAGGTAAAGACAATTTACACTGGTGATGCAACCACATGGGATGAGGTAGTGAAATAATATGAAATCAAAAGCATGGACAGAGAAATTCATGCAGGGAGTGTTTGCAGTTGCCGCCTGTGCTTCGGTACTGGCGGTTGCACTCATTTGTATTTTCTTGTTTGCAAATGGAATTCCTGCAATGAGTAAAATCGGATTCGGGGAATTCCTGACCGGTGAATTATGGAAACCAAAGAATGACATATACGGAATCTTTCCGATGATCATTGGAAGTCTGTATGTAACGGCAGGTGCAATTATCATCGGTGTACCGATTGGAATCCTGACAGCAGTATTCATGGCATTCTACTGTCCGAAAGTAATCTATAAACCACTGAAGATGGCAACAGAACTTCTGGCAGGAATCCCATCCGTTGTCTATGGATTTTTCGGTCTTGTAGTTCTCGTACCGTGGGTAAGAGAAATCGGAAGAACACTTCATCAGGGGGGGAACGGAAGCAGTATGATCACAGCATCCATTCTTCTGGGAATGATGATCTTACCAACGATCATCGGACTTACGGAATCTGCGCTTAGAGCAGTTCCTACACAGTACTATGAAGGTGCGGTAGCACTTGGCGGAACACATGAAAGAGCAATCTTTACTGTTGTTTTACCGGCAGCCAAATCCGGAGTAGTGGCAGCTATTGTTCTTGGAATCGGGCGTGCGATCGGAGAGACGATGGCAGTGATCATGGTGGCTGGTAATCAGCCGAGAATGCCGGAAGGAATCTTCAGAGGAGTCAGAACACTGACAGCAAATATCGTAATTGAGATGGGATATGCATCCGGACTTCACAGAGAAGCACTGATTGCAACCGGCGTAGTTCTCTTCGTATTTATCCTTCTTCTGAACTTCTGTGTAGCACTTTTGAAGAGGGGGAAGAATTATGAGTAGTAATGAAGTAACATGGAAAGATAAGTTAAAAGCATATACCAGAACTCCTGGATCACTGATCGTAATGCTTCTTGTCATGCTTTCTGCAATTATGACATTTGCAGTACTTATATTTCTGATCGTATATGTGCTGGCGCATGGTGTTCCGTATTTGAAACCATCCATTTTCTCACTTCATTATACATCGGAAAATGCCTCGCTGATGCCGGCATTGATCAACACAGTGATCATGACTCTGTTATCACTTCTGATCGCAGTTCCATTTGGGATCTTTGCAGCGATCTTTCTTGTGGAATATGCAAAACGTGGGAATAAATTTGTAGAAGTGATCAGACTTACAACAGAGACGCTTCAGGGAATTCCGTCTATCGTATATGGACTGTTTGGTATGCTGTTCTTTGTAAATACCTGTAAATGGGGATTTTCGATTCTGGCAGGAGCGTTTACTCTTGCGATCATGGTATTACCGCTGATCATGAGAAGTACAGAAGAAGCATTGAAATCCGTACCGGATTCTTACAGAGAAGGAAGTTTCGGACTGGGAGCAGGAAAATTACGTACAGTATTTCGGATCGTACTTCCATCGGCGATACCGGGAATCCTTGCAGGTGTGATCCTGGCGATCGGACGAATCGTCGGAGAGACAGCAGCACTGATCTATACAGCGGGTACTGTTGCAAAGGTGCCGAAGAATGTATTGAGTTCAGGAAGAACCCTGGCAGTGCACATGTATAATCTGTCAAGTGAAGGCCTTTATATGAATCAGGCTTATGCGACGGCTGTAGTATTGCTGGTGCTGGTAGTTGTGATCAATACCCTGTCGGGCATGATCGCCAAACGGATTACAAAAGCATAGCAGATGTACAGAGATAAATCAGAAAAAAACAGGAAGGAATCATACATGAGTAAAATAAGTATCAAGAACATGGAACTTCATTACGGTGATTTCCATGCTCTGAAAAATGTGAATCTTGAGATAGAAGCGAATAAGATCACAGCATTCATCGGTCCATCCGGATGTGGAAAGTCTACATTATTAAAATCAATCAACCGTATGAATGATCTGGTAGAGGGATGTAAGATTGACGGAGAGATTCTTCTGGATGGCAAGGATATTTTCCGTGATATCGATGTGAATTTGTTAAGAAAGAGAGTTGGAATGGTGTTCCAGAAACCGAATCCGTTTCCAATGAGTATCTATGATAATATTGCTTATGGACCAAGAACCCATGGAATACGTTCAAAAGCAAAATTGGATGACCTGGTAGAAAAATCTTTAAGAGATGCGGCAATCTGGAATGAATGCAAGGACAGATTAAAGACCAGCGCACTTGGAATGTCAGGCGGCCAGCAGCAGAGACTTTGTATTGCAAGAGCACTGGCGGTGCAGCCGGAAGTGCTCCTTATGGATGAACCGACATCGGCACTGGATCCTATCTCGACATCTAAGATAGAAGACCTTGCGATGGAATTGAAAAAAGATTATACTATCGTTATGGTAACACATAATATGCAGCAGGCGGTACGTGTGTCTGATAATACGGCATTCTTCCTGTTGGGAGAAGTCATTGAATATAATGAAACAGAAAAATTATTTTCGATTCCGGCAGATAAGAGAACGGAAGATTATATCACAGGGAGGTTTGGCTAGGATATGCGTAATCGGTTTGATCAGCAGCTGGAGTTACTTAATGAGCAGCTTATACGTATGGGTGAATTATGTGAAGTTGCAATCGGAAAAGCAACAACAGCATTAAAAGAAGGAAGTATGGAACAGGCACAGAAGGTGATCGAGGCAGATGAAGAGATCGATCAGGCAGAGACAGATATTGAAAGACTTTGTTTGAAACTGCTTCTCCAACAGCAGCCTGTGGCAAGAGATTTGAGACAGATTTCAGCGGCATTGAAAATGATCACAGATATGGAACGTATCGGCGATCAGGCTTCGGATATTGCAGAGATCATCATTACAGAGGAGAAGTCGGAAGCACAGGACATTCCAAAGATCATCAAAATGTCAGAAGCGGCCGGAAAGATGGTGCGTGACAGCGTCAATGCATATGTGGAAAAAGACCTTGAACTTTCCAGAAAAGTTATAAAAGATGATGATGTTGTGGATGAACTTTTTGAAGAAGTGAAGACAACACTGATCGACTTTATTGCGGAAAATAAAGGAGAGCAGGGGGGAGAGGCGATTGATCTGATCATGGTTGCAAAATATCTGGAACGTATCGCAGACCATGCAACAAATATCGCAGAGTGGGTGGAATTCTCTATCACAGGAATCCACAAGGCTTCTGTAGTATAAAGAAGGAGAAAGAGGAATGATTTTTTGTGTAGAAGATGACAGTAACATACGGGAACTGGTGGTGTATACCCTGGAGAGCACAGGGTTTCAGGCGCACGGATTCGAAGATGGAAGTTCATTCCTTGAAGCTCTGGCATTAGAGACGCCAGAGCTTGTTTTGCTTGATATTATGCTGCCGGGAGAAGACGGAATGGAGCTTTTAAGAAAGTTAAAAGCATCTAAGAAAACGAGAGAGATTCCGGTCATCATGGTTACAGCCAAGGGAGCAGAATACGATAAGGTAAAAGGATTGGATGCCGGTGCGGATGATTATGTTACAAAACCATTTGGCATGATGGAGTTGATCTCACGTATCAAGGCTGTATTAAGACGCAGCGCAAATGGAAGCATATCCAGTGAGGATACATTTGAGATCGGAGAGATCCGGCTGAATCCGAAGAAGCATGAAGTGACCGTTCACGGAGAAGTGGTGAACCTGACACTAAAAGAGTATGAATTATTGAAACGCCTGATGAAGAATTCGAATATTGTCCTTACCAGAGACCAGCTTTTGGAAGATATCTGGGGATATGATTTCGATGGGGAGACGAGAACCGTGGATGTGCATGTCAGAACTTTAAGACAGAAGCTTGGAGATGCAGGCGAACAGATTGAGACGGTCCGCGGAGTCGGATACCGTATGAGCAGGTAATAATATGAAACAAAGTATGAGAAAAAAGATCCAAAGCAGCATGATTCTTGTCATTACCCTGACGATGCTCATAGCTTATGCGATCACCACGCTGGTTGTATACCGCCAGACGATCCATATCATGGAAGGAGAGGTAAGACAGGAAGCGGACTATATTAACGTAGCACTCGACACTTCCGGGGAGTCTTATCTGAAGACGATGGATAACGTGCATGTGGACACAAGAATTACCCTGATCGATCCGGATGGTAAGGTGAAATATGACTCTAAAGAAGATGATGTAACCCTTCAGAATCACAAGAACCGGCCGGAAGTAAAAGCTGCGCTGAAAAACGGAAGTGGTCAGGATATCCGTGAATCGAATACATTGAATAAAGAGATGTTCTATTATGCAGTGAAATTGGAAAATGGAGATATCTTGCGAGTATCAAAGACGGTAGATACTGCATTCCGGACAGCAATGAAGGTATTCCCGGCGATGGGGCTGATCGCATTGATCATGCTGGCATTTGCGGGAATCCTTGTAAAATGGCAGATAACGAGACTGATCCGCCCGATCAACAGACTGGATCTTGAGAATCCATTGGAGAATGACGTGTACGAAGAATTAACACCTCTTTTACAGAGTATCGACAAGCAGAATAAAGAAAAAGATGCAGTTGCCAATATGAGAAAAGAATTCTCGGCAAATGTATCTCACGAACTGAAGACACCGCTTACGTCAATTTCAGGTTACGCAGAAATCATGAAAAGCGGACTGGTAAAGCCGGAAGATATGAAAGGTTTTGCGGAAAGAATCTATAATGAAGCAAGACGTCTGATCACTTTGGTAGAAGATATCATCAAGTTATCAAAACTGGATGAGGGCAATGTGCAGCTGGAAAAAGAAGAAGTAGATCTCTATAAGCTGACGAGGGAGATTCTGACCAGACTTTCACCACAGGCAGCGAAGCGGAAAGTGCATGTAGAGGTGACGGGAGAACCGGTAGAGTATGTGGGTATCCGTCAGATCCTGGATGAGATGATTTACAATATCTGTGAAAATGCGATCAAGTATAACAAAGAAGGCGGAAAATTAACCGTCTGGGTAGGCAATACCTTGCAGGGAAAGAAGGTCTGCGTTACGGATACCGGAATCGGAATCCCGGAGAATGAGACGGATCGTATCTTTGAACGTTTTTATCGTGTAGACAAAAGCCATTCTAAAGAAACAGGTGGAACAGGTCTTGGACTGTCTATCGTAAAGCATGGAGCAATGCTTCATGGGGCGAAGATCCATGTGGACAGTAAACTGGGTGAAGGTACGAAGATAGAACTTATATTTTAAAAAATAACAGAAGTTTTTAAGAAATCTTAAGAATTATTTGCGTATGTCTTTAAGAAACGAAGCCTACAATAGCATCAAGAAAAAGATGAGGAGGCTTATTGTTATGGACAAGATCAGTATTATCATCCCGTGCTTCAATGAAGAAGAAGCATTGCCGATTTATTATGCAGAAATGAAAAAAGTCATGGACAGCATGAAAAAACAGACCAGTTTTGAACTGCTATTTGTAGATGACGGGTCATCCGATAGAACATATGAGATTATGAAAGACTTACACAGAAAGGACGGAAGATGTCAGTACCTATCCTTTTCCAGAAACTTTGGAAAAGAAGCTGCGATCTATGCAGGGCTTCAAAACGCAAGCGGTGATTATGCTGCAATCATGGATGTAGATCTGCAGGACCCGCCGTCGCTGCTGCCTGATATGTACAGAATTTTAAAAGAAGAATCATATGACAGCGTGGCAACCAGACGTTCAACAAGAATGGGTGAACCAAAGATCCGTTCATTCTTATCTAAAGAGTTTTACAACGTGATCAATAAGATTTCCAAGACAGAGATTGTAAGCGGTGCCAGAGATTACCGCCTGATGAACCGTAAGATGATAGATGCAGTGCTGGAAATGAGTGAATATAACCGCTTTTCCAAAGGAATCTTCGGGTGGGTAGGATTCCGCACCAAATGGCTGGAATATGAGAATATCGAAAGATCTGCCGGAGAAACAAAATGGAATGTAAAGAAATTATTCATTTACTCGTTGGAGGGAATCACGGGATTTTCAGTAGTTCCGCTGTCGATTGCAGCGTATATGGGAGTTTTGTTCTGCGGATTATCATTCCTGATGATTGTTGCGATCGTAGTCCGTACATTAATCTGGGGAGATCCGGTGGCCGGATGGCCATCGATGGTTTGTATCTTGTTTGGCGTGGGTGGTGTACAGCTGCTGTGTACCGGAATTCTGGGACAGTATCTTGCCAAGACATACCTGGAAGTAAAGAACCGGCCTGTATACCTGTTAAAGGATTCCAGTAAAGAAGAACAGCGGATCATGATGATGCCATTATCACAAAATCTGCGGAGGAAGAGTTATGGACAAGGTTAAGAGATACATTCCTTACCTGCTGCTTACAGGCTTAACACTCTTTTTTTGCCGGATGTTTGTGGGCAGATATGGAATCTTTGGAGCAAAGGTAGACTGGCTCAGTCAGCATAGTGTGCTGCCGGATTATTTCCGGCAGCAGTTTTATGCAACCGGAAAGTTATTTCCCGAATTTGCGGCGAATCTGGGTGGCGGCCAGAATATTTATCATTTTGCTTATTACGGACTATATAGTCCGTTGATTCTGCCGTCATATCTGCTTCCGTTTGTGAAAATGTCGGATTACATCATGGCGGTCAGCATAACAGGTCTGACTGCTTCGGTACTGCTGTTTTATTACTGGCTGAAAAGCAGAAAGACGGATACAGGCACTGCTTTTATCCTGTCACTGATGTTCCTGCTGGCAGGACCGATGATCGGTCAGTACAGCGGGCAGATCATGTTTGTGGATTATATGCCGTTCTTATGTCTGGCACTCATAGGTGTAGACCGGTATTTTGAGCAAGAAAAAAGTGGTCTTTTTACAGTTAGTGTATTTCTGATGATCATGACCAGTTTTTATTTCAGTATTGGCGGAATGCTGTCATTGGTTCTTTATGGACTGCACCGCTATTTTGAACAAAGAGAAGGAAACAGGGTCGCAGTTCGCAGCTTTTTGCGGGACGGATTGTGTTTCGTGCGTTCGATGATTCTGGCAGTACTCATGAGTGGTTTCTTTCTGGTACCGACGGCACTCGCATTGACGGGTGGGAGAAGTAAAGAGCAGAACACATCGTTTGCTTCCTTTTTTATTCCGCAGATCACAGTAGAACGATTTGCTTATAGTATCTATGGAATCGGACTTACAACACTGGTGATCACAGTTCTGCTCACGGGATTGTTGTATCGGAAAGTATATGAAAAGGTACTCACATATGGATGTGTGATCGTACTTGTGATTCCGGTATTTGCTTACTTATTGAATGGCGGACTATATATCAGGGATAAAGTCTTTATTCCGTTTCTGCCATTGCTTTGTTATCTGATTGGCATTTATCTGGAAAAGTGCAGAAAAAAAGAACTGTCTTTTATTGCAGGAATCGTTCCATATATCATAACAACGATATTCGTTTATATAGCAAGGAATCAGTTTGTTTCGAAAGGCATAGGAAAAAGTATATGGAAAGTCCTGCTTGCAGAAAGTATTCTGTTTCTGATCTGTTACGTGCTGTATTGTGCGCTGAAGAGATACCACAAAGAGACGAAAGAGATTCTGATGCTGGCTCTGCCGTCGGTGATATGTCTGGCAGTCACGATGAACACTTTTTATCAGATGAAGCCGGACAGATATGTCAGCCGCAAACTGTACCGGGATGTTACAGGAGAACAGAACAGACAGGCCGTAAAAGAAGCATTAAAAGATGATGGATATTACCGTACAGAACAGAAGGGAAGTGATGATGAAAATGCAGCAGATTTAAACCGGATCTGGGATGTGGAGCAGAATATTACTTCCATCTATTCATCGGCATACAATCCGGACTATCATACATTCCGTCAGAAGACATTCGGACTGGAAGAACCGTTCCGCAATGGGATGATGCAGTCTGTTTCGAAAAATCCGGTATTTCAACGGATGATGGGAGTGCGGTATATCGTATCAGATTCGGATGTGCCAGGATATACTCTGGTTAAGAAATGCGGCACAACCGGTATATATCAGAATAAAGACGCAGCACCGGTCATGTATGCAACAGATCGTGTGATGACGGAAGAGGAATATAAGAAACTTGCATTTCCATATAATCAGACGGCATTTCTGGAATATGCGGTTGTTGGAGAACATACGGAATCTTCAGATCAGAACATAATGACAGCCTATGAGCCGGTTAGTCTGAAAATGGCTAATAATAGAACTACAGGTGGAGCGGAGCAGAAAACGATACAGCAAGAGGGGCAGAAACAGATTCTTTTTTTAAGATTCCGGGTGGACAACGCACATCCGAATAAGGATGTGGCAGTCTGGATCAACGGAATCCGTAACAAACTAAGCGCGAAAGATCATGTATATTATAATGAAAATAAGACATTTACCTATGCAGTGCCGTTAAAGGATGGAGAGGATAATATTTCTGTGACATTTGGCAAAGGGAAATATCGATTAAGGCATGTACAGGCATATCTCGGCAGTCTGCCGGAACGGTCAGAATTGTTGTATCAGTCAGAAATCCAGGTGGACAAAAAGCAGACAGAAGATAACGTGATCCAGGGGACAATTCATGTAAAGAAAGATGGATGGTTTATTACGTCCATCCCTTATGATAAACATTTTAAGATTTATATTGACGGAAAAGAAACAGAGATACAAAAAGTAAATACGGCATTTCTGGGGTGTAAGATTGAAAGTGGTAACCATGAAGTGAAGATCATCTATCATGCACCGGGAACAACAACAGGAAAAGTATTGTCACTGATTGGAATAGCCGGATTCGTGTTAGTGCTTGTACAGGAAAAAAGAAAACAAAAAATAATACAAGGTAGTATATGTTGATATCTATATACAGCAGCAGATTTGCGGAAAATTGCTGCTGTATATTTGCATTTTATAAAAAAGAAGAGTATGATGTTAAATGTTTTTTATACTTGAATAAGGAAGAAAAATGGAAACAGACAACAGGGTAAGACGAGGACGAGAACATGAAGATCATAGAAACATATGGAAATTATATAGAAAAATGGAGTAATGAGGATCCGGACAGAGCCAGATGGCTTTTAAAGACCGGATGGAAGGCACAGAATCTGAAGTTCCGGTTTGCCCCGGACAAAAGACTGATGCCGGCAGACCGGTATCTGGCAAGACTTATGATGGATACGATGCTTATGCCTTTGGAAAAACCACAGGAAAGTGCAATAGTCAGCATCTTTACTCCTTGCGAACTGTTGCAGGAGGCAGGAATCCATCCGTATAATGTGGAAGGATTTTCCTGCTATCTTTCTGCATCTAAGGCAGAAAGAGCATTTTTACAGCAGGCGGAGAATACGGGCATATCCGAGACACTTTGCAGTTATCACAAGACATTTATCGGAGCGGCGCAGAAGAAAGTGCTTCCGAAACCAAAGTGCATTGTGTACACGAACCTGACCTGTGATGCAAACCTTCTGACCTTTAAAAAGTTGGCGAAAATGTATGAAGTGCCAATCTTTGCAATTGATGTCCCGATGCAGCAGAATGAGGACAATGTACAGTATGTGTCAGACCAGCTTCGGAAGCTGAAAGAGTTTATAGAAGAATGTACGGGTAAAAAGATTACAGATGAGGCATTAACAGAACGGCTGAGAAGAAGTAAACGGACACTGGAGAAGTTTGCACAGTATGAGAAAGAAAGTGCAGATAAATATGTTCCGGCAGATCTGGTTACGCCTCTTTATGTGGGAATGACCAACAATCTTTTGCTTGGCACAAAAGAAGAAGAGGATTATGTGGACCGCCTTTTGAAAGATGTAAAGAATGCTCCTGCAAAAAAAGGAAAGAAAATCTACTGGATGCATACGATCCCATTCTGGTCTGATGCGGTGAAGAACGAGCTATGCTTTCAGGAAAAAGCACAGATTGTCGGCTGTGAACTGAGTCACGTCTGTGAGCCGGATTTTGATCCGGAGAAGCCTTATGAGGCAATGGCGAGACGTATGGTATATCATGCATTAAATGGAAGCGCGACCAGAAGAATCGAAGCAGGAATCCGTCATGCAAAGGAGACCGGAGCAGACGGTGTGGTATGGTTCGGTCATTGGGGATGTAAGCATACCCTGGGATCAGCACAGCTTGCCAAGCGTAAATTCGAAGAACAGGGAATCCCGCTTCTGATCCTGGACGGCGATGGATGCGATAGAAGTCATGGCGGAGAAGGGCAGACATCTACCAGACTCGGGGCATTCTTAGAGATGCTGAATACAGAAACGGATGAAAATACGGACAGACAGGAGGAATCGCACGATGAATAAAACATATTATGTCTGTAAATATACCCCAATCGAACTCTTAGAAGCGTTCGGCGGGGAATGTCAGAACCTGAATGAGATGCCGCAGGGCTTTGACCATGCGGATCAGATAGCGCATCCGAATATCTGTGGATTCGGCAAGGCCCTGCTGGAAGCTGTTATGAGTGGAAAAGTAAAGGAACTGGTGTTGGTCAACTGCTGTGACACGATTCGGAGTGTGTATGATATTCTGGAAGACAGCGGGAAACTGGATTTCTTATATATGATTGATGTACTTCACTGTGATGCAGAATGCAGCAGGGAACGTACAGCAGTGCAGTTAAAAGGTCTTGCGAAAGCATATGGAGAATATAAAGGTACCAGATTTGATGAAGAGAAGTTCCGGCAGGCATTCAAGAAGCCGGAACGCATCGTAAAGCCGCATATCAGTGTGCTGGGTGCACGTATGGGAAATGAACTTTTTGATATGGTACAGAAAAGTATGCCATATCCGGTGGAAAATGATACCTGTGTCAATAACCGTTCGGTGGGCGAGGCAGAGCCGCCAAAAGATCTGGAATTCGATGAGCTGATGGCATGGTATGCGAAAGAACTTCTCGGACAGATTCCATGTATGCGAATGATGGATCACAGCGGAAGAAAGAGATTATATAACGATCCCGGATTAAAAGGAATCATTTATCATACTGTGAAATTCTGCGATTTTTACAGTTTTGAATATGCACAGATCAAGCAGAATGTGACCGTGCCGCTTCTGAAGATCGAATCGGATTATACGGTGCAGAGCAGCGGGCAGCTTCTGACAAGATTAGAAGCATTTGCAGAGAGCATGAATATGGAACAACTGGAAGGGAAGGAACTGAAGATGGGAAAAGGATATTTTGCCGGAATAGACAGCGGATCAACAAGTACAGATGTAGTAATTCTTGATAAAGACCAAAATATCGTGACAGGGATCATCCTGCCGACAGGTGCGGGAGCAGCAATCGGAGCAGAGCGTGCACTGGAAGAAGCACTGAAGGATGCGGGACTTCAGAGAGAAGACATCGATGCAATGGTTACAACCGGATACGGAAGAACGGCCATTTCTGATGGAGATAAAAGTATTACAGAGATTACCTGTCATGCAAGAGGGGCACATTTCCTGAACCCGGAAGTCCGTACTGTTATTGATATCGGAGGTCAGGACAGCAAGGTCATCCGCCTGGATGAGAACGGGGCTGTAGCCAATTTCGTTATGAATGATAAATGTGCTGCAGGAACGGGAAGATTCCTGGAAATGATGGCAAGAACGATGGAAATGAGCCTGGATGATATGGGAAAGGCAGGTCTGTCATATAAGGAAGACATTACGATCTCCAGTATGTGTACCGTATTTGCAGAATCCGAAGTGGTATCACTGATTGCACAGAATAAGGCAACCGATGATATCGTACATGGACTGAATAAGGCTGTTGCGTCCAAGACAGCAGCACTGGCAAAACGTGTCGGCGGCGAGGAACGTTATATGATGACCGGAGGCGTGTCCAATAACCAGGGATTGGTGAAGACACTGGAAGAGAAGCTTGGTACAACATTGGTGATCAGCGATAAGGCACAGCTTTGTGGAGCACTGGGAGCTGCATTATTTGCTAAGGATATGGTTACAGAGTAAGCGTTCTTAGCAAGATCTTAACAGTAGAAAAATAGATAGGATTGGAATTCTGTGATAATATAAAGAATATATTGAATAGTCAGAAAATTGTAGAATAATTAACACAGAAAGGCATGAATATTTATTGAATTTATATCGGACAAAATTATCAGAGAAATTAAAAGAGTCATTGGAAGCGGTGGTACCGATCATCGCGATCGTATTGATATTAAGCTTTACGATCGCACCGGTGCCGCCGGGCATTCTGATGGCTTTTATTATTGGAGCGATCCTTCTGGTGGTGGGAATGATGTTCTTCACACTGGGGGCGGAGATGTCGATGACGCCTATGGGAGAACGGATCGGAACTCGGATTGCACAGTCGAAGCGACTTCCCGTGATTATTGGATTGTGTTTCATACTTGGCTTCATCATTACGATATCGGAACCGGATCTGCAGGTGTTGGCAGGGCAGGTACCGTCGGTGTCGAATATGACGCTGATCCTGGCAGTTGCCGTAGGAGTCGGAATCTTTCTGGTGGCTGCTGTACTGCGTATGTTATTTTCCAAACCGCTGTCATATATGCTGTTGATCTTTTATCCGGTGGTGTTTATCCTGACATTTTTTGTATCGAAGGACTTTCTGGCGATTGCATTTGATTCGGGCGGCGTGACGACCGGACCGATGACGGTGCCGTTTATCATGGCTCTTGGAATCGGATTCTCAGCAGTGCGTAGTGATAAGTATGCGGAGACAGACAGTTTCGGTCTGGTATCGTTGTGCTCAATCGGCCCGGTGTTGGCGGTACTGCTTCTTGGCATCATCTATCATCCACAAGGCGGCAGCTATTCCGAGACTGTAATACCGGATGCAGAGACATCTGTAGCATTGTGGAAATTATTCGAGTCCGGAATCCCACATTATATGAAGGAAATCGGTGGCTCACTGCTTCCAATCATTCTGTTCTTCACATTCTTTCAGGTGGTATCCCTGAAATTAAAAAAGAAAACGCTGATCAAAATTTTGGTCGGTATCCTGTATACATACATTGGACTGGTATTATTCCTGACAGGGGTAAATGTAGGATTTATGCCGGTAGGTAATTATCTGGGACAGGTAATCGCAGGGCTTCCTTACCGCTGGGTGATCATCCCGATCGGTATGCTGATCGGTTACTTTATCGTAAAGGCAGAGCCGGCGGTATATGTGCTGATGGAACAGGTAGAAGAGCTGACATCCGGGGCGATACCGGGAAAAGCAATGGGACTTAGTCTGTCGCTTGGCGTTGCATTTTCCCTTGGACTTGCGATGATACGTGTAGTGACAGGTATCTCGATTTTGTGGTTCCTGGTTCCGGGATATGCACTGGCGTTGGTTCTGACGATATCTGTGCCAAAGATATTTACGGCAATCGCATTCGACTCCGGCGGTGTTGCATCCGGACCGATGACGGCAACCTTCTTACTTCCGTTTGCACAGGGAGCCTGTGAAGCCGTTGGCGGAAATGTAGTAACCGATGCATTCGGAGTCGTGGCAATGGTAGCAATGACACCGCTTATCACGATACAGATCCTGGGTGTGGTGTATCAGTATCAGGAGCGTAAGAAGAATAAAGAAGAGATGCTCGCAGAGCCGGTCAAAGTACTGCCATTGGAGGCATATGGGGATGCGGATATCATAGAGTTGTAAGGGAGAATTCATGAGCAAGGTATATATGATGGTGACCATCACGAACAGAAACAAACGAAAAGATTTCCAGACATTTTTTAAAGAGTACGGACTTCCTGTATTTCTGGAAACGATCGGAAGGGGGACGGCACAGAGTGAAGTGCTGGATTATTTCGGCCTGGAAGAATCGGAAAAGATGTTATTTCTTGCAATCGTTACAGGAGAGACGTGGAAAAAGCTGCGCCGGGGACTGATCACGAAGATGCTGATCGATGTACCAGGGACAGGGGTATCGTTCATTGTGCCGCTTAGCAGCGTGGGCGGAAGAAAGACACTGCAGTTTCTTGTAAATGAACAGGAATTTGAAAAAGAGGAGGAGACTTCGATGAAAGATACAGATTATGAACTTCTGGTAGCAATCGCGAATCAGGGATATATCGACACGGTCATGGATGCGGCAAGGTCAGCAAAGGCCGGAGGCGGAACTGTGATCCATGCAAAAGGAACCGGGATGGAACTTGCAAAAAAGTATCTCGGGGTGTCACTGGTGGAAGAAAAAGAAGTCATTCTGATCGTAACGAAGAGCAGAGAGAAGAATCAGATCATGAAAGCAATCATGGAGCAGGCCGGTCTCGACAGCAAAGAACGTACGATTGTGTTCTCGCTGCCGGTGACCAGTGTTGCGGGGATACGGATGCTGGAGGAAGATATTCAGGATGATTTGTTATAGATTTAAGCATTAAATTTTGCTGAAAAAGAAACGACGAACGCCACAAACCTTCCGGCCCGTGGCGTTCGTTGTCGTTATAGTTATCTAAAGGAATGAGGGATTATCGAACTGGTTTATATTGTGTTACAAAGTGTTGTAAAGCCCGGAAT
>OLNN01001563.1_pt1 | contig 18503 bp, 19 predicted proteins | sample 1672141 | NCBI WGS metagenome assembly OLNN01 (sample SAMEA3136652, study PRJEB25190) | human gut metagenome | biome: human gut; feature: human-associated habitat; material: faeces | place: Austria | collected 2013 | reverse complement strand
TAGCCGGTGATGATTTCCCGGATTGCGCCGTCGGTCACTCGCAGGGTACGTCCATTCAGGCCGTGCCGCTTCATCTCCGCAGGCAACAGGTGCCGCCGAGCGATTTGCAGCTTCTCCTCATCGGTGTAGCTGCTCAGCTCAATGACTTCCATTCGGTCCAGCAGAGGACGCGGTATCGCATTCAGATCATTGGCCGTTGTGATAAAGAGCACGTCGGACAGATCAAAGGGCAGCTCCAGGAAATGGTCCCGGAAAGTGGAATTCTGCGCGGAATCCAGCACTTCCAGCATGGCCGCTGCGGGATCGCCCCGGTGGTCGCTGCCCAGCTTGTCGATTTCATCCAGCAGGATCAGCGGATTGGCGCTGCCAGCCTTCTGAATGGCGCTGATAATGCGTCCCGGCATCGCGCCAATATAGGTCTTTCTGTGGCCGCGGATTTCCGCCTCATCGTGGATACCGCCCAGAGAGACCCGGGCCATTTTGCGGTTCATGGCCTTGGCCACCGAGGACGCAATAGACGTCTTGCCCACACCGGGCGGCCCCACCAGACAGATAATCTGTCCACGCAGGTCCGGCGCCAGCTGTTTTACCGCCAGAAACTCCAGGATCCGCTCTTTGACCTTCTCGAGGCCGTAGTGATCCGCATCCAGCACCTTGCGGGCCGCTTCCACATTCAGTCGCTCCTTGGTGCGCACATTCCAGGGCAGTTCCAGACAGACGTCCAGGTAATTGCGCAGGACAGAGGCCTCCGCAGAGCCAAAGGGTTGCTTGCTCAGCCGGCGCAGCTCTTTGTGAAGCTTTTCATCCACCTCTTCCGGCAGTTTGGCGTCGGCAATCTTCTTCTCATATTCCTTGATCTCATCGTCGCCGTCATTGGTCTCACCCAGCTCATGCTGAATTACCTTCAGCTGTTCCCGCAGGTAATAATCCTTCTGGGCCTCGTTCATATGATCCCGGATCTTGGTCTCCATATCCTTCTCAATTTCCAAGACACGGATCTCCTTGCGCAGGATCTGATTCATCTTTTCCAGACGGCGCACCGGCCGCAGCTCTTCCAGAATCGCCTGCTTGTCCTCTCCGCGGATGGAAATATTCTGGGCGATATAGTCCGCCATATAGCCGGGCTTCTGACTTCCGATCACGGTCAGCATGATGTCACTGGAAACCTTGGCGGACAGCTCACAGTAGTGCTCAATCAGTTCGTAGGTGGTGCGAATCACCGCCTCCGCCCGGGCCGAGTGATGCTCGGACTCATCCTCCTCAATCGGTTCCACCTGGAGCACCAAAAAGGGCTTGTCCTGCCAGCAGCTGTCGATACGCGCCCGGGTAATTCCCTCTACCATCACCCGGACATTGTCCCCAGGCAGCCGCAGCACCTGGCGCACCGCCGCAATGGTGCCCACAGTATAGAGGTCTTTCAGCTCCGGATCGTCTACCGCCAAATCCTTCTGCGGGACCAGGAAAATATAAGAGCCCAACTCCACCGCCTGATCCAGCGCCTGAATGGAAACCGGTCTGCCCACATCGAAGTGCAGCAGCATACTGGGAAACACGGTCAGTCCCCGCAGTGCCATAGCGGGCAGCGTTAACGCCGACATAGTGTCCTTGTTTTCAAAATCGCTCATAAAACACGACTCCTTTCCCACTTAAACCAAGGTTGATGGGGAAAAAGGCCGCATAATCACCAGGATTACGCGGCTTATTCTCAAGTTGCATTTTTTAAGATGCGTTGCCGGAGCTGGTACGATTCATCTCCTGCTCAGCCGCTCCTAAACGGGGCAAAGGCTGCTTCAGCCGCTCTTCATCATGTTCCACAATCGGATTCTTATGCTGGGTCACGCTGTCTACGGTGATGATAATCTTGGAGATCGTGGAATCCGAAGGAACCTCATACATCAGCCTGGTCATGGTATCCTCCAGGACCGCACGCAGTCCTCTGGCACCAATGCCCCGCTCCAGCGCCTTGTCAGCCGCAGCCTCCAGCGCCTCCTGTTCAAACTCCAGCTCCACATGATCGTACTCCAGCAGCTTCTGATACTGCTTTACCAGAGCGTTTTTCGGCTTCGTAAGGATTTCCACCAGCTGATCCCGATCCAGCGCCCGCAGGGTGGTAATCACCGGCAGGCGTCCGATCAGTTCGGGAATCAGACCGAACTTCAGCAGATCGTGGGGCTGGAGCTCTTCCAGCAGGGCGCCGGTTTCCCGGGCCTGCTTGGTGACCAGTTCCCCGCCAAAACCAATGCTCTTGCGGTCCGTTCTGGTCTCGATAATCTTCTCAATGCCGTCAAAAGCGCCGCCGCAGATGAACAGGATGTTTGTGGTGTCCACCTGGAGGAATTCCTGGTGGGGATGCTTGCGCCCGCCCTGAGGCGGCACATTCGCCACGGTACCCTCCAGAATCTTCAGCAGAGCCTGCTGGACGCCTTCACCGGACACATCCCGGGTGATGGAGGTATTCTCGCTCTTCCGGGCGATCTTGTCGATCTCATCCACATAGATAATGCCGCGCTGAGCCAGTTCAATATCGTAGTCCGCAGCCTGCACCAGACGCAGCAGGATGTTTTCCACATCGTCACCCACATAGCCGGCCTCCGTCAGCGTCGTCGCGTCGGCAATGGCAAACGGCACCTTCAGAATGCGCGCCAGTGTCTGGGCGATCAGCGTCTTACCGCTGCCGGTGGGACCCAGAAGGAGGATATTGCTCTTCTGCAGCTCCACGTCATCGCCGCCACCAAAGAAAATCCGCTTATAGTGATTGTAAACGGCAACAGACAGGGCCACTTTCGCCTCATCCTGGCCAATCACATACTGATCCAGAATGGCACGAATTTCTTTGGGCGTCGGGATTTCATCCGGAACCTCCGGAACAGCGTACCGTTCCTCGTCCTCCATGGTATCGTCAATAATCCGATTACACAGCGCAACGCATTCGTCACAAATATAGCATCCAGGTCCAGCAATAATTCGTCTGACCTGTTCCTGCATTTTTCCACAAAAAGAGCAGCGAATTGCTCTTCTGTCTTCATTTTTTGACATGGCCAATCCCTTTACCTTAGTTTTAGAGAGAGCAAGAACGAAATCAGGTCCCCGCTCTCTCTCTTATTTATCGCTGATAGATCACCTGATCAACCAGGCCGTAATCCTTTGCTTCTTCCGCGGAAAACCAATGATCGCGCTCGGTATCACGCTTGATTTCCTCTACCGTTTTTCCGGTATTCTCCGCCAGCATGCGATTCATCCGCTCTTTGATCTTCAGGAACCGCTCCACATCGATTTCCATGTCGGTCACTTTGCCCTGGGTTCCTGCGGCAGGCTGATGGATCATGATCTCCGCGTTGGGCAGTGCAATCCGCTTGCCTTTTGCGCCGGAGGAGAGCAGGAACGCTCCCATGCTGGCAGCCATGCCGATGCAGATGGTAGACACGTCCGCTTTGATATACTGCATGGTGTCGTAGATGGCCATGCCTGCGGTGACAGCACCGCCCGGGCTGTTAATGTAGAGCTGAATGTCCTTGTCCGGATCCTGGGCCTCCAGGTAGAGCAGCTGTGCCACTACGATAGAGGCATTTGCGTCATTGATTTCCTCAGAGAGGATGATGATGCGGTCATTTAACAGACGGGAGAAAATGTCATACGAACGTTCGCCCCGATTGGTTTGTTCCACTACATATGGTACTAGGCTCATAATGAAACTCCTTTGTTTTGCTTTGATATTGGACCTTGATACCCCATCATATCCAACACCGGAACCTTTTATACGGAATTACTCAGCTTCTTCCGGAGCAGCCTCTCCCTCAGGAGCAGCTTCTTTTTCAGGAGCGGGACCACGGACAGCAGAGTCATAGACTACCTGTGCAGCCTTGTCCATACGAGCGCCAATTTCCAGGCTCTCTGCGGGCAGAGCAGACTTCATCTCTTCTGCGGTCATGCCGTACAGCTTGCCGGTCTTTTCTGCGTACTTGTCGATGTCCTCGTCGTTCACTTCGATGGATTCCTGACGGATAATGGCTTCCAGAATCAGCTCGTTCTTGATCACGTGAATGGCTTCGTCTCTCAGACCCTCTTTGAACTCATCCATGGTAGTGCCCATGATCTTGACGTACTGATCCAAGGACATGCCGTTGCCCATGAGCTGACCGTTGTAGTTGTCCACCAGACGGTCCCGTTCATACTCGATCATGGCTTCCGGAACGTCGATTTCGGTCTCCTTGATCAGCTGATCCATAACGGCGCGCTCAAAGTCCTTCTGTGCATCCGCTTCCTTGTCGTCGCGGCACTGCTTGCTCAGGAACTCCTTCAGCTCGTCCAGGGTCTCGAACTCACTGACATCCTTTGCGAACTCGTCGTCCAGCTCCGGCTTCTTGACGTACTTGACGGAGTTCATGTGAACTTTGAACTGCACTTCCTGACCGGCCAGATCCTTGCTGCTGTAATCCTCCGGGAAGGTGATGTTGAAGACCTTCTCCTCGCCGGCGCTGACGCCGATCAGCTCTTCCTCAAAGCCGGGGATAAAGGACAGGGAGCCCAGAACCAGGTCAAAGTCCTGACCAGAGCCGCCGGGGAAGGGTTCGCCGTCCTTGTAGCCGATGAAGTCGATGTTGACGGTATCATTAAACTCTGCCGGGCGGCCTGCCTCGACAGCAGTCTTAGCGCGGCTGACATAGGGAGTCATAGCCAGTTCGATATCCTTTTCAGTTACTTCAACCTCGGGATAGGGAGCGACGATGCCCTTGTAATTTTCCACCGTGATCTCCGGTTTTTCTGCCAGTTCAGCGGTCAGCACCAGGCCATCCGGGCCGGCAGACACAACATTCATTTTAGGATAGCTGGCAACAGCGATATCCTCTTCCTTGATCGCCTCATCCAGCGCATCGGGATAGATATCGTTAATGGCCTCTTCGTAGAACAGGTCGGCGCCATACATCTTTTCGATCAGCTTACGGGGTGCTTTGCCCTTGCGGAAACCGGCGATATAGATCTGATTCTTGTTCTTGCGATAAACCTTTTCCACTGCCGCGTCAAAGTCTTCCGCGCTGAACTCGAGGGTCAGCTTCACCATATTATTTTCCTGTCTCTCTACGTTTTTCAAGCTCATGGGTTATTTCCTCCTAAAAATTTGTCCGCCGCATTGGATCTCCAATTCACATCCCCTGCATGGACAGATCATTATAATACGATAGCAATCACGCAAGCTTCTGTTTTGAATTTTTTGAGAGTCCTGCGATTTTTTATTCTAACAGATATAGAAAATTATTTCTACACCTATTTCAAAAATTTTTACTCAATCTAAAATTTTCTTTGGCACAAAGCCCAAATGGTCTGCGGAAACCAGCGTAAATTCCGTCTCCTTCCGTTTTCCCTCGATCGCCAGGCGCATACTGTGGCCGTGAAGGTGTCCGTAACAGCACTGTTTTACCTGATAACGCTCCAGCAGCTCCAGAATCCCCGGGCACTGGTATCCCTGATAGATGGGCGGATAGTGCAGGAAGCAGTATTTTTCCCGGTCTCCCGCCGCCTTCAGCGACGTCTCCAGGCGAATCATCTCCCTGCGCAGCATCTTTTCATTGTGGCCCTTTTTCTCCTCGTCCAGAAACCAGCCTCTGGTACCGCAGAGGGCTACCTCACCGTAAAACAGACAGTTGTTGTGCAGCAGTGAGAAGCTGGAAAATCCCCGCTCCTCAAAAAAGCGCGTCATCTTGGTCGTGGTCTCCCACCAGTAGTCGTGGTTTCCCTTCAGCAGAATTTTCCGGCCCGGCAGAGCGTGCAGAAAGGCGAAATCCGGCTCTGCCTCCTGCAGGGACATGCCCCAGGACAGGTCCCCGCACAGGACCACCGTATCCTCCTCCCGGACCACGGAAAATCCTTCCTTCAGTTTATCCACATAGCCGACCCACGCGCCGCCAAACACATCCATCGGCTTCGCGCTGCCCAGGGAAAGATGGGGATCCCCCAATGCAAACAGCGCCATAGAAATTCTCCTGTCTTATTTCAGAAAATCGGTGACAACCGACTGCATCTGTTCCTTCTCGGTCCAGCCGTCGAAGCGCACCTTCTTGTCCTTCAGCGTGGCCAGAGGCTGCGGAGCCTTCACGCCGGTCACCTGCTCCAGCTGGTCCAGCAGCGCGGTGCCGGACGCCTTGTCGCTGACCTTCAGGGCGTCCAGAACGGCGTCACAGAACTTGAAGGGGCTGGCAGTAGACGCCACCACCGTCTTGGTCATATCTCCGGTCTTTTTCCGGTACTGATCCAGCACGTGGAAGGCCACGGCGGTGTGAGTGTCAATCAGGTAGCCATACTGTTCCTGCATGCCGGCGATGGTCTGCTCCGTATCTGCCTCCGAGGAGAATCCGCCGGTGAACACGGCCTGAATCTTCTCCCGGATGGGATCGCTGACCCGATAGCAGCCCTTTTCATTCAGCTGCTTCATATAATCCGCCACCAGCTGATCGTCGCCGTCGGAGAGCAGGAAGAGCAGCCGCTCCAGATTGCTGGAGATCAGAATATCCATCGAGGGCGACACTGTCGTGTAGAAGGGACGGTTGCGGTCATACTGACCGGTTGCGATAAAGTCCGTGAGCACGTTGTTGCTGTTGGAGGCACAGATCAGCCGCTGAATGGGCAGGCCCATCTCCTTGGCGTAGAAGGCCGCCAGAATGTTGCCGAAGTTGCCGGTGGGCACGCAGACATTGATGGGATCGCCCACGGTAATGGCGCCCTCTTTGAGCAGGTCGCAGTAGGCGGAGATGTAGTACACCACCTGAGGCAGCACCCGGCCCCAGTTGATGGAGTTGGCGCTGGAGAGGAAGTAACCCCGCTGTGCCAGCTCTTCCCGCAGCTCCGGGTCGGAGAATAGGGTCTTTACGCCGGTCTGGGCGTCGTCAAAATTCCCCACAACGGCGGAAACGCCTACGTTGCTGCCCTCCTGGGTGGCCATTTGCAGCTGCTGAATCTCGCTGACGCCATCCTTGGGGTAGAACACCAGAATCTTGGTTTTATCCACATCGCGGAAACCCTCCAGGGCGGCCTTGCCGGTGTCACCGGAGGTGGCGACCAGAATGCAGACCGTCTTGTCCTCCTGATTCTTTTTCAGAGAGGCGGTCAGCAGATAGGGCAGCATCTGCAATGCCATATCCTTAAAGGCGCAGGTGGGACCGTGCCACAGCTCCAGGCAATAGGTATCACCATCCACTTTGCGCAGCGGAGCTACCTCGGGCGTGTCAAATTTATCTGGGCCGTAGGCCTTTTCTGCGTACTGTCCCAGTTCCTCGACGGTGAAATCCTCCAGGTACATGCTCATGATATACTGCGCCCGCTGCTGGTAGGTCATCTTCACCATGTTCTCCAGGGCATCCGCCGGCAATTTGGGTGTCGTGGCCGGCAGGAAGAGTCCGCCGTCTCTGGACAGACCCTGTGCAATGGCCTGAGCCGGAGTATACCGAAGGGATTTATCTCTCGTACTTACGTAATACATACTGCATGCACCGTCCTCATTAGATTGTTGTAGAAAAGATCGCGGACCAGCGACTCAGGATAGTTGTGCCGCAACAGGGTGTTATAGAAATCCGCCCAGTTCCAGACGCCGGTATAGCCCTCCGGCAACCGGTCGCATCCGTCCCAGTCTCCGCCCAGGGCCACGGTGTTCTCGCCGCCCAGAGCCAGAAAATGCTCCAGATGTCTCAGCAGATCGTCCGCAGTAACGGGATCGTCGCCCAGGAATGCGGCGTAGGCGTTCAGACCCACCACACCACGATATTCCATTATGGCAGTAAATTGAGCGTCGGTCAAGTTTCTCGTGTGAAAAAACACCGCCTGACTGTTAGAATGGCTGGCGATAACGGGTTTTTCGGCCAACTCCATCACATCCCAGAAGCCCGCTTCCGAGAGATGGGACACATCCACCAGCATCCCCAGCCGCTGCATCTCCCGCACAAAGGCCTTTCCCCTGGGACTCAGGCCCCGTTCTGGCTCTTCAGAATGGCTGCCCGACAGCAGATTGGCCCGGTTCCAGGTCAGATTGACTGCGCGTACGCCCTGCCGGTAGCCCTGCCGCAGGCCCTCGATGGAGCAACCCAGTAACTCTGCCCCTTCCACCGACAAAAAGGCCGCTATTTTGCCCTGTGCGGCGGCTTTTTCCGCCTGGGTTCCGCTGGTACAGGGAACCATGCGATCCTGAAACAACTGGCACTCCCGGTGAAAGGCCGCAATCTGCCGCGCTGCCTTTTCCCGTGCGCACGGCAGAGCGGAGTCGGCAAACACAGCGAATATCTGGGCCTGCGGGGCGAAGTCGCTTATCCGATCCAGATCCCACTGGCCGTTATTGCCCGCCAGGTGCCGTCCCGGCGCCTCCAGTATCCGGCTCAGGGTATCACAGTGGGCGTCAAAAAGTGGTATACGCATCGTTCCAACCTCCCGCCTCAAAGGCATGTTCCAGATAGGAAATCTCAGGGTTCCGGGTGGCCGTTCCCTCCGGCGCCAGTACCTCCGCCACGTCAAACCGTGGCTGTAACTCGTCGCCGGGGTGTTCCATCAGGTACTGTTGGGCTGTGGCCAGCATCCGCTCCTGCTTCCGCCGGTCCACAAACTCCCGTCCCTGGCCAAAGCGGCCGTCCTGTCGGGTTTTCACCTCTACGAATGCGAGAACACCATCCCGCACGCCGATCAGGTCAATCTCCCCCATCCGGGAGCGATACCCGGTCGCCAACAGCCTATACCCCTGCCGGCGCAGATATTCCGCCACCAGTGCCTCACCCCAGCTGCCCACCAGCCGCGCGTTCTCTCCACCGCTCACAGCTTCTTCAAAAAGGTCTTGCGGTGGATGGGGCAGGGTCCGTACTGGCGCAGGAGCTGGTAGTGGAGCTTGGTGGGATAGCCCTTGTGCTTTTCAAACTGATATTGGGGATATTGCTCCGCCATCTGGACCATGTACCGGTCCCGGCTCACCTTGGCCAAGATAGAGGCTGCGGCAATGGAGGCAGAGTGGGCATCGCCCTTGACCACGGTCTCATTGGCAATGGTGATGCCTCGATTGTAGTTGCCGTCGATCAGCGCGAAGTCCGGCGCCGGTTCCAGGGCCGCAATGGCCCGCTCCATGGCCAGCATCCGGGCGTTGAGGATATTGTATTCGTCAATTTCCCTCTCGTCCGCCCAGGCGACGGCATATCCCACCGCCTGTTCCCGAATCTGGTCAAAGAGCACCTCCCGGCGCTTGGGCGTCACCTTTTTGGAGTCGTCCAGGTAGGGCAGCATCAACCCCTGCGGCAAGATCACTGCGGCTGCATAGACCGCTCCCGCCAGTGGCCCTGCACCGGCCTCATCCACGCCGCAAATCAACTGCTTTCCCTCTGCGTACAGCCGGTTTTCCAGCTCCCACAGGTCGGGACGCCCGGTCTGTTCCGTTTTCATGACGCCGGCGCCTCCAGGGTGAACCGCCCCAGCTTTCCGGAACGGTACTCCTCCAGCAGGATGCGGGCCATCCGCTCGGTGTCCACTTCCCCGCCGGAGATCAGAAAGCCGCGCTTCCGGCCGGCGGCTTCCAGCAGTGCCCACTCGTCAATCTGCTCGGGCACCTCGATTTTATAGCGATTTTGCAGGGCCTCCGGGTACCGGGTCCCCAGCACCTTCATCAGGTGGGAGGCCAGGGTCTCCAGATCCATAATGTCGTCCTTGACCGCGCCGGTGAAGGCCAGATTCATCCCTACCGACTGGTCCTCAAATTTGGGCCACAGGATTCCCGGGGTATCCAGCAGCTCCAGACCGCTGTCCACGGTCACCCACTGCTTTCCCCGGGTCACGCCGGGCCGGTTCTGAGCCTTGGCCGACTTGCGCTTGGCCACCTTATTGATAAAGGTCGATTTGCCCACGTTGGGCACGCCCACCACCATGACCCGGACCGGGCGTCCTACCTGGCCCTTTTCCGCCCACCGGGCGATCTGGTCCTTCAGGATGGATTTTACCACCGGCGAAAACTGTTTCACGCCGGCGCCGGTCTTACAGTCAGTCTGGAGAACGGACGCTCCTCTGCTGCGGAACCAGCTGGACCAGACCTTATTCATGGCCGGGTCCGCCTGATCCGCCCGGTTCAGGACGATCAGCCGGGGTTTCTCGCCCAGCAGCTCATCCAGATCCGGATTGCGGCTGGAGATCGGGATTCTGGCGTCGATAATCTCCACCACCAGATCCACCAGCTTCAGATTTTCGGCGATCATTCGCCGGGTCTTTGTCATATGGCCGGGATACCACTGCACATTCATGAGGACACCTCCTGTTTGAACTTACGGTTTCCTTGTTTCGATCCGCCTAGCAAAAAAGGAGCGGTTGCCCGCTCCCTCTCTTTGCACAGGAAATTACAGCTTGGTCTTGACCTTGGCAGCCTTGCCCACGCGGCCACGCAGATAGTACAGCTTTGCGCGGCGCACCTTGCCCTTGCGGACCGTTTCCACCTGGACTACGTTGGGGGAATGGACCGGGAACACCTTTTCCACACCCACGCCATAGGAGATACGGCGGACGGTGAAGGTCTCGTTGACGCCACCGTGCTTCTTGGCAATGACAGTACCCTCGAAGATCTGGATACGTTCCTTGCTGCCTTCTTTGATCTTGATGTGGACTCGGACGGTATCGCCGATACGGATGACGGGCATCTCGCTCTTGACGTTCTGGGCATCCAGGGTTTTAATGAGATCGACTTTCATGGGGTTTCCTCCTGATTTTATAGATGGTCATGGCGATGTGGAACACACGCTGAAACGAGTTTCCTCAGCGCACCGGCTGAAAATCCCAGAGGACCACCCTTTATTCAACTTGTCAAATATAGCATAGAACTTTTGAAATTGCAACCACTTTCAGCAAAAAAACGGTTGGATTTTCCGCCAAAGTTCCGACAGTCAGGCGTTGACAGAGAAAATCGAATGTGCCATAATGGAGAAAATATTCAGGGGAGCTTGTGTGCAGGCTGAGAGGAAGTCATCTAACTTCGACCCTTAAACCTGACGCGGATAATGCCGCCGTAGGGAGTAAGGAATACTTGCTTGATTGCGGAGAGGTACCATTTCGGTGTCTCTCCGTTTCCGCTTCTCCTGAGGAAAGTCTGATCTGGTTCAGCACATGGGCAGCATCCTGCCGGCTGCGGTGGGCACCGCTCCATGTCATCGCAAATCAACTGTTCGGAGGTAATAATATGCTGAGCAAACTGCTTGAAAACGTCCAGAAGACGTCCCCCCTCATCCACAACATCACCAACTACGTCACCGTCAACGACTGCGCCAACATCCTGCTGGCCTGCGGCGGCTCCCCCATCATGTCCGACGATCTGGACGAGGTGGAGGAGATCACCTCCATCTGCGGCGGCCTGAACATCAACATCGGCACCCTGAACCGGAACACCATTCCCTCCATGTTCGCCGCCGGTAAAAAAGCCAACGAGCTGGGTCATCCTGTCGTGCTGGACCCGGTTGGTGCCGGCGCCTCCAAGCTCCGCACCGACACCGCCTGCCGTCTGCTGGAGGAAGTGCGCTTTTCTGTCATCCGCGGCAACAGCTCTGAGCTGAAGGCGCTGGCCCTGGGCAGCAGTTCCACCCGTGGCGTGGACGCTGACGCAACCGACGCTGTGACCGATGAGACCCTGGACCGGGCCGTGGCCTTTGCCAAGGAGTTTTCCGCACGGACCGGCTCAGTCATCGCCATCACCGGTGCCATCGACATCGTGGCAGATCAAAACCGGGCCTTCTGCATCCGCAACGGACATCCGATGATGAGCCGTATCACCGGCACCGGCTGTCAGCTCTCCGCCATGACCGCCGCCTACATCACCGCCAATCCGGAGACGCCGCTGGAGGCCGCTGCCGCTGCCGTGTGCGCCATGGGCCTCTGCGGAGAGCTGGCCTATCAGCGCATGACGGAGCTGGACGGCAACTCCTCCTATCGCAACTACATCATCGACGCCATCTACCGCCTCACACCCGCGGCACTGGAAGAGGGAGCAAAGTATGAAGTACGATAACATCCGGCAGGCCATGCTGCTCTACGCCGTCACTGACCGGGCCTGGGTGGGCCGGCAGACCTTATATGAGCAGGTGGAGTGCGCTCTTCAGGGCGGCGCAACCTGCATTCAGCTGCGGGAAAAGGAGCTGGACGACGCGGCCTTTCTCGCTGAGGCGCTGGAGTTAAAGTCGCTCTGTCACGCCCACAACGTACCGCTGATTATCAACGACAACGTGACCGTCGCCCTCCAGAGCGGCGCAGACGGCATCCACGTGGGCCAGCACGACCAGGCAGCTCAGGAGGTGCGCAGGCTGTCCGGGGATGACATCGTGTTAGGTGTCTCGGTCCAGACCGTCGAACAGGCACTACAGGCCCAGCGGGACGGTGCGGACTATCTTGGTGTCGGCGCGGTCTTTCCCACCGCCACCAAGGAGGACGCCGACGCGGTATCCCGGGAGACCCTGCGGGCCATCTGCGACGCCGTCTCCATTCCCGTCGTGGCCATCGGCGGCATCAGCCAGGCCAACCTGCCCGAACTGGCCGGCACCGGCGTGGACGGTGTCGCCCTGGTCTCCGCCATCTTCTCCGCCGAAGACATTTCCGCAGCTTGCCAAACACTGCGGGCCCTGTCCGAAAGGATGGTAGAGGCGTGAAGCTGGACGGAGCAATTTTCGATCTGGATGGCACCCTGCTGGATTCCATGTTTATCTGGGACACCATTGGCGCAGACTACCTGCGCTCTCTGGGGCTGGAGCCCCGTCCAGATCTGCGGGAAACCCTGCGGAATATGAGCCTCTATCAGGCGGCGTGCTACTACCAGCAGGAGTACCACGTCCCCGGCACCGCCGAAGAGATCATGGCGGGCGTCAACCGGATGATTGAGCACTTCTACGTGGATGAAGTACAGGTGAAACCCGGCGTCCCACAGTTTCTGGAGCGCCTCAAAGCACGCGGCGTCAGAATGTGTATCGCCACCGCCACCGCCCGCCATCTGGTGGAAGCTGCGCTGGAACGAACCGGCATCCGCCCGTACTTTGGCACGCTGTTCACCTGCACCGAAGTGGGCCATGGAAAGGACGAACCCCATATCTTCCACGTCGCCCTGGATTTTCTGGGCACAGAGCCGTCCCGCACTCTGGTCCTGGAGGACGCTCTGTACGCCATCCAGACCGCCAAGGCGGCAGGGTATACGGTCGCCGGCATTTTTGACCCCTCCGAACCCGATCAGGAGGCTGTCAAGGCCCTGTCGGACTACTACATTGACGATTACAGGAACGCTGAAAGGATTTTGCTATGAAAAAAGTCCTCACCATTGCCGGTTCCGATTGCAGCGGCGGCGCCGGAATTCAGGCGGACATCAAAACCATCACCGCCCACAAAATGTACGCCATGAGCGCCATTACCGCTCTGACCGCCCAGAACACCACCGGTGTCTACGGCATTTTTGAGGTCTCACCGGATTTTGTGCGCCAGCAGCTGGACTGCATTTTTACCGACATCTATCCGGACAGTGTGAAAATCGGCATGGTGTCCAGCAGCGGCCTCATCGAAGCTATTGTGGAGAAGCTGACCCAGTATGGGGCACGGAACATTGTGGTGGATCCGGTTATGGTCTCCACCAGCGGCTGCAAGCTCCTCTCTGACCAGGCCCAGGAGGCGCTGGTGACCCAACTCCTTCCACTGGGGACGGTGATCACGCCGAATATCCCCGAGGCCGAAGTGCTGTGCGGCTTCTCCATTCGGAACCAGGAGGACATGATCCGGGCCGCTCAGGCCCTCGCAAAACGATTTCAGGGCGCAATCCTGATCAAGGGCGGACATCTGGTCAGCGAAGCGGTGGACCTGCTCTATGAGAACGGCACTGTTCACTGGTACAGCGCCGAGCGGGTGGACAATCCCAACACCCACGGAACCGGCTGCACCCTCTCCTCTGCCATCGCCTGCAATCTGGCCGCTGGGCACAACCTGGACCGGAGCATTGCGCTGGCCAAGGAATACCTGACCGGCGCTCTGAACGCCATGTTGGACCTGGGCCAGGGTTCCGGGCCTCTGGATCACACCTATCAGTTATAACCTCTTCGACCGCTCCGGTTCTGTTCTGTCACCCGGAGCGGTTTTCCTGTCCGATGCGCTCTGAGCGCCGTGCGTTCCTACGCTTTCTCCGTTTACAGAAAATCTTAATGATTTTTGAAATGATTTTTCATGCTGTTTGTGTTACACTGGAACGGCAACAGATGTCATCCGTGATTTCTGTAGGATTGACACCTCTTTCAAAAGAGATTCAAACGGAAATGGGAGGCTTTCCAGTGCATTTTTACGATAAACTTCTGGCATACCGAAACAGCATGGGACTTGCACGGGATATGGGCATCCGCATTCTGGAAATCCGCGAGGGCTATGCAAAGAGCGAGATGCTGATCAACGCGTCCCAGCAGAACCTGATCGGTTCCGTCCACGGCGGAATCCTGATGACCTTTGCCGATATTGTCGGTGCGGCTGCGGCCTGGTCCTACGGAACGTATACCACCACCATGAACTGCTCGGTGAATTTTCTCAACGCCGCCATCAACGTGGACCGGCTCTGGGCCGAGGCCCAGGTGGAAAAACGGGGCAAGCAAACCATTGTCGCCCGCGTTGTCATCACGGATTCCACAGGCAGAAAAATTCTGGTGTCTACGTTCAGCTTTTTCAGTCTGGGAAAGCCCATTGAACTCGATGATTCCGGAGGAACTACAGCATGAATTTACAGAACACCCTGTTTGGCACAGGGCTGGTAACCTTTTTTATCTCTATGGTTCCGGTTGTGGAGCTACGGGGAGCCATTCCCATCGGCACGGCAAACGGATTGCCCCTTTGGGTTGCGATCGCCATTTCCATCATCGGAAATCTGATTCCGGTTCCCTTTATCATCATCTTTATCCGCAAAATTTTCACCTGGCTGCGCCGGAAAAGCCAGGGATTAAATCATCTCGTCACCCGTCTGGAAAACCGGGCCGCCAAAAAATCTGACGTCGTGCAGCGATACGCCTTCTGGGGCCTTTTCGTGCTGGTGGCAATCCCTTTGCCCGGCACCGGCGCATGGACGGGCTCTCTGGTGGCCGCCATGCTGGACATGCGGCTCAAGCGCGCCTTTCCCGCCATCGCCCTGGGCGTTGTGACCGCCGGCGCTATCGTCGCCTTTGTGACCTACGGCGCCGGAGCGCTGATCTTCTCCTGACGGAAGGGAACCTTAACCGTAAACACCCCCCGATAGCATCGAGGGGTGTTTTTTCGTGTCGCTGTTACGCATCCTTTTCGCAGGAACAGCTGTCAATGGCCTCCTGCAGGACCTGTTCCAGCTCCGCCTTCGGCCGCACCAGTTGGCTTTTGGCCAGTGCCTGGAAGTAATCCGAAAAAGCGTTCAGTAAATTCTGTTCCAGAAGCTGGTAGATTCTCGACTGCGGCAATCCTTTACGGTAGGCCAGAATCCACCGTTCCTCATAGAGCACAAAGATGAATTCCTCCGAAACGGTCAGCTTGCGCTCGTCAACCAGATAGATCCCGCCCTTTCTCTGCAAGTGCTGAAGCATGCGCTGCAGGATCTCTTTTCGATCTTCCGGCTGTAGCGGCAGAATCAATTCCACCGGATAGTTGGACACAATCCCCGTCCGGGCAAACTCCATGATCCCCTTCTGGGTACAGAAGGAAACCTCCGCATTTTTCCACTTCAGATTGCTGCTGAACTGTTCCATCAGCGCTTTCTTCTCGCTCCGGAAATACTTCTTCCGCATCTTATCCGTCAGATAGCTGTCAAAACACGGACTGGAACAGAACTGATATCTTCGGTCGCCTTTCTCGCAGCCGTCACAGAGAAGCGGAATAATCTGCTCATACTGCAAAAAGGTGTTGACGAACGGCTTCGCTTTCCGCATTGTCTCCTCAAACTGTCTGTGGCACGCCTCCAGAATCTCCGGCGCAGTGGAGAACAGTCCCTGGTCCATCTTCTCATTAATCAGCAGTACGCTGGTGCTGGTGATGACCGAATAGGGATACAACACCCCGATTACATCCGTAGGTCCCGCGTCAGTGTAATAGTAATAGGCTTCATAACGGTTGCAGCTCGCGGCCATAAAGAATAGCGCAAAATGCAAAAACTCCAGACTGGCCCTGGCCTTTTTCTCCTTTTTCTGCGGAAACTGAATCAGCTGGCGCAGCCGCACGCTCTTATCACCACACCCACGGTAGAGAACCTTTAAGTATTCAAAAAACGAGGTGTTGTAGCTGGGCAGAAAGAGATCAATCTGCGGGCTGTCCAGAAAGATCTCCGCCTGCACCAGCTGGCAGAGCTCCTGAAAAATCTGCCCTTCTCCGTAGATCGCCGCCCGGTCAGCAGTGATATGGGTCGCACCGGCAAACTGGTGAATCTGCGAGACCTCCTCTGCCGACAGCACGGCCAGCGTTTCCAGACATTTTCTGGCCCACTGACGGCTCTGATAGACCGGCTCACCAATCTGAGCGATGTAATAAAGCTGCCGGAGCTTTGCCTCCTCTCCCGGTGAGAGCTGAAGCACCTCCAACAGTGTCTGGAAAAAGGCCTGAGTGGGTACCCGCGTTCCCCGCAGACACTGAAAGAACGTGGAACGGTTTACCTTACAGGCACCAATCAGGTCATTTTTCGAACCTTCGCTTCCCTCCAGGTATTTATTGATGCAGTTATTCAGGTATTCGGAAAAAGCACTCACGGCACCGCCTCCCAACGACAAAATTCTCTTTTCAGGAGTATTATGCCATGAAACCGCTCCGCCGAAAAGGAGTGGCATGAAACAGTTGCACACTTTTTTGTTTCTCTCTATACTACCCCGTCGTCCCCATGTTAAAACCCCTCAAACGCTCCGCTTCAGAGCATTTGAGGGGTCTGTCTGTTCAACTGCCGCAGTCGGGAATTACCGTTCCTCCCGGAAGTACGCATTGCCCAACGAAGCTGGCGGCTGGTTTTCCCGTCTCTGGTGGATACTCACCGTAATCAAAACCACCAACGTAACCACATAGGGCAAAATCTTATAGATTTCCGTGGGGATATGGAGCCACGTGACGCGCATGTACATAATCATCAATGCGCCGAACAGGATGGAGCCCCAAACTGCCCGCATGGGACGCCAGAGGGCAAAGATCACCAGTGCCACTGCCAGCCAGCCCTTGCCGTCCATGGCGTCAGCAGCCCAGTTACCGCTGCCGGATACCATGGTGAAGTACAGTCCGCCCAGACCGCAGATACCGCCACCAATGCAGGTCACCAGGTACTTGTAGCGGATGACATTGATGCCAGCCGCATCGGCAGTGCTGGGATCCTCGCCCAGCGCCCGCAGGTTCAGGCCCACCCGGGTGCGGTTCAGCACATAGGCCATGACAATGGCGATGGCCACGCTCAGGTAGATCATAAAGTTATAGGAGAACAGCAGCGGGCCGATCACAGGGATATTGGCCATAAAATCAGGAAAGAGCTTCCCTGTGAACATGCCGTCCAGGGCCGCGCTGACCACCAGCCGGCCACCTGCCTTGACTCGGAAAAACTCGCCGAAGAACTTGCCGAAACCGACGCCAAAGATGGTCAGCGCCAGGCCGGTCACGTTCTGGTTGGCACGCAGGGTAATGGTCAGGAAGGAGAAAATCAGGCTGCCAAGTGCGGCTACCAGGAAGCCGGCCGCCAGAGCGATCAGCATTCCCACTACGGGACTTGCGTTGGCACCCATAGCCTGCTCGTAGAGGAAGGGAGCGATCAATCCTCCTGCGCCGCCCATATAGACGAGGCCTTCCACGCCCAGATTGATATTTCCGGACTTTTCCGTAATAATCTCGCCCAGAGTGCCGTACATCAGGGTGGTACCCATCAGGACAGAGGCCACAAAAAAGTTGACAATCGCATTCCAAATATCAGCCATGTTTCTTCCCCTCCTTTTTCGCCTTATTTCTGCCGCGGAAGATCAGCCGGTAACGGATAAAGAACTCGCTGCCCAGCATACAGAACAGGATCAGTCCGGTCAGCATATCGGACATGGACTCCGGAATTGTGTTGTGGGTCACCGTGTTAATGGTGCTGGCACCCTTCTCCAGCACGGCCAGGAACAGGGAGATGATCACCATGCCAAAGGCGTTCAACTGGGCCAGCCAGGCCACCGTAATCCCGGTGAAACCAACGCCGCCGGCCACGGAATCGGAGAGCGTGTATTTGATGCCGGACACCAGCACAAAGCCCACAATGCCGGCAATCGCGCCGGAAACCGCCATGGTGCGGATAATCACGTGTCCCACGTCAATGCCGGCGTAACGGGCGGTGGGTTCGCTCTCACCCACAACCGCGATCTCATAGCCCTGTTTGGTATACTTTAAGTAACAGAACATGAAGAACACCAGCAGAATGATCAAAAACAGACCGATCGTGATATTCCAAACCGTGGGCATCCGGGCAGCCTGCTGAAACAGGCCGATCTGCTGAGTGCCCCGGGGTTTTTTCTCCCAGGGACCGCCCTGGAGATACTTGACAATGC
>OLNN01001559.1_pt1 | contig 18556 bp, 20 predicted proteins | sample 1672141 | NCBI WGS metagenome assembly OLNN01 (sample SAMEA3136652, study PRJEB25190) | human gut metagenome | biome: human gut; feature: human-associated habitat; material: faeces | place: Austria | collected 2013 | reverse complement strand
GTCAAGTATAACTCGCGGTAAGGTTGATATATACCTTAATGTAGAGAACTACGAAACTGCCGACAAGCAGATTACATTAAATAAGGAAATCGCAAAAAATTACATAGATGTTTTATACCAACTTAGAGATGAATTCGGATTAAAGGACGATATAACAGTATCAAACGTTGCGTCAAATCCGGACATTTTCTCAACCGAAAGAGTTGAAGAAGATGAGGAGGCTCTGTGGAATACGGTTAAAACCGTTCTTGACGGCGCACTTAGCGACTTTATCGCAATGCGTGAGCGTGAGGGCGAGAGAATACAAAAGGACTTGTGCGAGAGAATTGACTATATGCGTACACTTGTCAAGGAAGTAGACGAGCGTTCACCGCAGACTGTTAAGGAATACAGTGACAAACTTTACGAAAAGATTAAAGAAGTTCTTGACGGTAAAGAAATAGACGAAGCAAGAATACTTACCGAAGTTGCAATTTATGCCGATAAAGTGGCAGTAAATGAGGAAACGGTAAGACTTGGCAGTCACTTTGAAGAATTTGACACTATAATAAACAGCGGTTCGCCGGCAGGCAGAAAGCTTGATTTCTTAATTCAGGAAATTAACCGTGAAGTAAATACAATCGGTTCAAAGGCAAGTGATATTGAAATCGCCAAAACCGTTGTAACACTAAAGGGTGAAATTGAAAAATTAAGAGAGCAAATTCAAAATATTGAATAACAGGTGATATAATGAAACTTATAAATATAGGCTTTGGAAATATGGTTAATGCCGAACGTGTTGTGGCAGTTGTAAGTCCAGAGTCCGCACCGATTAAACGTATAATTCGTGAGGCGGAGGATAAGGGTAATCTTATAAACGCAACATACGGCAGAAGAACAAGAGCCGTTATAGTAACCGATTCCGACCATATTGTTCTGTCGGCGTTGCAGACGGAAACGGTATCAGGCAGACTTAGCGGTGATACAGGAGAGGAGAGCGTTAAAGGCGATGAGTAGAGGTGTACTTTTTGTAATGTCCGGACCGTCGGGAACGGGCAAAGGAACGATTTGTAATGAACTTCTTGCAAATGAAAATAACGACGTATTTTTGTCCGTATCGTCAACGACGAGAGAAAAACGCAAAGGTGAAACCGACGGCGTGACATATAATTATACAACGGTGGAAAACTTTAAGAAGATGATAGACTACGGAGAAATGCTTGAATATGCTATGTACAGCGGCAATTATTACGGTACTCCGAAAAAGACTGTTGAAGATATGCTTGAGGGCGGTAAAAACGTTTTGCTTGAAATCGAGCCGCAAGGCGCACTTAAAGTTAAGAAACTTTTTGAAGAGGCAGTACTTATGTTTATAGCACCGCCGTCAATGAAAGTTTTAAAACAGCGACTTGAGGACAGAGGCCGTGAAACGGCAGAACAAATAGAAGAACGACTTGAGGCGGCAAAATGGGAATTATCTCAGTCGCCGAAGTATGACTGTATATTCGTAAACGACGAACTTGGCGAGTGTGTTCGTGAAGTCGAAGAAACAATGCGTGATAAGGTTCAAAAGCGTAACCTTGTTGATAAATTATTAGCTGAAAATTATTGATTACTGGAGGAATATTATTATGATGATTAAACCTGGAATTTCGGAACTTTCAAAGTGTGTGGACAGCCGTTATACACTTGTTACAATGGCGGCAAAACGTGCGAGAATGATTGGTGAAGAACGTATGCACGATATGGACGCATACGGCGATGAAAAACCTGTATCAGTTGCGGCAGAGGAAATCGTAGAGGGAAAAGTAGGATATGTTCGTTCAGAGGCTATCAAGCGTGCAAAGGCTTGGGAGGACGAAAAGGCTGCGGCTATTCTTTCTCTAAACAGTAATGATGACGTACAGCCGGAAGAAATCGAAGTTGCAGAAGACGATACAGAAGATAACGAATAATAATGATAGCAAAAATTATTGTGGATAATAAGTCAAAGCAAGTTGATAAACCTTTTGATTATCTTGTCCCGAAAGAACTTGAAGACAAAATTAAAATAGGCAGCAGAGTGCTTGTTCCGTTTTCTTCCGGTAACAGAGAAATTGAGGGATTTTGTGTCGGCACTGCGGATACAAGTGACAGTAAACGTCTTAAATCCATAATAAGAACGGCAAATGATTCGATAGGCTTTGACGAAGATATGCTTGAACTTATCGAGTGGATGCATAAAAAATATCTTGCGTCATACCTTGATATAATTCATACGATTGTTCCTTCAGGTACGGCACTTAAAACGAAAGAATGGATTATTCTTGAAAATAAAAGTGAGGAAAAGTCGGAGATACGCCGACGTATTACGGAAATACTTACCGATAACGGCGGCAGTATGGAATTTAAAGGACTTAAAGAAATGTGCGGAGTTGATATACAAAATCAAGTCCGTGCAATGATTAAAGAGGGTACTTTAAAAAAAGAATACAGACAATCGGTTGATATTAAGGATAAAAAAATTAAATGTGTAAAGCTTATATGTGACAAAGAAACAGCACTTGAAAGTGCCGAAATTTTACGCAGAAAAGCACCTGTTCAAGCAAAAATGCTTGAAGTGCTAAGCGAAAACGAGTATGTTTCTCTTGCCGATTTGCAGAAATTCACAAACGGCTCACACAGTACCGTAAAAGCACTTGAAAAGAAAAATCTTGTCAATGTGTTTGATATGACGGTTGAACGTGATCCGTATTGGAACAGAGTTTTTGAGAAAACAGAAAAGATGGTTCCGACACCGGAACAGGAATACGCGATAGATGAAATCACAAATTCCGTAAAATCGGGTGACGGAGGGATATATCTTCTGCACGGTGTGACAGGCAGCGGTAAAACCGAAGTTTTTATGCAGACGATTGAAAATGTGATAAATATGGGTAAAAGTGCGATTATGCTTGTACCCGAAATATCGCTTACACCGCAGATGGTTTCAAGATTTATGTCGCGATTCGGCGGCAGAGTTGCTATTTTTCACAGCGGTTTGTCCGCCGGTGAAAGATATGACCAATGGAAGAAAATTCGTGACGGTGAGGCTGATATTGTAATCGGTGCAAGAAGTGCGATTTTTACACCGCTTAAAAATATCGGCGTTATAATAATGGATGAGGAACATTCCGATACTTATAAGTCGGATATGTCACCGAGATACCACGCACGCGAAACGGCAATATTCAGAGCAAGTCAGTTTGGTGCGGCGGTTGTCTTGGCGTCGGCAACGCCGTCTGTTGAAAGCTATTACAAAGCACAGACAGGCGAATATAAGTTGCTTGAAATGAATACAAGATACAATAAAAATAAAATGCCCGAAATATCGGTTATTGATATGCGCAGCGAGTTGGAAAAGGGCAATAAAAGTATGCTTTCGGGTAAATTGTATAACGAAATCGAAGAAAATTTAAAACGCGAAGAACAGACAATTTTGTTTCTTAACAGGCGTGGATTTTCTACATTTGTTTCGTGTCGCAGTTGCGGATATGTACCGCATTGTCCGAATTGCAACATATCGCTTACATATCATAAGTTTGAGGATAAATTAAAGTGCCACTACTGCGGATATGAACGACCGAATTATAAGCTTTGTCCGAAATGCGGAAGTAATTATATACGTTATTTCGGCGGCGGTACGCAAAAGGTGGAGGACGAATTAAACCGTCTGTTCCCAAATGCGACAACTGTCAGAATGGATATGGATACAACGGGTAAAAAGCAGTCGCACGAGAAGATTTTACAGAAGTTTGAAAAAGATAAAATCGATATTCTTATCGGTACGCAAATGGTGGCAAAAGGACTTGATTTTGAAAATGTAACGCTTGTAGGAGTTATAACGGCAGATACAATGCTCAATATTAACGATTACCGAAGCGGTGAGAGAACTTTTGCAATGCTTGAACAGGTTTCGGGACGTGCCGGCAGAGGAAGTAAAGAGGGCAGAGCCGTTATTCAGACGTATACGCCCGAACATGAGGCGGTGAGCCTTGTCAAAAGTCACAATTACAGAACTTTTTACGATAAGGAAATTGCAAAACGAAAGCTTATGTGGTATCCGCCGTTTTGTAAAATAGTGAGTGTGCATTTTCAAGGCAATGTTGAAAATATTGTTGCGAAAACGGCAAAATATTTTTTAAACATTGCCGAAAAAACACAGAATATATCACAGAAAATACAGGTTTTAGGACCCGTGCCGTCATATATTTCAAAAATAAAAAACAAATACAGATGGCAGATTATTTTTAAATGCGAAGATGACGATAACTTGGGTGAGATACTTTCACAAGCTGAAATGACATGCAGAAAAAACAAGGAATTTTCGGATGTGACGATAATAATAGACAAATCACCCGGTATGATAAATTAGAGAGGGGAAACATAATGGCAATCAGAGAAATAAGGGAAAAAGGCGATGAAATCCTTTATAAGAAATGCAAAGCTGTAGTGAAGTTTGACGAAAAACTTCATATACTTCTTGACGATATGTATGAAACAATGCAAAGCCGTGACGGTGTCGGACTTGCAGCTCCGCAAGTGGGGATATTGAAACGTGCGGTTGTCATAGATGTCGGTGACGGTAAAATTGAACTTATAAACCCTGAAATAGTAGAAGAAAGCGGAGAACAGACCGGCAGCGAAGGCTGTCTTAGCGTACCCGGAGTGTTCGGCGAGGTTACAAGACCGAATGTCGTAACCGTAAAAGCACAGGACAGGGACGGCAAGTGGTTTAAAATCACAGGTAAGGAACTCTTGGCAAGAGCTTTTTGTCACGAAATTGAACACCTTGACGGTAAATTGTTCTTGGACAGAGTAATTAGATTTATTGACTAACGGAGATGGTTGAATGAGAATTTTATTTATGGGTACACCCGATTTTGCGGCGGCGAGCCTTAAAGCTATGACAGACGCAGGTCTTGATGTTGTGGGTGTTGTATCTCAGCCGGACAGACCGAAAGGCAGAGGACATAAACTTGTACCGACTGATGTTAAAGCGGCGGCACTTGAGGCAGGTATAGAAAATATATATCAGCCCGAAAAACTGAGAAACGGTGAACTTCAGCCTGTTCTTGACAAACTGAAACCGGAGCTTATTGTCGTTGTTGCATATGGCAAAATTTTGCCTGATTATATAATAGATTATCCGAAATACGGCTGTATTAATGTACACGCGTCACTTTTGCCGAAGTACAGAGGTGCGGGACCTATTCAGTGGGCGATTATAAACGGCGAAAAGGTTACCGGCGTTACAACGATGAAAATGGATAGCGGACTTGACACGGGTGATATGCTTTTGAAAGCCGAAACCGAAATCGGCGAATATGAAACGGCAGAAGAATTATTTGACCGTTTAGCCGTAATAGGCGGCGACTTGCTTTTAAAAACAATAGACGGACTTGAAAAAGGCAGTATAACACCTACTCCGCAAAATGATAAGGAGCATACATATGCGCCTATGATTTCAAGAGAAACGGGAGTTATAGATTGGAGCAAATCGGCTCGTGAAATTTCAAAACTGATATGTGGTATGAATTCGTGGCCGCTTGCTTGCACAAAATATAAAGACGGAATTTTAAAAATTGTTTCCGCAAGAGTTTGTGATGAAAATTCGGATAAAGAGGCGGGAGAGATACTTGCACTTGAAAAGGGAAAAGGACTTAAAATTTCTTGCGGTGAGGGAACATTGTACATTGTAACGGCACAGTTCCCAAACAGTAAAAAAATGAATGTTGAAGATTATGCAAGAGGACATGAAATTGAATTAGGAGTTGTACTCGGAAAGGAGTAATTATGTTCAGCTATTATTTTGACCCAACGTATGTACTTGTAATAATTGCATTTTTACTTACATTGTTTGCGTCAATGGGAGTTAAATCGACTTTCAGTAAATACAATGATGTAAGAAGTTCAAGAGGAATTACCGCGGCAAGTGCGGCAAGACAAATTCTTGATGCAAACGGACTTCAGAATATAAGAATTGAACATGTTTCGGGCGACCTTACAGACCACTACAGCCCGAATGAAAACGTCATAAGACTGTCGGATTCAACATATAATTCTACATCGGTAGCCGCAATAGGTGTTGCGGCACATGAATGCGGTCACGCGGTTCAGCATCAAGTAGGATACGTTCCGATAAAAATTCGTAACGGAATTGTGCCGATAGTAAATGTCTGCAACACGCTTTCAATGCCGATTTTCATAATCGGACTTATACTTGGACTTGGCAGACTGGCAATGGTCGGTGCGATACTTTTCGGTGCGGTGCTTGTATTTCAGCTTGTAACATTGCCGACTGAAATCAATGCGTCAAGACGTGCAATGAAAACTCTTGAAAGTATGTACTTACTTGAGGGTGATGAGCTTACAGGTGCAAGAAAAACACTTACGGCGGCGGCTATGACATATGTTGCGGCGGTTGCGTCAACGGCACTTCAATTTTTAAGACTTGTTTTATTGGCAAATCGTAGGAGAGATTAATGAGTAACGCAAGAGAAATTGCAATGAAAGTAATATACGACGTTGAATTTAACGGAGCATATTCAAATATGGCATTGAAAAAAGCTTTGAAAACGGATATGCCAAAACAGGATAAGGCGTTTATTTCCAATCTTGTTTACGGCGTCACAGACAGAAAATTGACTCTTGATTATGTTATAGGAAAGTTTTCAAAGATAAAATTGAAAAAAATATCGAAGTACATTCTTATAATTTTGAGAATGGGAATATATCAGATAATGTTTATGGATAAAGTGCCGATAAGCGCCGCAGTGAATGAGAGCGTAAAGCTTGCAAGAAGATACGGTCACGGTGCATCGGCAGGATTTGTAAACGGACTTTTGAGAAATGTGTCGAAAACAGAAATCGAATATCCGTCCGATAAAACAGAATATTTATCTGTCAAATATTCGTTCCCGATGTGGCTTTGTGAAAAGTGGATTGATGAATTCGGATATGATTTTACCGAAAAAATGATTGAAAGTTTCGGCATGGAAAAAAGACTTAATATTCGACCGAACAGATTAAAGATAACGGCAGATGAACTTTGCAAGAAGTTTAACGACAACGGAATAAATGCCGAAGTTTATGACGGTTATATAGTGTCGGACGGATTTGACATCTCGGCGGATAGTTTATATAATGACGGATATTACACAATACAGGATTCAGCAGCAATGCAGACAGCAAAAGTGCTTGCACCGTGTGAGGGTGATACAGTGATTGATATGTGTGCCGCACCGGGCGGAAAGACAACGCATATTGCGGAATTGATGAACAACAAAGGCAAAATATACGCCTTTGACGTACACGAACATAAAATAGAGCTTATAAAAAAGAATGCCGAAAGGCTCGGAATAACGATAATCGAACCTAAACTTTCGGACGGCTGTAAAATAGATGAAAGTATGATAAATACGGCAGATAAAATACTTTGTGATGTTCCGTGTTCGGGTTTGGGAATAATCGGACGAAAGCCCGAAATAAAGTGGAACAGGGCAGAGGATAACGATTTACCGAAAATTCAAAGACAGATACTTGACAATGCGTCAAAATATCTTAAAATAAACGGTGAGATTGTTTATTCAACGTGTACGATTGAAAAAGAAGAAAATGAGGCTGTTACAGACAGCTTTACGGCGGATAACGAAAATTTTGAAAAAGTATTTGAAAAGACATTTTATCCGCATATAGATAACACAGACGGATTTTATATCTGTAAGATGAAAAGGATTAAGTAAATGATTGATTTAAAAGATTTTGAATATGATGAATTAATTGAATATCTTACATCCGTCGGCGAGAAGAAATTCAGAGCCGAGCAGATTTTTTCATGGCTTCATAAAGGCGTGGAAAGCTATGATGAAATGACGAACCTGTCAAAGGCAACAAGGGAAAAACTCGAAAAAGAAACGTATGTTTCAACGCTTAAAATAAGAGAAAAATATGTATCGAAAATAGACGGTACTGTAAAATATCTCTTTGAACTTCCGGACGGAAATTGTATAGAAAGCGTTGTTATGCGTTATCATCACGGACTTACGATTTGTATATCAAGTCAAGTCGGCTGCAGAATGGGTTGTCGTTTTTGTGCGTCAACGATAGGCGGACTTTACAGAAGTTTAACGCCGGGTGAAATACTTAATCAAGTTATTTTTGCACAAAAAGACGTCGGCGAGCGTATAAGCAATATTGTTATGATGGGTATAGGCGAGCCGCTTGACAATTTCGATAACGTCATAAAGTTTTTGCACAATGTAAACCATGAAAAAGGACTTAACATAGGATACAGACACATTTCACTGTCAACCTGCGGTGTTGTGCCGGGGATATACGCGTTGGCAAAGGAAAAACTTCCTATAACGCTGACAATATCTCTGCACGCGCCTAACAATGAAATTCGTGACAGTATAATGCCTGTAAATCATAAATACGATATTGAAGAATTATTGACGGCTTGCAGAGAATATGTAAAGACGACAAACAGACGTATCAGTTTTGAATATTCTCTTATTCACGGTGTAAATGACAGTATGGCAAATGCAGAGGAACTGGCAAATCTTGTACGTGACCTGCACGGGCATATAAATCTTATACCTGTAAATAAAGTTGAAGAAAGAAATTTTGAAAAAGGAAGTAATGACGATATAAGAGCGTTCCAAGAAAAATTGACACATCTTGGCATAAATGCGACAGTAAGACGTGAACTCGGCTCAGATATATCAGCTTCCTGTGGACAACTGAGAAAAAAAGTGATATAATATCAAAAATAATTTAAAATCCTCAGAAACCCTTATTTTAAGCCATTTTTTAAGGGGTTCAAAGATTGGAAAATAATTCTAAAAGGCTTAAAAGTATCAAAATGTATCAACTTTTATCAATTAATTGGTATCAAATTGGTATCAAAATTGGTGTTATTATAATCTAAAAAGTAAAAGGAAAATAAATCTATATTTCTATAAATTATTCTTGAAAAGCGTAAAAAATAGGGTAGGGGAAACTTAATTCCTCTACCCTAAAATTATAGTGTGTTTTCTTTCAGTCCAAGACCTATTCGCTATGTGGTTATCACACAACCCTCCATAGAACTCCACAAGACACCGAAAGCGAACCGACATCTTGCTTCCACGTTCAAAACAACCTCAAGTGTTGTTTGTGTTATATTCGATTATTGAATTTTATGCTACATCATAAACCCAGTAATAACCTGTTGTATTAAATCCGTGATTGGCTACATTTCTTTTACAATAAGCTTGAATAGTACCTTTTTTAATACCGGTTATATCTGAAGCTTCTTTTGAGTTTTTATATGTATGTACGATATTTTTATTGGCATCTAATTGATAAACTACCTTAGATGTTACATCTTTTGGTTTCTTATTCTTCATAGCGAGTATTGTATTTATTGTATCTTTGTTAAATGATTCTTTGTAAACCCAATGATATCCATTGTGAGTTATTGCTCTAAAATTACAGCAATTTGTGACACGTTCTTTGTTGAATAAATTAGAATCAATACAAGACACATTATCATACTCTTGAATAATATTAAAGTCACTATCTAATTGTAAAATACATTTTGTTCCAGTATATGGCTTTATTTTTGTATTTAATATATCAAATTTTATATACGACCATTGATAACCACCTGCCTGCTTAACATCATTATTATTTCTACAAACAACATAAATATCGGACACACAAATGCCCAATTCCTCAGAAGCTCTTTGTGCATTATCCCATTCTCTAAGGAAAATTCCGTCTTTATCATACTGGTAGACTTTCTTTGAGGCATGATGTGTTTCTCCATAGCATGTTCTACCACCGTCACCACCAGAAGCAAGATTATAAAACTTATCAGAGTTTACGGCATCATGATAAAAAATCCAATATTTTTCTCGTGCATTTAGCTTATCTCTTGTTTCGCATTCTTCTATGATTTCTTTTGAAAAGTTTTCTCTGCCATATTTATTAATTGCTCTTGACAATAAGATTCCACTACCAAGATAAGTTTTCCAATGGTTATACTTATCATATTTCTTTTGACCTATATATTTTTTGCCGTTTATATGATTTGTCGTTATGTATATGAAACCGTACATACTTGATATTATTACCTCCAATTTCACCATTCTATTAAAAAAAAATAGAGCCTGCTTAATTTAGCAGACTCTATAAAATTTAGTCAACTACCTTTAACTCTCTCATAACAGGCTCAACAATTGAATGTATAAACCCGTTGCCTCCTCTGGATTCGTAGTCTTCAAACAATTCCCAAAAAGCTTCTTTCTCAAGATTTGACCATTCACCAACCACACGATACTTATTATAATAATTGATAAGAGTGTCTTTCAATTCCTTAACTTTGGTTTCGTTATTTTTTCGCTCCATATCTTCAAGATTGGTAGCAATACTATTGACAGTATTGGTAAGCATCGAAAGTTCTTCCTTGATAATCTTATCGTGCTTAATTGACTGCTTAGTATCTTCTTCGTGCTTTTCGTGTAATTGCTTTAAATCCTGAACCGTCTCAACTAACAATGCATGGTCAGCCTTTCGTTGTTTCATTGCTCCTATTGGCTTATTGAAAATGGCACATACTTTACATATGACCTCATAGAATGTTACAATGATTGCCATTATCATAAAACCAACAATAATCCACGAAGTCAAATCTATATTTTGTAATTCTGATATTACTTCCATTAGCCCTCCTTGGTGTCTTACTTAATAGTACCTTTGCTTTGTAAAATATGTAGAACATTTGCAAATTTAATACAATCTATCCCACGAACACTAATATCATTCAAACAATTTATCACAGCATTCATATCCTCTATTTGGAACTCCACTGTCTTTTGAACAGTCTCAGCCATTATTTATCACTTCCTTTTTCTGCTTTTAACTCATCAGACTGTTGTTGAGTTATCATACCTTTTACTACAAACTTATCTAAATCAACATCAGTGTAATACTTCTTTGGATAACCATAACCTTCAAGATAATATTTTCGTATCATATTGTAATACATTAGTCTTCACCTCCGACAAGCGTTAACATAAGCTCAGCGTTTTGTTCCTCGAGTATTTCAGTCTCTGTTTTAACTCCCATATAAACAACAAATGAACCATCTCTCTTATCAATAATATCACCAGCTACTACAAAATTTGTTAATGGATAATCTTGATCATATTCAATTTCAACTTCTTGATACACTGCTTCTTCAGTTTCAGTGGCTTCAGATACAAGTTGTTTTTCGATTCTTTTTTCTTTAAGACGTCTTATAATACTTGCACCATCAGAAAATGTATTTACAAGAGTATCGTATGTAACATTATCTTGTTTACCTATTGTTATCTCGATACAATTTCTTTTTATACCACGTGTTATATATGGTCTTTCATATATCTCTCCTTCTTCTTGAATTTGAGTATCATTTATAATTAACATGATATATCCTCCTTTATAAATTATATTTACTTGTTAATACTACAGTATATATTTATACTACAGTACTACTATTTTTTTTATATTTGTAATCAGCCATAGATCTAACTGTGGATGAACTATTTTTATAAACAACATTTGTGACATCAACTACAGTACTGCTATCTTTTTTATACGATATAACTTTAGTTTTATCAACAGATCCAGTCCATATAACAAAATCAGTACTAACAGTAACAGTATCACCAGGATGATAAATCCCGGATGCATCATTTAATGTTTGTTGTGATTCTGCAAGCCATTTATTATTATTTTCTAAGTCATATCTCTCTAACGTAGGATTAAGATATGAATAGATATCTGCATCAGGAAATGTATATGTGGTTCCAGTAACTAATACAAATATTGGGAAATTTAATGTGCTTTCATCATATGGATTAAAATCGCCAAAATCCCACATTAATATAAATTTAATAGGTTCTAATGTATGAGCTCGTTTATAAATATCATTAAGATAAATTATTTCTCTATATGTTACTGAACCTGATTTAGTAACTTGAACTGAAAATGTTCTGCATGCTATTGCGTGAGCTACATTATAATAATTCATAACTGTGGTATTAGTAGATGTATCATATACATTACATGTATCACTATATTTATAAGATTTAACGATTGTTGTATTTTCAGTATCTGAAAATAGACCACTATTATAACCAGTTTTACTGACTTCAGTATTATAATATAATTTACTCAGTTTATTAGTAGATTTAAAATTAGCACTAGTTATACCTGTTTTCCAATCTCCAACAAATGCTTTAAATTTTGTTGGAGATGGATACATATTAAGAATATCTGATGATATATTATTTATATTTATATAATTATATGATTTTGATATATTATTACAATAATAACCAATAATACCACCAATTATAGTATTTGAATTAACTTGTCCATCTTGAATTTGTACTGATATGTTTTGTAAATACATATTATAATAATTTTCATGATCTAAATATCCTATTGCACCGCCTACATAAATACCGTGAGGACATACTAAATCAGTAATAACAATATTTGAATTATATATTTCATTATTACCTTCACCTACTACATAATATCCTATTAATCCTCCTGTATATTGTTTATTGCTTCTAATATATGTAGAAAGTGCATTTACATTATGTACTTTTGCATAAGAAGCAGATACTAAGATACTTCTGCTTAAAAAACATCCAAAATATGAATTGGATTCTACTGTAGATGAATATGATGCGTATGAATAGTATCCATCTATTATTTCAATATCATGTATACGTATTCTTCTATTATGAATTGCCAAAATAAAAGATGCATAAGTAGAAGATTTATCTATTATGCGTGGATTTACTAAATAAAAATTTCCTATTGATACTTCTTCAGTAGTACTTGGAGCTTCAGTATATCCAAATAGTCCTATTAAATCAGAACTATTAACTGATGTGTCAATATTCATATTAGAGATTTTATAATAATTTCCATCAAATGAGCGTTTAAATCGATGAGATGAATTACCTATAGGTGTCCAATAATGATCAGCCAAATCAATATCTGCTGTCAACTTAAAATATGATGTGGCATAGTTTGAAATACCATTATTAATACCATATGCTAAATAAGCTAATTGAGCAGCAGTTGCAATTTGATATGGATTTGTAGAAGTGCCATTACCTCCATTGAATGAACTTGCTTTATAATCTGTCCATAAACCAGTCGGCATTTATTATCCCTCTTTTAAATTTATTAAGATGATATTTTAAACCAAATATCCCCGACCGACATTGTTGACGGTTGAGACGTTGCTACATGTATTTTTGTATTATAACCAGTTGAAGTACCTACTACTTTGTATTTAGTAGTTGAACTATTAGATGATTGAAGCCATACTGCTTTAGATGTCTCAATACCTAAATGTATATTAGAACCTTTAAGTTCCATTGCATCATCATATACCTCAGCTATATGAACATAATCGCCATCACCAAAATTTAGTTTTGTACCATAATTAGTATTATTCTTAATAGTTACATTACCAGTTAAAGTGCCACCAGATGTTTTAAAGAAATCAGACGTACTTGGAATATCAGACTTAGTAGCTATCTCATTGCCATCGTAATACCATTTACCACCCTGGCTACTAGATATATACAATGGGTCAGTAGCAGAAAAATCAAATCTTTTACTGCTTGTATCGTGTGCCATATAATAAACAAAATCAAGTCCATTATCAACATTCTTTTGAGACATATCATAAACTTCTGATGTGATTTCAGTTAATGAAGCATATCCATTAAATAAATCTGTATTTGAAAATGTTACATCATTTGTTAAAGTTAAGTAATCAATTGACAAGTATCCATTAAATGAAAAATCACCCGAACTTGGTTGAGAAATCAAACTAAGAAACATAGACGCATCGGCACTTAAAGTTTCTACACAAGCATCGAGGTCTGTTTTGTCGCTTGCACTCATCAACCCTGAACTTGAAGTAGTAGCATTACTATATGTTTTTTCAGTTCCCCATATAGCAGTGCCATTTGCCGACCATTTTAATATTTGACCTGACGAGCCTCCACTTGGTATGTGTTTATTACCCGATGTAGTAGGATGTATGTAGTTATTTGCATTACTTGATATTCCGTTTAATTTTATTTTATCGCTTGACGACATTAAACCATTAATGGTAGTAGTAGCATTTGACGGAGTATCAATCAAATCGTTATAACTACCTGTAAAAGCAACTTTTTTTAAATCAGAGAACCATTTTTGAACTTTACCAAATAGAGTAGAACTCTTTTCATTTGAAACAATATTTTCCCTTGCTGAAGCCTCTGTAAAAGCCACAGTAGTGTCAGAAATAGCCCCATTTGAACTGAGCTTATTGTCTACATCAGTCTTGTCGGCTTTGCCTTTTACGTCCGTTTGTAGGCTTGAAATTGCAGTTTCATCTTCAGTCAATCTATCCTCTAAGACTTTACCACTACCATCATATACTGCTTTGGTATGCGATATAGGATATACTTTTTCATTATTTTGTGTAAAATATTTTGCTTTAGCCATTAAGTTCCTCCTTTCTAATTTTCAATATCATCTATCACGTAAACAACGTGTTCTTTTATATAGTTTAATTCCGACTGCAACGATTGTACAGCACTCTGCAATGAGTTGATTGTTGCAACTGAATTATCCATTGAATTTACGGCATTGTCTACTTTTGTATTAAGAGCATTAACCTTGTCATATAGAGCAGATACAATAGCAGTGTCTTGCTTTGAAATTGTTTGGTCAATGTCCAATCCTTTAAGAACCGTTAAAGTGGCAGGAGTAGTTGTCAATTTGTATGAATTATCTAACTCAAATGCAATTGAAAACGACACTGTTCCTGCGTAACGAGTGACATCATTTGTAATAGTCCAGCCAAGCTTAATCGAATTATCTTCAACAGTAACATCAGTGACTTTGTAAATATTCACTTCTTTGCCTGCGTTTACAAAATAGATATAGGCAGTTTTATCAGTTAAATCAATTCCGTCAAATGTAATAGACGGAACACGAATGTAAACTGTTTCGGCATTATTTTCAGTGGCTACACCTATTGTCTGCAATTCAGACGGAACAGTAATCGTCCTATTGTCCATATCAACTGTTATCTCTGGTTCAGTATTTGGTTCAAGCATCATAACTGACGGGGTGTATGCGGATGTTTGATTTTTTAAGCTTTCCAAGCTTTCTTTAAGAGAAATAGCCATTACGAACTTGCCTCCGTTTCTTCTAACGGTTCATAAGTAATATCATCGGTAAAAGATATGTCGCCTTTATTTCCATCTATCTCGTTCTCGATGTTATTTACAACTATTTTTAAACCATTTAAATCTAAAAATTTCTTTTCTTCCATTTTCTTCCCTCCAAAACGAGTTATATATTTTTGCAAAAACATATAGTATCAAGCAATACAAAAAGGGAGGAGTCGTCACCCTTCCCTTAGAAATATGTATTACTTTGAATTAATCAGAGAATAAATTATTCAGTCACTTTTGTAAATAGAGCATTTATTTCATCTGTTGAGATTGCTTCAATAGCAACAGATTCAAGATCAGCCACTTTTGTTTTTAGTGTTGAAATATCACTTGTATTTGTTTTTACTGCACCATCAGCAAGTTCTTTTACTTTTGTATCTGCAACACCAGCCGCATCAAAAGCCGTTGTCTCAGCATATGCGGCAGACTTTAAGCCTGCAACTAAAACATCTGTGCCATCGACAGCGACTGTACCGTCTGTTTTACCGGTAGCAACCGACTGAATTGCAGAATCGGCTTTATCAATAGAAGCTTGTACATCAGTGCCTAATTTTGCTTTTGTAACTTGAGCATCACCAATCTTAGCAGTAATAACTGCACCGTCAGCAAGTTCTGTTGAACCTACACCACCAGCAACAATTGTGGCACTAACTTCTCTTGTTGCAGAATCAATAGCAATCTGAACCTGAGTTGCATTGGCTTTTGCAGTGTAAATGTCTACAAGCTTACCAACATTAATATAAACTTTGTCACTTGTTGCATTAGATAGTGTCAATTCAAGGTATGTGCCTTCATCCTGCCCTTCAGGGTTAACAACCACTTTACCACTTGATACGACCATATCCTTTGGAATATCAACCGTAGCAATAGTTGCACCATTCTGAGTGAAGGTATAAGACTTTGCATATCCTTCTGTTGTTACATCTGTAGTAACTACAACCGCGTCTGCTGCGATAGCAGATGTCTTGGCAGCGTCAGCCTTATCTACAATATAAGCTTTGATTTTACTGTCATATGTACCAAGACCTTCGTAACTTAAAAACTTTTGTGTTTCGTTTGCCATTCTAATTTCCTCCTTGAATTTAATGAAAGTGTATAAGTTATGTATATATTGAACCTCTCATGGTTAAAGCCACGAGATTCTTGGGAATTTCCAACCAACGTTAGAATATTTACCAAGCTATCCCCGTTGTCCCAACGGTTGTTGTTTATAATTTACTAAGCTACTTTCAATAATCTTAATCCTTCATTTAAGATATTAATTGCAGCATTTATATCTCTATCGTGATGAGAATTGCAACAAGGACAGTCCCATTCTCTAACACTTAAATCCTTTGTTTCTTTATTAACATATCCACAAACGTTACAAGTTTGAGAACTTGCATAGAATTTATCTACTTTAATAATCTCTCGTCCATACCAATTAGCTTTATATTCTAATTGTCTTACAAATTCTGACCAACTAACGTCAGCAATAGACCTCGCAAGTCTATGATTCTTCATCATATTTGACACTTGTAAATCCTCCAAGCAGATTACATCATTATTTTTAATAATTTCAGTAGATAATTTCTGTAAAAAATCTTTGCGTTGATTTGCAATATGTTCTTGAAGTCTTGCAACTTTTATCCTTGCTTTATTACGATTTGAACCACCTTTTGACTTTCGAGACAGTTCTCTTTGCACTTTTGCAAGTTTAGCTAATGATTTTTTAAGATATTTATGATTTTCTATCATTTCACCATCAGATGTAATACAAAATTCTTTAATACCTAAATCTAAACCTACAGAATTTCCTGTTTGCTTTAATGGTTTAATATCAACATCTGTACAACAAAGTGACACATAATATTTACCACTCGATTCTTGTGAAACAGTTGCATTAAGTATTCTTCCTTGTGGAACTAACTTATTTTTTGTTTTAATCATCCCAAGCTTAGGCAACTTAATATGTTTATCACAATATTGGATATTTCCGTTAGTGCATTTTGATTTATAAGAAAATTTATGTGTTTTCTTGCTTTTGAATTTGGGATAACCGGAATGTTCTTTAAAGAATTTCTGATAAGCTGCATCTAAATCTTTAAGTGAAGATTGGAGAGCAGTGGAATCAACTTCTTTTAACCATTCCAATTCAGATTTAAGTTTTTTCATATCATTTGCACACTGCACATATGATAAAGATTTTTTCGATTCTTCATATAACTTAATTCGTTTTGCTAAATATATATTATATACAAATCTACAACATCCAAATGTCTTTTGAATTAATTCTTCTTGTTGTTTATTTGGATAAATTCTATACTTATAAGCTTTTTCAGCCATAATATCACTTCCTTTCACTTAATTATTCTCCGTTTAAAAAGTGAAAGGTTATTAAGTTTTAAATAATATATAAGAACCGTAAGATTCTTTAATCGTATTAGAGGTTGTCGTTCACATAGAGTCGCTAATTCTATGCATCCTTATCTACCTTATTGTTTAGTAGTAGGTATCTTACATTTTCATGTAAGCACAGACTATATCTTCACCCTCACCATTATGTGTTAGGGGTTACTCACTTCGGAACGCTTGTTCCTACTTCCCTCAAGAGGAATAGTCGTTGAAGGCTCTCTTTCGAGATTCCCTGCTGATTATCCATTATTAAAGTGTTTAGGATTTAACCTTGCACCATCTATTCAATTTTTTCTACTTTCGTAACGTTCACGCTTACACCTTTTAAGGTATTACGTTGTAGTTTGAATAGCTTTAGGAATTTCCAGCAATTTCGAGTAATATTGGATGCCATAAGCACCACTACACGCAAGTTTCCCTACGTGCTGACTATTTCGTAAATGTTCACTTACTCATGACTAAAGTCACGAGTGTGCGTTCACGATTTAATCAACTGTATTTTCACCAAATACTTCATTCATTAATGATATGATTTCTTGTATCTTATTAGCAATTAACACTTGCAATGCGTTCCAAGATTGCTCCGATATAGACGGTGCAATTATTTGTAGTGACTGAATAGCCCTTGCACCATTGGCAGCAATGGTTTTAGCATCTGTCATATATTGCCCAATAGTATCATTCATACTATTCCAAGAAGATGATAACAAAGTCAATGCTTGTAGCGGATCATCTTGTACAAATTTATCCCAAGCGTCTTTGCCATTAATACCTGCTTGTTGCAACAGAGAAGTTACGTTGCTATCAAGCAAATCCCAACTACTCATTCCACCATCTTGCATTAGGTTAAATGCTTGAAGTGAATTATTTGAGTC
>OLNN01001556.1_pt1 | contig 18629 bp, 16 predicted proteins | sample 1672141 | NCBI WGS metagenome assembly OLNN01 (sample SAMEA3136652, study PRJEB25190) | human gut metagenome | biome: human gut; feature: human-associated habitat; material: faeces | place: Austria | collected 2013 | reverse complement strand
CTTCATCACCCGTTTTGCCCGCGTGTACACCCCCGCCGTGTGCTATGGCGCACTGGCTCTGGCCTTTATCCCGCCCATCGTGCTGCTGCTCATGGGCCAGCCCGCCCGCTTTGGCGACTGGGTCTACCGTGCCCTGACCTTCCTTGTTATCAGCTGCCCCTGCGCACTGGTCATCAGCATTCCCCTGAGCTTCTTCGGCGGCATCGGCGGTGCATCTGCCTGCGGCATTCTGGTCAAGGGTTCCACCTATCTGGAAGAGCTGGCCCGCACCGGCATCGTTGTGTTCGACAAGACCGGCACCCTGACCCAGGGCACCTTTAAAGTGACCGGCATCCACCCCGCAGAGGGCACCAGCGAGGAGCAGCTGGTGGAAGCTGCCGCGCTGGCCGAGAGCTGGTCCAAGCACCCCATCTCCCTCAGCATCAAGGCCGCTTACGGCAGGGAGATCGATCCGAACCGTGTCACCGATGTGCAGGAGCTTGGCGGCCACGGCGTGACCGCCAAGGTGGACGGCAGGACCGTTGCTGCCGGCAACGCCCGCCTGATGGAAAAGCTGGGCCTGAAGGCTCCCGCCGTCAGCGAGACCGGCACCATCGTGCATGTGGCCATCGAGGGCATGTATGCCGGTTATCTTCTGATCGCCGATGTGGTGAAGCCCCACAGCGCACAGGCCATCCGGGGCCTGAAGGATGCCGGTGTGCGCAAGACCGTGATGCTGACCGGCGATGCCGAGCCGGTTGCAAAGGCCGTTTCCGCAGAGCTTGGGCTGGATGAATACCATGCGGGCCTGCTGCCGGGCGACAAGGTAGACCAGATCGAAACGCTGCTCGCCGCAAAGCGGCCCAAAGAGAACCTTGCCTTTGTGGGCGACGGCATCAACGATGCCCCGGTGCTGTCCCGTGCCGATGTGGGCATTGCAATGGGCGCTCTGGGCTCTGACGCTGCCATTGAGGCCGCTGACGTGGTGCTGATGGACGACGACCCCGCCAAGATCGCACTGGCCATGCGCATTGCCCGCCGCACGTTACGCATCGTGTACCAGAACATCGTGTTTGCACTGGCCATCAAGTTTGCCTGCCTTGTGCTGGGCGCGATCGGCATGGCCAGCATGTGGACCGCCATCTTTGCCGATGTGGGCGTGATGGTGCTGGCTGTGCTCAACGCCACCCGTGCCCTGTACACCAAGGATCTGGCGAAAAAGAATGAACAGTAAAAAACAGTGCCGGACAGCCTGAAAACTGTCCGGCACTGTTTTTATATATGAGGTGCATACAGGCGTTCTATTTCATGCACAAGCTCCGGTTCTTTTTCGATATCAAATTTTCTGGCAAACATGCAGGGCGATGCTTTCAGCTGTTCCAGATCAGCGTATTTCCAGACCCACGGATTGCCTCTGTCCCAATCGATGGCACGGGCACTGGTATCACCCGGCCCCTGATAGATCTTATCCTGATACGGCGACTGCGCGATCAGTGTCTGCACAAAGAACTCGTCCGAGCAAAAGGTCTTGTCCAGCACCTGCAGGACCCACTCTTCTTTTGTCAACAGATACCGTGCAAAGCCGTCCGTGCAGCTGAACCAGTTGCTGCCCTTTGTGAAGTGAACGTCCTGATTGCGCTTTATTTTCAGCAGCTTCTGGCCCGACAGCAGGATTCCATTGATCACGCCGAGCACCGGATGGCGGCGCAGATCGATATTCTGGAAAAAGTGCCGGTAATAAACGCGCTCATCGTTGAATGGGCTGAACGGGTGCGGGTCGAAATGGACAAATTCCACGTCCGGGTTTGCCTCAAAAAATGCACGGATATCTTCTTGTGTTTGAATGGGCAGATCCACACCGGAGATCAGGTGGTAATGCTGATACGGGCCATGGGCCACTGCTGTTTTCAATAGCACAAGCTCCGCTTTTACCTGACTGACACCGCCCCACACAACACTGTGCCGTTTTGCGTGAAACACTTTCGCATATTTCATGCGGCACTCCACCGTTTCCGGCTGGTAGTCCGTATTTTTGCTGTCCATGTGGATGAATATATCATTCCACGGTACATCCAGCATCCGCAACAGGGTCAGAAGCATCTCATCACATTTATGTGCTTCTATCAGGTACGCCTGTTTTTCTCTTGTTTCCATCGCTTTTTCCTCTTACTTCTGCACCGCGTTTTCATTTTATTATAACAGAATCCTCTTTAAAAACAATCCCACCACCCCTTTTTTACAGCACAAAGCCGCTGCTTTCCCTTGCAGAGGGAGAGCGGCGGCTTTGTTTGGGTATGGAGAAAAATGGAGGAGGTCTCAAAGTTTATCCGCGGAAAGCAGCGGTATACACCGCCACCACCTCGTCGCGGGTGGGGGTGATCTGGTTGGTGGACATGCAGGTGTCGTGCAGGGCAAGCTCTGCCAGCACGGCAAAATCTGCAGGGTCCACCTTGTTCAGCTGCGCAAGATTGGCGGGGATGCCCACGCCTGCACTGAGCTGACGGACAAACTGGATCACTGCCGGTGCGGCAGTGTCCGGGGTAAAAGTGCCCTGCAGGCCCATGGCAGCAGCAATGGTCATGAACCGCTCCCGGCACACCGGGCTGCGGCTGTTGAAGGCCAGCACGTAGGGCAGCAGCACCGCATTGCACACACCGTGGGGCAGGTTGTAGTGTCCGCCCAGCGCGTGTGCCATCGCATGCACCATGCCAAGGCCCGCGTTGGAGAAAGCCATGCCTGCCACATTTTCGGCGTAGGCCATCATGGTGCGGGCGGCTTCATCCTGACCGTTGGCAACGGCCCGGGGCAGGTTTTGCACGATTGCCTGCATGGCCCAGTAGGCATCCTTGTCCGTGAGCGGGTTGGCGTTTTTGGAAAGCGCCGCCTCGATGGCGTGGGTCAGCGCGTCCATGCCGGTGGCTGCGGTGAGCTTGGGCGGCATGGAGGACATGAAGTCGGTGTCGTTCACCGCAATGCTGACCATGCAGTTGGGGTCCACCATGGCCATTTTGCTGTGGCGGACAGGGTCGGTGACGATGTAGAAGGAGGTGCACTCGCTGCCGGTACCGGCGGTGGTGTTCACCGCCACGATGGGCAGGCCGGGCTTGGAGGACTTGTTCTCGCCCTCGTACTGTTCCACGGTACCGCCGCAGGCCACCACGATGCTGGCTGCCTTAGCGGTATCGATGGCGCTGCCGCCGCCCAGGGCCACCAGCAGCTGCACCTGCAGGGTGCGGGCTGCGGCAATGCAGTCGTTCACCACCTGTACGGTGGGGTTGGGCTGCACATTGTAGTACACGGCGTACTCCACACCGGCATCGGACAGTACCTGACCGACCCGGGCAGCGGCACCGGAATCATAGAGAAAGCGGTCCGTCACCAGCAAAGCACGGCGGATGCCCATCTTCTGAAGCTCCGGTCCCAGAAGACGGATGGCACCCTTGCCAAAAAAGCTGGTCTTGACGGCGTTGATGCGTTCTGCCATGTGTTCACCCTCCGCTTACTGTGCCTGACCGCAGACGATCTGCACCGGGTCCCAAATGGAACAGGACGAGGAGGAATAGACGAAATCCACCTGACCCAGTGCTTCCACGGTCATGCCAGCGCGGATGGCAACGGCAATGGCGTTGATGCGGGCCGAAACATTCTTTTCTCCCCATGCCTGCGCACCCAGCACCTGACGGGTATTGGCCTCATACACCAGCTTGATGGTGATGCGGTGGGGGTTCGGGCAGATGCCCGGACGGTCGGTGCCGGTGGCCATTGCACTCTTGACCCGCAGACCGGCCTTGCGGGCCTCGGTCTCGGTCAGGCCGGTGCGGGCGATCTCCAGATCCGCCACCTTCAGGCTGCTGGTGCGCAGAGAGCCGTCGCGGCAGGCTGCGCAGTCGCCCACGGCATAGATATTGGGCACACTGGTGGCAAGGTCGGCACCAATGAGCACAGCGCCATTGGGTGCCAGCTGCGCCCCGGTACCGGCCAGCAGGCCGGTGTTGGGGGTAACGCCGATGGCTACCACGCAAAGGTCACAGGGGTAGGTGCCGCGGTTGGTCTGCACCTGCTCCACGAAGGTACGGCCCGGGAAAGAGCGCACCTGCTCGCCCAGATTGAACTGCACGCCCTGCGCTTCCAGCTCCTTCTGGATCAGCTTGCTCACCTCAGGGTCAAACTGGGGCAAAAGCTGCTGCTCTTTTTCAATGATACGCACATTGCGGCCCAGCTTGAGGAAGGACTTTGCGATCTCCAAACCGGCCCAGCTGCCGCCCAGGATCACGATGTCCCGCACATAGGGGGTGCGGACGAACTCCTTGAGGAAGATCAGATCTTCCACGGTCTTGAGGGTCTGCACGCCCACGCGGTCACTGCCGGGCACCTGCGGCACACGGTTGGAAGAACCGGTGGCCAGCACCAGCTTGTCGTAGTGGTCTTCAAACACGCGTCCGGTGGCAAGATCACATACCGTCACCTTGCGGGCGGCTGCGTCGATGCCGCGCACCTCATGGCGCAGATGTGCGGTGATGCCCTGCGCGTTCAGCTCAATCTCCTTGGCCTGAATGGCCTTGTTCAGGCTGTCCAGATCCTCGCACAGGTAATGGGGCAGGCCGCCGGTGCCGCAGGAGTAGAAGCCGCCTTTTTCGTAGACGGTGATCTGCGCTCCGCGCTGGGCGGCGGCAAGTCTGGCGGCGGCCGAAACCCCGGCGGCAATGCTGCCGATGATAATAATTTTCATTGTTTAAGCCTCACGATCCCGCCGGGAGGAAGCCCCTCTCTGCGGCAAAACTTGCAGGGTGTTACTTACTCAGGGTGGGAGGATTGTCCACGATGCCCACGATGAAAGCATCAATGGGCGACGGATGGTCCAGACCATGCTGGGTGGTCTCGTCGGTGGTGACCAGAACCATCTCGCCTACACCCGCGCCGATGTTGTCGCCCGCCACGATGGTATCCTTTTTGGAGCCGAACACCGGCTCCACCAGCAGGAACTTATAGCCTACAAGCTCCGGCATTTTGCGGGTGGCGACAACGGTCCCCTTGACGATCCCTAAAATCATAGCTTACTCCTCTTTGCCCAGCACGGTGACCAGCTGCCCCTGCTTGAGCAGGAAGGCATTGCCATCGTCCGTGTCGATGTGAAAATCCAGTGCACATTTGCCGTTTGCGCGGATCAGCACCCCGCCCATCACGCCCGGCTTGGGGCCGTCGATCTTTACCTGCACGCGGTCGCCGTCGGCAAGGCCGAAGGCCGCTGCCTGTGCGGGAGTCATGTGGATGTGGCGGTCGGCGATCATCACGCCCTCCGGCACAGTCAGGGTGCCATTGGGGCCGCGCAGGGTCACGCCCGGCGTGCCCTTTGTATCCCCGCTGGAGCGCACCGGTGCTTTGATGCCGATGTTGCGGCAGTCGGTCTGCGCCAGCTCGATCTGAGTGGCACTGCGCTCCGGGCCAAGGATGCGGACATGCTTCAGTTCGCCCTTGGGGCCGATGATGTCCAGACATTCCTCGCAGGCAAACTGGCCGGGCTGGCTCAGCGCCTTTTTGGGGGTGAGCTGGTAGCCATAGCCGAACAGCTTGTCCACATCATCGCGGGTAAGGTGGATGTGCCGCACCGAGATGCCTACCGGCACCTGACGGCTGCGCTTTTGCAGCTCTGCCTGCACGGCCTGCGTGATCAGGAGCAGCAGCTGTTCCTGACTGATGTCATGGTAAACCAAGGCACAGCGCTCCTTTCTTATGCAGCGTCAGCGCAGTTCTCAGCGCAGCTCAGGCATGCACTCGGACACGCTTGCGTGCGGGCGGGGAATGACCAGTGCGCTGACCACTTCGCCAATGCGGGAAGCAGCGGTCTGGCCTGCCTCAACAGCAGCCTTCACAGCGCCAACGTCGCCCTGCACGAACACGGTAACAAGGCCTGCGCCGATCTTCTCCTGACCCACCAGAGAGACATCTGCGCTCTTCAGCATGGCATCGGCTGCCTCGATGGAAGCGGTCAGGCCGTTGGTCTCGATCATGCCCAGAGCGGCATCCAGCGGCACCTGCTCGCCTGCGGGCAGGCCGGACTTGCCGGTAGCGGGGCCCTTGGCGGGCATGATGCGGGCCAGATCTGCGTGAGGACGTGCAATGACGTTGACGCAGAACAGCTCACCCACGCGGGAAGCTGCCTCTTCGCCAGCCTCGGTAGCAGCCTTGACAGCGCCCACCTCGCCGGTAACGATCACGGTGGTCAGACCGGCACCGATGGTGTCGGAACCAATGAACTCAACATCAGCAGCCTTCAGCATTGCATCGGTAGCGTCGATGTTGCCAACCAGACCCTTCGTCTCGATAAAACCCAGAGCTTTCATAAGTTGTTCCTCCTGTCAGAACACTGAAAAAATTGTATGTGATGGTTTCGTCCTTCAAAAACTCAGATGATGCGCAGCCCGCCCTCGGCCAGCATGCAGCGGCGGCGGCGGCAGAAACTCTTTGCGCAGGTGATGCCCTCGCCGGTGGGGCCGGCAATGGTCATGGTGCAGTGGCCCTCGCCGCCAATGCCAACACCGGCCTTGGTGGCGCTGTTCTTTACGTAGATGGTGGTCTCAATGACCCGGGCAAAGCGGGTCATGTGGTCCACATCCTTGGAGAAGATGGAAGCGGTGTGGCGGTTGCCGTGCTCGGCCACCACGGCATCTTCCACCGCCTGTTCAAAGCTCTGGCAGCGCACGATGGGCAGCACCGGCATCATCTGCTCCACCAGCACGAACGGATGGTCGGCAGGCACCTCGCAGATGGCAAGGCGGCAAGTATCCGGCACATGCACGCCGATGGTCTCCAGAATGCGGGCGGCATCCTTGCCCACCCACTTTTTGTTCACCTCGTGGCCGCCGCCCTTCTTGGGCTGCAGCACGATGTTCACCAGCTGTTCGGTCTGGGCCTTGTTCAGCAGGTAGGCACCCTGCTTCTGCAGCTCGTGCAGCAGGCCGTCGTAGGCGGTGTTCACGGCGAACACTTCCTTCTCTGCAAAGCAGAGGATGTTGTTATCGAACGAAGCGCCTTCGTAGATCTTGCGGCCTGCCAGCTCGATGTCTGCGGTCTCGTCCACGATGACGGGTGGGTTGCCTGCACCGGCACCGATGCACTTTTTGCCGCTGCGCAGCAGGGCGTTCACCATGCCCATGCCACCGGTGCCTGCCATCAGGCGGATCTTGGGGTTTGCGGCCATCTTGTCCACATTCTCCATGGTCGGCTCACGGGTCATGGTAATGAGGTTTGCAGGGCCGCCCGCCTCGATGATGGCGGTATTCAGCGCCTGCAGGCAGTCGGCAGACACCCGCTTTGCGCGGGGGTGCACGTTGAACACCACGGTGTTGCCGCCTGCGATCATGCTGATGGTGTTGTTGATGATGGTCTCGGTAGGGTTGGTGGTGGGGGTGATGGAGCAGATCACACCAAAGGGTGCATACTCTTCCAGCATCAGGCCCGCGTCACCGCTCTTGGCTTCGGTGGTCAGGCATTCGGGGCCGGGGGTCTTGTTGATGACAGCCAGATGTTTTTCCACCTTGTCCTCATAGCGGCCCATGCCGGTCTCTTCCACGATCTTGTGGCACCACTCCTCCACATGTGCCCGGGCACAGCGGCGGATGGCTTCAATGATGCGCTGGCGGTCCTCGATCTTGTAGTTGGCCGCCCAGTCGCGCTGGGCTTTCCATGCAGCCTCCACTGCGTCGTCTACGTTCTCGAACACGCCGCGGTCGCCTGCTGCACCGCCGGGTGCAGCGGTATAGGCTGCAGGGGCGGCGCTTGTCTGTGCACCGCCCATACCGGCAAGCACCTGCTTGACGATCGCTTCAATTTCCTGCGAACTGATATCCATGGTTTTCGTTCCTTTCCGTAAAGGTCATATCCGTTGGATCAAACGAAACTTTTTGTTATTGAAAGCTCTTCAGCGTCCGGCGGATGACCTCGGCCATTGCGGCATCGCGGGCATTTGCGGACTTCGGTGCGGCCGGGGCCGCTTCCATTGCAGGGACTGCCGCAGGCTGTGCGGCGGGCACCAGGGCAGGGGCAGGAGCCGCCTGCTGTTTGGGCAGGGCGGGCAGCGCCATGCCCGGCTGGATCAGCCCGGTAACGCCCGGCAGGTTCACCGGCTGGACAGGCTGTGCAGCGGGCTGAGCCATGGGCTGCACGGCAGGTGCGCCGCACTTGCTGCAGCCGGTGCAGTGACCGCCGCAGCTGCCGCATTTGGAGCAGCCTGCGCAGCCCAGCTTTGCGGTGACGGCTGCGTAGTAATCCAGTGCTTCCACCAGATGGGCCGCATCTGCCGGGGTCTTGCCCCAGGTCAGGCAGCCGTCATTTTCCAGCAGGACAGCCTTATCGGTGCGGCACAGCAGGCTGACAGCCTGTGCCTGCGCGTCCACGTTCTGGGCGGGCAGCAGCTGCACCCGTCCCAGCGCCCGCACTGCGGGGCTGAACGCTGCAGGCTGCACGGTCTGGCCCTGCATCCCCATCACAGCCGCGCAGGCCGGATAGGTGTGCATCACGCACTGGGCGTTCTCGTTTTCCTGATAGATTTTCAGATGGATGGGCAGGTCTTCGGGCAGGGGCTTGGGCTTTGCGCTGAGCATCGCCTTGCCATTCATATCCACGCGCACCAGCATATCCTGCGTGAGCGCGGCCTTGTCGGCACCGGCAACGGTCACCCACACGGCCTGCGGGCCGACGCGGACGCTCATGCTGCCGTCACCGGCCACCAGCCAGCCCTTGGCTTCCAGCCGACGGGCCATTTCCATGATGGCTTTTTTTGCCTCAAAGTCTGAGAGGTAAGTAACGCCTTGAATCACCATACGTTTCTTTCCTCCTTTTTAACGGCGCAGCGGCGGGATCTTGAGCATGGCGCGCACCTCGTCGGGAGTCATGGGCATCATGCCCTTGGACTTTACGATGTCCGACACCTTTGCGATCAGCGCTGCGTTGTTGTCCACATGGACACCCGGCGCGATCATGTCCGAATCCTCAAAGCCGATGCGCACGGTGGAAGCGCCCATATCCAGCGCAGTCTTGACCATTTCCCAGTCCTCGCGGTGGGCCTGCGTGTAGCCCCACAGGTAGTCGCCGTTGGGAAAGTTCTCTTCCAGCGCCTGGATCATGTGGCGCAGGGCCGGCACCGTGGCAGGCATCTCGCCGCCATGGCCGAACACCAGTGCAAACAGGATGGGTTTTACAAAGTGGAACTTGTCGTTCAGTTCCCGCACGGTGTTGATCATGCCCAGCTCAAAGACCTCGGTCTCCGGGATCTTCTTGTTGTCCATGATGGTCTTGACGCAGTACTCCACATCCTTGATGGGGTTCTGGTACACCGAGGTGCCCAGATTCACCGAGCCGACATTCAGGCTGTTGGCTTCCACCCAGGAGGGGTAGCAGGGCTGCACACGTTCCTCAATGGTCAGGTTGGACACGCCGCCGGTGGAGATTTCCACCACGATGTCGCACATCTCGCGGATGTAGGCCACCGTTTCTTCCAGCAGGCTCAGATCCGGGGTGAGGTTGCCGTTCAGGTCGCGGCAGTGCAGGTGCACCATGGACGCGCCGTTTTTGTAGCACTCATACACATCCCGGGCAATGGCCCGCGGATTGATGAGAATGTCTGTGGCCGCAACGGGGGCCACGGAGATCATGATTTTTTTCATTGGATGAACACTCCTTGCATGTCGCATTGGAGAAGCTTAACAAAGGATGCTAACGTCATTTTAGCATAAACATCCCATCTTGTAAACTCACAGTCCCCTGCCCGCCTTTTACGGCAGGCAGGACTGTATGCTTACTTCTTCCAGAAGATGTAGTGATCCTGCACTGTAGCGGCGATCTCGTCCACCTGCCTGCGCTCGATCACGCTGAGCAGCTGGCGGTGCAGCTCTACGAACCGCTCGATCTCCTCTTCGCCCTTGGCCAGCACCTTGCGGGTGGTCTCCAGACGGCTGGGCATCGTCAGCCGGGTGATATACTCGGTGATGGTGGCCAGCATAGGGTTCTGGGCCGCATTGGCGATCTGGGTGTGGAACCGGCTGTCCAGCTCCAGCACCTTGTCCACCGAAGGCTCCGGCGAGTGCATTTCGGCAGAAAGCTCGCCGAAGGTGCGGTACAGGTCCGGCAGAAAGGATGTGATATCATTGCGCTGAATGATAATATTCAGCGTACCGATATCAATGACGGAGCGCAGTTCCACAAATTCCTGCCAGCTGTTCTTCTGCAGGATGATGCTGTACAGCATCGGGTCCAGCATTTTCTGGTTGTAGTTTTCGCTCACAAAGGTGCCGTCGGCACGCTTGATGTACAGGATGCCGTAGGCCTGCAGCTTTTTCACAGCTTCCCGCACCGAGTTGCGGCCCGCGCCGAACTGCTTGCACAGCTCCATTTCGGTAGGCAGCTTGTCGCCCGGATGCAGGGTGCCGTCGATGATCTGGGAGATGATCCCATCCATGACCTGATCGACTACAGACTTTACCGCATTCTTCTGTTTTTCAGGATGTTCCATTGACATAGTTCCGCCTCCAAATCCGGTTTGGTGGATATTCGGGGTCGTTCAACGTGGAACGTTCTGGGGCAGAAAGCCTCCAAACATCACACGTTGAACTTCCACCACTATTTTACCATATCTGAAAAGCGGACGCAACGGTTACGCCATCAAATAGGTGGGCAGCAGGATCAGCTGAGGGAAGGCGACCATCAGGGCAATGCAGACGAAGGTGGCCGCAATAAACGGCACCAATGTGGGGAACACCTCGCCGACTGTAACATCCATCAGATCGCAGGCAACGTAAATGCACATGCCCACCGGAGGAGTGACCAGACCAACACCGATGACCACGGTGATCAGGACGCTGAGCACGATGGGGTTGATGCCCACGCCCAGAGCAATGGGATACAGGATGGGCATGAACAGGGTCAGCGTTGCGATGGACTCCATGAACATGGTGACGATGAAGAAGATCAGCAGGATCACGATGAGAATGACAGTGGGGTTGGTGGAGAAGCCCAGCATGGTCTTGGCCACCCACTTATCAAAGCCTGCGGTGGTCAGCATGACGGTGTACAGCTTTGCAGCGCCGATAACGATGAAGATACGGCCGCTGGTGCGGACGGTCTCTGCAAAGGCAAACTTGATGTCCTCCCACTTGAGTTCGCGGTAGATGATGCCGCCGGCAAACAGACCGTAAACAACAGCGATCACGCCTGCCTCGGTGGGGCTGACGATACCCATGGTGATCGTGCCCACGATGATGATGGGCATGAGCAGGGCGGGCCAGCTCTCCCACAGGCCATGCAGCACGGGGCCGATGGTGAAGTGGCCCGGCTCCTTGGGCACGCCTTCCTTCTTGGCCATGAAATAGCTGACGATCATCTGTGCCAGACCGCACAGGACACCGGGGATGATGCCGCCGAGGAACAGCTTACCGGTGGAAATGCCGCAGATACCGGCAATGACCACCATGGGGATGGACGGAGGAATGATGATGCCGATGGTGGAGGAAATGGCGGTAACGGCAACGGTAAAGTTCTTGGAGTAGCCCTTGCGCACCATTTCCGGCATGAACATACCGGAAACGCCTGCGGTATCGGCAACAGCGGAACCGGAGATGCCCGCAAAGATCATGCTGGAAAGCACGTTCACGTGAGCCAGACCGCCGTAGATGTGGCCGACGATGGAGTAACAGAAGTCCATCAGGCGCTTGGAAATACCGCCCTTGGACATGGTGAAACCGGCAAAGGTGTACAGAGGGATGGCCAGCAGTGCAAAGCTGTTCATGCCCTCAAACATGCGCTGGGCAATGGTGACGGTGCTGCCGCCGCCCAGGAACAGGATGCCGCCCATGGCGGACAGGCCCAGACTCATGGCGATGGGCACGCCCAGAAACAGCAGAACGAAGAATGAGATCAGCAGCCATGCGATCATTTGGATTTGCCCCCTTCCGGTTTTGCGGTCAGTTCAACGATCAGGTTGAGAACGGCGGACAGGATGCACAGCACACCGGCAATGGGGAAGATGGTGTACACCTGACCCATGGTGAACTGCGGCATGGTGGAAACGGCCTGCTTTGCGCGGGTGCACAGCTGGTAGCCGCCGTAAGTGACCATGACGTAGAACAGGATGATGAACACATCACGGATGATGACAACGATCTTTTTGCCCAGCGGAGTCTTACCGAGGATGGAATCCACCACCTCCACGCGGAGGTTGGTGCCCATGGCGTTGATGCCAATGCAGGCAATGAGCATGGACCAGACGTTCAGATACTGGCTGCTCTCCATGTACCACTTGAAGCCGCCGATGCCGGGGATCAGGCGCAGCACAACGTTTGCGAACAGAATTACCATCATAGCCGCGCACAGAATGGCGGAAATGAGGGTGGTGATCTTGTCCAGAGTGGTTTGCAGTTTTTTCACAGTACAAACTCCTTTCCAAGTGCGATTCAGATAAAATGCAAAGGGACGAAGGGCACGCCCCTCGTCCCTTTGCTTCGGTTTTATTTCAAGGTTTTCTGGTCAGTGATCTCAGCGGGCTTCTTTCCATGCCTTCAGCTGATCCAGCAGGTCGCCGTAGGTATCAGCGTTGTCGGTCAGGACCTTTTCGGTCGCAGCTGCAAACGGAGCCAGTTCCGGGCTGTTGATCTTCATGCCCTTCTCTTCCAGAGCGGAGACCAAATCGTTGGTCTGCTGCTCGTTCAGCTCACGGTCGTAATCGGCAGATGCCTTTGCAGCGTCGGAAACGATCTGCTGCTGGTCAGCACTCAGCTTGTTCCAGCTGCTCTCGGCAATGGTAAAGCACATGCCGGAGTAGATGTGGTTGGTGATGCTCAGGTACTCCTGAACTTCGTAGAGGTTATTGTTGTAGATAACGGGGATGGGGTTCTCCTGTGCATCGTAGGTCTTCTGCTGCAGGGCCTGATACAGCTCAGAGAAGCTCAGCGGCTGGGGGTTGGCACCCAGAGCGGTCATGGTAGCCATGATGACGGGGTTCTCGGGGGTGCGGATCAGCAGACCGTTCATGTCGGCAGGGCTGTTGATGGGGCCCTTGGAGTTGGTCACGCAGCGGAAGCCGTTGCAGTAGTGGGCCAGCACACGCATATTCTGGCTCAGCAGGCCTTCCTCAGCGGCAGCCTCGATGTCGCTGTCCATGAATGCCCATGCATCGTCGAAGGTCTCGAACTGGAACGGCAGTGCGGAAATGCCCATCTTTGCATCGTAGGTGGCAAAGTTGGAAGCGTCGGTGATGATGATATCCACCGTGCCGGAATCCAGAGCGATAGAGTTGATCAGGTCAGCATCGCCGCCCAGCTGGCCGGAGGGGTACAGCTGAACTTCCACAGCGCCGCCGGTCTTTTCGGCAACTTCTTCTGCAAACTGCTTTGCGCCCTTTGCACGGGGGTCTTCTTCGTTGGTGGAGAAGCCCAGCTTCAGGGTGACAGCCGAGCCGGAAGCGGCAGCGGAAGAACCGGTGGAAGCTGCAGTAGAGGCAGTGGAAGCAGCAGTGCTGGTGCCGGAGCCGCCGCAGGCAGCCAGACCCAGAGCAGCAGCGGAAATGCCAGCCACCTTCAGGAAGTCACGACGGGAAATCATCTTTTTCATAAGAATTCTCCTTCAAAAAAATATCTTCTCCTGAGCCGGTCTCGTGCTCCGGCTCTTGTTTCTTTTTTAAATGGTGCCTTTCTTTTCCAGCGCCTTTTTCAGCTCGGCTGCACCAAAGCGGGGGCTGCTGAGGACCACCTTGCCAAACTTATCGGCGATATACTGTTCGCAGTAGGCCATGCTGCCCTGTGCAAACACGATCACATCCACCTTGTCGGCAATGGTACCGGCCATCTCGGTCATGCGGGCCTTGAACTGGTCCTGATCCAGACCGAATGCACCGTCCACCAGACAGTCCACCAGTTCCACGTGTCTGTTGCACTCGCGGGCCATGCGCAGGATGGTGCCCTTGGTGGGTTCCAGCGTGGTGGGCAGGGTAGCCATCACGCCGATGCGCTGGCCCTTGCGGACAGCCTCGCGGCACATCTCCTCGTCCACGCGGACGATAGGCACACCAATGTACTTTGCCACGTCCTGTGCGCTGTCGGCAACTTCACCCACGCTGCTGCACAGGTTCAGCATGGCATCCACGCCTTCCTCAGCGGCTTTCATGTACATGCCGATCAGGCGTGCTGCCGGTGCAGTGGTCACATAGCCTGCCGCGCGAACATCTGCCAGAATGCTGGGGTCCTGCAGGCTGTACAGCTCCACATCATCGCCCAGCTGCTTTTTGACCTCCTGCTCCACCAGTTCGATCAGTTCCGGGGTGGTGCTGGTATAGATCAGACCTACCTTCATAACGGAAAAGCCTCCTTTTGTTTTTCGTGTTCTCGTGCCGGACAAGCCCGCAGCAAAGGCTCTTTGCTACATCCTACCTTTAGTTCAATCTCAACAGCTTGTCCGTCTTTACATCCTACCATTAGATTACTCTTCGGTCCGCAAAAAGTAAATTGGCGAATAGCCGATATTTCGGGCCGGTTTTGGTCGTTCTGCACAAATGTGGGATGCATGTGGTGAAAAATCCACTTCTTTCTGGACATCATCCCATCTTTCAGCGTATAATACCCTTAAAGAAAAAGACAGGGAAGGAGCCACCGGAACATGAATCCATTTCAAAGTGATAACATCTGGAAAAAGAAGGCCCGGCAGGGCAAGACGCAGCAGCATCCGCTCACGCCGCAGCAGGAGTGGCAAAAGCAGGTGAACAGCAGCAGCCTGTGGCTGGGCGGCGGCGTGGTGCTGCTGGCACTGTATCTGGCCGCTGTCCGCGCCGGCACCGTGGCGCTGGACGCAAGCGCCGTCGTGCTGATCGTGGTGGTGGGCTGCTTCTGCGTATACACTGCCGCATCCCTCGGCAGGCTGATGAAGAACAAGCCGGAGGAAAAGGCAGCAAAGAAGAAAAAGAAAGCCCAAAAAGAGTGATTTTTTTCTTCCCGCGCAGAGCGTTTTCGCGTAGGGCAGATTTATATAGCTTTTATAAATTTTTCTCCGCCGGGTACGTTCTCTTTTGCGTGCCAAAAGAGAACCAGAAAAGCACCCGCTACTTTCGAGGCGCGGGAGGCACGAATTAAGGGCTACTCGCCCTTAATAATCCCAAAGAAGATGGGCTCCATACAAAAAATCCAAGTCGCTTCGCTAAAGGATTTTTTGTGTTGCGCCGATTTGAAGTCGCTTACGCGACGAAACGTAAGGGCAATAGCATAGTTTTATTGCTTTGCGACTGTTTCCGCAGGAAACGAGCAAGAGCAGATGCCGTTTACCGCCACGGCCTTTCCCCGTGAAAAAGCAAAACAGCCAGACCCGCGGAACTTGTCGGGGCAAGGCCCCTCCATTTTGCTCCCGCAAGAACGTTCTGCCGCTTGAAAGCCCCACTGGGGCTTTCATTGCTGCGCAACCGCGGTCTGGCTGTTTTGCAATCATTAAAAATAATTTTTCCGCTGAATATGCCCAGAGCGAAGCGGAGGGCATTCTAAATCATCAGAGTGTCAGCCCAGCAAAATTTCCACCGCTTCCCGCAGGGTGGACACTTCGCCCACATTGCCCGGGAAGATAATGTACGGCGTGCCGGGGAACAGGCTTTCGGCACCGGTCTGCCATACCGGGATGCCCGGCCGGATCTGGCCCAGCACCTTGGCGCATTTCACGCGCAGGGCCTTCACGCCCACGTCGCTGCTGGTGATGCCGCCCTTTGCCACCACAAAAGCCGGGGAAGCGGTCAGCCTGCCCACGCAGCTCTGCAGTGCATCGCTGATGGCAACGCTGCGCACGAGGGCTGCTTCCGGGGTGTCGTCCGGCAGGGTGAGCACCACGCGCTTTGTGGACACGCAGCAGGTGATGCCCTTTGCGATCTGCTGTGAGCAGTGGGCCACGATGGCGGCTGCTTCCTTTTCCAGCTCGCCCGGCACCAGCACCTTGTCGCTGTCCATCTCAATAAACTCGATGCCCTGTACTTTTTTCAGTTCTTCCAGCTGGGCAGTGGTCTTTTTGGTGTGGCTGCCCACCACGATGATGCCGCCTGCCTTGCTTTCCTGCGTGACCATCTTTTCCCGGGTGAGCAGCGGCTGGTCGGAAATATTGCCGATGGCCTTGACCAGTGCGGCCGCACTGCGGATGGTGAAGTGACGGCCCTTTGCCATGGCGCGGTACAGTGCCACTGCAAACACCTTCACATCGCAGTCCGCCACTGCGTTGACGATCACATGGCCGTAATCGTGCACCGCCAGCAGCTGGGCCTCGATGCCGTCAAAGTCCATGGCGCGCAGGCTTTCCAGCGAGATGCAGGTCACATCTCCTGCACGGACTTTGCCGCCGGTTTTTTCCTCAATGTATTCGCACAGGTTGCTGGAGTGGTAGCCAAAGGTCTCGTCCTTGGCAAATTCGGTCTGGCCGCAGGGCACAAGCTCTGCGCCGTAGCGCACATAATGCACGTTGTCCAGTGTAAAGCGTCCGCCCTCGCGGAAGTAGGGGCACAGGATGTCGCCATCCATTTTGTAACCGTTCTCAGCCTCCGTCACCTCGCGCAGCAGGTCGGTCTCCAGCGGGTAGTGGCCGCGCAGGGTGGAGTCGCCGCGGCTGATGATCAGGTAGTCCATGCCGAACTCGCGGGCCACCTTGGCGGTGTTCTCCGCGATCTCGCGGTGGGCCTTGGTGGTCTCGACCACGGTAAAGCCGCGGCTGTTGGTCAGAATAAAGAAGAGCTTTTCCGGCGCAGCAAAGCCCTTGCGCAGGCTTTCTACCGTCCAATCTGTATAAACATAGATATCATGTACCGTCTGTACGCCGGTAGGGTCGTCGTCCAGCACAATGATCTTGCGGTTGCTGGCGGCAGCTTCGGCGGCAAGGGCGGCGTTCAGTTTTTCCTCATCCACCTGCGGAAAATTAGCCAGAACATCGGCACTGCGGATCTGTTCCATCTGAAGCTCCTCCTTTATTCGTACAGCACCTGTGCGATCAGCACCAGCGGCTCGTCGCCCAGGCAGGCGATCTGGTGGGTGTCGCCGGGCATGGCGGCAATGATGTCGCCCTTCTCCAAGATCTGCTCCTCGCCGTTGATGATGTGGACAGCGCGGCCGGAGACGATGACCATGCTTTCCATCTCGTGCTCATGCGTGTGCCTGCCAATGGTCACGCCCGGTGCCAGCGTGTGGCGCACGTAGGCGCGGCCCTTGCCCAGCATTTCGGCAGGCGCATCCAGCAGGCGTTCCATCATCACGGTGCCCTCGCCGCCCATGCAATGGGGGATCGGAGTGGGTTTCATCTCAGAAGCTTTCTTATACAACATCCCATGTTCCACCTTTCAAGTCATCTGCAGCAGCATACGGCAGAGTGTTTTTAAACATCCTACCTTTCAAGTCAAGTCCATTATACATGAGCGCAAGCGGAATAGCAAGATTTTTTCCTGAAAAGCTGTTCAATTTTGTGCAATGCGTTTTGTGCAATCTGGCTGATATCCCGCCGTTCCTGCCCCGCAGGCATACAAAAAAGTTTCCCCGCCGCAGGCACGCAGCCCACGAAAAGGGAAGCTTTTGTCTGATTCAATTTCGGGTGCATCTGACGGAAGTAGTACACCGCAGCATAACACTCCACTTTCCTTTTTTCGGATCCCGAAATAAATTGGAACTCTGCACATGTTCAAGCTGCAGTTTTTGTGTTTTTTTCAGAGAATCCGTTTTTTGTTGCCGGAGCAGCGTTTCTTTTGTATAATGGCAGTGATGGAAGGCCGATGCCTTTTGCAGATTTTTAATCACGACGTTTCAAAAGCGAGGTGTACTGATTATGGAATGGGCAAAATTGCTGTCAACTGAAAAGCTTTCTTCTGAACCTCCTGAGCCCGATTCGTTCAAGGAGTATCCCATCAATGCATTTGAAAAGGACTACAGCCGGATCGTTTCCAGCGCTGCATTCCGCAGGCTGCAGGATAAAACGCAGGTGTTTCCTCTGGATAAGAGTGATTTCATACGAACCCGCCTGACGCACTCGATCGAAGTCTCCACGATCGCCCGGCAGCTTGGCATCATGATCTCCAAAAACACAACACAGTACAAGCCAACTGATATTGCTGTGCCGGAGGATGCCGAAGCCATCGCATCGGTCCTGCTCTGCGCCGGCCTTTTGCACGACCTCGGCAATCCGCCCTTCGGGCATTTCGGCGAGACCGTGATCGGTGACTGGTTCAAAGAGAACCTTGACCATGTAAAATACAAAGGACAGCCCCTTCGCAGCTGGTTATCCGAGCAGATGATCGCTGATCTGGAAAATTTTGAGGGCAATGCACAGGCGCTGCGGATCCTGCTGAAAGCAAAACACGGTTCCAGCCTCAATCTGTCCAAAGCGATCATCAGCACGCTGGTAAAATACCCCACCGACTCCTGCTCCGTTGATAAAGGCAGTGCGGATATCCGAAAGCACAAACTCGGCTTCTTCGCTGCAGAACAGGAGACTTTTGAGCAGATCTCGGAAGCGGTTGGGACCACCACTCCCGACAAAGGCATCGTGCGCCATCCGCTGACCTACCTGCTGGAAGCAGCCGACGACATTGCATACTCTACTGCCGATCTGGAAGATGCCTTTAAAAAGGGCCTGTTCACCCTTGACCAGTTCATTGAATATTA
>OLNN01001552.1_pt1 | contig 18643 bp, 19 predicted proteins | sample 1672141 | NCBI WGS metagenome assembly OLNN01 (sample SAMEA3136652, study PRJEB25190) | human gut metagenome | biome: human gut; feature: human-associated habitat; material: faeces | place: Austria | collected 2013 | reverse complement strand
AAGTAATCTGAGGGCGTTCAGAAAGAAAAGTCATCAGTGCCACACTGGAGACTCCACCCAGACTCAGATAGCTGCGTTTTTTCCAATCTTTTGGAAATAACTGGATAAACGAAAGCAGATCAATGGCTGCTTCAAATACAAACAACTGATTATCCGTTCCTCTGTAACTGAATCCATAAGATTTATCAGAACCTGTTACATCTCCTCGATATTTTATTTCACCAGTTCCCCGGCAGTGTGCATATCTCGGAATACCATCTGCATCTCTGCCGACAAATATAACATTATGATGCTTCTTTTCTTCGTAAATATCACCTCTGTCAATCCACTCTTCCACCAGTGTTTTCTCAATCTCTCTTTTTTTTGTCAGATACTTCATGATTTTTTCATTATCCTCATTTTTCTCCGGTAATCGGAAGTCTTTAGACGGGGCGGGGCAGGACTTCTGCCTGCCTTCGCCTTCTTCCCCAATCAGAATTTTCACTGCTTCCGGGAATGTTGCATAATAAAATTCCATCACAAAGTCTACCGGATAACCGCCCTTACTCTGACTATGCCGATACCATCGGTTTCCGGATATCGTTACACTGTCATGCTTTTTCCAACGATATTCTCTGCCACTTTTCACCAACTGTTCCCCTTGTGCGTTCAGAAAAGACACAAGGTCGGTCTGGTTTGCTCTAGCAATCTGCTCTTCTGTATACTGCATTTTCATCATCCTTTCCTGTCTGTCCTGCTGACAGACTTCTATAAACTCATATCATAGTTCCGTTTTTTCCTCACTGTCTGTTGCTTTGCATCACGTTCTTCACACTCTTTCTTCTTTTCAGCCAGTTGTTTCAGAAGAGAAGTTTTCTTTTCCGGCTTCGGCTCCGTCTGGTTCACTGAATGTTGCTCTGCTTTACTGTTTTCTTCGAAAATATCTTCTGTCTGGGCTGCGTGAAATGCCGGGAACTTCACCTGCTTCTCCCTTTTTTCTTCTGAACGCCCGGAGGTATCTGTTTCTGCCATTTCCCGGTCACATCTGGCAATGTCTGCACAACTCTGTACCTTTTTTACAAATGCAAGTTCGTCCTGATAAGGCTGATTATCTGCTTTCAGCTCTTCGATCACAGACCGGAGTTCTTCTTTCTCGCGTTTCCATCTGGCTGTTGGCACCTTTCCATTTTTATCCAAGTGCTGTTTCAGTTCCCGTTCACATTTGCGATAATAATTGATTTCTTTCTTATGCTGCTGATAGTATTTCTCTCGTTTTTTAGGAAAAAAGAAATGGTTGTACTCGTCTATCAATGGCTGGTTTGCCTTTATTACTTCTGCCATCTTTTGCAGATTTTCCAATTTCTTTAACTGCTCTCGCTTTTCGGAAATTTCTTTTTTGCTGACTGATACAACACCATTCAGTTCATCAATCCTTTCCTGCAGATCCTCCATTGTCTCTATCTTATGAGTCTGGAGGTAATTGATGGATTTTGCAAACTCCTGTAAGTTGGAGAGATTCTTCCCTCTCCGTTTCATCTCCGCATAGAAATTTGGGAGCAGTGGTCTGCCCTGCGTTTTCTTATCATAATAATCTTGCAAGCTTTCCAGAAGTGTCGGATTCTGCCTGCGATCCAGTTCGGCTTTCATTTCCTCATACGCTGTCTTCATCCACTGAATGGATTCTTTCAGAGAAATAAACATCTGGTTGAACTGCCGGATAGCTCGGTTCAGTTCCCCAATCACTGTTTTAATTCCCTTTTTCTCCATTGCTCGCACTTCATACCCTTCATGGATCGTCGGAATCAGATCAATTCCCTGCTCTTTGTAAGAGCGGTGATCAATTCTTGCTGCCATGTGACATTCCCGGAATTTTTCGTTCACTTTCTCTGTCCACGCTCTTCTCCATTCCTTTAAAAGTTCCGGATCATTCCATCCAGTAGTGGAAACAGCATTAAACACATCGTTTCCTTTGGCATCTTTTATCCGGTTTCCGTCTTCATCCAGAATATATTCCCGTTTCTGCTTGTTACCCCAGCTCCCATCTTCTGCAATAGGACGGATTGGAGCAAGTACATGAAAATGTGGATTATCTGGTTCATCCTCATTCTTTGATTTTCCCTCATGAACCGCCAGATCTACAATCATGCCACGTGCTACGAACTGTTCCCTGCAAAACTCTCTCGCCAGTTCTATATTTTCATCCAGTGTCAGTTCATTTTGTAAAGCAATATCAAAAGAATAAGCTAACTGTGCCCGTTTACTTTTCTCTATCTGCTCTACCTCATTCCAAAGTGTTTCCCGGTCAGACAAACGTTCCGGCACATATTCCGGTGTCAGGATTTCTGTGAAAACCACTCCCGACTTTTTTGTATAATCATGCGTCTGTCCATAGTAATCGTTATAAAGCTTTTGCCCCGAAATATAAGCTGCGGAATTAACCACTGTCTGACCTTTTCCTCTGGAAACTTGCTTTACTGAAAAATGATACAGTGCCATTAGCCGTCATCTCCTCTTTCTGCTTTTTCAACTGCTTCTGCAATTTGCTGTTGTTCTTTGTGTAAGGCTGCTATGTGAACCTGTCGCACAATACTTTTGTTGTAACTACTGTTCTGTAACTGCTCCATAACGTCCTGAACTTCTTCCTGTTCCAGATCTCTTGATAATGGAAATGCTTTTTCAAACTCTGCCCCTTTAACAATCAATCTGTGGGAACGTTCCTTCCGTTCCACCAACTTCTTTCTCTGCTCCAGAATATTTTTATTGTGGATCGCATATTCCAGTTCCTTTTTACTTTTTTCCATGTTGGCTTTCAGTTCTTCCAGTGACATAGATTCATATTTGGGATTTTTTGCTCTGCTCAATTTTTCAACCTCCTACTTTTTCTGTAAATAAAAAGAACCGGACTTCTTATAGATACCGATTCCTGGATATAAAAAACTGAGGTCGTTGTTCCACAATAAGGAATTACTGACCTCAGCGTTTTTGAAATATTTAATTGTTATATTAATCAACAACGGAAGATATTCTCGTTAATTTATAGTAATTGTTTGATCCAGTAATTGTCTCTCTAATGTAATCACGTGTTCATTTGGTACATAATGATAAATAGAAGCAATGATAATCTGATTATCAGGGAAATCTCGCTGAAGAATCTGCATCATCTTAGCAATGTTGGTATCATCAACTTCTTTTCCCTTCGGAGAATCCAACAAAATCGGCAATTTAATGCCAAGTGCTTTTTCAATTTCAATAATATATGCCAAACGAAATGAAAAAACTGTTTTGTGTAATACTGCCCCAGACAATTCCTTAAGATTTTTTGTAAACAGATATTTCCATGTCATCTTTTCTGCTTCAGAATCTCCAAGTTCTTCCATATATTTTTGAACAGTTTTAATCATAGACTGAGTTACATCGTTGCTATCATTGGTAAATTGAGAAATCTGATTTTCCAATGCTTTTTTTTCTTTATCCAAATCATCAATTACATTTTTTACATCAACTGGACTAATATCAATGCCAGCCATCTTTCGATCAAATACATCTGCTAATGATTCCATCGGAAAAAGAGAGAGTTGTTGCTCTTCTTCTTTTATCTCAAGTTCCAAATCTTCTATCTCTTTAAGAATTCTTTCTAACCTTGAAATAATCATCTTTTTCTTTGCCTGCAATAGATCTATACTATCAGAAGCACCAACAACCATATCTCGAGTAACACATATCTCTTCACCATTATTTAATCTAATCACTAATTTCATGTCATCTATAAATTCAATAGCCTTTTTGTTATTCTTGATATTATCATCCAAGCGTTTAATCTCTTTTTTTATCGCATCCCTCTCGACTTTGAGTTGATCCAATTTTAATAACCGCTCACGATTATAACTGTCTCGTGTCAAAGATTCACTAATCGGTGTAATTGATTCTCTATACTCGGCAATATTCAAAATCTGCTTGTATTTTTTGAGATTTTCCTCAACTTTTTTCTTACGCATTATGATATCTGAACAGCTTCTTCCAGACAATCCTCTAATTAGTTCATATATATTGAAATGCACACCCGCTATAACCTTCCCACGGTTTAAAAGAGTCCAACCTTTTTCTTGGTCAATATATATAGCCCCAAGAAGATTATTAAGTATATCTTCATTATCAGTTCCAAAAATTTTTCCATGCAATTCAGTACTCTGTACTGGAAGCGCATATGAAAATTGCATCTCTTCTTCAATTAATTCTATAGAATCAACTGTATTTCTGTTAAGTGTCAATAGTGTTCCATCATCCTTTTCAAGTACAACTTTTACGCTACACACTTCAATTTTAAACTTTTTTGTTCCGGGAATAGCATAACCAAGTCCGTATAAAAGGCAACGCATAAGTGTTGTTTTTCCTGTGCTATTCTTTTCACTGTAAATAAGATTAAATCCTGATTCAAAAAAACGCTCCGTACAAAACATGCCTTGAGAAATATATATAGATTTAATTTTCATAATGACACCTCTTTGCTAACGTTATTAATTAAATACCTTTGTTGAATTACCTTTGCCAGAATTACCTTTGTAACCGCTTCTTGAACTTCTTCGTCCAGTGATTCAAATGAAAAAATAGAAATATAATCTTTCCACTTATCTGCAATAAACTTTCGTATACGTTCCTTCATTGTTAACTCACAGTTAGATGAATTATAATCAAATAAAATTTTTGTTATAAGATCATATCGTTCTGAAACAGTATTTATAAGATACGAATACTGTGTGGTAATCTCATTTATAAATCCCTGATCGTAATCGTCTATGTACTCTGCTGGCAATTGTTTTCCTAAAGTTAGTACAATTACTGGCCATACAATTTCTTTCTTGTTCAGTTTTATAGTTATGTTCGTTTGAGAACCGTTATGAAAAAGGTCATTTTGCCAAACCTGCATTAATTCCATCGCGCTTATAGCTTGCCCCAAATTAAGTTGATTAATAAAGTCCTTAATTTTTTCCTCTATTACCACATACCTTGTTCTTAAATTATCCGTTTCAAACATAAAATAACAAATTCGAAACTTGCCCGTATCAAATGAAACGCCAAGACTCTCAATAACATTATCAATTACTTTTTTTGCCTCATCGGAAAGATCATTATACCCAATTTCTACCGGTGGTCCATAGAAAAACCCCTTCGAAGTATCCTCTTTTAGTGGATTTTTAGAATTAGTGATGAGAATAAGTTGTTCTACTGATTTATCATCAGCAGCAGAAAGAGTTCCAATTGCTTTCTTAAGATTTCTTCTTACATTTGAAAAATCACTACTTCCTTTTACTATTCCTTTTGCTTGAGCCATGATTCGCTTCCCATTGTTCATAGTCAGCTCAATATCCTCAGACGCTCCTTCCATCCGAACTGCTTCTACTTCTTTTATATTATCTAGCATCAAAAAAATAGTAGCATTAACTTGAAAATCAAACCCAAAAATTTCTGGACTAGCATTAGAATTATTGGCCATAGTCATCTTCTCCTCCCTGTCGAATTTATTCCCATCAGATCTCTTTTCTATTTTTAACTACAACGTTCACATGAAACAGATAATTGTAACTACCTTGAATTTTATTATGTCAAATAAGCTTAATGCTATAAGGCATCATTTGGGATAGGCACCTGTGCCGCAAGGGTAATCATTCCCTTGTCCGAAATCTTTGATTTCGCTGAATTTCCCGGATTTAGATTTTTCAAAACCGGGAACAGCACCGTAGGTCGCACAATACAGGCAGATGGAATTACCTGTATAGAAGTGCGCTCTTAGCTTTGCTAAGAGAATTATGCCGTATCCGGCGTGTCATCTTTTTTCAAGTTCTTCTACTTTCTTCTGATAAAGTTTCATCAGTTCCGCAACACAGGCTGCTTCGCTTTTATAGGCTTCACTACCTTTTGTAAAGCCGTATGCCTGCATGACTGCCATGTCATTTTGCTGATGTGCCTTTCTCAATTTTGACGGCATCGTTAATTCGTTGTAAAGATCTGCCAGACTACTGTCCGGATACAATGCTCTAGCATCCAAAATTAATTGTGCAGTCTGTTGTATTTTTTTCTTCTGTTGTTCTGACGGCATTGGCCACGGAAAATTATTATATACAATCTTCACTGAATATCTATAATCGCTTTTTAATCTACCACACACAGCACGCATCCAAGCCATATGTACATTAGATGTCAATACTCCAAAATGATACAAAGAGGCATCTGGCACAAATGATGCTGCATTACTAGCAACTACTTCTTTATTCAGATATCCAATAGGTATATATCTTCTATTTTCAGTAGAAGTAGCAGGAATCATTAAATAATCTGTTTTCGGCTGTTTTATTTCCATAAAACGAGTTGGTTGATCAGCATACTCCCTCGTTGCTTTTTTCGTGCTTGCTAATCGAAAATTTTTAACTGCTTCAACACGCTCCATAACTTTCGGCATTTCTCTTATTTCTTGCGGTTTTGCATCAACTAACCACAAACACCATCTTCTGCAATTATTAATATAATCCTCCGAACCCATAAAAGGTCTAAAAAATTTACCAGCACGAGGTTCAATTTTTAAAAATTTATTTTTTTCTTCCTCTGTAAAAATGAAATTTCCGCCTTCTACTGGCTTTCCTCCACTACGCATTATCGGTACATCACTTATGGGCTTGCCAATACTTTCGATGAAAACATTTGGTGCGTCTATTAAATATGCATTTATATTTTCTACCTCTTGTATTCGGTCACCAACATATATCTTTCTTTTAGATAAATTATGTGCAACACTAAATCCAATAATTACACAATGTACATGAGCCTTCAAACTTGCTTCACTATCCCACCGAAATGTCCTATATGCAAAATCTATATGTATTCCAAACCTTTTATACAATGGTTTCCAAACACCTGCAACCTGCTCACCTTGTGTTATAGAATTTGTTGATACAAATGCGGCTCGAATCATAGTACCCTGCATAAATTGTGCGGCCTTAAAATACCAACCTGATACATAATCAATTTTACCTGCCATTTTATATGTTTTTCCTTTTTCATCAACATATACAGATATAATATCCTTTTTCTGTTCTTTGCTCTGTAATGAATAACCCACAAATGGAGGATTTCCCATAATATATGACACCTGATATTTCGGTACAACGCTCTCCCAGTCAATCTGCAAAGAATTACCTTCTACAATAAACGCATTGGTCGTCAATGGCAAAAAATCCAGATTCATATGAACGATGTCTTCTGTCTCTTTCATCATTTGTGATTCTGCGATCCACAACGCTGTCTTGGCAACTGTAACAGCAAAATCATTGATCTCAATTCCATAAAACTGATCAATAGAAACGTGGATTGGTGAGGATTCATCAAAGCCAAAAGTAATCTGTCCTCTCTGCAATTCTTTTATGACTTCATTCTCCAATCGCCGGATACTGATATATGTCTCTGTAAGGAAATTTCCACTTCCAGATGCAGGATCAAGCCATCTAAGACTTGCCAGCTTCGTCTGGAAGTCTCTCAGCTTTTTATCTTTTGTTCTCTGCACGGTTATCTGCTGAATTTCTTTCAACTCATTTTTCAGATCGTCCAGAAACAGTGGATCAATGACCTTGTGAATATTCTCAATGCTGGTGTAGTGCATACCGCCAGAGCGTCTTGTCTCTGGATTCAACGTACTCTCAAACACAGCACCAAATATAGTCGGACTGATTTCTGACCAGTCAAAATCTGCTGATGCTTTCTCTAACAATAAATTCCTGATTTCATCTGTAAACGGTGGAATCTCAATATCTTCATTTGCAAAAAGTCCACCATTCACATACGGAAAAGCTGCAAGCTGTGGGTTATCATCTTTCAGATAAGGATCTCTGTCCTCCGGCTTTGTATCAAGAATCTGGAAAAGTTCAATCATCGCTTTTCTCATTTTTCTTGCATCAAATTCTTCCAGATAATCATGGAACATGCCATGCTGGCCAAAAATGCCCGCATCCTCTGCATAAAGACAGAACACCATCCTAACACAAAGGATATTCAGGCTTTTCATTGCACGCTCTGTTGTTGGATCGACATATTGTTTTGCCAGTGCATCATACAGCAGCCCTACAATCTCACCTGCGGCAATGGAAACTTCCATTTCTCTCTGAAGATTTGTGTTTTCCTCGTCCACAAGGAACTGTAACCGATAATATTCTTTTTCCAGATTCTCCAACTGGATAATCTCCGGATCACCGCCCGGCTTTTCCATGTCATAAATATAAAATGACTGAAAATTGCTAGTAACAATCCATCTTGGTCTTTTTGAATACGGCAATTCAGAAGAATATCTTTTTGCCTGTTCAAATGGTGTCAGCATAGATCCATCGGACTGTCGGATAGCAGCTGTCAGGCTCTTGTTGATACTTTTCTGTTCAATCATGACATGGGTTTTCTCGATATACCCGTCAATAAAACTGGTATGGTCAAGGTGTACCTGATCTTCAAAAGAAATAAACTGTGATATTTCCGTCACACCAAATACCGTTGTGAGAAGCTCCACCCAGAAAATCTGGCTGTCGCCTTTTTCATATCCACGGTCTTTCCAGTTTTTCGCAAATGCTTTCGCAGCTACTCTTTGTTGTGTATCTGTCATTGCAGCAACCTCCTATTATTCATCATCTGTAAATTCCATCATCTCATCCACGGTGCAGTCCAGTTTCTTGCAAATTTTCTCAATCGTCTCCATTGATACATATTGGTTTTTCCCCATCCGTGCAAGAATGTTTCCGCTGATTCCAGTAAGGTACTGCATTTCTATCCGCTTCATATTTTTATCTATGAGCATTTTCCATAATCTGTTATAACTTACGCCCATAAGCTACCTCCGTATTTTTCGTTCAAACATATTTTGATTATATCACGATTTCGTTAGGTTGAATATCTGTGTTTTTGATATCTTCTGTAAAAATGGAAAAGAGGATGCATTTTGTCTAGGCATCCTCTCCAACCATTTATTCTAAATTAATTAAATGGAATTTCTCCTTCAGATGCTTCCATAAATCCGTCCTTATCTGTTTTCGATGTTTCTGATGAATCTACCCCAGCACCGCTGTCCTTGTTCTGGGCAAATTCATGTTCTTCCACAATCACATCTGTAGTATAAATTGTTTTCCCATCCTTATCCTTATAACTACCGGTACTGATACGACCGCCAATCACAATCCTCATTCCTTTGTGAAGATATTTCTGTGCGAACTCTGCACTCTTACCAAACGTGATACACGAAATAAAATCTGCTTCCTGTTCTCCGTCACGTTTATATCTTCTGTTCACGGCCAGAGTATATCTGGCTACTGCCATATCATTATCTTTTCCAGCATATTTGATCTCCGGATTCTTTGTCAGTCTTCCCATTAAAATCACTCTATTCATAGTTTTTACGTCCTTTCCAGGCATTTTACCCTTTAATCATTGTTATTAGTTACTTGTTGCATCAGCGGTCTATTGTGCGTTTCCCTGTCACCTGCAGCCGTCTCAGACTGCCTCTGCCTGCATACACAGGTCACTGATCATAAGGCTTTGATCATCCGCCCATCATCGGGAGTGTCATTATGATTCCGCTTGCTTTCAGAAAAGAAAGGTCATGGCAGAACTCCTGGTAGGCTTTCAGGGTGCACTTATCAATTGTCAAGGTTCAGCGAAGGAACATTCCAAAACGTCCTCTAATTACTAAAGTCAAATGACTTGGCACGATGCAAAAAATTCGTGATATTTTTTTACATTTTTATCATTTTTTCTTTTACTTTCGTTAGTCCCTTCATATACTCTGTATTGGGAGCGACAAAATCGGACATGATTTTGGGAAATTTTGAAAAATAATTATTCCTCTACCTATAAAGCGTTGGAAATGGTATTTACCAACCCCTTTTTGCAAGTTTTTTGTACATAAATGAAATACTTCTTCGCTAGTTGCATATTCCAGAGAACGTGAGGACATGGATTTTCTTGAAAAATCATTTTTCCACTAATCACATGTGGCAGAATGTATAAAGTCAGATGATTTTGAAAAAAAGCAAAAAAATAGGCACTAACCACTTATGGTTAATGCCCTTTGGGGTAATCATTATTTTTCTTTTGTCAATTTCTGATACATTCTCATTAATTCAGCAACACAGTCTGCTTCTGACATTTTAATGCTAAATCCATAAGCATGCATCACTGCTCTGTTATTTGCTTTATGTGCTTTCAGTAATTCTGTTGGCATTGTCAAAGGATCATAAAGATCTGCAAGATTGCTATCTGTATAAAGTGCTCTAGCATTCAAGATAGCCTGTGCCGTTTTTCTTATCTTTTCCTTTTGATCATTTGTTGGAGAAGGCCAAGGGAAATTATTATAAACAATCATATTAGAATAACTATAATCACTCTTTAGTCGACCACATACTGCTCTGGTCCATGCCATATGAACATTGGACATTAGTATTCCAAACTCGTAACTTGTGGCTGACGGCATTGTAAAAAGTTTATCGCCTGGAATTATTTCTCCTTCAAGATAATCCATCGGAATATATCTTCTGTTTTGCGAAGACACCTTTGGTATTGCAATATATGGCGAATACTGTGCAAGTTCTTTCCGTTGTCTTTCATCAAGCAAAAGTATCAACTTTTCTCCAATCTCTCTGCCGGATTCAGATATATCAAATACAGCTAATTTCTCATATTTTCATCTCACAATTAACCCTATATATTTGCTGTGCGACGTTTTTTTTTCTTTTGCCGTCGAGTGGCAGATGTTTTATACTATGTCACTTTCATAAAGTTCTCTTTATCCTTTATTACTTTTCTGTTTTGTCTGATTTAAAAGCAAGATAACCAAAACAGAAATAGCTATACTGCATAGAATGTATGTCCAATTCAAATATGATAGATTGATTAAATTCTGTGCTGATTGATTTTTAATGAAGTTTGTGTATGATGCGTTACTCTTAATCGCTTCCATAACTCCTAAAACATTTATCGGGCTTAAATTGTATAAGTACGCACCAAATAAATATATCGCTATTTTTTCAACAATGGACGGTATTAAAATAGCCGATGCAGAAAGCCATAATGGACATTGCTTGTGGGATTTCTGTAAATATACTGCCCCCAAAAGATATGGCAATACCGCAAGGCAACAGCCCAAAATGACAATATTCTGATGAAGCCCAAAGAGGGCGAAGAATACACGGATAAAAAGATATGTTCCAAATATAATCAACCAATCAATGAGCAAGCCTTTTATTGGTGTGCGCTCTTTTATTGTTTCGTTTTGTAACTGCATTTCATTACCTCCCAAATGGACGCTCCACTTTCGGGAACGTCAAGGTTACAGTTGTTCCACCGCAAGAATTGTTTTTTAGCTCCACCGTGATAGACAGGTCAGTTGCCATTTTCTGAACAAGGTATAACCCCATACCCGTAGAACGACTAAGGTAACTGCCCGTATCTCCAGTAAACCCCTTGTCGAAAACAAAAGGTAAGTCAGACAACGGTATGCTTGTGCCGTTGTCTTTCATAGATAAAGAAATCTGTTCATTATCCGCACTATCAGCAATGGAAAAGAGAAGTCGAGGAGCAGGATTGTTCCCCGTATATTTCACACTATTGCTGATTATCTGTCCTAAAATGAACATCAAACCTTTTTTGTCAGAAATCACTTGAGCATCGTTTTCGGTATATTCAACAGAAAATCCAGCTTCTTCAAGAAGCGTTAAATTATCTTCAACTGCTTCACGACAAATTTCAAGAATTGAAAGCGGCTCAAAAAAGTAATCCTTATGAGTAGCCCCAAGCCTTGAAAAGTATAGAATTTGTTCTATATCCTGTCGGGTATGGTCGCGTACATACAGCATACGGGTATGAACCAAAGGGGACATTTCATCTTTTCGATTGTCCAGTAGCAAGGTCATAAGGGATAGCGGCTTTTTGATTTCATGTACCCAATTTTCAATGTAGTGTTGATAATCTGTAACTGTAATTTTCTGTTCGTTGATATATTCCTGCTGCGTCCTCAAATGCTGCCCCAATTCACAGATATAAGGGCGTAATACTGCGGGAACAGCTTCACACAGTAAGTATTCGTTGGTATCGTCTGGCTCCAATAGAAAACGCCGAAAAATAGCGTCTGTCTTGTTGCGTTTTCTGATTGATATAGCAAGCGGGATAGCAAGTGTGGCAAATGATACGAAAATGATCAATGCAACATAATTGATAAAATAATCTGGATTAGCCAGCCAGGCAAGGAATATAAAGAATACGTCCAAACAGGCAAGTGTGATAATCCATACACGATTAGAGGAAATATAGGTTAAAAATATTTTTAGCTTCTTCATAATCGCACCTGCTCTTTCAAGCGGTAGCCTTGTCCGCGTACTGTTTCTATCCGTTCTTCAAGACCAAATTCACGGAGCGTTTTCCTCAATCGCGTAAAAGTTACTTGCAGCGCATTTTCGTCAATGCATTCTTCCGTTCCCCAAAGCACGTTGCACAGCTCATGTTTGGTAACAAGATTAGGGCTTTTCTTCAAAAGCGCAAGCAATATTTTTCCCTCATTGGGTGGCATGAGGGAAGAACTCTTCCCCACATAAATTGTAAAGGTGTTTGGGTCAAGTAAAAATCCGTTCCCGTCCAGTAAGCCTTGCCGTATCTGTTCCTCTTTGCGTCGTAATAAATTTTTAATGCGGGCAAGCAGGCGCTCTATATTACACGGCTTTGTTAAGTAGTCATCAGCTCCCAATCCTAATGCGTGAAGTTCGTCCTGCAATTTATCTCTTGCTGTCAATACCAACACTGTTCCAAGCTGCTTTGCTTTTAATTCTTTGCAGATTTCAAAGCCGGAATGAAATGGAAGATTTATGTCGAGTAAAACCAAATCGGGGGAATACTCTGTAATTTCCGGTATTGCGTTTTCAAAATCAAATAACGAGGCTGTTTCATACCCCGACTTTCTCAATAAATCCGTCAGTTCTTCCCGCATATAAACATCATCTTCAACTACCATAATTCGTGCCAATACGACCACCTCCTTTCACGTAAGCCTGTTATGAATTAGGCTTGTAATTTATTTTTCCGATTTCCCGTGTAGCTGTCCGCGCAACAGCCACACCGTAAATTGCCATAATAAGAACGACAGTAAATGCCATAATAATCAACAACGGATAAGATTGCCCGATCCTTGTGCTGTCAGAGTATAAATGCTGCTGCATTGCATAAAGACCAACCGTACCACTTATACAAGCCAACATTAGGGGGAGTAGAAAATACCATAAAACTTGTTTATAAATTGACCGTTTTATCTGTTCTCGCCTCGCACCCAAAATTGAGAGTGTCAAATATCTTGATTTTGTCGATTGCATTTGTGTTAAGAATTGCAAAGCAAGCAATGCACACGCGATAATCAATAGCATAAAGCCCATATATAAAGTCATGTAACTCCCGGAGATAAGATAAAATAGTTGCCGCCCGAAATTATCAAGATAGCTTTCGTAATACAGACCGGACGGCTTCAGCAAATCGCGTGCTTCCATAACGGACAGCATCAGTCCGTTTGCTTCTACAATCTCATTCGGAATACAGAAATTCCAATATACAGAACAGGTGTCCGGGTCTACATAGTTATGATATATCTCGTCGGAAACAATCAATGCGGTTACAATTTTAACATTTTCATCAGCAGTAAGTCCTTTCATCGGTACAGACGGAACAAGTGTAACTGACTTTTTGTCAATGGAAATCAACGCATTACCGCTTGTCTGTGCGTTCTCTGCAATCCTGTCTAACAGAGCAACGGTATCTTCCTGTTCATCTTCTAAAAAGTCCGGGTTGAGGTAAAAAACAGCTTCGTCATTTTCAAGATTTATTTGCTTTTCTCCTGCGGCTTCCAACAGGCGATTATATGATGAAACTGGGAGCATATAAGGAGAAACACTCCCCGTATCAATAAATCCAAGCAGATTAAGGGCTGCGGGTTGATGTGAACCAAATTCGTAACTGGCAGCTTCTTGTGTCGCAGGGTCTATTACACCCTCTGGCAAGTTTTGAACAATCTCTTTTCTTAATACAGACCAGTCAACAAAGGATTTCATTTCCCCGGAAGCAGGACGTTTCATGTTCCCTGTTTCCATACGGTTAAGATTAGCTACATAAACTCGCATTTGGTCGTCGGAAAGGTATTGCTCAACATTCTGTTCTTCGCCCATTACTGTAAAATCATAAACAGCAGAAGTTCTTGTTAATTCATTCCCATGCGACATAATAGTTGCAGAACCATTTGCAATAAACATAATGGTAAGCATCATCAGAATAGACGCAACACTAATTGAAATATATTTATAAACAACATTCTCGTGAAGCTGTCGCAAAGTAAATACATAAAGTCCATTTGTCGCTTTCCGTTTGTTAGAAGCAGCTACTATACTTAAAAGCCGGGCAATGCCTCGGATAAAAAGAATTGTTCCAACAATTCCAAGCAGGACAGCAACAAGCAGCATTACACCACCGCCAGTCATGAAGTGTTCTATGACAACCCAGTATGCAACAAGTAAAACTGCCGTACCAATTACAAGGGATAGCAAACTTCCGTGTGTGCTGCCCGTGTGTTGTTTTTTTCCCATTTCTCCATAAAGCAGTTGGTGGACTTCTTTCTTAAACAATTTTCCGCATAGTATAAACAACTCCACACATTGGATGATTAAAAATCCCAATATCGTAAAGAAAACTGCGCTTAATGAAAAACTTGATTGATGTGCAATAACACCGTGTCCGACTAAACGTGCCGTTGCAAGGCTGATAACTTCGGATAGAAAACCACCGCAGATAAGTCCACCCAAGAGGGCGACAAGTGAAGTGATAAGCCCCTCCGTCATAATTTGCGTAAATAATCGGGTCTTTGTCATACCAAACATCAAATATAATCCTAGTTCCCGGCTGCGACATTCGAGCTGATACTTATTTGCAAATACTACAAGGAAAAATACAAATAATAATGCACAAACATAGACAGTAGGTAAAAGGTTTGTAAGCAGCCGTTCCACGGCATCGCTTTCAAGGCTGCTTAAAAAGCGTATAACGTCCTGCGCTCCGAGAGAAAGCACAATGTAAAATGCCGCTACCGCCGTTACCATTGTCAGAAAGTAAATCAGATTTTCATTGCGGCTACGTTTGGAATTTCTCCATGCAAGGTTAAAGAACATTTGCGCTCCCTCCTCCCATTTGCGCCATTACCTGTAATATGCGCGCATAAAATTCTTCCCGTGTTTCTGTCGGAACTTTGCGACGCAATTCATGGAAAATAACGCCGTCCTGTATGAACAAAATGCGGGAACAGAAACTTGCTGCGTTAGGGTCATGCGTAACCATTAAAATGGTACGTCCTTGCACTTGGTTGACTTCCTGTAATTTTTCCATAAGCAACCGTGCAGCTTTTGTGTCTAATGCGCCTGTCGGCTCATCAGCCAAAATAATATCTGGATTAGAAATCAAACTACGGGCTGCGGCTACACGCTGCTTTTGACCGCCGGACATTTGCGCCGGAAACTTTGAAAGAACATCAATAATTCCAAGAAATCCGGCTATATCATTTAGGTGCTTTTCGGCTATGGAACTATCTATATTGTGAATGGATAAGGGCAACAGAATATTTTCTCTGCCTGTCAAATTATCAAGCAAAGCAAAGTCTTGAAACAGATAACCAATTCTATTTCCACGGTATTCCGCTAACTTAGCACCGTCAAAGGCACTTATATTCGCCCCGGAGAGCAAAATTTGTCCAGAGGTAGGTTTAATGACCGTAGCAATACAATTTAATAATGTTGTTTTCCCGGAACCGCTGGCTCCCATAATTCCCAAATATTCGCCACTTAGAACATCAAAGGTAATTCCGTTTAGTGCTTTTGTGGGAACGCCCTCTTTGGAATATGCTTTGTGCAGGTCGCGTACTTCTAAAAGTTTTTTTGTATAATCCATTCTTAACACCTCTTTTTTGTTCATACTTTTTTACAATTAAAATTTTACTACACAAAGCATAAATACACCACTTACATTTGATGTAAGGTTCCTTTGTTTGAATTTCACCGCTATTCTTTATGCTGCTTTTCATCTGTCACCAGACATTCTATCTTCTACAAAATATTCACTATATATCATAGTCGGTTGACCGAGTAATAACAACACACTATTTACCATCTATCATATTTATCCGCATTAAAAAAGGACGCAGGATTTCTCCCACGTCCTCACATCTATCTGGCTTTATCTTCTCTTACTTTCGGTGCTTCCTTATGTGCCGCTTCCTGCTTCCACCGGATCATATGGTTGGTTATGATAAGTTTCAAATAATCTTCCCCACTCAATCCCACGCATTTCACTTTCCACATCACTAAATACACCAGAAATCCAGTCTATCACACTTGTAAAATATGTTTTCAATTCCTGTATGTCTGTATCATGACGGTGCTGGCTCATATATGCTTCAACATCTTCATCTACCCCTTCACTATTTTAAATATCTTCGGTAACTATCCAGAACTGAATCTGTAACACCGCTTTTATAGATTTTACGGATATCAACAATCTGTTCATCTTTCAGAAGTTTCAACCAATCCAGTAAATCTTTTCTGCTGTTTGCGAAATTGCAACATCTTCCATCAGCATATTCAATCCTGTATCTCATACGCTCCTCCTATACATATACCAATTCACTCAATACAATTTCCTGCACACGATTCTCGACATTATTACACTGTCGCACCCACTCCATAGGATTACATGCTTTTAATTCCTCTGTAACTCCCTCCGCACTTCGTATTTGTGCCTCAATCAATTCATACCGTTCCTGTGCCTGTTCATTCAGATCTGCCAGATAGCTGTCCAATTTCCCAGTCAACAGAAGATAAGAATACATACCTGATTTATAGTTTTTCATATATTCTTTTCGAAGCATTCCCCAGTACCCAATCGGTCTGGTTTCTTCCGGTAATGATAGCACTGGCAGGTAATAATCTCCTACCAACACATAATCTAATCCATTCCTGTCATCATGTAGTATTTTTCTCTGATTGCTCATGTTCTTCTCCTCCATCAAATCTTTCTCTTCTCTCTCAGATATGCTTCAAATATACTTCTTCGAATCAACACCTTTTTCCCAATTTTATATACTGCCCCTGCTTCATGTGCCATACGGACAACGGGTTTGATTCCCAGTCTGTAGTATTCGCACGCCATGTTATAGGTCACGTAATCATGGCGCATAAATTCCAGATCTTCATCATCGATTTCATCTGAAAACATCCATACATTACCGCTCATCCGTCTTCTTCTCCTTATCATTTCCTGTTGCCGGTTCATGAAAACGCTCCAGATAGTCATCAAAAATATCCCGGTTAATCAATACGGTTCCATCTATTCTGTAAATTGCACCTGCATCACTGGCGAGTTCAAAAAGTTTCTTATGAGAAATGCTGTAAATAATCTCTGCCTGTTGATAACGCAGATACTGTCGGCGTAATTTTCTAAGCTGCTCTGGTACTTCCTTCATACTTGTAATTGGTTTATAACTTTTACCCATGATGTTTTCCTCCAAAATTAGATTTGCTGTTTTACAGAAGCTGACTGCCGGGATATAACTTTCCAGGGCCGAATCATCAGACGCGCCACTGGCGCCTCTTTGATATGCAACGCAAAAAAGCACCTCTTAGATTAACTCTAAGAAGTGCTCTTACTTCATTGCCAAACCTGTGTCCTTTCACCTGAAATTCGTCATGCTTCATAACGATTCATTATTATCCCAAATTTTGTTGTCAAATTGTTGTCAAATGCGGTCTGACATCATGGTTTTAGACATTTTATATTTAATTTTAGTACAGCTTTGCACCAGCCGGAATGTGGTTATCAACCATCAGAAGATGAAGTTTTTCTTCGCCCTCTTCCTCATGAATTGCACTGAGAAGCATTCCACAAGATTCAATTCCCATCATGGCTCTCGGTGGCAGGTTGGTGATTGCAATTAAGGTCTTTCCAACCAGTTCTTCCGGCTCGTAATAAGCATGAATACCGCTTAAAATCGTACGATCTGTGCCTGTTCCGTCATCCAGAGTGAACTGTAACAGCTTCTTGGATTTCTTAACTGCTTCACATGCTTTTACCTTTACAGCTCTGAAATCAGACTTGCTGAAAGTATCGAAATCAACCATTTCTTCAAATAATGGCTCAACTTTTACTTTGGAAAAATCAATCTTCTCAACTGTTTTTTCAGCCTCTGCCGGAGCTGCTTCGGAAGTCTTGGAAGCTTTCTTGTCAGCGTCCAGTGACTTCATTGTGGGGACCCTTTTTGTGGTTCTTTCATACTCGACCAAGCTGGTGTTAATACTATTAAATTCTCCATATTCCAATTATCCCCCATACTTCATATTTTTGCTCTACTTTGAGTCACTTTGCGGGCAAATGATGTAAAATATGATGTAAATGATGTAGGGCGATAGTAGTATATGCAAGAGCATATTCATATACAAGAAATTATAACTTCTCTTATTTACAATGTCAATCCACATCAAAGTAACGCTGCCTTATCTTTTCCTGCTTCAGAACAAGAAAAAAGAACACACAACACTCTGTATGTTCTCTTTCTGTATGTGAAGTCCAATAT
>OLNN01001546.1_pt1 | contig 18690 bp, 9 predicted proteins | sample 1672141 | NCBI WGS metagenome assembly OLNN01 (sample SAMEA3136652, study PRJEB25190) | human gut metagenome | biome: human gut; feature: human-associated habitat; material: faeces | place: Austria | collected 2013 | reverse complement strand
TCCCGTCCAACACCATAGACAGCTTCGTTGACTTCGAGCGGAAGGTGAGAGGCCGTCGCATCGACGTGTTCGTCTCCGACCACAACTTCCTCTGCGAGCAGAAGTCGTGGGGCATCGACCTCGACAAGCCCGAACCCAGGAACGGCGGCATGGAGACGCCGCTTCAGCAGGCCATGTGGTACGCGCGGCACCTGCCGTACTCTGAGCGCCCCCGCTGGGTGATGACGTGCAACTTCGGGACCTTCCGTCTCTACGACCTCGACAACGAGAGACCCGAGGACACCGTGCAGGAGTTCTCCCTCGAAGAGCTCCCGGACAGTCTGTATCTTCTGTCCTTCCTGACCTCCAACGAGACGAGCCGCCTGCACAAGGAGCAGCAGCTCTCCATCGAGGCCGGGGCCTACGTCTCTAGGCTCTACGATGCCCTCGCCAAGCAGTACCACCACATCGAGGAGAAGGACGAGCGCGCGCAGGAGGAGCAGCGCTCCCTTAACGTGCTCATCACCCGTATCATTTTTCTGCTCTACGCCGAGGACGCCGACCTCCTGCAATCGCACCAGGCGTTCGGTAGGTACTGCGAGGGTGACCCTGCCAAGCTCCGCCGCAAGCTGGTGGACCTGTTCGAGGCGATCGACACGCCCCTGGACAAGCGGGACGAGTACATGGACGAGGACCTCGCGGCCTTCCCCTACGTGAACGGCGGTCTGTTCGCCGACTCCTCCATCATCGTCCCGCAGATGACCCCGGAGATCCTCGAAGCCATCACCGACGCGTCCCAGGACTTCGACTGGCGCGAGATCTCGGGCGTCATCTTCGGCGGCGTGTTCGAGGGCACGCTGAACCCCGAGACGCGCCATGCCGGGGGCATGCACTACACGAGCGTCGAGAATATCGAGCGCTGCCTCAGGCCGCTCTTCCTCGACGAGCTGTGGGATGAGCTGCACGAGGCCGAGGGCGAGAGGACGGCTGCCAAGCGCAAGCAGGCCCTGGCGAGGCTGCACGACAAGGTGGCCTCCATCACCATCGGCGACCCGGCATGCGGCTCGGGCAACTTCCTTACCGAGGCGTACCGGCAGCTGCGCACCATCGAGAACCGAATCATCGAGGACGAGCTCAGCGAGGAGACCGGCAACGCGGGGCAGACGTCCCTCGTCATTGCGCAGGATAGCCCCGTCCGCGTTTCTCTCGATCAACTGTACGGCATCGAGATTAACGACTTCGCCGTCTCGGTCGCCAAGACCGCCCTTTGGATCACCGAGGAGCAGATGCTCCGAAAGACGCAGGAGATATACGTCGGTTATGACTTCGACTTCCTGCCGCTCAGGAGCCTCAGCAACCTTCATGAGGGCAACGCCCTCAAGACCGATTGGTCCGAGGTGTTCCCCGATGACCTTACTTATCTTGTGGGCAACCCGCCGTTCCTGGGTGCTCGCAACCAATCCAAGGAGCAGAAGGCAGAGCTCCTTGAGGTCTTCGATGGAGCGAAGAACGCGGGCAACATCGACTACTGCGGGGCCTGGTACATGAAGGCCGCGAGGTTCACGCAGGGAAAGCGCACGCGCTGCGCCCTGGTCTCTACCAACTCGATATGTCAGGGCGAGCAGGTCGCCAACCTCTGGAAACCCCTGTATGACATGGGCATCCATATCGATTTCGCACACAACACCTTCCGCTGGGACAACGAGGCGGCGGACAAGGCACACGTGTTCTGCGTCATTGTCGGGTTCTCCCGCGAAGCGGGGAACAAGACGCTCTTCTATCATGCGACGCCCGATTCTGACGAAGACCGGACTGCCGTTCCTCGGCTCAACGCCTATCTGAAGAACGCGCCCGACGCTTTCATCTGGAACAGAAGCAAGCCTTTGTCGGACGTGCCCGCTATCGGTATCGGCTCTCAACCGATTGATGGCGGCAACTATCTGTTCACACCGGAGGAGAAGGCGGCGTTCCTTTCGAAAGAGCCCGCGGCTGAGAAGTACTTTCATAAATGGCTTGGATCGCAGGAGTTCATACGGGGTATTGAGAGATGGTGCCTGTGGTTGGGGGAGGCTTCGTGGGCCGATCTCAAGGGCCTTCCTTGTTGTAGGGAGAGAATCGAGAACGTTAGAAACTATCGCCTGAGTAGCTCGAGGAAGCAGACCTTGAAAGCAGCCGAGAGGCCGAACCATTTCGGTACCGAAATCATTCCTAATTCGACTGCCATCATTGTCCCCAAAGTCTCGTCAGAGCGTAGAAGGTATATCCCTATGGGGTTTGTCGGGTCTGAGACGTTGTGCAGTGACTTGGTGTTTCTAATACCCAATGCGACGCTCTATCACTTTGGCGTCCTTCAGTCACAGCTCCACAACGCATGGATGCGCACGGTCGCGGGGCGGCTCAAATCCGATTACCGCTATTCCGGCGGAATCGTCTACAACAACTTCGTCTGGCCCGAGCCCAGTGAAGAGCAAAGGAACGAGGTTGAACGCTGCGCCCAAGCCGTGCTCGACGCCCGGGATGCCCAAGAAGGTGCGACGCTCGCGGATATGTACGATTCCAAGAACGAGACGTTCTTCCCCGAGCTGATGACAGCGCACAAGGCGCTCGACGCCGCCGTCGAAGCCGCTTATGGCGTCGACTTCGGTGGGGACGAGGAGAAGATAGTCGCCCATCTTTTCAACCTGTACGCCAAGAAGGTCGGTGAACTATAGTGCCAAACTCCATCTATAACCCCATATCGCTGGAGGTTGGTAACATCCTGAAGGATGTTCAGACGGGCAAGATCGGCCTGCCCGACCTGCAACGACCCTTCGTGTGGGGAAACGAAAAGGTCCGTGATCTGCTTGATTCCATGCTCCGCGGATACCCTATCGGCTATGTGATGTTGTGGGACTCTCCGAGCGATGATGCGGGCAAGAGGTCTGCCATAGGCTCGGACCAAAAGGTGTATACCGTCCCCAAGTCCCTTGTCATCGACGGACAGCAGAGGCTCACTGCCCTCTTGAGCTCTCTGTACGGCGTACCCGTGCGAGACAAGAACTTCAGGGAGCGAACGGTGAAGGTCGCCTACGACCCCATCGCACGCTCATTCAAGAATGCCGACGCCTCGACCGAGAAGGATTCGCGCTATGTGCCGGACGTATCCGAGGCCTTCGCGGCGAACCACGACAACAAGCTGAGCGCCTATCGCAGGGCGTTCATCAAGCGCCTTAACGAGGCGAATGCCAAAAAGGGAGAACCCGAACTCGACGATGACGGCGAGGATGCCGTCGAGAGCGGGCTCAACGCATTACTCGGGCTTGAGCGTTATCTTCTGCCGACGCTGGAGATTTCCGAATCGGCTGACGAGGAGATCGTATCGGACATCTTTGTGCGTGTGAACTCGCAAGGGCAGGCGCTTAAGCAGGATGACTTCATCATGACCCTGCTTTCGGTCTACGAACCTGCCATGAGGGAGCGTATAGAGGAGTTCTGCGCCATGAGCCATGCGCCCGCAAAGGGCACCTCGTACAACCCGCTCATGACCGTCTCGCCGACGCATATCATTCGCGCCACGGTGGGCGTGGGGTTCAAGAGGGGTCGCCTGCGTTATGCCTACCAGATTCTTCGCGGGCGAGATCTCAAGACAAAGGAAACGACGCTCGAGACGCGAGCCGAGAACTTTGCCACGTTCGGTCGCGCCCTCGATCTCGTGCTTGACTTGAACAACTGGCATGCCTTCATCAACACGCTGGCGGAGGCGGGCTACGTCTGCTCCGACCAGGTGGGGTCGGGCAACGCGCTCATGTTCTGCTATGCGTTCTACCTTATCGGGCGCTATGAGTTCGACATGGAGCCGCTGGCTGTGCGCAGGCTCGTGCGACGCTGGTATTTCGCCGCAGCCATAACGGGGCTCTATGTGGGGTCCTTCGAATCCGAGTTCGAGCAGCAGCTTAACGACGTCTCGCGCCTAGATACTGCCGACGAGTTCCAGGCGTACTTCGACCGTAGGCTTGCCGCCATCATGACGGACGATTATTTCTCCATTTCGCTGCCCAGCTCCCTCGATGCAAACGAGGCGACGGGTCCGACCTGGTGGGGCTTCGTCGCGGCTCAGGTTGTGCTCGGTACCAAGGCACTGTTCAGCACGGCCCCGCTGTCCCAGCTCCTGCTCATGGGCTCGTCGGGCTCGAAGAAGGCGCTGGACAAGCACCACCTGTTCCCGGACAACTACCTGAAGTCCAGGGGCTATCTCTCGCAGCGTAGCAACAGGGGCAACTTCACCCTCGTGGACTACCAGAACAACATCTACATCTCGGACGACGCCCCGAGCGAGTACGTCAGGAAGTACCGCGACTCGCTGGGGGAGGACGAGTACCGCCGCAACTGCGAGGAGCATGCCCTGCCCATAGGGTTCGAGGACCTCGATTACGAGGAGTTCCTCGGCAGGCGCAGGCGTCTCATGGGCGAGCTGGTGAAGAGGGCGTACGAGCAGTTGTAGGCTCGCGCCATGGACTCGCCCCTGAGGGTCGAGGCGTAGCAATCGGCCTTGCGGCCGATGGGTCCCGCTCATGGGCGGGCCCCCCGCGACGCGAGGCGTCGCTCTCGCTGCGGCTCCCTGCAACGCTCCCCATGGGTCGCGTTTCGTTCGCCTCCGCTCACGCCGGCCCCGCCCGCCGAACGGCTGCGCTCGATGGCTTCCGGAAGTCGCCATCGCTCCGCCGTGGTCGCCGGGCGGGGCCTCTCGCGCCGGGTCGCCGAGCGCCGTCGTACGACGCTCCCCAGGGTCGTGTCTCCTCGGCGTCGGCTCAGCCGGCGCTCACCCGCCCGGGCTCGTGTTGCCCCTGGCAAGTGGCTCGCTCCGTGCGGGCAAGATATGGATTCCGTTGCACGGAATCATCTTGCCGCCTGCGGCGGGGGCGAACCGCTCCGAAGTCGCTCTCGCCAAAAGGGGCCGGGACGCCTGTTGCGTCCCGGCCCAAATGCTCAGTCCCCTCGCCCGTTCTGGTTCTCGAGCGCCTTGCGCTCAAGCTCCCAGAACGCCCTCATCGCCGTCGCTATCCCGCGCAGCGTGAAGCGGACGACGAGGCCGGTCGAGTGGTCGACCGCGAAGCCGAGCCTGCCGCCGTTGACCTTCCGCACAGCCCCGAGGGCCTTCGAGAAGAATCGGTACTGGAGGCTCCCGCCCTTCGACCTGGCGAGCTCGATGCCGTCCCGCCTGAGCCGCCGCTCAAGCTCGCCCATCCGGTCGGGGCAGTCGCGCATGCGACCGACCTCCTCGATCCGGCGGGCGACCGCGACGCGGATGCGGGCGTTCTCCGAGCGCTCGGCCTGCCCCTTTCGGGCCATGTCGCGCTCTTCCGTGCCGGGTTGCCTCGCGTGGACGCGCGAGTTGGCCTTGCCGCGCTCAAGCTGCCTGAGTCCATACCTCTCGTCCAGGGTACGGACGGTCTTCACGCGTGATGCTGCCGCCTTTCGGGCGGGGCCCTCGTCGAGCCTTCGGCCGGTTTCCAGATCACTGCGGTTGATGCCGAGGTGCACGGCGTAGCGGTCAGTGGCGTCCGCGCGGCAGCGCTCGCGGTGCAGCACCATCACGACCTCCTGGTTGGGGTAGCGCTCGGCCACGTACTCCCTCGCATAGCGCATGCACAGCTCCGGCGTCATCTTCCCGCCGTTGAGGTCGCACTCGTCTGGGAGGAACCCGAGTATCTGGTGCTGCATGTAGGTACACTTGGCACCGGCCTTGCCGGGCCTGTCGTGACCCATGGCCGCCCTCGTGTCCGCCATCTCCTGAAACCAGCGGTCATCGTCGATGATGTTCTGCGTGCCGTGGGCGAGCGCCTTGTCGCGGTCCCAGGAGAGGTAATCCCTGAGTCTCGCGAGGTGCCTCTCGCTGCAGACGCTCGTCTGCTTTATCGCCGTCATGGTCGCCTCCTTAGTCGAGCGAGAGCCCGCTGAATTTGCCGCCCGGCTTGCTCCCGTTCTTCTTCTCCGGCTCGGGCCACTTTGGGCACCAGGTCGAGGCCTCCTCGCGCATCTTCCCAGCAGCTGACTCGTCGAGGCGGCGCTGGTAGGCGCGACGGTTCTCCGCCTCGTGCTCGGGGGTCCCGAGGTCGAAGTGCTCCCTTGTGGGCGTGTTGGTGCAGTCGGTGACGGGGGAGCGGAAGACGCCGGCTCGACATGCGGGCATACCGTTGTCCGCGTGCTTCACGACGATGATCCCGTCCCGGTCCGGGGCCATGCCGCGCCACTCCCAGGGGTGTATCACGTCGTCGGCGCTCTCGCTGTAGGACGTCGAGGATGACGTGCCCGACGCGGCCCTGCCGTTGCTTGTGCCCTGCGTGTGGCGCGTGGTCTTGCCGATGAGCTCGGTGAAGTACCGGCGGTCCTCCTCCTCGGCGAGCTTCATCGCAATCTTGACTCCGCAGTTCGCGAGGATCTTCCTGCGGCCGTCTCTCTCGCCATACTTGTTGAGCTGGGATACGTCCTGCGTCGCTCCGACCCAGAACGTCCCGCACCCGCGCCCGAGACTGAGGAGGGCGGGCAGGCACTCGACGCGGGGCAGGTTGCCCCACTCGTCGCCGAGTATCTGCACGGGGCGGGGGAGCCTGCCGCCGTTCACGTCCGCGACCGCCTGGACCGAAGCCCAGAGCTGCGAGAGGAACATCGCCGCGATGCAGTTGTAGGGGGAGCCCTCGTCGAGCACGTGAAGGAAGACGGCGCTCTTCTCCGTGAGTACCGTGTGCGGGTCGATGTCGGAGCCGGAGGTCATCCAGGCGACCGGGGCGGAGGAGAACGGGCGCAGGGCGACCTTGAGCGTCGAGAGGATGCTCCTGAGCTCGTTGCCGCCCGAGGAGACGAACTGCGACGCCCTGCCCTTGGCGGGGTGGCCGCTCGGCAGAGCGCGGAAGACGGCCTTCAGGGGCTCGGACGGGTCGTCTCCCTCGGCCTCGGTGCCGCGGTCCAGGACCTCGCAGACGGTCGTGAGGTGCTTTGATTCCTCGGGACACTCGTCGGACATGGAGACCAGCAGGACCAGGGCCGAGAGCAGGCCCCTGGCCGAGGCGGTCCAGTGCGAGCCCTTGTCTTTCTCGTCGTCCTGCACCACGAGCTCCGCGATGGCGTCCGCCGCCTGCTCGGCCTCCTGATCGCGTCCCTCGGCATGGAGGTCGAGCACCTGCTTGAGCGGGTTGAACCTCTGTCCCCTATAGGGGTGCTGCGTGTCGAGAAGCAGGACGCGATAGCCGCGACGGGCCAGCTCGTCGCCCGTGAGTTCTATGAGCTCGTTTTTCACGTCGGAGACGATTAGGGTCGCGGGCTCGGATCCGTTGGAAGCGCCGCCGTAGCTGAGCAGGTCGATTGAGGGGAGATAGAGGAAGCGACTCTTACCTGACCCGGTGGCCCCTGACACGAAGGCCATCTTCTTGGGCTCGTAGAGATAGCAGGGTTTGCCGTGATACTTGGTGAACCCATAGACGAACCCACGTGACGAGGGATTCGTCGAGCCGTCCCAGGTCATGGACCCTTTTATGACCTCGCGACCCGTCTTGACGTGGGCGTCGCCGAGCACGCCGCCGTCCTCGGCCCTCGCGTTGAGGGTGGTCGAGTAGGCGATGAGAGCGCAGATGCAAAAGGCGAGGAGGAAGGTCAGCAGGGTTCCGAGCGGGCAAGCAGTGAACGCACCCGTGAGCCACCAGCCGAGGACGGTATCCACGTCGAACGACGACGGAATCGCAGCCGCGCCTAACGGTGTCCCGGAGACGAAATCGTCGACGGGGACGGCGAGGACGGGGCATGCGATGATCGCTAGGAGAAGAGATGATATGAGCGCTGTGGGCATCTTGGTTTTCATGATCATTCTCGATTCTTGGAGATGAGGTTCGATAGCTGCGAGGCCGTGCTCGATACCAGACGGACGGCCTCCGCGAGCTGTTGGGCCGTCTGCGTATCCACGCCATAGGCGTTTGCGGTGCGGACGGCCTGGTTGAGGTTTCCGCCCTGCTTCTTCATCTGATGAAGAAGCTGCCGCAGCGTCGCCTCGTCGGCGATCCTGACGGGCTTCTCACCGATGAGGAGGGCGGCTTCGCGCATGAACGTCGATGGGGCCATACCAAAAGAGGAGGAGCGCACCGTGATGGCGGCACGCTCCTCCTCGGTCATGCGGACGTTTATATGCGCGGTCTTGGCTTTGCCACGCATGGGCTAGCCCCTGTCGTGGAAGGTGGCGCGCGCACCGTCGAAGTCGAGTCGGGACTCGCCCAGCGTGCCGTAGCGGTTCTTGAGGGCGACGAGCTTGAGGGGCGTGCCGGTTGCGGGAGACTCGTAGGGCCACTCGGGCTTGTCATTGTCATCGGCGAGGTAGAGCACCGAGTCAAAGCCGTACTCGACAGCGGAGGAACCACCGAACATGGCGAGGTTGGGCCTGACCGACTTCCCGGAATCGTAGGACTTGCGAGTGGTCGAGCTCAGTGCGATGACGGGAGAGCCATAGAGGTTCGAGATTTCGCGGAGGCCCTTCACGCATGCTGTGATAGCCAATCGCTCGTCGATGAACTGCTGGTCCGCTGTGACGCCGCAGGCGAGGAGCTGGAGGTAGTCAATGAAGACGATGGGGACCTCGCCACGCTCGCGTGTTACCAGCCCGACGAGGTTGGAGAGCTCCACGGTGTTGAGCGGGCCGGTGATGCAGAGATTGGGGGCGATCTGGGTGCGATATTTGTCGAGTGCAGCCTCGAAAGTCGTGTGCTTAGGGTGATTCTGGGTCGCGCAGCTGGAGACCTCGGACAACGCGACTTTGCCGTCGCTGAGACGCGCCAGACTCTTCTCGATCAGCTTGTGCGCGGGAAGCTCAGCGGAAACGTAGATTACCGGGTGCCCATCTGCCGCGAGCTTGTCGGCCTCCTGGAGTGCCAGTGTCGTCTTGCCCTTGCCCGGGGCGGTCCCGATTGCGTAGTTGAGCCCGGGGTAGACACCGCCGAGGATGCTGTTGAGTGCGTCGAGCCCGAAGGAGGCGATGGGCTTGTCTTCCTGAAGGGCGTGGACGTGCTCGTCGAGCACATCAAGCTCGAAGACGAGGGGATTGACGTTCGGGCGCTGCATTACTCGCTCGCCCCCTCTGCCAGCTTGTGGAAGTAGTCGAACAGGTCCTCTTCCATGACGAAGTACTGGTTGGCGATGCTAAAGCAGTGGTGGGTGGACTTCATGAGCTTGATGGCGCTGGATTGTCCGATGCCGGTGAGGATCTGAACGTCCAGGCGGCTCATGATGCGCTTGGTGCCGACATGGCGCAGGTTGATGCCTGCGGAGATGGCGTCGGTCTTGGGGTCATCTGCAAGATGCATGATAAACTCCTTTAGTAGGGCGCTCGGCTCCTCTTCGATGTTTGGCGACAGTGAGAGGAGTCGGGTGCTTGTTTGTAAAATGGTTTTATCGACTAATTAGCCCCTTTCTTCTCGTATTCGTCGATAAGGTGCAGAAGGCTGATTCGAGCTTCTGCGGGCTCGCTGTATCCCTTGCGGGATGATCTGCCGATGTTGGCGAAATCGAGCAGAGCACGGTAAGTGCAGGAATAGCCCTTGATGTGCTCCCATGCGTTGAGAATGTATGAGACCAAAGGTGTAACGGCGAGCAACGCTGTAGGGTCTTGCAGGGTAGTTTCGAGTTCACGGCCGGTCTTAGCCTGGATACGTGCGTCGAGGTTGCACTCGGGCATCTTTGCAGCCTCTTCCATAATGAGGCAAATGCTGTCCCAGTTAGTGCGGAGATGATGAACGCGCTCGCTCGTGGTGTCGATGCAGATCCTTGCTTCATGACAGTAGTCAAAAAAGCCTTTGATGACGTCGCGGCAATCATTTTCTGGCTGGATTGCGCTCCAGTCCTCGAACATGCCCTCGAAGGCGTCGAGACAGCTCCCATCCTCAGCATAGATGAGCTGCGCGGCCCACCTGCCTAGATCCGAGCTCGTCAGCTGCTCCATGGGAAGCCTCGCTAGGAGCGCGGACGGGGTGAGACCCCTTGCCGCGGCGAGGTCAGCGCTGGAGCGCTTGAAGAGTACCTGCTCATCCTTTGAGTTGAATAGGATTGTCGAACGCAGCTTGCTGCTCGCAGTGGTAAGTGCCATTGATAACCTCCTCTCTGTTTGGCCTTATTTGCAGTATACATCTGGTGACACAATTATGAGAGTATTAATTTTCATTACCTTCAGATAATTTTTCGAAGACTTCGGCAGCGTTGCGGTCGTTGGCTCTGATTGCGTGGGTGTAGAAATTGGCCGCCGTACTCGCTGATGCGTGTCCCATCCGCGCCTGAACGGTCTTCAAATCGACGTTGTTTGCGACGAGCGCCGTCGCTGCCGTGTGTCTCAGTCCGTGGGGGACGAGACCCGAGTATCCGGTGCCGCGTGTGTGCAGCTTGCCGTTGCGCTCGAACTGGCTAGTCACGTTGGCGTACTCGCCATAGCCGTTGTCGACGCAGAAGTCCCTGAACCAGCGTGAATAGTTGTGTCCATCGGGTCGGGTGATACTGACGTGAAGGTTGCCGTTTTCGTCCTTATGCGGGCTGAGGGCGTGAACGATGGGGTCAGAGTTTCTCTGTCTTAGCCCGCGTTGCTCGAATAGGTTGCGCTGCCGCATCTTCCAGTCGTTTAGATACGCGGCTAGCGAAGAGTCTATAGACAGGATCCGCCTGCTCATTTCCGATTTGGGTGCCCTGAGCGTTTTGTCATTGGTGTACTGGTGGACGATTCTGATTTCCATCGCCTCGGGGTCGTAGTCTTCCCAACAGAGCCCCAGGGCCTCGCCTTTTCTGAGTCCTAGGTGGAATATGAGCATGGTGCAGACGGTCATCGGCCCCATGGGTTCGGATAGCAGGCATTTGGTGAATCGGGGCAGTTCGTCGGGTGGGAGGAAGTTGCGCACTCTAAGGTCTGGCTTTGGGAGTTTGACGCTGATGCATGGGTTGCGCTCGATTAGCTCATTCTCCAGTGCGTCCTGCATGACCTGTTTGAGCTTGACGTGGATACGACGAATCTCGGCCTCTGTGAATCTTCCGGTTGAGATTGCTTCGGCATACGCCCGTTTGATCTCGTCGGGTCTCAGCGCACCGAGGGGCATGTCGCCGAACAGCTCGCGTATATGGCGCACGTCATATTCCTCTCTTTGGAAAGAAAGAGGGGAGCCGAAGGAGCTTTCTCGGAGCCGATGGAAATCCTCGGCGTATCCGGAAACAGTGGTCGGCATGTCGCCAGCCGGTTCATAGGTCTCCAGCTCCTTCCGGTAGGCATCGAGCGCATTCGCAACCTCACCGGGCCAGTTCTTCGGGTTTTTGCTCTTGCAATGGATGGTTCTCTTGGGTGTCTTTAGGTATCTGACTCGTTTCCCGTTCTTGCCGGATTCGGGGTCGCGACCGAGAGAGAAGTAGATGCGGAAGGAACCGGGTTTTCCCTTGATCGGTTCGGAAGTGCCTTTGGCTGTGGGTTTGATTCTGGTTTCCATGGGTCTCCAGGGGTGGTGCGTTGGGTTAGCCTCGGGGGTGGGGCTTTGAGGGCCTCGCCCCCGAGGCTAACCCAAAAATTTCACCCCTGCAAGTCAAAATGAAGGGGTAAAGGGGTGTAAAAAGGGTGAAATAGAAAACTAATCAAGAAGAGCAAAAACAGCAGAATAGCTAAATTAACTGCGGAAACAGAGATATTGATGAAAATGAAAAACCACAGGTAGGGTAATAGCTCATGACCTCCTAAAGCGGGTGTCGACGGTTCGAATCCGCCCGGGGGCACCAGAGGAATATCGAGCCCGGTACCGTTACGGTGCCGGGCTCTTCTGGTTCATGTCATGTCAAAAACGAAGCGCCCGCTTGCTGGGGAAGCAAGCGGGCGCCTGTGAGCGAATATGTTTGCGGCGAGAGCCGTGATGAGCGGTGGGGTGGCGACTAGTTGGTCGTACCGGAATCGTCACCCGTGCCCGAGCCAGAGCCCGAACCCGAGCCAGAAAGTGCGACTGTTAGCGTGATCGTGCTGTCGGTGGACTGCTTGCCGGTGGGGGAGACGCCCGTAACGGTGGCATCCTCGTTACCGCTCACGGGATTGCCGTTCTGGTCGCAGAAGCCAATGTTATAGAAACCGGCGTTGTTGAGCGCGGTGACGGCGGCGGAGATGCTCTTGCCGTACAGGTTGCCCGGAACACTGGCCTTGCCGGACTTCTTGGCAATGACGACGGTAATCGTGGCGCCGGGCTTCTGCTTGCCGCTGGGGTTCCAGCTGATCACGGTGCCCTCGGTAACCGAGTCGTTCTCTTGGTAGCTCACGTCGACGCCAAAGCCTGCCATATCGAGGGCGTTGCGCGCCTGGGCCTCGGTCATGTCGGTCAGGTCGGGGACGGACGTGGTATCCGGGCCGCCCGAGACCTTGTACGAGATGGTCGTGCCTTTCTCGACTTCCTTACCGGCTTCGGTACCCTGATCAAAGACCTGGCCCTCATCGGCCTCGTTGGCCTCCTCGGAAGCGTTGCCCTTCAGGCCAACGCTTGCCAGCGCGGCTTCTGCCTGGTCCTTGGTCAGGCCGACAAGCTGGGGAACCTCAACCTTCTCGGAGGGCTTGGGGCCCTTGGAGATTACCAAGTTCACCTTGGTGCCCTTGGCCTTCTTGGTGTTGCCGTTGGGCGTCTGCTCGGCGACCTTGCCCTCGTCGACATCGTCGTTGTAGCTTTGGTCGATGGTGCCGACCTCGAGGCCGGCTTCCTTGATCAGCTCGACGGCAGTCTGCTGGTCCTTGCCCAGCACGTCGGGCACGGTGACCTGCTCGCCGCCAAAGAGTCCTGTGGCAAAGGCCACCACGATGCCGATGACGGCAACGGCTGCCACCACGGCGGCGATGATCTTGTTCTTGTTGGATTTGGGCTTTTCGACCTCGTAGGAGCCGGTGGAGCCCGAAACCGAGCTACGGGCGGTATTCTGGCCGCTCACGCCCGAGACGGGACGCACCATGGCGCGCGTCTGATCGGAAAGCTCGCGAGTCTTGGTGGCGCCCAGCTCGCCGGGGGCACCGATGATGCGCGTGGGCTCCGAGACGTTGACGGCACGGCCCGACAGGTAGCTGTTGAGCACCTGACGAAGCTCGTCGGCGGTCTGGAAGCGGTTTGCCGGGTCCTTCTCCATGCACTTGAGGATGATGCGCTCAAGGTCGGCGTCGACACCGGAGTTGATCTGGCTCGGCGGAATAGGCAGCTCGTTGACTTGCTTGAGTGCGACCGAGATGGCGTCGTCACCGTCAAAGGGAACGCGGCCGGTGGCGCACTCGTACATCACGACGCCCAGCGAGTAGATATCCGAGGTGGGGCCGAGGTCCTGACCGCGGGTCTGCTCGGGGCTGACGTAGTGGGCGGTTCCCAGCACGTTGTTGTCTTGCGTGAGGTGGCTGTTCTTGGCGCGCGCGATGCCAAAGTCCATCACCTTGATGTTGCCGTCGGGCAGCACCATGATGTTCTGCGGCTTAATGTCGCGGTGGATGATCTCGTGCTTGTGGGCGACCGAAAGCGCGGAGCTGATCTGCGAGCCGATCTGGGCGACCTTCTTGGGGTCGAGGGCGCCGTGGCTCTTGATGCCGCTCTTAAGGTCGGTGCCGCGCAGGTACTCCATGACGATGTAATAGGTGTCGCCGTCCTTGCCCCAATCGTAGACGCCCACGATATAGGGGGAGGAGAGACCGGCTGCTGCCTGGGCCTCCTGCTTAAAGCGTGCGGCGAAGGTTGCGTCGCCAGCATACTGCGGCAGCATGATCTTGACGGCTACCGTGCGGTCGAGGACCTGGTCCTGTGCACGGTAGACGGTCGCCATGCCGCCTGTTCCCACCTTATCCTTGAGGAGGTATCTTCCCCCGAGGACCCTCTGTTCCATTCCTGCTCCTAACATAACTATTCGCTCAACGATGTGTGTAGTACTTACGATGTGGCCGCTGGGGCCGTGTGGCGCGTTGCCGCTAACTCTTCGGCCGCGGCGCGCCTCGGGTGTCCGATTCGATCATGGGCATCACGCTCCCTGTGCGGCAAGCGCCGCGGTCAGGACGATGCCGGCGATCTTGGCGGCCTCGACGTCATGCTTGTCGAAATCCTCCAAGGCCACCGAGATAGCGACCGTGGGTGAATCGTAAGGTGCAAAGCCAACGAACATCGAGTTGACGTTGGTGCCGCCGGTCTCGGCCGAGCCGGTCTTGCCGGCGACCTTGACGCCGGGGATCTGGGCATCGGTGCCGGTGCCGGACTGGACGACGGCAAGCATGGCCTGCTTGACCTGGTCGGCCGTGGCGGAGCTGACGGCCTGCCCCAGCGAGCGGGACTGCGTGGTCTTGACCACGGTTCCGTCCGGGGCGAGTACCTGGGCTACAAAGTACGGGTCCATGACCACGCCGCTGTTAGCGATGGCGGCGGCAATCACGGCGTTTTGCATGACGGTGGTCTGCGGGCCGGGCGTGTGGTCCATGCCGACAGGCTGGCCGGCGCCGGCCCAGGCGGTCTCCCACTCGGTCATGAGCGACGGGTCGGCCATGATGGAGGCCGCGGAGGTCAGGTCCTGGCCGAGCTTTTGGCCGTAGCCAAAGGCGTTGGCAAACTGTACGAGCGTGTTTGCGCCAACTTCGTTTGCCACCTGGCCAAAGACGACGTTGGAGGACACGGCAAAGGCCTGCTGCAGGCTGATGGTGCCGTAGCTCTCGTTGGCATAGTTGGTGACCGGTGCGTTGCCGATATCCATGGAGCCGGGCGCCTGGTAGGTGCTAGTCAGGCTGGCGGTACCGGTCTCGAGTGCCGCGGAAAGCGTAACGACCTTAAACGTGGAGCCCGGCGTGTACAGCGCGTCCATGGCGCGATTGTACATGGAGCCGTCCTCGCCGCCGCCCGTCTGCAGCAGGGCATCGATGTTGGTGTTGTCGTAGGTGGGCGAGCTGGCACATGCGAGCACCGCGCCGGTACGCGGGTCGATGACCACTACAGCGCCCTTAAAGCCCTTGAGCGCCTGCTCAGCAGCCGTCTGGATGCGCGAGTCGATGGTGAGCTTGGCGGTGTTGCCCGGCTGGGTCTGGCCCGCGAGCGACGCGATGGCGTTGTTCCAGCTAGAGTAGTCCTTAGAACCGGTGAGCGTGTCGTTCATGACGCTCTCGATGGCGGTGGTGCCATACTGCTGGCTCACGTAGCCAACCACGTGCGCTGCCAGGTTACCGTTGGGGTAGGAGCGTACGTAGGTGCCGTCCTCCTGCTGCAGCGACTCGGCCAGCGTCACGCCGTCGGACGTGATGATGGAGCCGCGCTGGATGTACTTGGAGCGGGCGATGGTGTGGTTGTTGGTCGGCATGTCCTGATAGTCCTTGGCCTTAATGACCTGGACATAGGTGAGGTTGCCGATAAGGATGGCGAACAGCGCCGTAAAGGCGAGCACCGCACGGGTTAGACGGTTGGCGAGCGCCACGCGACCGAGCACACCGGATTCAGGCGTATCGAGCAGGCGACGGCGCATGCGCGAGCCGACGGAATGGCTGCCGCTGCCGTAGGAAGACGAGGTGGCAAAGCGCGAGCCCGTCGGGGCGGCGGCAGATGCGACCTGATCATCGGTGATGGCGGCCATGGTGCCGGTGCCGGTAAGCTCGGCCTCGCGTCCGGTCGCCTCGTCACCGGCACGTAGCAGGAGTGCGACGATGATAAAGCTTGCCAGCAGCGAGGAGCCGCCCTGGCTCATAAAGGGCAGGGTGACGCCGGTCAGCGGGATCAGGCGGGTTACGCCGCCAACGATCAAGAAGGCCTGGAAGCTGATGGCTGCCGTAAGACCGGTGGCGCTAAAGGCGGCAAGGTCGGACTTTGCGCGGGCAGCTGTGGTGAGGCCACGCACGGCAAAGAGCATAAACAGGATGAGCACGGCGCCGCCGCCCAAAAGGCCCATCTCCTCGCCGATAGCCGAGAAGATAAAGTCGGACTCGACGACAGGGATGTTGTTGGCCATGCCGTTGCCGATGCCAACACCGACCAGACCGCCATCGGCAAGCGAGAAGAGCGACTGGACGATCTGGTAGCCCTGACCCTGGGCGTCCTTAAACGGATCGAGCCAAACCTGGAAACGCACCTGAACGTGCGACAGGAACTTGTAGGCGCCCACGGCTCCAACGGCTAAGAGCGCAAGGCCGATAACGACATACGAAAAGCGCCCCGTGGCAACGTAGAGCATCAGCAAGAAGATGGTGTAGAACAGCACGGCCGAACCCAGGTCGCGTTCGAAGACGACGACGAGCAGGCACACACCCCACACGGCAAACAACGGCAGTAGCAGTCGCAGGCGAGGGATCTTAAAGCCCAAGATCTTGCGGTTGGAGATGGAGAGCAGCTCGCGGTTCTCGGCCAGGTACCCGGCCAGGAACAGCACGATAAAGACCTTGGCGAACTCGCCGGGCTGGATGGTAAAGCCCGCGATGCGAATCCACAGCTTGGAGCCCGAGATCGTGGTGCCGATAAAGATAGGCAGCATCAGCAGGATGATGCCGATGATGCCAAAGGTGTACTTGTAGCGCATGACCACGTCGAGGTTTTTGACTAGTGCAAGCGTTCCCACCATGAGCGCCACCGAGACAAACAGGATGATGAGCTGTGAGATGGCGAGAGCGGGGGCGAGACGCGTCACGAACGTGATGCCGATGCCCGAAAGTATAAATACGATGGGCAGGATGGCGGGGTCGGCACCGGGCGCCAAGATGCGCACGGCAATGTGGGCCGCGGCAAAGGCGGCAAAGAGGCCGATCGGTACGGCGAGCGTCTCAAAGGAGATAGCGGCGCCCGCAGTGAGCACGTACATCGCATACAGCAGGATGACGGGGAACGCCGAGGCGATGAGCAAGAGCAGCTCGGTGTTGCGGCGACTCATAAGCGGCACTCCCTTTCTAGTTCTTATCGGAGGCTTCGGCCTCGGCGGACTGTTCGGCGGTTTTCTCGGAATCTGATTCGGAGGTCGATCCCTGATTGGTGTTGTCGCGAATCGTTTGCGCGTCGATCACCTGGCGGGTCTGCTCCTCGTCGATCTGGTGGCGGTACTTGGATATCGTGTCCTGCGCATCGTCGACACTTGTTTGCGGAATGCCCGCCTTGAGGCGGTTTTGCGTGTCTTCGGGCAGGTCGGACAGCTTAATGCTGGTTTCGCTCTCGAGCCAGTGGAGCTTGAGTCCGAGCGGCTTGCCGGGCAGGCCGCGCCAGACGGCGACATTGCCCTGGTAGGTACCCAGGTAGTATGAGCCGGTGACACCCGTGTAGGCCCAGATGCCAGCTGCCAGCACAAAGACGAGGGCCAGGATGGCGGCGATAGTAATGTTGCGGCGACGCACGCGTTGCGCCTCGCGCATAACGCCATCGTCAACCAGGTCAACGACTACTACGGTCACGTTGTCGTGGCCGCCGGCGGCAAGCGCCGCGTCCACTAGGTTGTCGACGCAGATTTGCGCGGTTGAGGACTGCGTGGCGATGTTCTCGATATCGCTATCGGGAATCATGCTCGAGAGGCCGTCGGAGCACAGGATCAGACGGTCGCCTTCCTCGATATGCAGAGTGAAGTGGTCGGCATACATGGCGGGGTCCGAGCCCAGTGCGCGGGTGATGACCGAACGGTTGGGGTGGACGCGAGCCTCGTCTGCCGTGATCTCGCCGGCGTCCACGAGCTCCTCCACGTAGGAGTGGTCGCGGGTCACGCGGATGAGCGTGCCCTCGTGGAGCAGATAGGCGCGAGAGTCGCCCACGTGGGCGATGGCGAGCGTGTCGTTTTCGATGTAGGCGCAGGTGGCTGTGCAGCCCATGCCGGGCTTGCCCAGGCCGTTCAGGGCCGCCTCGATTACGGCGGCGTTGGCTGCCTCGACGGCTGCGGCCAGGCGTGCTGCGTCGGCGGACTGTGGGGCCGTCTTGGCTATAGTCTCGACAGCGATAGAAGAGGCTACCTCGCCGGCGGCGTGACCACCCATGCCGTCGCATACGCAAAAGAGCGGCGACTGCACCAGGTAGGAATCCTCATTGTGCGGGCGCACGCAGCCAACGTCGGAGCGGGCGCCCCACATAAGTTGCGTGGTGGTGCCGGCATCATAGGTCGAGTCGGTCTCGATGCGCTCCTCGGTCAGGGGCTCAAAGCTCATGGTCGAGCCGGGGTCTTTGAGCTTGGCCTCAATGGCGGCAACGTCGATTTCGGCGGTGTCACCGGGAGAGACGGTGTCGGTCACGGGGTTTGATTCGGAATCACCGGTGTCCGGGGAGTCGGGCTCCTCGGACACGCGGGCGGTCGACTCGTCGTCTTGCGGGCTGACGTCTATAGGCTCGGGCGCCGGCGTAGACGCGGGCGCAACCTCGGACGCCGGGGCCATGGGAAACGCCGGCGCGGCGGGCTCGGGTGCCGCAAACACCGCAGCGCTCTCGTTGATTGCCGCGGCGACGGGCTCTGCAAAGTGAGCCGGCGCCGGGGTTGCTTCGGGCGCTGTGGGCTGTTCCGCAGCATGTGCGCCGATGGGCGCCGCTACGGCATCCTCTTCGTCCTCGTTATCGGCGAGATCCGAAATATCATGCGTTACATGCGAAAGAGGCAGGGAGAACACGGTGTCCTCGGGCTCCACGGGTGCGGAGCCCGCCGGAGCGGCGTGGGCCGGCGCAGCTGTGGCGGCGGCCGGTGCCTCGGTCATAGTTGCGGACTTGTTCTCCTCGTCGATCATCGACGGTTCACCTTCATGACCACGTC
>OLNN01001545.1_pt1 | contig 18692 bp, 15 predicted proteins | sample 1672141 | NCBI WGS metagenome assembly OLNN01 (sample SAMEA3136652, study PRJEB25190) | human gut metagenome | biome: human gut; feature: human-associated habitat; material: faeces | place: Austria | collected 2013 | reverse complement strand
TTTTACGGCGTTTGTGGTATAATCATAAAGCAATATTTGGACGGTGGACACAGCCGGTCGTTCCGTGCCGGGTTCACCCTTTGCTACTGTGGCTCAGCTGGCAGAGCAGCTGATTCGTAATCAGCAGGTCGCCGGTTCAAATCCGGCCAGTAGCTCCAGAAAAAAACCGTGTTACCTGAGTGGTGACACGGTTTTTCTGCGCTCTGATGGGGACGACGGGTCAGTTAAACCAGCTGTGGGGGCAGTACAGGGTGTACCGGTAGAAACTGCCCAGCTGCATCCGTTCCAGGGTGACCGGGCGGATGTTCTGATCGACAAGGGCTTCCAGTACGAAAATGGGGGTATCGGTTGCTTTGTACCATCCGAGTTGGGTGCCAGTCACTTCGTCCTCGAAGAGGGGCTTCATTTCTACTTCTTCCACGATTTTCAGCAGGGCATCTTTTTCCATGTTTACGCTCCTTTCCGGGATGGCTGCGGCACAGGCAGCCTTTGCTTCATTATAAAAGAGTTCCGGCTTTTTTTCAACATCAGGCGGCGGATAGGCGCGGCAGGGTATATTTTTGTGAACATGGGCTATATACTGGTGATTTGGTAGGAAATAATTTGGAGAATAGTGCCAAAAAAAGCAGGGGAGGTTTGGTCAATGTCACTATTGAGCAGGGGAAAAGGGTGCAATATAATAAATGTGAGTGTCTGAATCAAGAAATTGGGGTCATGGTCGAACCATGTGACATTACCCGGATACTGGAAGATTCGATTGCCGCAGATACGGGATGCGGACAATCTTAAGGAGGAGCAAATATGAAATTAGGAACTCTCTGGTACAGCCCCGCGGATGACGATGTGGGCGTAGTCCGCAGCTTTGGCTGGCACTGCAGAGGCCTGCAGCCGGGTCAGCCCATCACCTATCAGATCCAGCCCAACGTGGACCGTCCGGATACGTTTTACTGGGAAAAGAGCTCCCTGGAAAAGGACGAAAACGGATGGTATCTGACCGGCACTGATCTGCGTGGCACCGATATGAACGGCACGATAATTGATATTGACGAGCTGTAACGGAGCGAAAGCCGTGTCCCAAATGCGGGCACGGCTTTTTCAGGCGGAGCCGAAAGAGAGAGGGAGGCGGTCATTTGGCGAGGCAAACCGATTTGACAAAGGGGAACGTGCTGCAAACACTGATGCGGTATGCGGTGCCCTTTATTGTATCCAATGTACTTCAGGCGACCTACAACATCACAGATATGATCATAGCCGGGCAGTACGGCGGCTCATCCTACGCCCAGTCTGCCATCGGCAACTGTACTACAGTCACCTCCATGCTGACCCAGATCATCATCGGTCTCGCCACCGGCGGCAGCATTTTAATCGGTCAGTACTACGGCGCCCGGCGGGAGAGAGAGCAGCGGGAATCCACCGTCACCCTTTTCACCATGAGTCTGGTGATCGGCATCGTGCTGTCCCTGGGGCTGTACCTGACGGGCGATCAGATCATGGTGTGGATGAATGCGCCGGCGCTGGAGCAGGCCCAGCAGTATCTGCGCATCTGCGCCCTGGGCATCTTCTTCGTCACCTGCTATAACGGGGCCTGCGCGGCCCTGCGGGCGGTGGGTGACTCGAAAATACCCTTCCTCTGCGTGGGGGTCAGCGTGGTCATCAACATTGTCCTGGACCTGGTGTTTATGGCGGGGCTGGGCATGGGCGTGGCCGGTGCGGCCTGGGCCACGGTGATCGCCCAGGTGATCAGCGCAGTGCTGGCAGTGTACTTTGTGTGGCGCAATCAGGCCCTGTTTGGACTGCGGTTCCGGGCGCTGAGCCTGAAGGCCCATCAGGCCCGGGAGATGCTGAAGCTGGGCATTCCCTGCGCCATCCAGATGAGCGTGGTCAGCATCGCCTGGATCGCGGTGGCCACCCTGGTCAACTCCTATGGCGTGCAGGTTTCGGCGGCCAGCAGCGTGACCAATAAAATCTCCCAGTTCGCCCAGATGTTCAGCTCGGCCATGTACAGCGCGGTCAGCGGAATGGTGGCCCAGTGCGCCGGCGCCAAAGACTATGAGCGCATCCGGAAGGTGGTCCGACAGGCCATCGGGATTACGGTGGGCGTCACGCTGGTGCTGGTGGTCATCGTAGAGCTGACCGCACCTCAGCTGGTGGCCATCTTCACGCCGGACGACCCGGTGACCCAGAGCTACGCCACCGTCAACCTGCGCATTGACATCCTGGGCCAGCTGTTCTTCGCGGTCTTTATGATCTACCACGGACTGGCCGTGGGCGTGGGCCACACCTGGTTTGTGTTCTTCAGCAGCTTCTGCAACTGCATCCTGGCCCGGCTGATCCTGGCCTATACCTTTAACTGTTTCTTCGGGCTGATGGGCCTGTACTGGGCCTGTATGCTGGCGCCCTTTGTGTCGGTCCCGCTGGGCTTCTGGTACGAGCGCTCCAACCGCTGGAGATGCTCCATTGGCGCCGACAGCAGGGGGACAGCATGAGGGTCCGCAGGGATTTGCAGGCGGAGCAGCTCATCCGGTTACTCTTCTGGTTTTTCAGTCTGGCTTTTCTGGCCATGGCGCTGCTGGCGCCGGACCGGGAAAATATGTTCTCCGGGCTGGTGAAGATCTGTACCAGCTCGGGTCAGACCACGAAAAGCTATTTTGAGAGCCTGTATTACGGCGGGATTTCCGGCGCGTTTCTGAACGTGGCCCTGGTGGGATTTTCCTGCGCGGTGCTGTTTCTGCTGCCGGGCGCCAGGCCGGATGCAAACGCGGTGCTGGGCTATTTCCTGACAACGGGCTTTGCCTTCTGGGGGATTACGGCGCTGAATACCTGGTTCTGCTTTGCCGGCGTCTGGGTGTACAGCCGGATCCGGCGGGAGTCCTTTGGGCAGAACGCGGATTTCGCCCTGTTTTCCACGGGACTTGCGCCACTGATTACGGATCTGCTCTTCCGGTATCCCGGCGAGAGCTGGCATGGCTTTACCATCTCCGGCATCCTGCTGGCGCTGATGGTGAGCTGTCTGATCGGAGTGATGCTGCCGGCGGGCTGCGCCCACAGCCTCGTCATGCACAAGGGGTACAATCTCTACTCCGCGGCCATTCCCATTGGCGTGATCGCCTTTTTTCTGCGCAGCCTGCTCTTCCAGGTGCTGGGCGGACACCTGGCCAGTACGGAGGAGGTGGGCTTGCAGGAGTCCTATCAGCTGCTCTGCAACGGCTTCTGTCTGACGGTGTTCCTGCTGTGCGTGCTGTTTGGATTCTGGCTCAACGGGAACTCCTTCCGGGGCTACTGGGCGCTGCTGAAGGAGCACGGCCACAGCGCAAACTTTCTGGAAAAGCACACGCCGGCGATTTTACTGCTGAATCTCGGGCTCTACGGGCTGTTCATCCTGGCGTACTACAATCTGATCGGAGCCACGTGGAATGCGGTCACGCTGGGCTGCGTCTTCTGTATGCTGGCCTGCTGCTTTTCGGGCAGCCATCCCGGCAACGTCTGGCCCATTCTGGTGGGGTATTTCGCGGCCTCACTGGGCGCGGAGCTGTTCTTCTTCGGCCTGGATACCGTCCACGACAACACGGTGTTCTCCATGGCCATCAACGCCCAGTCGGTGGTGGTGGGAGCCTGCTTTGCCAACGGACTGTCTCCCATTGCCGGGCGGTACGGCAGGCGCTTTGGCGTTATTGCCGGCATGCTGCAATACGTTTTTGTCACCTGCGTCCCACTGCTCCACGGCGGATTCTGCCTGTATAACGGAGGGCTCACGGATGCCTTTGTCTGTTTTCTCATGGTGCCGGTGCTGGAGCATTTCTGCGAGACAAAGGAGAGCAGAGTGCTGCGTGGGTCGGTCCGGCTGAGGAGAGTGCTGACAAAAAGGGTCAAGTCCGGAAAAAACACTTGATTTTGCAGGTGAAAACTGGTAACCTAATGTGTAAGTCCGATACAGATTTTTTGCATAAAAATTCATAAGGAGATTGGAACACAATGAAAAGAGCATTCGCACTGATTCTGGCCATGGCCATGTGCCTGGCAACTCTGACCGCCTGCGGCGGCAGTGGCGCAACCACTTCCACCACCGGCGCAAGCACCTCCGCAGAACCCGCTGACGCTTCCTACACCCTGGTGAAGGACGGCGTGCTGACCATGGCTACCAACGCTTACTTCCCTCCCTACGAGTACTATGAGGGCGAGAAGGTCATCGGCATTGACGCTGAGATCGCAGGCGCTGTGGCAGAAAAGCTGGGCCTGGAGCTCCAGATCGAGGACATGGAGTTTGACTCCATCATCACCGCTGTCCAGACCGGCAAGGTCGACATCGGCTTTGGCGCCATTACGGTCACTGAGGACCGCCTGAAGAGCATCGACTTCACCGACTCCTACGCCCAGGGCGTCCAGGTGGTCGTGGTGAAGGAGGACTCCACCATCGCCACTCCCGACGATCTGAAGGACAAGCAGATCGGCGTGCAGCTGTCCACCACCGGCGACATCTATGCCAAGGACGATTACGGTGCGGACCACGTTGTGGAATACAACAAGGGTAACGACGCCATCATGGCTCTGGTCCAGGGCAAGATCGACGCTGTCATCATCGACAACGAGCCGGCCAAGTCCTATGTGAAGGCAAACGAGGGCCTGAAGATTCTGGACACCGAGTACATCACCGAGGACTATGCAGCCTGCATCTCCAAGGAGAACACCGCTCTGACCGAGGCTGTCAACGGCGCACTGGCTGAGCTGAAGGAAGACGGCACCATCCAGAGCATCCTGGACAACTACATCAGCGCTGAGTAATTTCAGGGAAAACTCATCGGACCAACAGGGGAGCAGGCATTTGCCTGCTCTCTTTTTGCAAGGAGAGTTTTGGAAAGGACTTCGTTTAAAGTTCTGTTAAAATTCAGTGAATGGTTTTTAAAAACAGTTTTATTTCATGCCGGTCTGTGTTAGAATAAGGCAAACCCAAGGGTATCCTGTAGTCAGCGTTAGGAGCGTGAACGAGATGAAACTGATTACATTTGCCGTTCCCTGTTACAACTCGGCGGCATATATGGAGCACTGCGTAGATACCTTGCTCCAGGGTGGCGAGAATATTGAAATTATCCTGGTGGACGACGGCTCCGTGGATGAGACCGGCGCGATCGCGGACCGCTATGCGGAGCTGCATCCGGACATCGTGCGGGTGATCCACCAGCCCAACGGCGGTCACGGCGAGGGCGTCAACCAGGGCATCCGCCATGCCACAGGCATGTATTACAAGGTCGTGGACTCCGACGACTGGCTGGATGCGAATGCGCTGGGGCGGGTGCTGGACAAGCTCAGCGAGCTGTCCCAGGGCCCGAATCCGCTGGACCTGATGATCTGCAACTACGTGTACGAGCATGTGGAGGACGGTACCAGCCGTGTGGTGAACTACAAGGACGTGTTCCCGGAGAACCAGCTGTTTACCTGGAAGGACGTGGGCCACTGGAAGCCCTCAGAGTACCTGCTGATGCACTCGGTGATCTACCGGACCCAGATGCTGCGGGAGTGTGGCCTGGAGCTGCCCAAGCACACCTTCTACGTGGACAATATCTTTGTCTACCAGCCGCTGCCCCACGTCAAGTCCATGTACTACATGAACGAGGACCTGTACCGGTACTTCATCGGCCGGGAGGACCAGAGCGTCAACGAAAAGGTGATGGTCAAGCGGGTGGACCAGCAGCTGCGGGTGACCCGGCTGATGCTGGACTTCTACAGCTACGAGGTGATCCGGAGCTTTGAGCCCAAGCTGGGCAACTATATGCTGCGCTACCTGGCCATGATGATGATGATCAGCTCGATTTTCCTGATTATCTCGGACACGCCGGAGAATCTGGAGAAGAAGGACCGGCTGTGGAAGGACCTGAAGGAGAAGGACCCGGAGATGTACCGGAAGCTCCACTACCGGTCCCTGTCGGTGGCGGGGACGCTGCCGGGCCGGGGTGGCCGCAAGGTGAGCAAGGGCCTGTACCACATCGCCCAAAAAATCTACAAATTCAACTAAACTGCATGAAAAAACAGGTCGGAGGGAATCTCCGACCTGTTCAGTCTGTAGACAAACGATTGGAAGCCTGACAATCAGGAAAGGCCTCGCCAGAGTTCCGGCATCTCTGAGGCCGGAATCCAATGAAATTTGAAAAAAGTGACGACATGTGCGTCACTTTTTTCTCTTCTCAGCCCGCAAGTGCTTTCCCGAAGGGAAGGCGCACAGCTGGGCTGAAAACTTCGGAAAAATGCTTGCATTTTTCCGAGAGGGTGTCGACAAAGTCGACACCCTTTTGCACGTCTCACAGCTGTGAGGCGTGCGTTTTTTCGGTTACTGGACCACCAGCTGGAACTCCTCCGGAACGGTGTCCAGCGCGTCCCGGGACACCTGGGCCAGCAGGAACCACTCCGCCATGTCTGCAGTACCAACCTCTGCTGAGGTGTGCTGCACGGTCATGGTGAGCTGGCCGTTCGATCCCAGTTCCAGCCCGGTGATAGCATAGCGGTCCGAACCGGAGCCGGTGGTGATCAGGGCGCAGAGCAGGATGTTCTCGTCAAAGAAGGCCTGATCCAGAGTGCCCACGGTTTGGAGAAAGTCCGGGTCCTCCGCCACGTTGGAGTGGGCCGCGCTGAAGTCCGCGAAGTCGGATGCCGACGTCAGCACATACTGCTGCGGGCTCTCGGATTCCCAGAGGCTGGTCTGCACCTGGTAGAACTGGACCTGATCCGCACCCAGACCGCTGATCTGCGGGTCAGATGAGGCTGCGCTGGCAGTGCTCTTGTCCCCGGAGGCGGAACAGCCCCAGAGCGGGAGTGCCAGTACCAGGGCCAGCAGAAGGGAGAGCTTGGATTTACAGCGCTTTTTCATAGATTTCACACTCCAAACAGGACGGGGATTCCCTCACCCCGGCGAAAACCGGGGGAGGGAAATGGTGATTATTACGGGTTCTTCTCGTAGTCCTTCAGTTCCACTTCCATGGTGGACACGTCCGAGGTGGAGGCCCCGGAGCTGAGCACGGAAGCGGGGTCAGAACAATAGGTCATCGAGTTGGTGACCACAATGTTGCCGTTGGCGTCGAATGCGAACACATCCCACTCGGTACCCTCCTTGTTGGTGGGGACGGAGAAGGAGCGCAGCAGCTGAGAACCCTTGTACACGTCCACCGTAGCGCCGGAGCTGGACAACGCCGTGGAGGAAGAGCTGTTGCGATTGGTGTAGTCGTGGACGGCGTACTTGATGTTGTACAGGCTGCTGAAGCTGGTGATGGTCACCGTCTCCGGCCCGTAAGAGGAGGTGTCGTCCACGTCCAGGTTGGCATAGGCAGGGCTGGGGTTCTTATTACTGTAGTATACATGATAACTGCTGCCGTCGCTCTGGTTGGCCACCAGATGGGAGTCCAGATCGCTCGGTGTCTCGCCCCAGCGGAGGACGATCTGATATTCGCCGTCATCCATCAGAGGCGTCAGAGCGAAGGTGCCACGGTTCAGCTTCATGCCGTCGGTAATACCGGAGTCAACGATGGTCCAGGTGATAAACTTGGTCACGTAGCCCTCGGCGGAGATCTCCATGGTATAGGTGCCCAGAGGCAGCTCGGGCAGATCGAACCGGCCGTTGGAGTCACAGGAATAGGTGCCGTTGTTGCCCGCCAGCGGACCGTCCTGATCGCCCTTGTGCAGTTTGACAGTGGCGTCGGTCAGGGCGTCGCTGGTAGTGGCGTCCACCACGGTGCCGTAGGAAGTGCCGCGGGTGCGAATAGCCGCACTGACTGCCAGGTTGGCGTTCACGATTCCCATGCCGCCAGTGGTGTGGGAGAGGTCGCTGGAGCTGGTCCCGGCGGTGCCAGAGGAGTTCTCCATCACCAGATCCACCACCTGAGCGCCGCTGAGGGCCTTGTTGGCGGACCAGGTCAGGCCGCAGACCGCGGTGACGATGGGAGCCGCCATAGAGGTGCCGCTCTTATTTCTGTAAGTGCTGCCGGTGATGCAGCTGTAAATGGTTTCGCCAGGTGCGGCGATCTCGTTCAGGTCACCGGTGCCGCCGTTGGAGAACTCAGTGAGCAGGTTATCCTGTCCGATGGCTGAGACAACCAGGATGCGGTCCATGATGTTGCTCTGGCTGACCTTGGAGCCAAACAGGCTGGTGTTCTTGGAGTAGCAGTTGTCAGAGGTGATGGAGCAGAAACCGCCGTTGTTAATGTAGTCAATGCCCTCATAGTTTTCATTGCCGTTGCCGGCGGACTGGACCACAACGAAATCGTGGCCCTTGCTCAGCAGTTTGCCCATGACCTTCGAGTAGGACTTGCCCTGGTCTTTGATGTCGGAGTCGGACAGGGCAGTGCCGGACACGCTGTTGGAACAGCCCAGAGAGAAGTTGATGACCTTTGCGCCACCCTCTACGGTCTTGGTCAGGCCGCTCTGGATATCAGAGTCGGACATGTAGGTGGCGCTTGCGCTCCGTACGTCGTAGCCCAGGATGGTGGCATTGTTGTGGGTGAGGCCGGCAATGCCTTCCCCGTTGTCCGCGGTAGCTGCGATGATGCCTGCCACATGGGTGCCGTGATCGTGGGCGGAGTCCTCGCTGCTGATGACGTCCACTTTGCCGTTCAGATCGGGGTGATCGTCCTGGAAGCCGGAGTCTACCACGCCCAGGGTGATGTCGGTGAGGTAGTCCAGGTTGTAGTAGTTATCGAAGTCCCAAGCGTCCATACCGCCGATGCTGTACAGCCACCAGGCGTTGTTGTCTTTCTGATCCATGGTGGTGCCGCTGCCGCCCCAGGGATCGTTGGAGTCCACGACAGCGGTCATGTTCGTATAGATGTGCTCAACATCCGCGCTTTCCAGCTCCTCACAGGAGGCAGCCAGGGCGTCGGCATAGGTCTGGAGCTCCTCAACGGTGATGGCAGCCAGGCTGGTCTCGCCGGTGTACTCCACACCGCTGGGAACGGGCAGCGTATCACCGGTCAGGCGGACCTGGACCATATCCAAGGAGTTCAGATAACCGGCCACAGAGCCGCCCAGGGTTTCCTCTACAAAGGCAGTGCGGGTGGAGAAGTCGGTGTCATCGGTAAAGTACAGATTCAGCAAATTGGCTGCGTAGTAGATGGTGGTTTCCGCGTCATCCTCCAGATCCTGGGTGAGGACGCCAGAGTCCTCCGGGGTCTCCTCCGTGGGAGTTTCCGGTTCGGGTTCCGGCTCCGGTTCCACGTCAGCTGCGTTGGTCTCTTTCAGGATGAGCCAGCCATTGTCGGGATCCGTTGCGTCGGCCAGATCATAGACCTCGCCGCTGTCATAGGTCAGGGTGAGGGATTCCTCGGTGGAAGTGCCGTCCGCGGTATCGATGGCGACCGTCAGGGTGTTGGTGCCGTCCTCCAGCAGGACAGCCAGCTCGAAGGCGTTGTCATCATCCAGCGTGATGGTGTCTTCGGTCGTGTGGTTGGTGCTCACCAGCGCATAGTGGACGCCGGTGATCTCGCCGTTGGTGGACACACTGCCGGTAACGGTCCGGTTGCTGATGTTTTCGGCCTCGGTGTTAACGGTCAGCGAGATGTCGACGGAGAGTTCAACCCACTTGGCGTACAGCGTGAGGTTTGCTGTGACCGGTGTGCTGAAGTCGTAGGGCTGGGTCAGCTCGCTGTCGGTATACCAGCCGTCAAACACGTAGCCCTCACGGACCGGAGTCTCCGGCTCATAAGCGCAGTTGCCCTCGTAAATGGCCTGCTCCGTTACACTGCTGCCGCCATTGCTGTCAAAGGTGACGGTGTAGGAGCGCTGATAGGTCTGGTTCACGGTGACGGCACAGCTGTAGGTCTTGTGCCCCACCTTTGCCTTGATGGTAGCGGTGCCGCCGCTCTGGGCGGTGACCTTACCCTTGGAGGTGACGGTGGCCACATCGGTGTTGCTGGAGGACCAGGTCACCTTCTGGGTGTTGCCGTTGAGCTTCAGGGTGGCGGTGTCGCCGACGTCCAGGGTGAGGGAGGTGGCGCTGATAGCGGGAGCCTCCACCTTGACCTTGCAGGTGTACTTTTTACCCTTGGTGTCGGTGGCGGTGATGGTGGCGGAGCCCTTCTTCTTGGCGGTGATTTTACCGGCCTTGGTGATGGTAGCCACCGAAGTGCTGCTGCTCTTAAAGGATTTCAGAGTTGCGCCTTTCAGGGAGATGGTAGTGTAGTCGCCCAGAGCCAGGGTCACGTTGGTGGCGCTCAGGCAGGCTTTTACCGTCACCTTGCAGGTGTACTTCTTGTTCTTGGTGCTGGTGACGGTGATGGTAGCGGTACCGGCATTCTTAGCGGTGATTTTGCCGGCCTTGGTGATGGTAGCCACCGAGGTCTTGCTGCTCTTCACCGATTTGATGGTTCCGCCGTTGAGTTTGATGGTGGTAGTCTGGCCGGAATTCAAGGTGACCTTGGTCTTGCTCAGAGCGACCTTTTTCACCGTCACCTTACAGGACAGGGTTTTACCCGCCACCTTGGCCTTGATGGTGGCGGTGCCAGCCTTTTTGCCGGTCACCTTGCCCTTGGAGCTGACGGTGGCAACCGATTTCTTGGATGTGGACCATGTCACTTTCTTGGTGGTTCCGGTCACTTTCAGCGTGGTGCTGCTGCCAACATAGATCGTCGTAGATGTCTTATTGAGCTTGATCGTCGTGGCGGCACTGGCCGGGATGGCCAGGCTGAACATCATGAGGAAAACCAGGAGAAAGCTGACAAGTCGTTTTCCGATTTTCATGCTTCAATCCTCCGTATTGATCGTTTCTCTTATCTCTATCTATTTATTGAACTCCGAGCTCAAAGGGCAGGGGGAGTTTTATCGCGGAACGGCGATAGCCTGCTGAAAAGGGTCACCTCCTTCTGACAGCTGAGTCAGGCAGTGTCAATCAAGCGGGGGAATATGCGGGGGATAGCGAACAGGAATCCTGTTTGCACTTTAAGCCTTTAAAGCATAACAATAAAAGAACGAAAAGTAAGTATTCTTTTTGAAATACTGAAAAATCGCCGCACAAAGAGGGGTGCGATGGGAAAAAGTTGCAGAAACTTCGGCTGCTCGCGTTGGGAACAGCCGGAGCTTTGCGGACAATTTACGCCTCCAGAAGCCGGATATAGTGGTTGGCCTCCCGGAGCACGTGGTCGGCCAGCAGAGGCAGGATGAGGGAACAGATCTGACAGTTCTCGATGCCCTGGACGCCGGCGGTTTTGAAGTCCCGGAATTTCCGGGTCAGCTCCAGAGCCTCCTCACAGCGTTCCATGGTCCGGTCATTGGCGGACCGGGACTCGCTCAGCAGCGTTCGGAAGTCCCCGGCAAAGCCGTTTGCGGCCGCGATGAGCTCTTCCTCAGTGGGATCCAGCAGGCCGCGAATGAACAGAGCGTGTTCCATCATAATCCGGTTCCAGAACAGCTCACTGCTGCGCAGATTCTGGAGCGGAACGCCCCGGCCCTTTTCCAGGTGGAGCAGATAGCTGCGGTACAGCCGGGCCTCCCGCAGGATGTGCTCCACCAGCAGGGGATAGTTCCCAGTGAAGATGGTGCAGGCCTTCATCTGGCGCAGCAGCCGCTCCTTGAAGTCGATCAGCCGGTCCACCTGCTGCAGGGCCTCCCGGTTGAGCTGGCGGATCTGGCTCAGCGGACAGCGGCAGGTCCAGTTGTCCACCGAACGCAGGCACAGGGCCTGTTCGGTCAGCTCCTGGTTGATGCGGATCCCGGTCAGGCGCTGGGTCTGCTGCTCGGCGCAGTCGGTGAATTTGGTGACAATCTCTCCGGAATCCAGGACCGGACAGCGGACCACTCCGTTGCTGAGCTGGAGGGCCCGGGCCAGGATGCGCTCAAAGCGCCGCATCAGCGCCTCCGCCTCACAGGCCAGATCGGCGTTGGGCGGCAGAAATCCCGCCATCAGGAACAGGGAGTGCTCCTTCATAATCCGGGCGAAAAACAGGTGCAGCTCCAGGGAAAACGCCGCAAATCGCTGGTTGTTGTTCATGGATGTCAACCTCCTTATGTCCATGCGTAACACCCCAGTCTATGCGGCCGGGCACGGGCCGGGTTCCCGTTTTCCACGGTTTACAGGGTCCGGGAAATTTGATATACTGAGTTGCAATCAAGAAAGAAACGGAGGAACTTCCTCATGTTGAAGGGAAAAACGGTGGTACTGGGCGTCTCGGGCGGCATTGCGGCCTATAAAATGCCCAACCTGGCCTCGGCACTGGTGAAGCTGGGCTGCAACGTCCAGGTGCTCATGACCCGGAACGCCACGGAATTCATCACGGCGGTGACCTTTGAAACCCTCACCGGCAACAAGGCTCTGGTGGACACCTTTGACCGGAACTTCCAGTTCAAGGTGGAGCACGTGGCGGTGGCGGATCAGGCCGACCTGGTGATGATCGCTCCGGCCACAGCCAATGTGATCGCCAAGCTGGCCCACGGCCTGGCCGACGACATGCTGACCACCACGGTGCTGGCCTGCGACTGCCCCAAAGTTGTGGTGCCCGCCATGAATACCAGGATGTACGACAACCCGGTGACCCAGGACAACCTGAATACCCTGCGCCGGTACGGCTGGGAGGTCGTGGAGCCCGCCAGCGGCTATCTGGCCTGCGGCGTCACGGGACGGGGCAAGCTGCCCGAGCCGCCGGAGCTGCTCCAGACCATTCTCCACCACCTGGCCCACGAGAAGGACCTAGCCGGCAAGCGGGTGCTGGTCACCGCCGGTCCCACCCGGGAACAGCTGGACCCGGTGCGCTACCTGACCAACCGGTCCAGCGGCAAGATGGGCTACGCCATCGCCCAGGCGGCGGAGCGCCGTGGGGCGGAGGTGACCCTGGTCTCCGGACCGGTGAGCCTGAAGAAGCTGCCCTATGTGGAGACGGTGGATGTGGAGTCCGCCCAGGAGATGTATGACGCGGTGGTGTCCCGGGCGCCAGAGCAGGACATCATCATCAAGGCCGCGGCAGTGGCAGACTACCGACCCGCCACGGTGGCAGAGGACAAGATCAAGAAGTCGGATGGCGAGATGTCCATTCCACTGGAGCGGACCCAGGATATCATCGGCTACCTGGGCCAGCACCGGAAACCGGGCCAGTTCCTGTGCGGCTTCTCCATGGAGACCCGGGACATGGTGGAAAACTCCCGCAAGAAGCTGGAGAAAAAGAACATGGATATGATCGCCGCCAACAACGTGAAGGTGGCGGGCGCCGGCTTCCAAGTGGACACCAACCAGCTGACCCTGATCACCAGAGAGGATCTGCTGGAGCTGCCGCTGGTGACCAAGGAGGCGGCGGCTGACCTGCTTCTGGACGAGATTCTCAAGCGGATGGGACAGGAACGGTGAGTGTCATGAGGACAGAGGCATTTTCTCTCTATGACATCCCGGTCCTGCTCTATGGGGAGACGTCCGACCGGGTCTGGCTCCACGTCCACGGCAAGATGGGGTACAAGGAGGAGGCGGAGCGCTTCGTGGAGCTGGCCTGTCCTCAGGGCTGGCAGGTGCTCAGTCTGGACCTGCCGGAGCACGGCCAGCGCAAGGGCCGTCCCGAGCCCTTTACGCCCTGTCAGGTAGTGCCGGAGCTGCGAAAGCTGCTGGCGTGGATGCGGCCCAAATGGGAGACCATCGGCCTGTACGCCACCAGCCTAGGCGTCTGGTTCAGTATGCTGGCCTTCCCGGAGGAACCGCTGGCCCGGGCGCTGTTTGTCTCGCCGGTGGTGGATATGGAAAAGCTGATTCAGAAGCTGATGGGCTGGGCCTCGGTGACCGAGGAACAGCTGGAGCGGGAGGGCACCATCCCCACCGAGTTTGGGGAGACCCTGTCCTGGCCCTACTACACCTTTGTCAAGGAGCATCCCATCCGGCGCTGGGACGTGCCCACCGGCATCCTCTTCGGCGAGCGGGACCACCTGACCGATTTGGAGACGGTGGAGTCCTTCGCCCGGCGCTTTGGTGCCCAGCTGGAGGTCATCCCCAACAGCCGCCACTGGTTCCAGGACCCCACGCAGCTGGCGGCCCTGGCGGCGTGGACAGAGCGTCAGCTGGCCCTGTGCTGAACAAAATGAGAACGGTACCTGTTGTGCAGTCACAGGTACCGTTTTTTTACTCTTTGGTTGGTACATTGGCCGTGGACAGGAGAATCCGGTCGTTGTCCAGGGTCCGGCCCACGCCCTGACGGAATTTCTGGAGCAGATCCTCCACCGTCATGTGGGCCCGTTCCTCGCCCTTCACGTCAAAGACGATGCGTCCGGCGTCCATCATAATGGTTCGGTTGCCCATCTCCAGAGCCTGGGTCATGTTGTGGGTGACCATGAGACAGGTGATGTTCCGCTCCGCCACAATGCTGCGGGTCAGCTCCAGCACCTTCTCCGCCGTAGCCGGGTCCAGCGCGGCGGTGTGTTCGTCCAGCAGCAGCAGTTTTGGGGTCACGATGGTGGCCATGAGCAGGGTCAGTGCCTGGCGCTGGCCGCCGGAGAGCAGGCCCACCGGCTGACGCATCCGGTTTTCCAGGTCCATGCCCAGCAGGGCCAGATGCTCCCGGAAGAGCGCCTTGTCCTTTTTGGAGATGCGGCTGAAAAAGGCGTGCTGGGAGGTGCTGGCCCGGAGATAGGCGATGGCCAGATTTTCCTCAATGGTCATGTGGGGCGCGGTGCCGCGCATAGGGTCCTGAAACAGGTGCCCGATGACCTTGCTGCGCCGGTGCTCCTTCTGGAAGGTGATGTCCTCACCGTCCAGCTCGATGGTACCGTCCTCCACGAAGAACGCGCCGGTGATGGCGTTGAACATGGTGGACTTGCCGGCGCCATTACTGCCCACGATGGTGGCGAAATCACCGTCGGCCAGGTCGAAGTTCAGGCCATCCAGAGCCTTCTTCTCATTGACAGTGCCGGCGTTAAAGGTCTTATGGAGATTGGTCAGCTTGAGCACGGTCACTCACCGTCCTTTCTCTGGCCCGCGGCGGCCTGCGCCTTCTGCTGGTTGTACTGCTTCATTCGCCGCCACTTGATCTTCTGGAAGCCCACCAGCTGACGCAGGGTGGGAGAGGCGATGGCCACTGCCACGATGAGGGCGGAGACCAGCTTCAGGGCGGAGGCGGGCAGGTTGAAGCGCATGGCGATAGCGACAATGACCCGGTACAGGCAGGAGCCGAAGATGACGCCCACAATCCGGGTGGGGATGCCGCCCCGGCCCATGAGGGTCTCACCGATGATGAGAGAGGCCAGGGCGATGGTGACCATACCGGTGCCCATATTGATGTCGCAGGACTTCTGGTACTCACCCAGCAGGCAGCCGGAGAGGGCGGTCATGGCGTTGGCCACGCAGAGTCCCACGATGATGGTCAGAGAGGGGTTGATGGAGGAGGCCTTTACCATGTCCTCATTGTCGCCGGTGGCCCGGATGGACAGGCCCAGCCGGGTGTGGAGGAACAGGGCCAGCAGGATTCCGATCACCGCCACGAAGAGAACTGCCACAATGAGCCGGGACCAGTCGGCCAGCGGAGTGCCCGCCAGCAGGTCTTTGGCCAGGGTAAAGACGGTGGTGGTGGTGTTCAGGTTGAGGATGGACTTGCCCATGATGAGAATGTTGACGGTGTACAGGCCGGTGTTGACAATGATACCGGCCAGAATGCTCTCCACGCCCAGCTTGGTCTGGAGGAGAGCGGTGATATATCCGGAGAGGACTCCCGCGCCCATGGCGGCGAGTACGGCCAGAATAGGGTGGCCGGCGATGGCCACGGTGGAGCCCACGACGCAGCCCAGCGTAAAGCAGCTGTCGGTGGACAGATCGCAGACGTTGAGCATGGAGAAGCTGAGGAAGAGGGCCAGAGCCACCAGGGAGTAGATGACGCCCAGCTCCAGCGCGGTCTGAATGGTACCGAACGTGATAAAGGAACCCATAGAGAAATAACTCCTTTGTGAGAGATGGAACGGGAGACGGCTGTGGCAGGGAGAAGGGCGGCGGCGGACCGTAACCATTCTCCCTGCCGCACCCGGCAAAGGATCAGGGCAGCGATGTGCCCTGACCCTCTGCGTTGGGATGGGGGGAATTTCGAATTACTCGGTGAAGGATTCCGCAGTCTTGGTCTCTGCCACCTGGGTGCACAGAGGTGCGAACTGCTCCTTGATGGTGTTGAAGTCCAGCTTCAGGGCTTCGCAGGTCTCGGTGTTGACGGTGGCGATACCGTTGTCGAAGGTCTGAACGGGAGTGGTGGCCGGGTCCTTGCCATTGACCAGGATGTCCACCACCATGTCGGCGGTCATCACGCCCAGGTTGGCGTAGTCCACGCCGTAGCCGCAGAAGGCGCCGTTGAGGGCGAAGGAGTCCGCGCCGCAGTAGTGGGGGATGCCGGCGTTGGCCAGGGATTCATAGATGCTCAGCTCGGCGGTCATGACGGTGTTGTCGGTGGGGGTGAACACGGCGTCCACCTTCTCGGCGATCAGGGACTGGGCGGCCAGGTTGATCTCGTCGGTGGTGGAGCCGGTCTTTTCGATGTACTTGATGTTTGCCTTGTCCAGATAGGCCTTGGCGTCGGCGATGGGCTGGGTGGAGGAGTCCTGACCGTTGTCATAGAGCAGGCCCACATAGTCGCAGTCCGGATCGGCGGTGGTCATCAGCTTGAAGATGGCGTTGGTGTCCAGGGCGTCAGAGGTGCCGGTGATGTTGCCGCCAGGAGCCTCCATGGAGTCCACCAGCTTTGCGCCCACCGGGTCGGAGACGGCTGCGAAGACCACGGGGATCTGGTTGTCCTCAGTGGCGGTCTGCATGACCACAGCGGTGGGGGTGGCGATGGGGACGATGATGTCCACCTCGTCGGCGATCAGGTCAGAGGCGATCTGGTTGATGACGGTGGCGTCGCCCTCACCGTTCTGGAAGTAGGGCTTGTAGTCAAAGGTGACGCCCAGCTCTTCGCCCTTGGCGTCCAGCTCGGCCTTGATGTTGTCGGAGATCTGGTCCAGAGAGGCGTCGCTGACGTACTGGACGATGCCCACCTTGTAGGTGGTGCCGGTGGCGGTGGCGGAGCCGTCAGCAGAGCCGGCGGCGGAGGTGGAGCCCGTGCTACCGCCGCAGGCGGTCAGGCCCAGCAGCATGGCGGAGACAGTGGCGCCAGTCAGCAGTTTTTTCATCAGAGATTTCATGTTCAGTTTCCTCCTTTTAGCGATTGCGTTCAAACAGTGCGGGCGATGGAGGTCCGGCAGGGTAAGAAAAAAGCAGCCCCTCGTCCTGACTTTAGGACAAGAGCTGCGCTCCTGCGGTACCACCCAAATTGACATCGTGCTTCTGATGTCCGCTCATTTTCTCACAGGCGTGCTACGTGACCTGTGCCCAATGGATAACGGGACGGGTACCCGTCGGACCCTACTGCGCTCCACGCGGTTCAGGCCGCCCTCGAAAGTCCATTCGCCTGCCGTCAGCTGCCGCATTTTCACCGTCAGCGGCTCTCTATCAGCTGGATTGAGACAGGTTACTCCTCTTTCTCCTCGGTTTCACACTGAATTGATACTGTTCATTATATGCGTGGGAAATGGGTTTGTCAACGGTTTTTTCGCGCGGGAAAAGGGGAGAAATCCGGCGCCAGACCGGCGAAATGGTTGAAAGAACAGGCGGGGTGTGATACAATAAACGGTAATTGAAATCCAAACTCTGGAAATCCCGGCCATATTCCGCTGGTGCTCCAGAGGAAATACAGGAGGATATCATTATGAATCAGGTTTTCCTGCCCGAGGGCTATCGCCCTATTCTGAATTCCTACGAAACCCAGCTGGCCATCGGCATGACCAAGCGGATCTTCGCCGATGTGCTCTCCGGTCAGCTGAATCTGCGCCGGGTGTCCGCGCCGCTGTTCCTGGAGGCGTCCACCGGTCTCAACGATGACCTGAACGGTGTGGAGCGTCCGGTGAGCTTTGACATCAAGGCCACTGGCAGTCAGGCGCAGGTGGTCCACTCGCTGGCCAAGTGGAAGCGCCAGGCCCTGAAGGACTACGGCTTCCACTCTGGCGCGGGTCTGTATACCGACATGAACGCCATCCGCCGGGACGAGGATCTGGACAATCTGCACTCCATCTACGTGGACCAGTGGGATTGGGAGCGGATCATGGAGCCGGAAGAGCGGACGCTGGACTACTTAAAGGACACGGTGCGTAAGATCGTGTTCGCGGTCCGGTCCACCGAGCGGACCCTTCACAGTATGTATCCCGCGCTGAACCAGCTGCCCACGCTGGAGCCGGACATCACTTTCATCACCACCCAGGAGCTGGAGGATCTCTACCCGGATCTGACCCCCAAGGAGCGGGAAAACACCTTCCTGCGGGAGCATCACACGGTGTTCCTGATGAAGATCGGCGGTAAGCTCAAGTCCGGTCAGCCCCACGATGGCCGCGCTCCGGACTACGACGACTGGGAGCTGAATGGCGACCTGCTGTTCTGGAACCGCACCCTGGAGCGGGCCTTTGAGGTGTCCTCCATGGGCATCCGGGTCAGTCCCGAGTCTCTGGACCGTCAGCTGACCCTGGCTGGCTGCGAGGAGCGCCGGGATCTGCCCTTCCACAAGGCCCTGCTCAATGGCGAGCTGCCCTACACCATTGGCGGCGGCATCGGTCAGAGCCGTCTGTGCATGCTGCTGCTGGGCAGTGCCCACATCGGTGAGGTCCAGTGCAGCGTCTGGGACAACGAGACCAAGCGTATCTGCGCTGAAGCTGGCATCCCATTGCTGTAAGCCAGGGGGCTTTGCCCC
>OLNN01001544.1_pt1 | contig 18697 bp, 13 predicted proteins | sample 1672141 | NCBI WGS metagenome assembly OLNN01 (sample SAMEA3136652, study PRJEB25190) | human gut metagenome | biome: human gut; feature: human-associated habitat; material: faeces | place: Austria | collected 2013 | reverse complement strand
GCCGTCTGCTTTGAGACGGAGGACTTTCCCGACGCACCGAACCACCCGAACTTCCCGGACACGACGCTGCTGCCGGACCAACCGTACAGCTCCACGACGATTTATCGGTTTGATATTGCGCCGATGTAAGAACACAAAAGGCTTTCCCCTCGGGGGAGGCCTTTTGCGTAGAAATACCGCCCTGCGCGAAAATTTCGTGCAGGGCGGTATTTTTATGCCTCTTTACTCAACAAAATTCTGTCATTATCCAGCGCATGGCCGACGTTCTCGGCAAAGCGATCCAGCAGACCGTCCACGGTGGTGTGGGCGCGCTCCTCGCCGCCGATGTCCAGCACGATGTGGCCATGGTCCATCATCAATGTACGGTTGCCCAGGGTCAGCGCGTCGTGCATATTGTGGGTGATCATCAGGCAGGTCAGGTGGTTTTCGGCCACGATCTTTTTCGTCAGTTTCAGCACCTTGTCCGCCGTGGCGGGATCCAGGGCGGCGGTGTGCTCGTCCAGCAGCAGCAGTTTCGGCGTGACCAGCGTGGCCATCAGCAGGGTCAATGCCTGGCGCTGGCCGCCGGACAGCAGGCCCACCGGCTGCTTCATCCGGTCCTCCAGGCCAAGGCCCAGCTCGGAGAGTTTTTCCGCAAAGAGGTCGCGGTCCTTCTTCGTGATGCGGGAGAAGGGCGACGTGTGCCCCGATGCCCGCAGGAAGGCCAGCGCAAGATTTTCCTCAATGGTCATATGTGGGGCCGTGCCGCGCAACGGGTCCTGGAACATCCGGCCGATGGCCTTGGAGCGCTTGTAGTCTGGCAAAAAGGTGATATCTTTGCCCGCCAGCGTGATGGTGCCGGTGTCGGCGATGAACTCGCCCGCAATGGCGTTGAACAGCGTGGATTTGCCCGCGCCGTTGGAGCCGACGATGGTGGCAAAGTCACCGTCGTCGAGGTGAAGGTTCACGCCTTCCAGCGCAATCTTCTCATTGACGGTGCCGGGGTTGAACGTTTTGCCGATGTTTTTCAGTTCAAGCATGGCGGGCACCTTCTTTCTCGGCGTTGGCACGGCGGCGGCGGAAAGCCGCCTTGGACCGGATGGCAGGCGCAGCGATGGCCAGCGCCACGATGACGGCGGAAATCAGTTTCAGACACTCCGATGGGACGTTGGCACGCAGGGCCAGCGCAATGATGAAACGGTAGATAACGCTGCCGATAACGGCGGCCACAGCCTTGACCCACATACCGCTGCGGCCAAACAGCGTCTCGCCGATGATGAGGGACGCCAGGCCGATGACGACCATGCCGGTACCGAGGTTGATATCCGCCGAGCGCTGGTACTGGGCCAGCACCGCGCCGGACAGGGCGGTCATGGCGTTGGAGATGCAGAGGCCTACCGTGATGGTGAACGCCGTGTTGATGGAGGATGCGCGGACCATGTCCGGGTTGTCGCCGGTGGCCCGGATGGACAGGCCCATCCGAGTGCCGAGGAACAGGATGAGCAGCACGCAGACCATAACTGTGACAAGGGCCGCCACCAGCAACTTATAGGGTGCATTCTCGCCGAGGATGCTCTGCGCCACGGTGAAGATCGTGGTCGTTTTCAACATGGGTACGTTGGAAGAAAACCCCATAACCGCCAGGTTGACGGTGTACAGCCCTGTGTTGGTGATGATGCCCGCCAGAATGGACGGCACCGCCAGCCGCGTTTGCAGAAACGCTGTGACGAACCCGGCCGCCGCACCGGCCAGCAAGGCCAGCGGCAGACCCAGGAACGGATGGCCCGCCACCGCGGCGGTGGCCGAAACAGCGCAGCCCAGGGTGAATGCGCCGTCGGTGGTCATATCGGCGATGTTCAGCACGCGGAAGCTGAGGAACAGCGCCAGGGCAACCAGCGCGTAGATAAAGCCCAGCTCCAACGCGCTAAGCACAGTGGCAAGGGTGAACATGGTAGGGAACTTCCTCTCTAAAAGTAATGGTACAGTCTATTATACAACAATGTAGGGGCGGATTCCATATCCGCCCGCGGGACGCTGCGGCTGGGCAGGCATCCCGGGCGCATATAGAATGCGCCCCTACGGTCTCTTCCCGGAGGGTTTATTCCGCCGTGGTCACTTCGACGACCTGACCGGCCAGATCGTTGAAGGCGCTGTAATCGATGCCCAGGGCGTCGGCGGTCTCGGTGTTGACGGTGATGATGCCGCCGTCCATGACGTGGTATTCAGGCACGGTGCCGGTCTCGAGGATATCGAGGGCCATGTCGGCGGTGTAGGTGCCAAGCTCGGTGTAGTTGACGCCGCAGGTGGCGAACGCGCCGGCCGTGACGAAGCTGTCCGCGCCGGTATAGAATGGGATGCCGCCCTTGGTCAGTGTCTCGGAGACAGCGGCAGCAGCGGCCATGACGACGTTATCGGTCGGGGTAAAGACGGCGTCGACCTGGCCCACCATGCTGGACGCGGCGGTCATGATCTCATCGTTGGTGTTGCCTGTCTTTTCGACGTAGGCAATGCCCTTGGCATCGAGGTAAGCCTTGGCTTCGGCAATGGGGGTCGTGGAGTTGGCTTCAGAGTTGGAGTAGAGCAGGCCGACGGTCTGGATGTCAGGCTGGACGGCGAACATCATATCCATGATGGACTGGGTGTTCAGCGCATCGGAAGTGCCGGTGACGTAGTCGATATCGGTCAGATCCGCGGCGGCGGGGTCAGAGATGGCGGCGTAGATGACCGGGGTCTTGGTGCTCTCAGCAGCGGTGGCCATGCACTGGGCAGCCAGCGTTGCAATGGGGATGATGGCGTCGTAGCCGTCAGAGACGACCTGGGTGCCAATCTGGTTCAGCGTCGTGGCGTCGTTCTGGCCGTTGAAGTCCTTGTACTCAATGGTGATGCCCTTCTCGGCGGCCTTGGCGTCCAGCTCGGCCTCGACGGCGGTGCGAATCTCGTCCAGGCTGGCGTGGTCGAGCTGCTGCACCACGGCGATCTTGTAGCTCTTGGCGTCGGTAGTGGCTTCAGCGGCGGTGCTCTCGGTGGAGACGGCGGCGTCGGAGGAAGCGGCGGTGGAGGTGGTATCAGCGGTGGAACCACAGGCGGCCAGGCTGGTCATCATAGCGGCAGCGGACAGAACAGCAACGAACTTTTTCATGGTAAACTCTCCTTTATTTGTAAAACAGGTAATGTTGTAGTTGCAGGGGCGGTCATTGACCGCCTGCGGGCGAATAGGTCTGCGGACTTATTTTACAAATTCAGGCTTGCCATCGCTCTTTCATCAGGTCTATCTTCATGTTTCCCTCTCCCCTCAAAGTTGAAAAACAAAACTGCCCTTGCACAGAATTTCTCCTGTGCAAGGGCAGATAAAACAAATCTGTGGTGCCACCTTGCTTGCCGTGCATAGTATAAAAACACGGCCACTCCGTAGGGAACCAACATTCCCCTGCTCTATAACGGGAGCACCCGGCGCTGGATACTGGGAGCGAGGCCCCTTTCCCCATGCCCTCCGCGAACCATTATGCTTACCCGCTCTGTATCCCCTTCCCAGCATCGGGGACTCTCTGTGACTGCGCTGTGAGCTTTACTTTCGCTTCATTGGTTTAAAGCATTTATACCACAAGCCGGTGTGTTTGTCAACACCCTTTTGCAAATTTTCTTGCGGCGTTTATTCTGCCTGTGCTGTTTCCGGCGAAGCCATGTTGTTTTTATCGAGTACAAACAGTTTTTGCACCAACTCCCCCACCGGGGCACCGGCGTCCTTTAACAGGCATTGGCGGTTCAGGTAGGGGCTGTCCTCGCCGTCCAGCGCCAGCACCATATCCTTGCCGCGCAGCGCATCGCTGCCCAGATATTCGGTCAGGCTGTCGGCGTCCCAGGCAGTCTCGGCGTCGTCGGGGGTAAAGTTCCCAGCGTTGCTCCATGTTCCGTAGATCGTGGCGATGGCGCAGACCTTGTCGTGGTCCTCGCCCTCGTCATACTTCTGCTTGTCCAGCTGGGCCTGCAGTTCGGCGGCCAGGCTGCCATCGGTCTGCACAGCGCTGGCTTCGTCGGTGAAGATTAGAATTGCATCATTCTTATAGGTTTTCAGCAGCTGTTTGGCGTCGTAGAGCGGCAGTTCGCTGTCGTCAGCCACGTTCAGTGTGCCCTGCATGGCGTAGTACAGGCGGGCCGCGGCGGCGTAACGGTCGCCGAAGAACCGCTCCATCTGGCGCGGGTAGCTGGCCATGGCGGACTTGAACCAATACACGGCGTCGGCGGTCGTGCCGCTGCGCAGAGCTTTTACCGCCTCGGCGATCTCGGTTTCGGGGTAGTTGGAGCTTGCGTTCGCCAGCACAGACAGCGCTTTGCCCACGGTGGCGCTGCGGGCGTCAGCCCCCAGGCCCGCCGCGTGGAACACGCCGGGGTAGCTGCGGTAGATGCCCTCCCACAGGGTGCGGGCACTGTCACGGTCGGCGGCGGGCAGCACAGCCAGGTAGCCGTCCAGGCTCTCTGTATTGCCGGTCTGCAGGTAGTTGTCCAACAGCACGCCGGCAGCCGCGCCATCGGGCACGGCCACGACCCGCACACCGGAAGTGTACAGCCGCTCGATCAGTGCGCCGCGCAGCTCGCTCCCGCGCAGGTTGTCGGTGTCGGCCACGTAGACGCGGTAGTCGTCCTTCCCGAAGTCCGACGCATCCAACGGGTAGGTCATGTCGAAGCGATGCAAGTTTTTGGCATTGTACTCCTCTACCGGGTCGGTCACGTCGGCAGTCTCCCGGGTGGCAATGACCAGCTCGCCCGCAGCCTCGGCGGCGGCGGTCTCCGGCGTGGCGGCAACGACTTCCTCGGCAGTCTTATCGTTGTACAAAAAGTCCTGCAAGGCCTTGATGTTCACGACCCAGTCAGGGTCGTACATTAGGCGGTTGTCCATGCCGGTGCGGATGCCGTAGGTGCCTTGCAAAGGCATCGACATCTGCTGCACATCGCAGCCCAAAAAGCCCGACAGCTGCACAAGCAGGGCGGCGATCTCGGACTTGGTAAAGTTCGTCTGGATCAGCGGCAGCACGGTATTCAGCAGGCTGTCCAGCTCCACGACGCTGGCGTTTTTCACCTGGTCCAGCACAGCCTGGATGACGGTGCGCTGACGCTCGACGCGCTTCCAGTCGTTGTCGATCTTGCGCAGACGTGCGTATTGCAGCGCCGTGTAGCCGTCAAAGTGGTTGAGGCCCGGGTCAACGTGGTTGACAATAAGCATCGAGTTGGAGGGGACCTCCCAGTTCAGCGCCTTGGCCTCCAGTTCGCTGATGTCGATATCGACGCCGCCGACGGCATTCACGATCTGGACAAAGGAGTTGAAATTGACGCGAACATAGTGGTCGACCTGGACGTTGAAGCAGTCCTCGACGGTTTTCATCGTCAGCTTGGGGCCACCGTAGCGGAAGGTGTGGGTGATCCAGTCGTATTGGTCCTCGTAGCCATCCAGCAAAATCGGTACGCCGGTGCCGCGTTCGATGGAGACAAGGCGGATGATATGATCCTTGATGTCCAGCGAAACCAAAATCATGCTGTCGGCGCGGGCATCATCGCTGAACTCGGTCGTATCCTCGGTGCCGTCCAGCTGGTTCAGGTGGGTGAAGGCATCGGCATCGTTGACGGCCTCGGTGCGTTCGTCGGTACCAATGAGCAGGATGTTCAGCACGTTGTCGTCAGAGAAAGGGCTGCCCTCGGGCATCGTCATCTCTTTTTCGGTGTGGGCCAGGCCGGTGCCGTCAAGGTCCTGGTCCTCGCCCGCGTCAATATCGCCCATTTCCTCCACGCTGCCGTCGCTGTAGCGCAGCAGGTCGAGCTTGCCGTTGATGTACAGCCCGGCCACGGCCGCCAGCACCGCCACGACCGCTGCCGCAATTATGGCGATACGCCCGGCCCTCGGCAAGCGGCGCCAAAAGTTGGGCTTTGACTGTTCGGTGGTTTGTTCTTCTTTTTTGGTTTCTACTTCGTTCATGGTTGTTTACTTTCCCCTATGCAAAATACGCCGCCCTGCGGCACGAATATCACAACAATAATACAAAAATGCCGCCCCGGCAAATATGGTCAGGCCCAGCGCACGCCAGGTGAACCAACCGTGCTGGATGCTGTGGGTGCGCAGCACGATGAACCACACCGGGGTCATCAGTGTGCAGAGCAGCAGCGGCAGCGCCCGGACAAGCTGCTGCTTATCCCGGATGCTTGCCACAAACAGCGCCGCCAGCAGCACCGCCACAAGGACCAGCGGCCAGAACAGGTGCTTTTCCGCCAATGTTTCGTATACAAAACGTATTATATTACCCCATGTCAATTCCATGCCGTGCCAGCTGTCGGCGGCGGTGCGCACGCCCACCTGGTGCAGCGCGTCGGCAATGACGTTCTGCCCGGTCACAAGCCCGGCCAACACCCATTTGGACGCCCAGCACAGCAGATACCCGACGCCCCATGAAAGGCTTCCGCCCACCACAATGCCGCACTGGGGCACACCTGCCCGCAGCCGCTGCTGGGGCTGCAGCAGCCAGCAGACCAGCGGCAGGCCGAGCGTTAGGATCGGCGTGACGAGCAGGTCGCAGAAGGCCGTCACAACGCCCAAAACCAGCAAGGCCAGGCAGACGCTGTCACTGCGGCGGGGCTTGGCCAGCACCCAGACGCAGCCAGCATAGGCGGCGGCAAAGCAGGTGAAATACTGCACCTGATGCGGCACCCAAAACACCGTGACCAGCAGCTGGCTGACGACGAACCAGAAGGCCGCCCGCAGCCCGCAGCGGCGGCGCAGCAGCCACACCACCGCCGCAAACAGCGCCGCCAGCACCACATACTGCACGACCCGCACGCCGGTAATGGTCGTGACCAGCAGCAGCGGTCGCAGCCAAATGAGATACCCGTGCCAGTACCGCGCGTAGGAGAAGGGCTCCAGCTCTGGTGCGTCGGTGCGCTGCGCCCCGGCGGCCCAATCCTTTTCTATGTACCATTGCAGGTCGTCGGCCAGCGTCTCAAAGTTATCGACGTTGTAGGCCGTGTTCGTCATCATGGCTCTCAGCGGCGGGGCCTCGTCGGCGGCAGCGGCCTCGGTCAGCATGATGGTGTCGGTATAATTGTCCATCTGGAACAGCTTGAAGCCGAAATATTCAGGGTACAGCCCCTCACCTGCGATGGTCTGCGCGGATTCGTAGACGTGGTCCCGCACCCGATCCCCCGGCAGGGCGTAGGCCGCCAGCAACAGCACAAACAGCGCCGCCAGCGTAACGGCAAACGCCGCCAGTGCCCGCAGGGGAAAGGGTGGTTTTTGTTGTTTCGTGTCCGCCATGGGGCACCTCTTTCCGATAAAAAATCTATTTTATTATAAAACAAAAGTCCCCCGGTTTCAACCGTGGGACTGTGAAAAAACTATGACACCATATCCGTCTGCCGGGATACGGACAGCACAATGCCCATTTCTCCCAGCAGCATCAGCAAGCTGGTACCGCCGGAGGAAAAAAACGGCAGGCTGATACCCGTATTCGGTATCGTGTTCGTTACGACCGCAATGTTCAAAATGGCCTGCAAAATGACCTGCACCACAAAGCCCACCGTCAGCAGCGCACCAAACTTATCCCGTGCCCGCACCGCAATGGACATACCGCGCAGCAGCAGCAGCAAAAACAGCGCTACCGCCAGTGCCGCGCCAAAAAAGCCCAACTCCTCGCACAGGATCGAGAAGATGAAATCGTTCTGCGGCTCGGGTACGTACAAATATTTCTGGCGGCTGTTGCCCAGCCCCAGCCCGGCCAGCCCGCCGGACGCGATGGCGTACAGGCTCTGGATCGTCTGGTGTCCCTCCCCCAGCGGGTCGGCGAAGGGATCCCGCCAGCTGGCCAGGCGGTCGGTGGCGTAGGGGACCAGCTCCGGCAGGGCCGCCACCGCCGCCGCGATGGCCGCCACGCCCAGGCCTCCCGCCAGGCCGAACCACTGCAGCCCGGTCCCACCCACAAACATAAGCACCGCGCCGATGGACAAAATCAGCAGCGTGCCGGACAGGTGCGGCTCCAACAGCATCAGCACCGTGACCGTGCCGAGAATCAGCGCGAAGGGCAGCACGCCGGTGGAGAAGGTTTTCATCCTGTCATGATTCAGCGATATGATGTGGGAAAACACCAGCACCACCGAGAATTTTGCGATCTCGCTGGGCTGCAAGGTACCCAGCCCCGGCAGCACGATCCACCGCTTGCAGCCGTTGTACTCCGGCATAAACAGCACTACCGTGAGCAAAACCAGCGACAGACCCAGCATCGGCCAGGCCAGCTTGTGCCAAATGTGGTAGTCCACCAGGCTGGCCGCGTACATGGCCGCCACGCCCAGCGCCGCAAACAACAGCTGCGGCCGGATGTAGGTGTAGGCGTCGCCGCGGCGGTACAGCGCCACCGCATATCCGGCCGAAAACAGCATGATCAGCCCATAACTGAGCAGTGCCAGCAATATAATCAGGAACGGCACATCGAACGTGGGCAGCGCCGCCGCCCGGGCCTTGAATTTTTGCACCAACACAGCCATACAAAACGCCCCCTGCGCAGAGTGTACGCAGGGGACGGTGGGTTTATTCCTTATTTATGCAGGTCCAGGCTCAGCATCGTGTAGGCGTTCTCGCCCTGCTGAACGCTCTGAAAGCTGGCCTCGTAGCAGGCTTTCAACACTTCCATGTTTGGCTGAGGTGCATCGGGGTCGGCGATCGTGCCGGTAGCCTGCGCTTCGGTATAGTTGTCAATGACTTGGGCACAGATGCGCCTGCGGTCCCGCAGCGGGGCCATCAGATTGGCCATCCACTGCTGGTACATACCGTGGTAATCACTGCCGTGATCCGCAAACAGGAAGTAATATTCCTGCTCGACTTCCAGGGGCGAGGCCTGGTGTTTGTAAAAGTCGGCCAGGGCGCCGCGCTTTTTGTCCGTGGCAAATCCACGGACGTCCGCCAATCCGTTGGGGAAAAGCTCCGGGTGGCGTATCCATTTTGAGTACGGCTCCACCTGGACTTTTAGTGCCTCGAAAATTTCGAGGAAATCCTCTAAGGCGATCTTCATTTCGCCCTTTTCCCACTTTTGGATCGTTCGCTTGTCACGGCCAAGGCGGTCTGCCAATTCACGCTGAGAGACATCTACGCTCTCTCGTGCTGCAACGATCGCTTCGGCCACGCGTAATCGATATTCGGACATAAGTTTCTCTCTCCCCCATCATTACCCACTTTTGCCGGAAGAAGTAAAAGCAGCCGTACATTTTACGCCGCCAAAATTTCTAGCATTGGTTGTGTACTTTGCACATGGGGCTGTGATATATTGGTAGAAGCACCACGAGAAAAGCCACATAAACCATATATGTATTTTACAGCAATTTCCATTTATTGTCAATGCGTTTTGTGATGTAACATAATAAAATTGGGTGAGAATCGTGTATATCTATCGTGTCGTTCGTCAACAACTTTCCATACCGGGAACAGGCTGCTATACGACCTTTGGCATTGCCGCGCTGCAGCTTTTGGCCGGGCAGTGGCAAAAAGTGCGCTTTATCGCAGATGTATCGCTCAACCAGCAGCTTGTAGAGACGCTGGCCGCCGCTTGCACCACCTGCCAGCTGGATCCCCGCCAGCTGGCGGATGTGGTAGAGGATGCGATTGTATAATTTAGAGGAAAGTGTGCAAATTTTGAAATAACACTAAAATCGCCCGAATACACCAACGGCGCACCACCCTGATCAGGTGATGCGCCGTTATTTTTCTATATAGAAGATGCGGATTCAGGTCAAGCCACCTGTCATCGCACCGCAAGCCCTTCGTGTTGCAGGTATTATCCCGTACTTCACAAAAAATGTAAATCGTTCCAAAGTATGATGCCGCAGAGCAAAAGCCGCGTTTAAAATTCGTCAATTTTTAGCAAATTTTATTGCCTTTATTAGATAATTGTGGACAAAGCGCACAAGCAATGCTACAATATAGCTATTCTGGGTTTTATTGTCCCCCAAAAGTAAGGAGAATCGCCGTGAAGCTGAACAACCGCCGCACCATTCTGGTGGGTCTTGCATTTTTGTCGATCTGCACATTCTGGCAGATGTACGACAGCGTAATGACCCTGATTTTGACCGATACCTTTAAATTGAACGAGACGTTCGCCGGGGCCATCATGGCCGCAGACAACGTGTTGGCGCTGTTTTTGCTGCCGTTCTTTGGGGCGCTGTCCGATAGAACACACACCCGCATCGGGCGGCGTATGCCCTTTATCGTGGGCGGCACGGCGGCGGCGGCCATTTTGATGAACCTCATTCCGCTGCTGGACGACCGCTATGCCGTCAACCCCAGCACCGGAACGTTAGTGCTGTTTATCGTGGTGCTGGGCCTGTTGCTGGTGGCCATGGGCACCTACCGCTCCCCTGCTGTGGCCCTGATGCCCGACGTGACCCCCAAGCCACTGCGCAGCCGCGCAAACGCCATCATCAACTTGATGGGCGCGGTCGGCGGCATCCTGTACCTGGGACTGGCCGCCGTGCTGTACCCGGCGTCCAAAACGAAGGGCGTGGAGCACGTCAGCTACCGCCCGCTGTTCTTCATCGTCTCGATGATCATGGTCGTGGCTGTTGTCGTTTTGTACCTGGCCATCAAGGAGCCGAAGCTTGAGGAAGCAAACCAGAAGCTGGAGGCCGCCCACCCCGAGTGGAACCTTGCCACCGACGACGGCGCAGGTCACGAGGTTTTGCCGACCCCGGTCAAGCGCAGCCTGGCGTTTTTGCTGGTCTCAATCTCGCTGTGGTTTATCGGCTATAACGGCGTTACAACGTGGTTTACCAAGTATGTAGAGGCTGTCATGGGCGAGGGCCTGGGCGGTGCGTCCACCTGCCTGCTGGTCGCCACGGCGGGCGCAATCGTCTCGTACATTCCCATCGGTACGCTGGCCGCCAAAATTGGCCGCAAGCGCACGATCCAGTGCGGTATCGTGCTGCTGGCCACCTGCTTTATTCTGGGTTACCTGCTGACCACGATGTACACCTCGATCCAGCCCATCATGTACGTGGTGTTTGCGCTGGTGGGCCTGGCGTGGGCCGCCATCAACGTGAACTCGCTGCCCATGGTGGTGGAAATGTGCCGCGGCAGCGACATCGGCAAGTTCACCGGATATTACTACACCTTCTCGATGGCCGCGCAGGTCGTCACGCCCATCGTGGCCGGCTCCCTGATGCGAGCCATCGACTACCGCGTACTGTTCCCCTACGCCGCCCTGTTTGTAGCCCTGAGCTTTGTGACCATGTGCTTCGTCAGGCACGGCGACACCAAAGCCGAGGCAAAGAAGGGGCTGGATGCGTTTGAGGATATGGATACGTAAACGACCTTTTCATTATTAAACTTTTAGGGGCCGTTGCACTAACAGCCCCTATTTTGTATGAAAATGCGTAAGACCATTTGCACGCTCCCTATCCGATCCTGGCGCTGCTTCCCCAAAGCGGTACTGCAGAGGACGCCATTCTCTTGTTAGAAGGTTTTTGGCCTTCTATACTATAAGAGATGTAAATTTCGGATAAAAGCACACCTCGAAGGCGTTAAATTTACAAAAAGTTCACAATTGAAACTTGGCAAGCGATTTCCTTGCCTTTTTCCGCCATTTTCTTTCCCAATGCAGATAAACAATAGTTTATATAGGTCGCCCCTGCCCGTGAACATAGTTAGCAGGGGCGATTAGATGTGCTACCGGCATGGTCACCACCTATTACCCATGCCGGGCGCACATACAGCAACAGCCTTCCCTTTGCTATATGTCAAGCAACAGGAAGGCTGTTATATTATTTTGGTCTACGAGATTTCACTAATAATTGAATCACTTTTTCTTTACCATAACGCAAACGGACGTAAAAGTCCAAGAAAAGAAGCGTTAGCCGATAACTCTCTTATTGTAGCTTAGGTACGAGTTGGAATGGAATATGGCTGGCTGCCATATCCGGTTCCAAATATATTGTAATAGAAGATAAATTCGTTTGTCAGCCCATATCGGCGGCAAGAGCCTGGTCGATGAGCTTTTGCAGCGTCTCCGCCTGCTTCTTTTCCGTGATAGCGCCCACGATGGGGTCGCCCACGATGTTGCCGTTCCTGTCAACCACATAGGTGGTGGGATATGCAAAGATGTTGCCAGTGAACTTTCCCGCTTCTCCGTCGGAATCGAAATACACGTTCTGATAGGTGGCACCCTTCTTGGCCAGTACGTCCTTTGCCTCAGAGATTGCTGTTTCGTCGCCGTCCAGCGTAAAGGTGTTGACGCCGATGAGGGCGCCGCCCTTCTCCGCAAGCTTCTTGTTCAGCGCGTCCAGATCGGCAAGCTCGCCCACGCAGGGATTGCAGGTGGTGAACCAGAAATTCACTACGGTGACGGCGTTGCCGGAGAACAGCTCGTCACTCTTCACCGGGTTCCCATCCAGATCCTTGCCCTCAAAGGCAGGGAATTTCTGCACACTGCCGTCATCAGGCGGCGCGGTCATGTCGCTGCCCGCAGGCACGCTCATGGCGTCATCTATAGATTGCTGTACCGCATCGGGGTACTTTTCCTCAATCATGGTCAGCTTGTTTTCGATGTCGCGAATCGTCTCCGCTTTTTCCTGAAGCAGTTTCAGCTCATCTGCCGTAAACTGATCCTTGGCGGATTCAATTGTACTGAGCAGGAAATCACCGTAGTTTTTGCCGTCCTCCTGCATGGTCATGCCCTTGTCGGCTGCCATGAATACCTTGTCCCAAAGTTCGGTGTTCTCCGAGAGAATGTCATTTTCCTGCGCCATCAGATCGTTGTACATGGCAGCCGCTTCCTCGGCATTCTTCGGTTCGCTGCTCGTTCCGTCCGTTTTGTCTGCGCCTTTTGCTCCGCAGGCAGCCAAAGACAGCGCAATCAGGGCGATAAGCAGCAGCGCCAGCAATCGGCCGGCAGGTTTCGTTCGATTCATCTTCATCTTTTTATTTCTCCTTGTTATCATTGTTTTTCTGCGGCATTGCAGCCGCCTTGGTTTTATCTTTACCGTCTCCAAAGCCGTAGCGGAAGCTGACGGCGCTGGTAGGACAGGCGCGGACGCACATCCCGCAACGGATGCACTCGGCATGGTTGGGCGTCTTTGTCACGTCCACATCCATTTTGCAGGCCTTGGCGCATTTCCCGCAGGAGACGCATTTGCTCCTGTCTACCTTCATCTGGAACAGGGATACCCTGTTGAACAGCGCGTAAAACGCACCCAGCGGGCACAGCCACTTGCAGAAGGGGCGGTAGAATACCACGCTCAGCACGATCACCGCCAGCAGGATGCAGAATTTCCATGTAAACAGGCTCCCCAGCGCCGCCCGGATGCCGGAATTGGCAAGGGACAGCGGGATGGCCCCCTCCAGCACGCCCTGTGGGCAGAGGTATTTACAGAAGAACGGGTCACCCATGCCTACATCATTCACAAGGAACGCCGGCAGCAGGAAGACCATCACCAGCAGCACAGCGTATTTCAGGTATGTCAGCGGCTTCAGCCTCTTTGTGGAAAGCTTCTTAGTGGGGATTTTATGCAGCAGTTCCTGAAACCAGCCGAAGGGACACAGAAAACCGCAGATAAAGCGTCCCAGCAGGACTCCCAGCAAAATAAGGAAACCTGTGATATAATAGGAAAAGCTGAACTTGGAAGACCCCACCACCGCCTGAAACGCACCGATGGGACAGGCACCGGAGGCCGCTGGGCAGGAGTAGCAGTTCAGCCCCGGCACGCAGACGTTTTTCCCCGCGCCCTGATACAGCCCGCCTTTGAGGAAGTTCGGCAGGTGCAGGTTGGTCAACAAGGCTGCCCCCGCCTGTATCCAGCCCCGGAAGCGGGACAGAAGTTGTGACGCGCCCGAAAATTTCTTACCCAATGCCCACACACTCCAGACATAATTTGATCGCTTTGCTCAGCACCGTCGCCGTCTCGCCGCGCCATACGCCGAAACACAGCATGGCAACGCCCACAACCAGCAACACGGCCTGCGCCGCCGCCTTTTTTACATGGCTCAATTCCATCACCCTTTCACTTTTTCTGCCACTATCATAGCACAAGAGAGTTAAAGTCACTGTTAAGAACGAAAATTTAACGCAAACCTTATCTGGTTTTGCTATAATTATAATACCATGAAAATGAATAAAAAAGGAGGGCTCTCATGCACCTTTTAGTAATTGAAGACGAACGCGCCCTGTGTGAAACCATTGTCCGCAGCCTGCGGCGCCAAGCGTACAGCGTGGACTGCTGCTACGACGGGGAAAAGGCGTTGGAGCTTCTGGGCGTGGAGCACTACGATCTGGTGCTGCTGGATCTGAACCTGCCGGGGAAGGACGGCATGACAGTGCTGCGCACCCTGCGGCAGACCGACCGGGAGACAAAGGTACTGATCCTCTCTGCCCGGGGTGAGGTGGAGGACAAGGTGGAGGGGTTAGATGCCGGAGCCAATGACTATCTGGCAAAGCCCTTTCATCTTGCCGAGCTGGAGGCTCGCATTCGCAGCCTGACCCTGCGGCAGTTCACCCAGCAGGATGTGCTGCTGACCTGCGGCGGCCTGACCTTTGACACGCGCTCCCGTACCGCCGCCGTCAACGGGCAGACGCTGACGCTCACCCGCAAAGAAACAGGGATACTCGAATACCTGATGGTGCATCAGGGGCGGCCCGTGAGTCAGGAGGAACTGATGGATCACGTTTGGGACAACAGCGTGGACAGCTTCAGCAATTCCATTCGCGTCCACATCTCCGCCCTGCGCAAAAAGCTCCGCGCCGCGCTGGGCTATGACCCCATCCGCAACCGCATCGGCGAGGGTTATCTGATGGGAGGCGAGGAAGCATGAAGCGTCTTTCCTTGCAGTGGCGCATCACCCTGATGACCGTCCTCCTCATCGGCGTCACCTGCGTGATCATGAATCTGCTGCTCTGCTCCTCCGGTGTGTACTATATGGACACCATTGCGGACAGCCTACAGGGCGGCGGCACGGTAATCCTGAATGAGGGCGGCGCGGTGAGCTTTGACCCGCAGCACATAGCGCCCGACGAGGAGCTGACCATCGTCGTCGATGGGGCGCAGGGGCGCTTCCGCACTACCAACTGGTACATCACGGCTGCGGTAATGCTGCTCAGCGGTGTGCTGACCTATTTTGTCAGCGGACGCGCGCTCAAGCCCCTGCGCAGTTTTGCCTCGCAGGTGGAGCAGGTGCAGCTGAACAATCTTGCCGATATGAGGATCGATGAAGACGTTATTCCGGAATTCCGGCAGCTGAGCCGCTCGTTCAATCAGATGCTGGAGCGGCTGAACAATGCCTTTGCCGCCCAGCGGCAGTTCACCGGCAATGCCGCCCACGAGCTGCGCACGCCGCTGACGCTGATGCAGGCGCAGCTGGATCTGTTTTCCTCAGAGCACCCCGACGTGCCGCCGGAGATTGCGGAGTTTCTCGCCCTCCTGCGGGAGCAGACGGAACGTCTGACCCGGCTGACCAAGACGCTGTTGGAGATGAGCAATCTGCGGCAAGTGGCACGGAACGAGCGGATCCAGCTCGCTCCCATGATTGAGGAGATCTTTACGGATCTTGCGCCACTGGTGGAAAAGCGCGGCATCACGCTGGAGGCGGATGGCGACGGCGTTATGACCGGCAGCGATGCGCTGATCTACCGGCTGATCTTTAACCTGACAGAGAACGCCGTTAAGTACAACCGCCCCGGCGGCTCGGTGCGGGTCTGTGTCACACAGGAAACGGAAAAACTCCTGATTCGCGTTTCCGATACCGGCTGCGGCATTCCGGAGAAGTATCAGCAAAGCATCTTCCAGCCCTTTTTCCGTGTGGATAAGTCCCGCAGCCGCGAGTACGGCGGTGCGGGGCTGGGACTCTCGTTGGTGTGGGAGATTGCCGATCTCCACGGCGGCTCCGTTTGGGTGGAGGAAAGTTCGGACAAGGGCACGACCATCGCGGTGGAGCTGCCAACGCAACAATCAACGAAGCCCTAAAACCCTTTTATTCGTTTTTCGCCGCTTCGCTTGCCGCCCTGCGGCGTTCCTCTCTGTATGGGGCGGTCAGCCGGAAAGAGAAGCGTCCCTTTTCAATCTCAAATTTCTTGCAGCCCGTGTCCGGGTCTACGTCCGTCAGCTTGCAGACGGCAGGGTGTTTGCGGCTGTATGCGGTCAGCCTGTTTTTGCGCTGCTGGATGGCAGCTATGCACAGGCGGCAGCTTCGGTGCTTGTGGCGCTGCTGTTATGCCCATTTGCAGCACCGATGCTGCTATCACTGGCGGGAAGCGCTTTGATTGTCGCTGCATCAGCGTTATTTGCTTGGCTATTCTGAAAACAGAATATGACGATGAACCGCTGTCGGCTGCACAGCGGTTTTTCTTTTTCAGATAGCATTCAAGAAGTTATAAAGTCGGGATAGTAATGGAAGAGGTAATGCGTTTAGAATAGTGACCGACAATATTTTGAACGCTACTTGTGGTTTTATGGAGAATCTGCTATAATATTTGTGTATATTTGTGAGGAATGGGATTGGTATTCTTTTCTTACTAAAATTACGGAAGGAGGGCTTGGCAATGATGCTCAAAGGCGCGAAAATGGCTCGGCTCGGCTCGGCTCGGCTCGGCTCGGCAGGAGCATAGCGCCGTTTTTTCAGCGTGTCAAGTCTTATTTCATACAATTTATAACGAACCGATTGCCGGAGACAGGGCGCATTGTGCCTTGGCTTCGGCTTTTTGCGTTTGCCGGAAGGATGGTGGCTTGATATTGAAGTCCTAACCACAACTGGCAAATCAATCTTTTCCGGTTAAACCTTCTGTCTTCTCCGGCGTGTCCGCTGTCGGAGGAAGTAAATGGCGGACAATTAAAAAATGGAGGAACTGTTATGAAGAAAAAACTATTTGCAATCCTACTCAGCATTGTAATGGTAGTTGGACTCCTGCCTGTCACAGTACTGGCAGCGGATTCCACGGTCTACGACATCTGGGTAGACGGCGTACAGGTCACGTCAGAGAATAAGGATAATCTTTGCAGTGGAACAGTAAGCTATGACCCGACCACTCACACCTTGTCCTTGAACAATGCTACCCTTGACAACGACACCATGTCAGGCTACGGTATTAAAACGAGTATCCCCAGTACGTTGAAGATACGGTTGACCGGGACAAATAGCATTACCCGAACCTATCCCAACGGAGGAGTGGGAATAGACCTCAATTTCAGCAATTCTGTCGAGATTACCGGTGATGGAACACTGGTGATCAACGTTATCGGGGAAAACTACGATGGAATTAGCACAGGGGCTGACGTCAAGATTTCCGATAAAGCAAGGGTCATAATAAACTCTAAAGGCGGATTGGGCATAGCCGGAAGAATGGTCGAAATTGACGGGGCAACAGTGGATTCCACCGGCTTGTATGCCGGAATCGATGCCCATAGGCTGAAGATTGTAAACGGCGCCGATGTTACGCTTAAGGCGACTCAGGACAAACGCAACGGAGCATTTATCAGGAAAGATAACGAAGGGAACGGCGGCGATATTGAGCTTGCTGCATCTAAAGTTAAAGCAACAAGCTATTATCCCGGTCTGTATGCTGCAGGTGATCTGACGGTTAACGGAGGCGAGGTAAACTGCACCTCTACTGCGGACGGTGCAATATGGGCAAAAGGCAATATTCTGATCAAGGGCGGCGCCAAAGTAACCACTGATGGTAAATTACCGATGGGCTGTAACGGTACTTTTACCGTAGAAGAAGCAGAGATTGATGCAAAGAATACGAGTGAGAATAATATCCCTGCAATTTTCGATGAATGTGTGCCTGTGATTGCCGATGGCTATCATCTGAACTATGCAAAAGCTGTAGACTCGGAAGGAACAGAAATTGACCTGCTTTCCAGCGGTACTCAGTACTTTGCACTTTATAAAAATGTTCATTTTATCACAAAGGCTGTCTATCCGGTTTCTTTCATTGTAGCGCCAGTCGGTCTGACCAATGTTGTTGTTAAAGTGAATGGTCAGGAGGTTACCGGCTCTGTCAGTTTGGAAGCAGGAACTTACCCTGTTGAAGTAACCGCTGATAACTGCAAAGCATACACCGGCAATATAACGATCACCGCCGATGCGGCAACGCATACGCAGACGATTGCAATGACTTATTTACCTGCCGACTACACTAAGGTTGACGAAGCCATTGCTAAGGCAAAAGCACTGAACAAGGACAACTACAAGGACTTCACCGCCGTGGAAGCTGCCGTCAATGCTGTTGTCCGTGACAAGAACATTACCCAGCAGGCAGAGGTTGACGCTATGGCAAAGGCTATTGAAGATGCGATTGCTGCCCTGCAATACAAGGACGCCGACTACACCAAGGTCGATGCAGCCCTCGCCAAGGCAAAGGCTTTGAAGAAGGATGACTACAAGGATTTCTCCGGTGTGGAAGCTGCCGTCAATGCTGTTGCCCGTGGGAAGAACATTACCGAGCAGGGCGAAGTAGATGCCATGGCAAAGGCTATCGAAACTGCCCTTTCCGCCCTGCAATACAAGGACGCCGACAAGACCACTCCGGCACCTGCCGCCACGGCCACTCCGGCACCTGCCGCCACGGCCACTCCGGCACCTACCGCCACGGCCACTCCGGCACCTGCTGCAACAGCCACTCCGGCACCTGCTGCAACAGCCACACCTCAGCACACCATTCCGCAGACCGGCGACACAAGCAACCCTGCTTTGCTGGTTGTCCTTATGCTT